>Ga0157376_10003536_pt1 | contig 10772 bp, 10 predicted proteins | sample M45metaG_FD_121801 | JGI IMG/M metagenome (GOLD analysis project Ga0157376, IMG submission 121801) | Miscanthus rhizosphere microbial communities from Kellogg Biological Station, Michigan, USA - M4-5 metaG | ecosystem: Host-associated > Plants > Roots > Rhizosphere > Soil | place: USA: Michigan... | reverse complement strand
GGCTTGCCGGTGGGCGTGGTCACCGCCATCAACGGCGCCAATCGCTTCGCCATCGAGATCAAAGGCATGGCCGGGCATGCAGGGACGGTACCGATGTCGCTGCGCCACGATGCGCTCGCGGCCGCGGCCGAATGCGTGCTGGCGATCGAAGCACGCTGCGCACGCGAACCCGAGGTCGTCGGCACCGTTGGGCGGCTCGAAGCGGCGCCGGGGGCCACTAATGTGATCCCCGGCGAGGTGCGGTTCACGATCGATCTGCGCGCGCCGTCGGACGAGCAGCGGCATCGCGCCACCGCCGACGTCAAGGAGGCGATCGAGTCGATCTGCGCCCGGCGGCACGTGAAAGTGGACATCCGTGCGACGCACGAAGGCAAGACCGCGTCGTGCGCCCCCTGGCTCCAGGAGCAGATCGGGCACGCGATCGCGGCCGAAGGTCTGCCGGTACGCCGGCTGCCCTCCGGCGCAGGACACGACGGTATGGCGCTCGTCGACTTGGCCGACATCGGGATGCTGTTCGTTCGCTGCGAGGCCGGCATCAGCCACAACCCGTTGGAAGCGATCACGCCCGACGACGCCGGGCTCTCCGCGCGGATCTTCCTGCGCTTCATCGAAGCATTCAAACCCGCCGCCTGAAAGTCGCCCCGATGCCTTCGCCCCCCATCCGCGCCATCGAGGAATATCTCGCGGGTCAGCGTGTCCCGCAGACGCAATTTCTTGCCGAGCTCGTAAAAGTTCCGTCCGACAATCCCCCGGGCGATTGCGCGCCCCACGGGGAGCGCACCGCTGTGCTGCTCGAAACTCTTGGCTTCAAAGTCGAACGGCACCCTGTGCCCGCAGACGCCGTCCACGCGAACGGGATGATTTCAGCGACCAATCTCATCGTGCGCGAGCGCTTCGGCCCGGGGCCCACCATTGCCCTCAATGCGCACGGCGATGTCGTGCCGCCGGGCCTCGGCTGGAGCGCCGATCCATATGGCGCCGTAGTCCGGGACGGATACATGTACGGCCGTGGCGTCGCGGTGTCGAAGTCGGACATCGCCACCTACAGTTACGCGCTGCTGGCGCTTAAGGCATCGGGCGCGCCGCTCGCGGGCACGGTCGAGCTGCATTTCACCTACGACGAGGAAGTCGGCGGCGCCATTGGTCCCGGCTGGATCCTCGAGCAGCGGTTGTCGCGGCCCGATTTCGCCTTTTCGGCCGGGTTCGCTTATGGCATCACCACCGCGCACAACGGTTGCCTGCATCTCGAAGTCGAAATCGTCGGGCGCTCGGCCCACGCAGCGCGACCCGACACCGGGATCGATGCGCTCGAGGCGGCCACGGGAGTGCTGAGCGAGCTCTATGCGATCCGCCGCAATTATGCCGCGACGACATCGAGCGTCGAGGGGATCGGCACGCGGACGCTCACGGTGGGATTGATTTCCGGCGGCATCAATACCAACGTCGTGCCGGACAAAGTCACCTTTCGCATCGACCGGCGCATTATTCCCGAGGAAAACCCGGCGGAGGCCGAGGCCCGGCTGACCCTGCAGATCCGCGAAGCGGCGGCCCGATGGCCGGGCATAACGTGCAACGTCCGGCGGATCCTGCTGGCCGTTCCCTTCGTGCCCATTCCCGGTCAGGAAAAACTGGTCGCGGCTATCGCCCGCCATGCGACACCGATCATGGGTGAGGAAGTAAAGGCGCATGGCGTGCCCATCTACACCGACGCCCGCCTCTATTCGACCGCCGGGATTCCCACCGTGCTCTACGGCGCCGGACCGCATACGCTGCTGGAAGCGAACGGCCACCGCGCCGACGAGAAACTGAAGCTCGAGGACCTCTTCAAAGCAACGCGCGTCGTGGCACTCGCGCTCAGCGAGTTGCTTGCGCCCTAACCGCCCCGTGCGGCGCGCAGACAAAACAACGCCAGCGCTTTCTGCACCGCATCGTCGTCGCCGGCCGGAAGCGTGACATCGATCGTGACTCCGGGCAGCCCCGCCGCGATCGCCGCCACTTTTCGCGGCACGTCCTCGCGCAGATGCCCGCCGCGACCGAAGAAGAGCGGCACGACCCTGACCGATCGGGCGCCCTCATCCGCGAGCTTCCGGACCGCCTCTTCGAGACTCGGTGGAAGGTGGTCCAGATAGGCCAGCTCGACCGCGAGATCGGGGGCCGCGGCGCGGAGACGCTCGACAACAGAATGAAAGGGCTCTCCCCATCTCGCGTCGCGCGCACCGTGGGCAAGCAGGATGATCGCGGGTGTCGCCGCGCCGGTCATCGACGAGCGCTCCATGACGCCTCCCTTCGCTTATAGCTCAAGGCACCTAGAACATATCAGTTTATTCTTTTCCATTATAACCAGATGGGTATAGGATAGAGGCTTGATTATATAGGGAGTCAGGCTTCGTGTACCGCTACGACGAATTCGACTCGGCACTCGTGACTCGACGGGTGGCCCAATTTCGCGACCAGACGCAGCGATTCCTGCGCGGCGAGCTGTCCGAGGACCAATTTCGCCCTTTGCGACTGCAGAATGGCCTCTATATCCAGAAGCATGCTCCGATGCTGCGGGTTGCCATTCCCTATGGCCTCCTCTCCGCAGTGCAACTCCGGACGCTTGCCCAGATTGCGCGCCAGTATGACCGAGGGTACGGCCATTTCACGACGCGGCAGAACATCCAATACAACTGGCCGACACTCGAAAGCGTGCCGGACATCCTCGCGCTGCTCGCTACCGTCGAGATGCACGCGATCCAGACCAGCGGCAATTGCGTCCGCAACATCACGAGCGATCCGCTCGCGGGTGTAGCCGCCGACGAGATCGTCGACCCCCGGCCCTGGTGCGAGCTGACGCGACAGTGGTCGACTCTCAATCCGGAATTCGCATTCCTCCCGCGCAAGTTCAAGATCGGGATCACCGGCGCCACCGTCGACCGCGCGGCCTTACGCGTCCATGATATCGGCGCGCAGGCGGTGCGCGACGAACGCGGCGAGGTCGGCTTCCGCGTCCTCGTGGGTGGTGGCCAGGGCCGCACCCCGATGCTCGCCTACACGATCCGCGAGTTCCTGCCCGCGGCCGAGCTCCTCAACTATTTCGATGCCATCCTCCGCGTCTACAACCTGCACGGGCGGCGCGACAACATCTACAAGGCCCGGATCAAGATCCTCGTCAAGGAATTGACGCCAGCGGAGTTCACCCGTCAGGTCGAAGCCGAATGGGCGCGCGTGCGCGGCGGTCCCGGCACCGTGCCTGACAGCGAAGTCGCGCGGCTCACAGCCCATTTCACCGGTCCGCCGTACCGCGACTTCGCCCGCGACAGCGTCGCCTATCGCGCCGCGATCGCCGACAGCCGGCCATTTTCGCGCTGGGCCGCGCGCAATGTGCAGCGCCACAAGCGCAAGGGCTACGCGATCGTCACGCTGTCGCTCAAGCGCACGGGCACCCCACCCGGCGACGTCACCGACGCGGAACTGGACGCGATCGCCAACCTGGCCGAGCGCTACAGCTTCGGCGAAGCGCGAGTCACGCACGAGCAGAACCTGGTACTGGCCGACGTGTTGCAAAACGACCTTCACGCCCTCTGGGACGACTTGAAGGCGCTTGGTTTCGCGACGCCGAATGTCGGCCTCCTCACCGACATCGTCTGCTGCCCGGGCGGAGACTTCTGCTCGCTCGCCAACGCGAAGTCGATTCCGATCGCCGAAGCGATCCAGCGGCGCTTCGACGATCTCGACTACCTCCATGATCTGGGCGATCTCGAGCTCAACATGTCGGGTTGCATGAACGCCTGCGGTCACCATCACGTCGGCAACATCGGCATCCTCGGCGTCGACAAGAACGGTGAGGAGTGGTACCAGATATCGGTGGGCGGCGCGCAAGGCAACGACGCGTCGCTCGGCAAGGTGATCGGCCCCTCGTTCGCCGCCGCGGACGTGCCCGATGTCATCGTGCGCCTGGTGGACGTCTTTGTTGCAAACCGGCACGAGGACGAGCGCTTCATTGAAACGGTGCGCCGCATCGGAATCGCCCCTTTCAAGGAGCGCGTCTATGCCCCGGCTCATTAAGGGTCGGACTCTCGTCGAAGACCGGTGGACGTTGCGGCGTGAAGTGGCGTCCCTTGCCGACCTGGCCGAGGGTGCTCCGGTGATCCTGCCGCTTGCGTTCTGGCTCGAGCATCGCGACGGCTTGCGCCTTCGCGGTGAGGTCGGCGTCTGGCTGGCGCCGACCGACGACCCGGCGGCCCTGGCCCCAGACCTCGATGCGTTGCCGGTGATCGCCGTCGACTTTCCGAAATTCACGGACGGCCGCGGCTATTCGATCGCGCGCTTCCTGCGCGATCGCCATGGCTTCACGGGCGAGCTCCGTGCCGTCGGCGATGTGTTGCGCGACCAACTCTTCGCGCTTGCCGAATGCGGTTTCGACGCGTTCGCCCTGCGCGATGACCGCGACGCCGCCGCGGCGCTTTCGGGATTTAACGACTTCGCCGGTGTCTACACGTCGACGACGCACACGCCGCAACCGTGGTTTCGCCGGCGCAACTCCGGCACCGGCAGCGATTCCGTTCCCGGTAAGGAGTAAGGCCGGTCTGGCCGACGCGGTCGGCGCGCTATCATGCGAGAGGCAGGTCGCATTGCACAAGAATGCGGCCACACGGCGGTGCGAATCCTTTCGCCACCGCCGGCGATTGCCGCCGGGCGCCCGATGCCGCTTGCTTTGTTCAAGCTTCCCCCACTCGCCCAGCGCGACTGGCTCGCGCAGGCACTCTCGCGTCCGGCTCCGGCCTCGGCGTTGAATCTTTCGGACGGCTTTCGACTGCCCGGGCGCGACGGCGCGGCCAGGGCTGCCGCCGTGCTAGTCCCGCTCGTCAATCGTCCCGAGGGGCTGCAAGTTCTGCTGACGCAACGAAGTGCCGAGCTCCCCGACCACGCCGGTCAGATCAGCTTCCCCGGAGGCCGCGTCGAACCTGCCGACGCATCGCACGCCGCAGCGGCGCTGCGCGAAGCGGCAGAGGAGATCGGCCTCCCGCCAGCGCAGGTCACACTATTGGGGCAATTGGCCGAATATGAAACCGTGACCGGTTTTCGGGTGACGCCGGTAGTCGGATGGGTCGAGCCCCCGCTCGCGCTGAAACCGGATCCGGTCGAAGTCGCCGCCATTTTCGAGGTTCCGCTCGCGTTTCTGCTCGATCCGGCGAACCAGCAGCGCCATTTCCGGATGCTCGGCACGATCCGCCGCGATTTCTGGGCGATCCCGTATGGCGAACGCTACATCTGGGGCGCAACCGCGGCGATGCTCCTGATTCTCGATCGCACACTGCGCGACAACGGCGGCTGATGCTTTGGCCCCGCCCGCGATCGTGCTGCCCGGGGAGAACGTCACTGGCCTTGTGCTTCCGGGGGGTGGCGCACGCGCGGCATACCAGGTGGGCGCGCTGCGGGCGATAGCGAAGCTCCTGCCCGAAAGCCGCGTTCAGCCGTTCCCGATAATCTGCGGCACCTCGGCCGGCGCGATCAATGCGGCGCTGCTGGGAACCAACGCCGACTCGTTCAGGCGCGGCGTCGCGCGACTCGTGCGCTGGTGGCGAAAGCTTGTCGTCACCGACATTTACCGTGGCGACTTCACGACGCTCGCGCGTCACGCCGCGCGCCTGATCGGCAACCTGGGTGGCGGCGGGCACGGTTCCCGCGGAGCGCCGACGCTGCTCGACAACGCGCCGCTCGCGGCACTGCTGCGCGCAGGCATCGAGATGTCGCGCATCATGGCCCACGTCGACGCGGGCCATTTGCGCGCACTCGCGATCAACGCCACGAGCTACCGCACCGGCCACGCCGTCACCTTCTTCGAGGCAGCGGCGACGGTGCCGGAGTGGCGCCGGGCGCGCCGCCGGGGAGAGCGGTCCCGGCTGGTCGTGGAGCACTTGATGGCCTCGACGGCCATTCCGTTCGTCTTTCCAGCGGCCCGGGTCGGCGCCGAATTCTTCATGGACGGCTCGGTCCGGCAAATCGCGCCGCTTTCTCCTGCGCTGCATCTTGGCGCCAGGCGAATTCTCGTGCTCGCCGTAGGCCAGTTCACCGGCCAGTCTGCCTTGACGCCCGCTTCACAGCAGGCACGGGAGCCTTCGATCGGCCAGATCGCCGGCCATGCGCTGTCGTCGATATTCCTCGACAATCTGGGAGCGGACCTTGAGCGGCTCTATCAGGTCAATCGCCTGTTGCGCTTGCTGCCGCAGGGCGCGGCCGCGCAGCACGATCTCGCAGCAGCGAATGTCGATGTGTTCGTGTTGTTTCCCTCCTGTGACCTCGGCGCTCTCGCTTTGCGCTACGCCGAGCGCCTGCCGCGCGGCGTCCATTATTTGCTGCGCGGCCACGGCAGCACCCAGGGAACGGGCGCCAATCTCCTGTCCTATCTGCTGTTCGATGGCGAGTTTGCGCGCGCGCTCATGAAGCTCGGCCACGACGACGCCATGGCACGCCGCGACGAGCTCGCCGGCTTCCTCGACGGCGCCTCGCCCGCGTACCTGCCTCTGTTTCCCCGCGAATTGGGATGATGAGCCGCGATTGACGAAGCGCCACCGATCGCCGACGATCGGATATCGTCGCGCGTCGACGCCCGATCAGGCCTTTCCATGTCACTCACTTCCTCCGCACCGCGCCGCTTCGAGTTGAGAAGCCTTTCCCCGCACGGATTTCATCGCGTGGTCTACTACGAGTGGGGCGACCCCGACAATGCCCGGGTCGTGGTCTGCGTGCACGGCGTCGGGCGCAACGGCCGCGACTTCGACGTTCTGGGCGAGGCGCTGGCGACGACCCATCGCGTCTTGGCGATCGATATGCCCGGGCGCGGCGAAAGCGATTGGCTCGCCGATCCCAACGACTACACTTTTCCGACCTATCTCACGACACTCGTAGCGCTGATCGCGCGCAGTGGTGCGACGGCGGTGGATTGGGTGGGCACGTCGATGGGTGGGCTTCTCGGCATCGTCGTGGCGGCGCAACCGAAGAGTCCCGTCACGCGACTGGTGGTCAACGACGTCGGACCCGTCATCGAGCCGGGCGCGCTCGAACGCATCCGCAGTTATCTTGGCCTGGCGCCGACCTTCGCGACGTACGGCGAGATCGAACAGTACATACGCACCGTGTCCGCTCCGTTCGGACGGCTCACCGATGCGCAATGGGAGCACATCACCCGCTCGAATGTCAGGCAAGGCGACGACGGCCGCTGGCGTCTCGCATACGATCCGGGAATTGGGGTGCCGTTCAGGGCGTCCCCGAAGCCGCCGCCAGACCTGTGGGGTGTCTGGGATTTGATCCGCTGCCCGGTGCTCGTATTGCGGGGGGCCCAGTCGGATCTCCTTTCGCCGGCCACGGCCGCGCAGATGGCGGCGCGCGGACCCAGACCCGCGCTGGTCGAGTTCGCGGACGTCGGTCATGCGCCGATGCTGCTCTCGTCCGAGCAGATCGACCCCGTCGCGCGATTTCTGCGCGCGGAACCACCGCCACCTGCGCCGTAGCGACCGGAGCGCGCTGCCGGGCGCAATCGGCCATCATCGCTTACAATCGCGCTCGCACATGGTCCTGACGCTCAGTCTTCCGCCGCTCGATCCGCGCCCCGCCAATCCGCCGGAGACGCGTCCCGGCCAGGTCGGCAAATGGCTGGACGAAACGCTGACCCGCAACGCCATCGAGGCGGCACAAGTCATCGGCGACGCTCTGGCGGCGCTCAATGTCGTGGCGATGAGCGACTCGCGGCGGCATGAGCTCGCCGAGAAGTTCTGGCGCACGGCGGAGGTTCTCTGGCCGCGACTCGAGCTCTACTTTGCATCGGCAGCACACCCCCTTCGCGGCGAATCGCTCGAGGCGGCCAAGGCGTCGCTCGGCCTCGCGCAGGAGCTCTTCGTCGCCTACAAGCGCGTGCTCGAGCACGAAGGCAACAAGCGGGTGCATTTCGGCGGCACACGAATGCTCGTGATGCTGATCCACCGCTGCATTCAATGCGCGTGGCGGATCCTGGTCAACAGCTACATCGCCTACGCGCCGATCATGCCCCGATCGTGGCTCGATGCGCACCGCATCTACGCGTTCGCGCGCGAACGCGGACTGCACCAGCGTCCGATATCCCCCGACGAGCCCACCGTTACGCCGGAACGGATCTACGTCCAGGCGTTGTTGCTGGCGCTGGCGAATCCCTACGGCTTTCTCCAGGGCCAGCTCGACACCGTCATCCGCTACGTGCAGGAGTATTCGAGTTGGGTGAAGCTCACCGACATCGCGCCGGTGCACCGGATGGCGAAGGCCGTCGCGATCATTCCGGTCGGGCACGATTTTCCGCCGTTCTCGGCGAGCAAGGGCGGCTCGATCGAAGGCAGCAAGATCTTCCTCCTCGCCTTCGACCTCGCGTTCCAGATCCAGGAACAGGTGCGCAAGCTCGAAGCCGGCGGCGATTTTCCGGCCGACGTCGGCAAGGACATGGCGTCGCGGCGCCGCTATCTCACGCTGCTCAACCGGTTGCTGCGGCAATGGGCGATCCCTCCGGCACGACAGTTCAACCGGTTGCCGTCGCAGTCACGCGTTGTCATGTGCACCGAGCTGATGGGCGTCTGGCAATACAGTCGTGGCCGGCACAGCGGCGTCATCGTGCCGCCGAAATCGGCGCCACCGCTCATGCATTGCCAGGTGATCAACCATACGCCCGCAGGCTATGCGCTGCGCCAGACCGATGCCCACCCCCCTGCGCTGCGTATCGGGGAGCTGGTGGCGATGCGGGTCGAAGGCCGCGCCGGGCCGCAAGTCGCCATCGTCCGCTGGCTGCGCAACACGATGCGCGGCAGCGGGCTCGAATTCGGCTGCGAAGTGATGAGCGACAACCCTGAAGCCGCGTCCGCGGCCCTCGAAGGCGCGCCCGATGGCAAGCGTGTGCCGGTGGTCGTGCTGCCGCTCGACGCCAACAAGTCAGAGGCCGATGACACGCTGCCGCAGCTCATTGTCATCGCGGGAGCGTTCGGCCTCGATCAAGGTGTGGCTCTCACCCGCGCCAAGGAAACAGGATTCGCCGTGCTGACGAAGCTCGTCGAGCAAGGTCCCGGTTTCGAGATCTACGACTACGCCGCGGTCGTCTGATCGCGGCGCGCGGTGCAAGCGGATCAAGAATTTTCGACTGCCGCCCGCTGGCAGCGAAGCGCGGTCGCGCTCGTCGCGGCAACTGCGCTCTTCGAAGCGCTTTGGGAGCTCTGGCTCGCGCCGCTCAATCCAGGTGGCTCCTGGCTCGCACTCAAAGCGCTGCCGTTGGCGTGGCTCTGGTTTCCGTTCGCGCGCGGTTCACGGCGGGCGCGGCAAGTCGCGAGCCTGCTGCTTCCATTCTATGCCGGCGAGGGTGTCGTACGGGCGATGACTGAACAAGGCCGGCATGCGCTTGCCGCCGCCATGGCAACCGTGCTCGCGCTTGCCGCGCTCGTTGCGGTGCTCCTGTCGTTTCGGGCCGAGGGCAAGTAGGGTCAATCGACCGCAGCGCCGCCCTCCGGCGACTGGCTCGGTCCTGGTGCGCCCGGTCCTGATCCGCTAAGGCCCTTCGGCAACGGGAAGACGATACGCTCGGCGACGCCTTCGAGCTCGCGAACGCCGCGAGCGCCCAGCTCGGCAAGCCGCGTGATGACCTCCTGCACCAGCACCTCGGGAGCCGACGCGCCAGCCGTGACGCCCACGAAGGATTTTCCAGCGACCCACTCGGGCTTTAGCTCCGCCGCCCGGTCGATCATGTAGGCCGCCGCGCCGCGGTTGGCCGCGACTTCACGCAGCCGATTCGAGTTGGAGCTATTCGGGCTGCCGACGACGATGACAACGTCGGCTTCCATCGCCATGAACTTGACGGCATCCTGGCGATTCTGCGTCGCATAGCAGATGTCGTCGCGCTTGGGACCGACGATGCCGGGGAACCGTCGCCTCAGCGCTGCGATGATGGCGGCAGCATCGTCCACCGAAAGCGTGGTTTGCGTCACATAGGCCAACGCGGCGCTCGAGGCAACGGTGAGCCGTTCGACATCGGCCACCGATTCGACCAGATAGATGCCGCCGTCGCATTGCCCCATCGTTCCTTCGACCTCGGGATGTCCCGCATGGCCGATCATCACGATTTCGCGGCCATGCGCGCGCATCGTCTCGACTTCGGAATGGACCTTGGTCACCAACGGACACGTCGCGTCGAACACGCGCAGGCCACGCGCCTCGGCCTCCGCTCGCACGCTTTTCGGAACGCCGTGCGCGGAGAACACGACGGTGCTGCCCGCCGGCACTTCGTCCAGGTCCTCGACGAACACCGCACCCTTGACCTTGAGATCATCGACCACGAAGGCGTTGTGGACCACTTCGTGGCGGACGTAGATGGGCGCGCCGAATTTCGCGAGCGCCTGCTCGACGATCGCAATCGCGCGGTCGACGCCGGCGCAGAAACCACGCGGAGTGGCAAGCAGGATCTCCATCAGACTCCTCTGGGCGCTTCTTTCGAATCGCGCCGCGGACGACGAAAGCTGTCGAGGATGAGGAACGCCGCGCCCACGGTGATCGCGCTGTCCGCGACATTGAACGCCGGATACGCCCACTCCGCGTAATGAAACAGCAGGAAATCTACTACCTTGCCCAGCGTCAGTCGATCGATGAGATTGCCCAGGGCGCCGCCCAGGATCAGCGCCAGGCCGGCACTGTACAGCGCGCTTCCGCCGCGCCGCAATAGCGCCACGATGAACACCGCGGCGGCACAGGCGATGCCCGCGAGCACCCAGCGCTGCCAGCCCGAGGCC
>Ga0157376_10003535_pt1 | contig 10775 bp, 7 predicted proteins | sample M45metaG_FD_121801 | JGI IMG/M metagenome (GOLD analysis project Ga0157376, IMG submission 121801) | Miscanthus rhizosphere microbial communities from Kellogg Biological Station, Michigan, USA - M4-5 metaG | ecosystem: Host-associated > Plants > Roots > Rhizosphere > Soil | place: USA: Michigan... | reverse complement strand
GAACCGCCGCATGCGGTGTACAATCTAGGCAATTGCCGGCCGCAAAAGCTGACCGATTTCGTCGCCGTGCTGGAAGAAAAACTCGGCCTGAAGGCTTCGCTGATCTTCGCTCCCATGCAGGCGGGGGATGTCACCCACACCTTCGCGGATATCGAGGCCAGCCGCCGCGATCTGGGCTTTGCGCCGGTGACTCCGATCGAAATGGGGCTCAAGCATTTCGTCGGCTGGTATAAGGGCTACCACGCCCATTAATAAAGTATCGGCCTGCCCAGCGGGCCTCGGATAAATAGCCAAGCAAAACCAACCACTTGAAGGAAGTCCAGCCACCGGCTAGGGGCATCCGGCTTTTACCCAAAAATTCCACATTTCCAGTATGAAGTGAGGAGGTGCTTCGCGCGTGCGCGTCGCTGTCGACGGATGAACGGGCTCTGTGATGCTGAAAGCATTTTTTTCCACGGTTGTTTTGACTTTGGCGTTGACGCTGCCGCAATCGGCCGCGTTCGCCGCCGTCGATCCGGGTCCATTCAAGAATCAACAACCGGGCTTCAGCAAAAAGGTTGAGCTGCTTTTGGGCGATGCTGAAAAAGCCTGGGGGCGCAATGACAAAGCAGAAACTATCCGCCTGTTGAATCTGGCGTCCAGCCTGGAGCCGAAAAATCCCTATGTTACGGCCCGGCTGGCGGTGGCGTTGAACGCGACAGGGAATTATCAGGATGCTCTGGACCGGCTTCAACGGGCGCGCAAGATGGGCGCGCCGAGTGATGTGTTGCTGGGGCCGATCTTGGAGGCCATGCTCAATCTGGGCCAGAACCAAGTCGTGCTGGACCTGTATCCTGATCCTGGCTCAAGCACCAACTTTGCTGCCGGCATGGTTCTTCGCGCGCGGGCTTCGGCCTTGCAGCTGTTGGGCAACAGCGCCGGCGCCACCGATGCCATGAAGCGGTCGCTGGCCATTCTCAACGACTATGATGGCGTGATGACCGCGAGCCGCATCTCCCTGATGCAAGGCGACCTCAACGCCGCCGATGCCCAGGCCGATGCCGCCTTGAAACTGCGCCCGGGCGATGTCGAAGCGCGCATGCTCAAGGTTCAGCTGCAATTCGCCAGGCACAACATCATGCCCGCGCGGCAGATGGCGGACAAGCTTTTGGCGGACAATCCCAACAGCATGTCCGCACTATTGATGCGCATCAAAATCTATCTGATGTCGAACCGCCCCGACGTGATCGAGCCGGACGTCGATCGCATCCTGGGCCAGGCTCCCGATATGATGATGGTGCGCTATTTCAAGGCGCTGATCGTGGCCGGTCGCGGCAACGACAAGGCTGCCTGGGACACCGCTTATACTTTGCCCAAGGAATTCATTCAGGTCGATCCGAGCATCGCGATGAATGTCGCCAACATGGCGATGAAGGCCGGATTCGTCGATCGCGGCGCTGCCATCTTGGGTGTGGCGGTGCAGCGGTTCCCCTACTTTGTCGAGCCTCGGCTCCTGCTAGCCGACATCCGCGTGCGCCAGAACAGCCCGCAATATGCCCTGAACGCTCTCGCCATTCTCAAGGATTCCAAGGACCCGCGGGTATTGGTGTTGTTCGCTCGCGCTTTGTTGCTCAAGAAAGACGATGCCGGCGCCAAGAGATACATTCAGCAAACCATCGAAGTGGGCGGCGCCGAGGAATTGCGCACCATGAACAAGGATGTGGCGTTAAAAAGCCTCAGCGACTACAGCACCGCCCATCCCGACAACAAGCTGGTCAAAAAGCAATATGCCATCCTGCTACTGGGCTTTGGCGAACTGGACAAAGCCAGGGCGGCTTATGAAAAGCTGGTGAGCGACGATCCATCCGACGCGATAGCCCTCAACAACCTGTCCTGGCTGGTGGTGAAGAGTGATCCCGGCCGCGCACTGACCTTGGCGCAACGGGCGGTGAAGGCCGATCCGTCATCGGCCAACAATCTGGACACTTTGGGCAGCATGCAGATGAGCCGGTCGGATTTCAAAGGCGCGGTCGCCTCCCTGCAAAAGGCTCACGGCTTGGCGCCGGATGATGCCGGGATCTCCTATCACCTGGCATTGGCGCTGGAGGGGGCCGGCCAGGGGGCACAGTCCCAGACCATCTTGCAAGGATTGGTGAAGCGCGGCGGTTTCAGCGACCTGGAGGCCGCCAAAAGCCTTCTGGCCCGCAAGCTTAAGCTGGCCGGGCAGACCCAAACGGGACGCTAGCGTTTTTGGGGCTAGGTGCCTGTTTTGTAAAAGGAATTTACAGAATCGGCCATTCGGGTTGGGAGCCTTTTCGTACAATCCTTGTGTCTCAATACGTTACAGTTTTGGCCCAATTATTGCTTCTAGATTAACCGGTATAGTATCGGTGGCGTATTATGAAGCGTTTTTGGATGATTTTGGCGGCTTTTCTGGGTTTGGCGGTGACCGCCATTCCGGCCTCCGCCAATGTGCAATTCACGCTGGACCAAGGCGGCTCGCTTGGCCCCGATGGCGTCACCTACGGGACCGTGACAGCGGTTCAACTGGGCAGTGGCACCAGCTCCTTTGTCAGGGTCGAAATCACCCTGGCGGCGAACAATTACTTCATCGCAAGTGGCAGCCATGTTGGTATTGGCTGGGATATGTCGACCGTCCCTACCGCCGTCACCATTTTCGACAATACGCCCCCCAATAATCCCCCGCTGCCGAAAAGCGATTCCACCAAATTCACCGTGGACGCCTTGAACGCCAGTTATACGGATCAGCCGTTCACCCAGGGATCAGGTCTCAACCCTTTCAATTACGGTATCACGCCGATCGCCTCCTCGGGCGGTTCGGGAACCGAGCAGAGCATCATCTTTGATATCACCAAGCCCGGCACCGGCATCTTTCTGTCGAATATCGTCGGTCAGGCGAATACGTTGTTCACCAAAAATGGCGCCAACGGCTATTACTTTGCGGCCGATATCGGGCTCAATTGCTCCAAGGAGGCGAGCGGCGCTCTCCACTGCGCAGGCGGGACCGGCGTGGTTGCTGCCAACAGTTTCACCGACATCCCGGAGCCGGGAACCTGGACCATGTCCATCGCCGGCCTGGCCGGTTTGACCGGCCTGATGATGCTGCGCCGCCGCCGCAAGACGGTCCGCGCTTAACCATCGCCAAAAGCTCTGTAGAGGCGCCTTCGCTATGCGTAGGCTGCCAAAGTGTGTGCGACGGTTGCCAAAATTAATGAACAATCCGCATCCTGTTTGGCGCGCCAGGGAGTGCATGGTAATCACACGCTCAACGCGCTTGCGGGCGTCGTTTTAACGGAAAAATTCCAAAGCTGATTTATGACGGTAGGGCCGCAAGCGGCTTTGCCGGGAGCCGGTTTTTTGTTGCTTTTTGGGGCCCTGTCTTTGGCCCATGGGTTGCAGGGTGTTCAAGGAACGGACTGTGAGTGTGTCATGATGAGACGTTTTTGGCTGATTTTGACGGTTTTTCTGGGGCTGGCGTCCACCGCTGTCCCAGCTTCGGCCGATATTGTCTGGACCCTCAATCAAGGTTCGTTGGGCCCCAGCGGTACCGTCTATGGCACCGTGACCGCCCATCAGTTTGGCACGGGTTCGAGCGCTTATGTCGAAGTGACGATCAGTCTGGCGTCAACCGCAACAACCAAGAATTATCTGATGGCTTCTGGCGCACATACCGGTATCGACTGGGATATGTCGATCGTGCCTGGTGCTGTCACCGTCGTCAGCAGTGTCAGCCCGCATAGCGACCCGACCAAATTCACCGTCCAGCCCCTGAATGGCAGCTACGCGGACCAGCCTTTTACCAGCGGCCAAAATGGCAACTTCAACTATGCGATCACGCCGAAGGCCAATTCGGGCGGCAAAGCGACCGAGACGTCCATCGTGTTTGACCTGACAAAGACCGGTGGCCTTACGCTGACGGACTCGCTGTTCACGGCGAATGCCGGTGGTTATTACTGGGCTGTCGATATCGGGTATGCTTGCACCACTGCATCAAACGGCAAACCGGATTGCGGCAGCAGAACCGGCATCGTTGCCGCCAACAGCTATGTGAAAGTGCCGGAGCCCGGCACCTGGACCATGGCCATCGCCGGCCTGGCCGGTTTGACCGGTCTGATGGCGCTGCGCCGCCGCCGCAAGACGGTCCGCGCCTAAAGCCGCCTCAATGCCAGGTCGCGTACAGTTTAGCTGCTGCCGGCTGATCCGCGAATTTTGCGCCACTGGCGAGCAGGGACTTGAGGAGCCCGCGCGCGGCGTCCCGCTTGGAATTGGCATCCAGCGCGATAACCAAATGATAGGTTATCTCTCCGTCCTGGGGCTGTAACGCGTGCGCGCGGTTGAGTAAGGCCAATCCGCCAGCAGCATCCTTTTGCTGCACCTTTAGCCAGCCAAGCGTATCGGCAACATTGGCGGAATCCGGTGCCAGCTTCCAGGCAAGCATGAGCAACGAAAGCGCGCGTTTCGGGTCGCTGCGCTGGAGCAGCCATCCCAGGTTGTTCAGGGCGGCGGCATTGTTCGGATCCCGCTTCAGAATCGATTGAAACTGAGAAATTGCTTCGGCATTTTTATCCTGCTGCATCAGCAAAGAAGCATATTCCAAGCGCACGCTCCCATCATCGGGATTGCTGACCAGCCAGCTGGACATCAGCTCGCCTGCGCGCTTTTTATCATTCGAAATGATCGCCAGCCGAGCCAGCCGCACCAGGACGGAACTGGTAGGCCGATCGGCGAGGCTTTTGTTGAGCACCGCCGCCGCCTGATCGGGATGCTTGGCCTGGTGGAGCGCGTCCGCCAGCAATAGGTCCGCGTCTGTTCCCGGATGCGAGGTTTGGAACGAGCGGGCCAGTCCCACCGCCGCATCGATGCGGCCTTGAGCGAATTGCAAATTGATCTGAGCGCGCTTCACATCCGGTGCAGCGGGCGCCAACTTGGCCGCGGCATCCAAGGCGCGGCCCGCTCCTGTGCGGTCGCCCATGGCGGAAAGGGCGCTGCCCAGCAGCACTTGCGCCGACGCGATGGTTGGCGTGAGGGACACAAGACGGCGAAAGCTGGCGACGGCTTCCTTTTTTTGCCCCAACGCCGATTGGACCTGGCCGAGGAGCGTCACGCTGTCGGCGTTGTTGGGTTGCACCCGAACGCAATCATTTGCTGCTGTCAGCGCTCCTTTTAAGTCTCCACGGGAAATCAGGTAGCGTATCAGCGCAATTCTGGGCGTGGCATCCCGGGGCGAAAACGTGATCGCCTGGCCCAACAAACTCCTGGCGTTTTGATCCTCCCCCTGGCGGATTGCAATATCGGCCGACTTCAGGATGGCCGCCGTGTTTTTGCTATCGAGAGAAAGAATGGTTCTCAGATCGCGATTGGCTTCAGCATATTTCTGCATGGACTCCAGAAGCGTCGCCCGGGAGTACAGTGTCGCTATGCTGCGGGGGTCCATCTTGATGGCTTTGTCAAGGGCAGCCAGCGCGCCGGCGGTATCGCGCTGAAGCATGAGAATGCTTCCACGATATACCAGAGCCTCCACGCGCCGCTTGGGATCCGCGCCAAACCTGTCGGCTACCGCGAGAGCTTCGGGAAGACGACGCTCTTGGATGAGCGCGTTGATAAGCGGCGCAACAATAGACGGATCGGCGGGCTCCTTGGCAGCGGCTTGGGTGAGATCCTTGATCGCCTGATCCGTGCCGCCCAATTGCAGTCGGAGCAGCGCGATGTTCCGCTTTACGGCCGCGCTTCCACGCCCTCCGGCGTCCAGCCGGCTGAGCGCGTCCAGGGCGTCCTTGGGACGCTGCATCTGGAGATAGGTGCGGGTAAGCAATTCGACCACTTGGGGATCGGTTGAATCTTGGACGGGCCTCAGGACATTGAACGCGCTGCGGACACTATTTTGCCGGAGGCGAACAGCAGCCAACCGAATCCGAACGGCGAGCTGATCAGGGTTATCTTTCAATATTCTGCTCAGTATCGAGGCGCTTGTTTCGATGTCGCCAGCACGTTCCGCCATTTGTGAAACCATGGCGGCTATGCCCGGCTGGGCATCCAGGAAATACGCGGGTAAAGCCTGCGCCAAACCCCAGGCCCCCCTGGTGTCGCCCGTCCGGGCCATGAGCAGCGCCTTATAATAGGTTGGCAGGTAGGGGCCTGGATTTTTGGCTAGGATATCGTCGATTTCCGCCTTGGCCTTTGCGTCTTGGTTCAGGCGCAAAAAAGCTTCAACACGCGCAAGTCGTCCCGGGATACTGCTGGGAAATTTTGCAACCAGTTGATTGGCCAAATCCAGTGCGGCGGCATTGTCGTTGAATGCCAGCAGCATCTGCGTCTTATAGAGCATGGCATCGGGACTGTCCGGAGACTTCCGGATCGCCTCATCGACAAAGCCTTTGCCCGCGGAAATATCTCCCTGCTGGAACGACAGCCGCGCCCGTGTCAGCAAATCTTGCCCGTCGCGGCGCAAATCAAGCGAGCGATCCATCGCATCGATGGCTTCTGGCGCTCGATTGAGATTCTGAAGCGCGATCGCGCGCGCTTTCAGAGTGTCTGCCGCTACGGTTCTGTTCGAGCCCGGAGCGGGATCAGGAAACTGATCCAACAGCAGCTGGCTTTCGTTGCGCATGAGCATGACCTGGAACAGCGGCGGCAACACGACAAGATCGGGCGCCCCGTCTTTTCGCGCCTGGCGAAGCTCGATCTCCGCGGCCAGCTGGTTACCGCGCTGAAGCAGGACTATGCCAAGTTGTGCACGCACCGCGCCGTTGCGGGGAGCGGCACTCACCGCATTTCTGAGATTGATTACCGCTAGTGGGATATTTCCGCTTTTGAGGGCTTTTTGAGCATCCGCGACCAGCTTATGGACAGCCGCACCCATGGCAACATTAGGGCTCCCTTGGGTGTAGGACAGCGGCGGAACATCGGCAAAAGCCTGTTCAGATGCGAGCAAGGCGCCAGCCAGTAAAGCTCTGTGAAGCGTGCGACGCCACCTTCTGCCGGAGTTTGGGGCGCCGTATTGATTCACATATTTCTCCCATGATGGCTGGCTGATCCTAGCCAAAAAGTTCGAAAGATATGGCTGGCTGACGGGAAACCGCAGTTACTCCAAATGTCTCTTTGGGCCCCTAAAACTGTATCAATTTTTTACAGTTTGGTTCTGTTTAAATATTAAATTCTTGGTATTGCTGGGATTTTATACGCGGCTCAAATTTTGCATGGTGTTGGGGTCAACGGCCGGATTGGGTTATTGCGTATGAAGAAATTGATGCTCGCGACAGTGATCTGCGCCTTGGGGTGCAGTGGAGGCGCGGCATTGGCGTCACCGGTGATTTTCGATCCCTCCGCCAGCAATCACATAGGCATCCCCACATCTCCCGGCCTGGTGCTGGATTCTGCGGTGTCTTCGGTAGATGCGACGGGCGGCGGTCTCGGCAGCCTCTACCAGGATTTGAATATCAACGCGAACGGCAGCTTCAACACCATAATGACGGTGAATGTCACAAGCTTCACCAACACCTCCAACGCGTTGTCGCAGCTCGGCTCGGGGTGGCAGCTGTTTGCAGTCGTCGCTGCGCAGGGAACGGGGATTTGCACGCCGAGTTGCGGCTCCGGGATAGGCAGCTGGGCCGCTTCCACGGCCAATATCTTTGTGCAGCTTTACGGTGTGAAGGGTACCCCGTTGGTCTTCGGCAACAAGACCGGGATTTCCAACGGCACGGGCAACGGCCTCAATACCGCCGTGACCAATAACGCGAGCCTGCTCGGCGGACAGATGCGGACCAGCTTTCTCAATCCGTCAAGCAATGCCATGTTGGAGTTCACGGAACCGAACGGCGCTATTGGCGGCTTTGCCGGCGCTGGCGCTGGCCACACCAACGGCGGCGCAAACGCGGCGGCAGCCATAGACACGGCTACCAACAATGCGTCCATCAGCCCATTCGCCAATATCATCCTGCTGGCAAATGGGAGCACGACCACAAGCAGCCCCAATTTTTCGCTGACGGGCGGCGCAATCGATTCCGAAATTTTTAGCTTTACGACGTCTTTGTCCTTCGAAACCTTCGCCCATGGCACCAACGGCTTTCTCACGGACGGCGGACTGCTTCCGCTTAACTTCACGCTCAATTCAGGAGGCGTGCTTGGCCAAGCGACGGCGGTTGCGCTCAACCAGGAGGGCGGCAACAATATTACTGGTGAATACACCACGAAGGACAGAACCGATCAGGCAAACTTCCGTGTTCCTGAGCCGTTCACATTTACGATCTTCGGCGCCGGCCTGGCTGGTCTGACCGGTCTGATGGCGCTGCGCCGCCGCCGCAAGCTGGCCCGCGCTTAAGCATCACGGAAAAACATCGAAACGCCGGCAGCCCTTGGTTGCCGGCGTTTCGCTTTTGGGCGTTGGTTACAATTTTACTCAAATGCGGGGATGCGGATTTCCACTCTGCTCACCGCTGGGCCTCATGATCGCATCATGAGTGACGGTACCGGCATCGCGGCGTCGGGAATCCGGGCGGCCAGCCTGTGGCTGGAAGCGGCGGCTTCCAATATCGCCAATATGAATGACACCGGGCCGGTCTCCGATCCGTCCCAGGTCTTGGCGGCGGGCGGCGGACAGGTCTACCAGCCGGTTTCGGTCGCGCAACAATCGCAGCCCGGCGGCGGTGTGACGGCCTCGCTCCAGCCGGTCCAGCCGGCCTCGACCTTGGCCTATGACCCCGGGTCCCCCTTTGCCAATGTGCAGGGCCAGGTGGCGATGCCCAATGTCGATCTGGCCACCCAACTGGTCAATATGACCCAGGCGGTGCACAGCTTCCGCGCCAATCTGGCCGTGTTCAAGGCCGCCTCCCACATGTCCAAGACCCTGCTGGACATATTTACCTGATCACCGCCGCCTGCTTGGCAAAGCCGCCAGGAAAGGCTTGGATTGCCCGCGTTCACCAAAGGCGCGGAGGCCGGTTCTCGCGTGAAAAGTTTGATTGCTTCTTGCTGCGCTTTGGCGCTTGCGATGATGCTTCCGGCCGCGGCGCAATCCGGCGGCGCCTTTTTGACCGCCGCGCGGCTGCTGGCGCTGTGCAAGACCGATAATCCCTATTGCACCGAATATATCGCCGGAGTGGCCGATACCCTGGCGCCTCTGTCCGTGCCGGGCGGGCCACTGCCGCCCAATTCACTGGCCAGCTACTGTCCCAAAGCCATGACCATCAAGCAGGCGATCGAGGCGTTCCAGAAATTTGCCCAGGCCAATCCGGAGGGCTTGTCGATCAATGCGGCGGAATTTGTGGGCGACGCCTTGCACGCCACCTATCCCTGCGCGAGGGCGTCCAACTAAGCCGTCCACCTTTCGCCCGTGTCTGTGTTAGTCTGAGTTGACGGGGCTTCATCAACCGCGGGGCAACATGCGGATTCTCACTTTTCTTCTTCTGCTGATCGCCGGTCTTGGGATGGCGGCGCCGGGTCTTTATCTGGCGAGCCTGGGCGGCAGCTTCTACTACCTTATCGCCGGTATTCTGGTGCTGGTCTGCGCCTTCCTGGTGCTCAAGCACCGGTCCTTTGGGATCGTGCTGTTCTGGCTGGTGTTCCTGGGAACGGTGATCTGGTCCTTGTGGGAAGTCGGTCTGGATGGCTGGGCGCTGATGCCGCGCCTGGTCTTTCTTTGTGCCGCCGGTCTGTGGCTGCTTTTCTTGAGCCCGCAAGACAGTGTCATGCCGCGCAAGCGCGCGGCGCTTCTGTCCGGATTGGTGATCCTGGCCGCGGCGGCGGCGGTGGTGTACGCGCTGCTGCCTCCATCCAACGGCAATCCGGTTGCCGCGCCGTCTTTGGCATCATCTGGGGCATTGGCCGGCGGAGACTGGAGCCATTATGGCGGCTCCCAGCACGCCACGCGCTATTCGCCGCTGACCCAGATCACCCCAGCCAATGCCGGTAGGCTGGAACAGGCTTGGACTTATCATGCCGGTTTGCAGCAACGCGACACCCATTCTGCGCACCAGTATGAAGCCACGCCTTTGATGGTGGATGGCCTGCTCTATGGCTGCACGCCGCACACCGAAGTGTTTGCGCTCGATCCCGTCACCGGCAAACAAATCTGGCGGCATGAGACCAAGATCGATGCGTCGGCCGGTGGGCGTGGGGTGTGCCGCGGCGTCAGCTTCTTTCGCGCGCCTGCGGGCGTGAATGAATGTCCAACCCGGCTTCTTCTGGGCACGGTCGACAACAAGCTGATCGCACTGGACGCCAAGACCGGCGAGACTTGCCACAGCTTCGGCAAGGACGGATCGGTCGACCTGTCGGAAGGCGAGGGGCTGGAGCCCGCCACGCGCGGCTGGATCAATCCCACTTCGCCGCCGGCCATCGTGCATGGCACCGCGGTGATCGGCAGCTTCATTGTCGACAATTTCGCCGTCAAGGTGCCGCCCGGCGTCATTCGCGGCTATGACGCGGTCACGGGGGCCTTAAAATGGGTGTTTGATCCCGGCAAGCCGGAGGATCACGCACCGCTGGCGCCTGGACAAATTTATACGCCATCAACCCCCAATTCCTGGCCGCCTTTCAGCGGCGATGAAGCGCTGGGGCTGGTCTATCTCCCGATGGGCAATGGCAGTCCGGACTATTACGGCCCGCATCGCACACCGGAAACCGACCGTTTCTCGGTTGCGACCGTGGCGCTGGACGCCGATACCGGCGCGGTGCGCTGGGTGTTCCAGGCAGTACATCACGATCTGTGGGACTATGATTTGGCGGCCCAGCCGGCGCTGGTGGACTTCCCAACCGCCAACGGCAAGGTGCCGGCGCTG
>Ga0157376_10003530_pt1 | contig 10785 bp, 9 predicted proteins | sample M45metaG_FD_121801 | JGI IMG/M metagenome (GOLD analysis project Ga0157376, IMG submission 121801) | Miscanthus rhizosphere microbial communities from Kellogg Biological Station, Michigan, USA - M4-5 metaG | ecosystem: Host-associated > Plants > Roots > Rhizosphere > Soil | place: USA: Michigan... | reverse complement strand
GCGAATCCCGGAAATATAGGCGGCAGCTCAGCCACCAGCTATAGCAACCTGGATGGGCTCAACCTGCATGCGGTAAATGGCAATGTGGGTAATGGTCAATCTTCATCCTGCTGGGTGGGGACGACTGCCTTTGGCAGATTTGCTTTCGTGGCAAATACAGCCAGCAACAACATTTCATCCTACTTTGTTGATCCTGCGGGCAGGCTCTTTCTGATTCCATGGGCGATTGCAAAAGCAGGGTCGAAGCCAGCTGATATCACCGTGAGCCACGACAATGATTTTGTGTATAACATCAATGGGGGCGATCATACCCTCGGAGAATATAGAAGAGGCCCTATTGGAAATTTAGAAAATATAGGTTTTGTTCAGGCCATCCCTGAATTTGCGTCAGGGTTGGTTTCGTATTGATTCGAGTTTTGTTTGTGTTGGAAAATTGAACAAACGTTCCTGCAGCGACAAGTTAACAAGTTAACCGGTGGTCCCCCGCCGTTGGTGGGGCAGGCAGTTAACCAGTTAACCAGTGGTCATCGCTAACGGGGCGTTTGTTCTTAGTTTATGTTTGACCGCTTGCATTTCTCTCTTCAACCCAAATAACGGTCGCAAAAATCCCACTCTCCGGATCACGAATTCATAAAAGCCAAAACTTCCTCCAAACGTAAACAGCAACACGAAGAAGAATTTCAAATGCACTTCAATGTTTGAGGGAAAGAGCAGTACCGATAAATCTTAATGGTTAATGTATTTGATTACTCTTTTGAGAACTCGAGCAAATCGCCTGGTTGACAATCCAGGGCCTTACAAATGGCTTCGAGTGTACTGAACCGGATGGCCTTTGCCTTGCCAGTTTTTAAGATGGAGAGATTGGCCAGGGTGAGATCCACTTTTTCAGAAAGCTCATTTAACGACATCTTTCGCTTGGCCATCATCACATCCAGGTTTACAATGATCGGCATAGTTATACGGTTAATTCGTTTTCTGATTGTAGTTCTACTCCTTTCTTGAAAATCTGTGCAAAGACAAACACGATTCCAGCCAGGAAGATGAAATCGCCGGAAACCATCGACAGCGGCAGGCCGGGTATTTCCTTGATCAGCCAAGCGGCTTGCGAGTTGTAAATGACCGCTACCACAAAGGTTGCTAGAATGAAATAGCTGATCTTCTCAAGAAGATTGGCCACTTCAATTGTAAATGGATTAGCCAACTTTATTCGTGAAAGAACTTTGATGATCAGGAAAGCGGTATAGGATTCCAAAATCAATATGGCAACTCTGAATGCAACTGAAGCGCTGTATTGCCAAACATTGAATTGCCTGAGGGGATACAAATTTTGACCCTCATAGAAGTTTTTTGCTGCTTCAGGTTTAACGATGGTGTAACAATATGTGAACAGGAGCGCACCGGCTTTTACCATCAGTCCGATGAACGCGATCCATGCAAAAACGTTCATGATTTTGAGAATGATCTCGGTTCTCTTTTTCATTTTTCAAATTTTTATTTTGATTTGATGATACAAATATAGATAAATATTTATCGAAAAACAATAAATATCTCCTGTTATTCGGTAAAAAAGGCTAACTGCCTAAAAATCAGAAAAGTTGAATGTGATGAATTGAGTTTCTTCCTACCTTTTACATCCGGCTTTGTGCCGAAAACGTATTGCTGCTATAACTCAAAACACATCAACTATGAACAGAAGATCCTTCCTCGGTAACGTGGGCTCAATTGCTGGCCTCGGACTCATTCCCGCTATTCCTGAAAAGCTGCTGGCACTCTCCAATTATAAAGGCGTTGGTATGCCCCTCGGCTTTCAATCATATGTATTCAGAGATGAGATTTCCCAAAAACCTCACGAAACGATGAGTCGCCTGGCCGGCTACGGCTACCAGAATGTAGAATGGTGCAGCCCCAAGGGCTACCAGGGACCCTTTACGCCACTGGTGAAATATTCAGGCAAGGAATTAAAAAAGATCACCAACGACGCGGGCCTTGAAACAACCAGCTGCCATTTTACATGGAAAGAAATTATGGACGACGAAAGTCTGAAGGAACGCATCGAATTCGCCAATCAACTCGGTTTGAAAAATATGATCTGCTCAAGCGGACTCATGGGTAAGACGCCCGACGAAGTGAAACAAAAATGCGCGCAGTTGAACAAATACGGAGAGACGGTGAAGAAGGGTGGACTGGTTGCTGGATACCATAACCACAACGGTGAATTCGATGAGAAATTCGACGGCAAACCGCAGTATGACGTGATGCTGGAAAATCTCGATCCCGCCATGATTAAGATGCAATTCCAGGTTGCGGCGATCACTTCCGGCTACAAGGCGCAGGATTATTTCCGCAAATTCCCCGGCCGCTTCATCTCGGCACACCTGCAGGACTTCAGTCCGACCGACAAAGAAAAACAAGTGGTGATGGGAACAGGTATCGTCGATTGGAAAGATTTCTTTGAAGCAGCGAAAGTGGGCGGACTCAAATACATTTTCGTTGAAATGGAATCAGATCCCACGATTATGGAAGGTTGCGCGAAGTATGTAAAGAATTTCTAGTCGTATCACACCGATAAATAATAAAGGGTCTCGCCAACGGGGCCCTTTTTTATTCCTTCATTTGTAATCACTTACCTTTTTGTCACAGTTTTTCCAAGAAGGAGTCTAATGTATATTAAACCTTTTCATGAATCCATTTTCCGGAACATACGATCCAAAAGATGACATGCTCACCGTAAGGGAAGCACAGGCAGGTTCGCAAAAGGCGCTGGAAAAGTTGGTAAAAACTCACCAGGAATTCATTTATAATGTCGCCCTGAAGTTAATTCGTAATCCAGACGAGGCGGCGGATTTATCGCAGGAGGCAATGATAAAAATGATCACAAAGCTCAACCAATTTAAAGGCAGGAGCAATTTCAGGACCTGGTTATATAAAATCGTGATTAATCATTTCATTAAATCAAAGAAAAGAAAATCTGAACTGGAAGTTGGCTCATTTGAAAAATACGGCGGCTTTTTGGATGGCGTCTACTCTGCTGAAGAAATGGATGCCGAAGAGCAGAAAAAACGCCGGGACGATATTATTTTCGTCCGCAACAGGTGTATGACGAGCATGCTTCTATGCCTGGACCGGCAACAAAGGATGGTTTTTATTTTAGGAGCTATTTTTAATATCAAGTCCAAGACAGCATCACAGCTTCTGAACATCACAGCTGAGAATTTCAGACAACAATTATCGAGAGCGAAGGCAGATTTATTCCAGTTTATGGAAAATAAATGCGGCCTCATCAATCCAAACAATCCCTGCAGGTGTGCAAAGAAAACGAAGGGGTTTATTAATGACGGTCTCATCGACACATCTGACCATCAATTTAAGGAAGTCGTCCTAAAGCGGATAAAAGAGATCGCGATAGAAAACAATGCCAAATTGGACAATTTGATTGAAGGCAAATACCTGGCGTTCTTCAGGGATCAGCCCTATGAGGATAAAGATGTAACAAAGGAATTAACAAAGACCATACTCTTCAATAAGGACATTATCAATTTATTCAGGTTAGAGTAGCCATCGTTTTTCGAATGGCTCCATCAACAAGCACACCGGACCCCTTTCCACTAACGCAGAAACAAGAGTGAATCTAATTCACGAAGGTAAACTCCGTGCCGGGGCAATTTTTGCGCATTGCCACCAGTGACGCACCATGTCTGAAATATTAACAACGAAAATAAAAGTGAAAATCTTTGCAACCATTGCGGTTCTTCTTATCCTGGCCTTGAACAGCGCAGGGCAAGACGCGGCCAAAGTAAGAGAGTTGGAAATTACGATCGGAACATTCAGTACGCTAAGTGAAACCCAAAAGTACACAGTCAATCCGGCGATATCTGGTAGTTGGGGTGATTATTATTTTGAAAGCCGGTATAACTATGAAGCGGGCAACAGCGCCTCGCTTAATTTAGGAAAACGGGTATTCAGGAAATTAGAACATATTGAATTAATTCCAATGGTGGGATTAGTCTTCGGAAGTTTTAAAGGAGCAACGGCAGAGTTGCAAACCTCGCTGGACTACCCTAAATGGTTATTCTCAACTGACAACCAATTTAGTTATGCATATACTAGTCCCTATGAAAGCCTATTTTTTAACTGGACGGTTGCAAAGTATAAGCTTAACAATTTCTTTCAAATTGGCCTCACCAGCTTTTTAGATATCCAGGGAGGACAAGCGATATTTGACAAAGGCATAACTGGCGCGGTGTCATATCACAATTGGGCATTCAGGGTATATGCATTCAATTATGAAATAGAAAATAGGCGCTATTGGTTTAGCCTTCGGTATACAATGAAGATGAAGGTGATCAGGAAATAGTTGCGAATTGTTTCTCTGAGTATCGGACCTTGCATAATCGGTTAATTACGCCAAGACAAGCGACATATGAACAAGGATATTTTAAAGGAAATATTGACCGGGCAACTGGATAAAGAGCCAATTCCTTACGAATTATTGCTGGACGCTGATCCCTCGATGGAGGCAATTGAAAGATACCTGCCGTTTTCTGAAATACATGTTGCCACATTAAAGGACAAGGTGATTGGAACTATTGTTCTTTATCCTTTGAATGCAAATGAGCTGGAGATTAAGAATATTGCTGTAGAAGAAAGTCTTCAGGGGAATGGAATAGGCGGGTTAATGTTGAAATACGCAACAGAAATCGCCATCGCCAAGAGAGCGAAAATTCTTGTTATAGGCACAGCAAATTCAAGTGTTGCTCAACTCTACCTTTACCAGAGAAATGGTTTTGAAATCACGGGGATTAAGCAGAATTTTTTTCTGGATAATTATCCTGAACCCATATTTGAAAACGATATACAATGCAAGCATTTGATCATGCTGTCCAAACAGTTATGAACATCAAGAATCTTTAAACGTCATGACCTTTTCGCCTCTTTCTTTAATCCGCTGAATATGAAATAAGTCTTTACAACTTTACCATAGGCATCGGTTTGAAACTCTATCTGCCAGTCGTATTCTTTATTGGGAGAAAAGAACTTGGTGTTTGATTCCGGCAACAATTTTAAATCAGGCTCTCCTTTGTTTGTCATCCATAAAGTTCCATCTTTTTTGTACACGGCAGCAGATGGCGATTCGAAATTCCCGACGTAGTGATCAAGTAATGTAGTATCGATGGCAACTGCTTTATGCACGTAAGGCGGCACTATTTCTCTATCAAATAAAATATAAGCCAGAGTGCCGTTGATGTTTGAAGTGGTCTTTGCCTTATTAGCCAAATTAATAATCGTAAGATCATCTGTTGTATAGCGCATAAGCGCGTTTAAATAACCAAGCGTTTCGTTGTTTCCCGTCTCCCTTTGCTGAACAAAGTCTCCGAGCTCATTTTTGCCAACCAGCACTCCGTAACCTAAATAGATGTTATTCGCCGTGTCCCTTAATGCGGAAGGCATGTACATTTCCTTTTGTGAAGATGCAGAAAGAAATTTTTGATTGTGCAGGGCCCTGCTCCATAAAAACAAATCTTGCGCTGTACTGCTAATGCCTTTTCCGCCTACGATGTTCTTTGTAATATGCCAATACTCCTGGCCAAAATATGAAAAACTATCAGCAGGGAAAAACTGCTGCCTGGATTCATCAAAATAAATACGCTCGGTATGGTTTGATGTTGAATGTTGGTCTAACTGCACAATCGTTAACACCTTGGTGTTCGACAGATGTAATGGCGTAAATATTTTCTGTTGCAAAAAGATTGCATAGCTTTTCCCTGATACTCTTTCAATAATAGCAGCCAGTACAACATAGTCGGTAAAATACCGGTATTCATCAAACCTTGTTCCTGGTTGCGCTGGTAGAGGAAGTTTTGCCGCTGCCAGGCTCTTTATTACATCGGTGTTCGTTGCATACTTCTTGGTTCCCCATTTATTTTTCATCACTTCATCATAATAATCCGGCAGTCCTGATGTGTGGGTGAGTAAATTTTGTATTGTTACATTGCTATAGGGAAGTTCTGGGAAATATTTAGTGATAGCGTCTGACAGATTTAATTTGCCTTCATCTCTTAACAACAGAATGGCGGCGGCTGTAAATTCCTCTGTAATAATCCCTAACTCGAACATTGAATTGCTGTCCAACTTTTCTATAGCAGCGTAGTCTAAAGTGCCAAATGTTTTTTGATAAATGATATTGTCACCCTTTGCAATCAATACAGAACCGCTAAATTGGTTAACCTCAACGGCTGCCCGCATGTATTTGTCAAGCAGTTCAGGATAATTTTTTTGAGCCTTCAAAAACGTGGGAAGAATGAGAAGAAGGAATATTTGTTTCATAACTACTGCTTTATAAGAAATGAAGTCCTGTCCATCCAAGACAATTAATATGTCAAATAACTTGCATAGCTAGATTAACTCGATGCACAACCCTTCCTGAGGTGGCTCCATCAGTTTAGCAAGACCGAGGCTTACTCATTCCTCAACGAATCCACCGGATTCGCCGATGCCGCACGTATGGCGCGGAAGCCAACCGTCAACACCGTGATTACAATTGCAACCAACGCGGTGAAGACAAATATCCAGTAACTGATATTTACCCTGAACGCAAATCCTTCCAGCCACTGATGCATAAAATACCAGGCAAGCGGCGTGGCGATGACTAAAGCCAATCCAACCATCTTTAGAAAATCCTGAGATAACAATGCCACCAGGCCACTCATGCTTGCACCTAAAACCTTTCTGATTCCTATTTCTTTTACGCGTTGCTCTGCTGCAAATGAAGCCAGTCCCCACAATCCCAAACAGCAGATCACCATGGCCATTGCTGAAAAAATCTTGAACAGGGAAAATAATTTTGTTTCTGCTTTATAGAATGAATTAATCTGTTCATCCAAAAACCTGTATTCGAAAACGCCGTCAGGGTAAATGCCTTTCCAGGCCGCTTCAATATTGGAAATCACCTGCGGCGTATTGCTGTTCGCAGCGATCTTAATCCCTGCCTCACTTACGAAGGGTGCCTGTATAAGGAGTACAGGACTGATCGCTTCGTGCAATGAACCCGAATTGAAATCTGCCAGCACACCTACAATCTCGCCCCTGCCGCCTCCAAAACCAAACCAGAACCGCTTTCCTATCGCTTTCTCATTCGATTCAAACTTAAAGGTCTTAACGAGGTTCTCGTTCACAAGCACTCTTTTAATTCGATCACCTTCTTTGATGGATTCTGAATTCAAACTTGTATCTGAGGGTATGAGGTTGCGCCCCGCGAGAAGTTTTAAGCCGTAAAATTTCGTGTAATTTTCATCAGTGACGAGCAACTTCACTCCCGTACGATTGGGATCATCGCCACTCGTAAGGCTCATGACGGTACTCCACATGCCGTCGCTACTGGGCGCCGAATTCTCAAAAGTGAAGCCATTCACCTGTGGTATTTGCCGAAGTTCATTCGCAAATTGGTTGAATTTCTGGCGGTCGCCACCCACCAGCAAAACATTATCCTTGTTAAAACCCAAACTCTTGGCGTGCAGGAATTTTACCTGCTGAGAGATAACGGCAACGGCTACCAGCAATCCTACTGAAATGCTGAATTGCAACACAACGAGTCCACGACGAAGCCAGGCTGAACCCTTGTCGCCCGCAACGGTTGATCCTGCTTTCAAAACCACCACCGGGTTGAACCTGGCGGTGATCCATGCAGGGTAAAGACCCGCGAGTATGCCAGTGATTAAAACACCAACCCCCAACGAAATCCAAATACCAGGTGAATGCCAGAAATCAAATTGAATTTCCATTTCAAGCAATGTATTGATAGAAGGCAGCACCGCTTTGGCAACCACAATGGATATGAGACCTGCAATGGCAGCCAATACCCAGGCTTCTCTCAGAAAACCGATGACCAATTGATAGCGGCTCGCGCCGATGGATTTTCTTACGCCAACTTCCTTTGCGCGGGTCAAAGCCTGGGCGGTTGAAAGGTTGACGAAATTGATGCAGGCCAGGATCAGAACTGCCAATCCAATGGATGCGAAAAACCAAAGCCACGAGGTTTTCACGGCTGGCACCCATTGGCCTCCCCCGGCATAATCGGAGTTGAAATGGATATCACTTAGCGGCTGTACGGTGAAATCGCTCCTCGTGCCTTTCGGCATACCCGCATTAGAATTGATCTTCGCGTCGGCAATTTTCTTCAATTGTGGCTCAAGCTTTTTTGCATCCTGTCCCGGCGGCATCACCACAAAGGTTTCTGTGCCTGAAACAAAAGTCCAGGAATCGTGACCGCCGTTAATGAAATTATCATCCGGAATATAACTCATCAACATCGTGGCCGGCATGTGCGTGGTGGCTGGAAAGTCTTTAATCAAGCCGGCGACGGTGATGTTGTATTGATTCTTATACTTGAACGTTTTTCCAATCGGGTCTTCATTCCCAAAAAATTTCTTTGCCGTTTCTTCAGTAAGCAGGCATTGGAATGGCGTTTTCAAAATCTGCTTTGCGTTTCCCTTCAGCACGGTCACATCAAACACATCCAGGAACTCGGGTTCCGTGACCATGACATGATTTTGAGAGAATCGCTTTTGCGGATTGATTTCTATGATTGCATTATCTACAGGATGCCACATGGCAACCGCTTCTGTTCCCGTCACTTCACTGCGCATGGTTGCCGCCAGCGGCGTTGGCGTGGAATAATGTTTATTAAACTGACCGGGATCGGTCCAGGAGGAATTAATCCGGTAAATGCGATCCGCCTTCTTGTGATACGTATCATAGCTCAACTCGTGTTTCAGAAAGAGCCCGATCAACAGGCAAACGGTAATGCCCAAACTGAGACCGATGATGTGAAATGAAGTGTTTAGTTTTTGCTTAGCAAATCGCCTAAATGTCAGGTTCAAATCTGAAAGGATCATGAGGTTAAATTTTACGGTGATGTGCTGACAGGTAAGCGGAAATCAGTAAAGAATATGCCAGTGTTGTAAACAATTAAGAATCATGAATTTCAGATGCCTTTAACAAATTGTTACGTTCGAATTTGATACATCCACAGTACGGATTCAATGCAGGAGTTTCAGGGCCTCATCGTCCTTGTAGGTCTTCATCAATTCCTCAAGTTTTGACTTGAGGCTTGCAATGATATTTTCATTCCCTTTTTCCCCGTAAATATTTTTCATTTCGTGGGGATCCTTTTGCAGGTCGTAGAGTTCCCAGGCATCAATACCGCCATAAAATTTCACCAGTTTGTATTTTTCGGTGCGGATACCGAAATGCGGATACACGTGATGGGGCTCGGGAAATTCATAATAGTGGTAATAGATTTCTTTTCTCCAGGTTGGCTCCTTTTGCATTTTCAACAACGGTAAAAATGAACGCCCCTGGATGGCTGCTGGAATTTTAACCTGAGCGATGTCGAGAAGCGTGGGAGCCCAGTCTATACCGAGTGCGAATGAATTAATTAAAGCGCCAGCTTTGATAGCACCCGGCCAGCGCATGAGAAATGCGGTACGCAGCGACTCTTCATACATGAATCGTTTATCGAACCAACCGTGTTCGCCCAAATAAAAGCCCTGGTCGGAAGCATAAATGACGATCGTGTTTTTTGCGAGTCCGGATTGATCCAGCCAGTTTAGTATCCTGCCAATGTTTCGATCAAGCGAGTTGGCCGAAGAGAGATAGTCTCTCATATAGCGCTGGTATTTCCATTCCACCAAAGCCCTGCCCGAAAGCATTTTTTTATCGAATTCAGCGCTGATCTTGTTCTCGTAGTAGTCTGTAAATTTTTTCTTCTGCTCTGGTGTAAATCTGTTGTATGTGCCGTCGTGCTCATAGTCTGCATGAACTTTCAAATCTTCCTTGAGTCGCATGGTCTTGTCAATCGTCATGTCCTGATTTGCCGCGGCAATTCTTCCCACATATTGATCATAGAAGTTGGAGGGAAGCGGAAAGTCAACATCATCATATGCACCCAGGTCTTCCAGTGCCGGCAACCATTCCCGGTGTGTGGCCTTTTCCCCCACCACCAGGAAGAAGGGCTTTGTTGAATCCCGCTGTTTCAGCCAGTCCAGCGAAAATAGAGTGATGAGATCGGTTACATATCCTTCCACCCTGGTTATTTGATTTTGGCCGTTGATGAAATCGGGGTTATAATATTGTCCCTGTCCGGGAAGAACATATAAATAATCAAAGCCGTGGGGAAGGGCTCCCAAATGCATTTTCCCAATCCACGCGGTTTGGTAGCCTGCTTTTTGCAATCCTTCGGGGAACACGTCCTGGTTGATATCGAATACTTTTTCATTCAGCGTATAGCCGTTGACGTGGCTATACTTGCCCGTTAGAAAACAGGCACGACTGGGTCCGCAAATGGAATTGGTGATGAACATGTTGGTGAATCGCGCGCCTTCGCGGGCGAGGCGATCGATATTGGGCGTCCTGGCCAGCTTGTTGCCATATGCGCCGATGGCCTGGTAGGCATGATCATCGGAGAGAATAAAAATAATATTGGGGGGTTTTTCCTGTGCCTGCGAGAAATTGAATAGAATGGCGAGCAGCGTTGTGCCGAGAAATCCCTGCAGCTGGCGAAATTTTCTCATGGATGCAAGTTAATCCTTATCGAAAGTTGAAGAACCCGCCACGCTTAAAACCTACAAATACGCCCTCCGTTCTGATTTCGATCGGGTAGGTTGGCAGGTAGTATCCTTCACCGGTCACATTTCTTCCATTTTTGATATTGTACTTATAACGATGTACCGGACAAACCAAATTTCCCAATGGATCCAGCCAACCCTCGGCAAGAAATCCACTGGCGTG
>Ga0157376_10003527_pt1 | contig 10787 bp, 9 predicted proteins | sample M45metaG_FD_121801 | JGI IMG/M metagenome (GOLD analysis project Ga0157376, IMG submission 121801) | Miscanthus rhizosphere microbial communities from Kellogg Biological Station, Michigan, USA - M4-5 metaG | ecosystem: Host-associated > Plants > Roots > Rhizosphere > Soil | place: USA: Michigan... | reverse complement strand
CTCACGGCATTCGGGTTCGCGACGATTCTCGGCTACGACGTCGGCACCGCCGCGGGACTTCTGGCCGGAGCGTTCTCGGAATCCACCGTGATCGGCACGGCGGGTGATGCGATTCAGCGTCTCACGATTCCCGACGCCGAGAAGACCGCTTTTCTCAACAACATTCCGGTCGCCTACGCCGTGACCTACCTGGTCGGAACCGCCAGCCTCGTCTGGTTCCTTCCGACCATCGGCCCGAAGCTGATGAGGATCAACCTGCGCGAGGAAGGCGCGCGCGTGCGGGCGGAGCTGACAGGCTCGGCGGAGCCGGAGCTCGGCTTCGTATCGCCGATCCGCTACTTCGATGTTCGTGCCTACCGCGTGACGAATCCGGATCTGCAAGGCAAGACCGTGGCGCAGCTCGAAGCCATGCCGGTGGACTTCAGGGTCTCCGTGCTGCGGATACGGCGCGGCGACAAGATCATCCAGGCGACGCCGGACGCGATCATCGATCGCGACGATGTCATCGTCGTGCTGGCGCGCAAGGAGGCACATGTCGGTCGCGGTACCAACATCGGTCCCGAAGCGGACGACGATCAGCTGCTCGATATTCCGATCGAAGTGCTCGATGTGATGGTTACGAGCAAATCCGTGATCGGAAAGACGATGGCGGAGCTTGCGCGACTCGAATACGCAAACGGAGTGTTCGTACGGAAGATCGTGCGAACCGGAACGGAGCTTCCGATCAACGCGATGACGCGCGTCGACCGCGGCGACCTGCTGCGCCTGATCGGCACCAAACCGAGAGTCGAACGCGCGGCCAAGGAAATCGGGTATCCCGATCGTCCGACAACGGCGACGGATATGGTTTTCGTCGGCACGGGCATCGTGCTCGGCGGACTGGTCGGCGTACTTTCGGTCACCCTCGCAGGTATCCCGCTGACATTGACGGCGAGCGGCGGCGCACTGGTCATGGGACTCGTGTTCGGGTGGCTGCGCTCCGCGTATCCGTTCTTCGGCCGCATTCCCGAGCCCGCCATCTGGATCTTCGACACGCTCGGATTGTGCGTTTTCATCGGCGTCGTCGGGCTCAACGCCGGCCCCTCCTTCATCGCGGGGCTGAAGACGACCGGCTTCAGCCTGATCTTCGTCGGCCTCGTCGCGGCTCTGCTGCCGCACACGCTCGGCATCCTGTTCGGACGGTACGTGCTGAGGATGAGCCCCCTCATCGTGCTCGGCGCATGCGCCGGCGCCGGGACGATCACGGCCGCGCTCCGCGCGATCCAGGACGAGGCGCAAAGCAGCGTTCCAGCGTTGGGCTACACCGTGCCATATGCCATCGGAAACATTGTCTTGACGGCGTGGGGCCCTGTACTCGTCGGACTTATGTCGGTTGGAAAATGAGGGAGGACTTATGACCGTTTTTGCGTTTGCTGGATCGCCATCGCGAAGTCCCGTATCGCTCATCGCGATGAGTCTCATGCTCGCTTTCGGCTCCGTCTCCGTCGCATCGGGACAGACGCAGCAGCCGCCAGATTCGTCGGTCGAACAGGGCGCCACGGAAATCGATCAGACCGATCTGTCCGGCCCGCAGCCCGAAGGACTCGTGGTTCCCGAGGACAAATCGCCGTTCCTGCGCGATTCGAGATTCTCGGCCCAGCTCAGAACCTTCTATTTCGACCGCGACAAGATGGACGACACCACCAGCGAGGCATGGGCGATCGGCGGTTCCTTCACTTGGCGATCCGGCTATCTGGCCGACTTTCTCCGCTTCGGCGCGACCGCGTACACGTCGCAGCCGCTGTATGCGCCCGACGACAAGGACGGCACCCTGCTCCTGGAGCCCGGCCAGGAAGGCTATACCGTCCTCGGCCAGTGGTACGGCGAGTTCAAGTTCACCGATAACCTCTCTGGCGCGATCGGCGCCAAGGAATACAACACGCCGTACATCAACAAGAACGATGTGCGCATGACGCCGAACACGTTCGAAGGAGCGACGCTCTACGGCACTGCCGGTGGAACCGACGGTTCGCCCGAGTGGCGGTACGGAGGCGGCTACATCGCGAAGATCAAGGCAAGAAATTCCGACGAGTTCGTCTGGATGTCCGATGCCGCCGGCGCGCCCGTGGATCGCGGTGTATCGGTCATCGGCGCAAACATGAAGCAGGGTGATTTTTCGATCGGCGCCGCCGAATACTATTCGGACGACGTCATCAATATCTTCTACGCGGAATCCAAGTTCGGAGTGCAGCTGAACGACAAGAACCGATTGAACTTCGGCGTGCAGTACTCGGACCAGCGAAGCACGGGCGACGATCTGTTGACCGGATCATCGTTTTCCACCGGCCAGTGGGGCCTCAAGGGCGAGCTGACTCTGGGCCCGACGCTGTTGACCATGGCCTACACGGATACCGCGAGCGGCAGCAACATGCGCAATCCATGGAGCGGCTATCCCGGCTACACGAGCGTGCAAGTGCAGGACTTCAATCGCGCGCGCGAACAGGCAGTCCTGCTCAGAGCAGCCTATGATTTTTCCAGTATCGGCGCGCCCGGCTGGAGCACTTACCTGCTGTACGTGCATGGCGACGGCGTGAAGTCGCCGAGCTACGACAACAACGAAACCGATTTCAACCTGCAGTGGACTCCGAAGGGCGGTGCGCTGCGCGGTTTGTCGTTCCGTCTGCGCTATGCTTATGTCCAGCAGCGCGGTGGCGGCGATCCGAACACAAACGACCTTCGTTTCATCGTGAACTACGATTTCCCGCGACCGGGAGAGTGAGTCCGATTCATCGATGGCATTTGACCGGGAGGTCGGGATGTTCGATCACAAGCTGCGGATCCTGCCCAAACGCATTCGTATCGGCGCAGCCTTGTTGGCAATGCTCCTCGCGCCAGCCGCCCACGCATCGTTCCTGCATGGCGAAGCGCTGGACTCGATGGCCAACGGGCTCGCCTGGTTCGTGCTCATCGTGATGCCGGTCGCCTTCATCGCGCTCTTCTGGATCGTGCACGTGCTGCCCGAGAAGATCGCCGCAAAGCGCCACCATCCCAACAAGGATGCGATTCACGTCCTGTGCCTGCTCTCGCTCGTGTTCGGCGGATTGCTCTGGCCGATCGCCTGGCTGTGGGCCTACACGCGTCCCGTCGGACACAAGCTCGCCTTCGGAACCGAGAAGCACGACGACTACTACATCGAACAAGGCGAGCTCGCCGCGCGTGGCGAGCTCGATCTGGCTGAGCTCGAACACCTGCGCACGGAGCTCGATCACCTCAAGCAGCGCGGGCTGCTTACGCCGGAGCTCACGCGCGTCTATGCACGTCTGCCTGCGCCGGCGCACAAGCCCGGCGCGGCGCATTCAGAGGCGGGAGCAGGCTGATGGAAGCACTCTTGCTGGGAATCTACTCGTTCTTCGTCTGGCTGATCTTCTTCAAGTTCAAATGGCTGCCGTGGAACACGATCTCGATGGTGATCGTTTTCACGATTCCCGTCGTCGGGTTGACGGCCCTGATCCTGCTGCTCAACGTGTTTGCTCCATCGACGCCCGACGTGCGTGTGCTGAAGTACGTCGTGAACATCGTGCCGCAGGTGCGCGGAAGGGTGATCGAGGTTCCGGTCGATCCGAACCGGCTGGTGAAGAAAGGCAGCGTGTTGTTCCGCATCGATCCGACGCCGTATCAGCTGCAGGTCAACGTGCTTGAGGCGCAACTCGTCAACGCACAAGGTGGCACCAACAAGCTGGGCAAGGAACTCGAAGCGGCCGTCGGACGCACGCAGGCCGTGCGCTCGAATCTCGCGCTGGCACGCAAGCGCGTCACCCAGAACAAGGAACTGGTCGCGGCCGGCGCGGGCGACCGTTTCGCTCTGGAGCAAGCCGAAACCTCGGTCAACCAGCTCGAATCCGATCTTGCGAGCGCGATCGCCAACGAGGGCCAGGTGCGCGCAATGATGAATGCGACGGTCGGCGACGATCAGGCCGAGGTCGCGCAGATCCGCGCACAGCTCGAAAACGCAAAGTGGGAACTGGAACAGACCACCATCCTCGCGCCGGCCGATGGCTACGCGATCAACGTCCAGCTGCGGCCGGGATCGATGACTGCGGCCTTTCCGATTACTCCGGCCATGACGTTCGTCGAAGACGAATATCAGGTCGTCGCCCTCTTCCAGCAAAACGAGCTGCACGCGATTGAGCCCGGCAACGAAGCCGAGTTCACGATCACGACCAACCCCGGCCTCATCGTGAAGGCAACCGTCGATTCCATCATCTGGGCGCAGGGCCAGGGCCAGCTCACGGTCAGCGCGTTGCTGCCGCAGACCGGTGCTGCACCGGCGCCGGAGGGCCGCTTCGCAGTCAAGCTCACGGTCGATCCAAAGCAGGCCGACATGTTCTTCCCTGCCGGCGCGATGGGGCATGGCGCGATCTACACCAATCACCTCGCCGCCATACAGATCCTGCGCAAGGTGATCCTGCGTATCGGCGCGAAGGTGGATTACCTGATTCTGAAGCTGCACTGACATGAGCGACATCGCCACAAGGTCAATGCGCATCGCGCCAAGATTGCTGGCAGCGGGTATCGCGATGGCGCTGCTCGTCTCGGCTTGCGCGCTGAAGACGGCGCCCGATCGGGATACCCTGATCCACGAAGAGCTGCCGAACATGAAGATGCCGGCGGCGTGGGTCGAACCGTCCAAAGCCGGTGTGGTAGCGGACAACTGGGTCGCGGCACTCGGCGATCAGCAGCTGTCGGCGCTCGTCGTCGAAGCCATCACGTACAACTCGGACCTGCGCATCGCAGCGGCGCGCGTAGAGGCCGCAGAGGCCGGCGTCAAGGCGGCGGGCGCGCAGATGTACCCTTCGGTGACATTGCTTGGACGCACCGGCGGAAAAGTTGGAGGCGACGGCTCTGGCATCGGCGGCGTGATCGTGCCCGCGTCCTGGGAAATCGACTTGTGGGGCCGCGTGCGCTACGGGCGGCGTGCGGCCGAAGATCAGTACGCTTCGGCCGAGGCCGACGCGGCCGCGGCTGCGCAGTCGGTGGCGGCGCTCGTGGCGAAGTCATGGTTCCTCGCGATCGAGGCGCGTCAGCAACATGATCTGGCGGCCGAAATGGTTGCGAGCTCCCGTAGCTCGCTTCGCCTAGCCGAAGATCGCAAGCGCATCGGACCCGGCAGCGAGCTGGAGGTCAACCAGGCGGACGCGTCGTTGCAGACGCTGCTCGACGTCGAGCAGCAGCTCGGTCAGGCGCTCGCACAGGCATTGCGCTCGCTCGAGCTCCTGCTTGGCCGCTATCCCGCAGCCGAGATCCAGACGCCGAGCGCTTTCGCAGCATTGCCGGCGACGCCGGCCAGCGGAGTCCCGTCGGAACTGCTCGAGCGGCGACCCGACGTCATCGCCGCGCAGCGCCGTATCGATGCGGCATTCAACCTGGCCGGGCAAGCCGAGGCGGCGCGCTTGCCGCAGATTTCGCTGACAGCAGGATTGAGCTCGATAACGAGCGAAACCTTCGTTCTGCAGAATCGCGACAATCCACAGCTCGGTCTTGGCGCGACCCTGCTTGCGACGCTGTTCGACTTCGGCAGACTGGAAGCCCAGGCGGACGCACGCAGGGCGGACCAAAAGCAGGCCGCCGCAATCTGGGCGCAAACCGGCCTCAAGGCATTCGGTGAGGTCGAGGGCGCGCTCTCCGCCGAGGCGACGTTGCTCGGCCGCGAGCCATTGCTGGTCGCCGCCGTGCGTCAGAACAACGATGCGCTTACGCTCGAAACGACGCGATACCGCATCGGCAGCAACGACATGCGCAGCGTCCTGCAGCAGCAGCTGGCGCTGTATTCGTCGCGCAGCGCGCTTCTGCGCGTGCAGGCGGAGCAGCACGTGAATCGGGTCAACCTGTATCTGGCCCTGGGCGGCGGCTTCGGCGACGGCCCGGCGCTGGCGTCCTCGAGCACTGCAACGTCCGGCTCAGGCCAGTGAACGTCGGCGGTTCTCTTGCCGGCAACGCATCTCAAGCCAAGATCCTCGTCATCTGCTAGGAGCGGAAGATCATGAACAACCAGATTCTGAAAGTCATAAGGAAGTACCTGTTCCTCGCAACCTCATCCACCGCCCTGCTGCTCGGTGCGACGGTCGCGTTCGGAGCCGAGGACATCGTCGAGAGTGCGCGCATCAGCTGTCAGAAAGACATCGACACGTACTGCAAGGATGTCACCCGCGGCGAAGGCCGCATCCTGCAATGCCTTTCGGCTCATCAGGACAAGATTTCGGGACGCTGCACGTACGCGGTCGACGACGCCGCGCTGCAACTCGAGCGTGTGGGCCGGGCGATCAAGTACGTGGCCGACGAGTGCAAGGCCGATCTCCTGAAACATTGCGGCGACATTCCCGTGGGCGACGGCCGCATCGCGCAGTGTCTGAAGAAGAACGACGCGACGCTGTCGAGCGATTGCAAGCAGTCGCTGAAAGATACGCAGATGGAGATCAAGTAGTCTCCACGGCCGTGTGAATGCGGAATTGGCCCGGCGGGCTCCGCCTTGGGACGGAATTGCGCAGTCGGAACCGGATGAGCCTGCCGGCGCGAAGGCGTCGCGGGCTCGAAAAACGCGCGCCAGCGATTACCATGGGAACCCTGCCATCCCCGCGGGCAACGCCGCTGCGCGCTGCGCGCTCCGACTAGAGGGAACGTCCATGGCCGTCACTTCTGCATCTGCGCGAGCACGCGTCTGCATCGCCGTCGCTTTCGCGCTCAATGGTTCCTTCGCGCTCGCCGCCGGCGCGGGAACGTTCACGCTCGGCGAGCCGACCGGCGTTGCCACCGTACCGCATGTGCCGGCAAGCGTGCCGCGCGATTACGTCGTCACGCCGAATGGATATTTCCATCCATCCTGCGTGCATCGCATCGACGCCGGCGAAACACTGCACGCCGATGGCAGCGTCGTTGGCGCGGACGGCAGCGTGCGCCGTGTCGCGAGCTGCGCGTATCCGCATTACGCTCCGAATGGAGCGCGCCTTGCGCGTGACGAAATCCCCTCGCCCAGCGCGCCTGCGCGCGCGCCGCAGCTGATCAACGGCTGGGTCGCCTACGCGAGCTACGTACTGCCGCGCGAGAACGCCGCGGTCTATATCTCCGCGGACATGTCGGTGCCTGACGCACCCACGGTGCACTCCGGCCAGGTCGTCTACTTCTTCCCGGGGCTCGAGGACATCGAAAACGTGCAGACGATCGTGCAGCCGGTTCTCGGCTGGAACGCGTTCAACGACAACGACTGGACGATCGCGAGCTGGAACTGCTGCATGGACGGCGAGGTCTGGCACAGCCCTGCGGTCGCCGTCAATGCGGGCACGACGCTCGAAGGACGCGTCAGCGGATCCAGCTGCACCGGGAATGTCTGCGACGACTGGTCGATCCTGACGCGCGATCCAGTCAACGATCGCGACACGACGCTCGACACGAGCGGCTACGGACAAGCGTTCGACTGGGTGTTCGGCGCGGTGCTCGAAGCGTACGGCATCTCGCAATGCGGCGAGCTTCCGGTTACGGCCACCGAGGAATTCAGCCGCATCGCCGTGCACGCGCTGCGTCCGCCGACGTCGGGAGGCATCGCGCAGCGGCAGGCATGGGATCCGACGATCGTGGCGAGCTCGCCGAACTGCGCGTACTCGGTCACGCCGCATCCGGCGCCCGATTCGCCGCAAATCACGATCAGTTACTGAGCGATCGGCGCGCGCGGAGCACGCGCGTTCGAAACGTGCGCGACGCGCTTCCGAACGACGTCTCGCGCACAGACAGCCGTTCCTCCATGTCGCCGCATCTTCGCGCCGATTCTGCCGCGCCCATCCAGCGCGCCATGCACGGCAACGTCTCCTGAACGCGGCGCATGCCTACCCGAATGCGTTCATCGCGCGGACGAGCGAGCGCCGGCACATTTCCCTGCGATGCGGCCACGGCGCCGCTGCGCAAGGAGGACATGTCGTGCCAAGAGGCGATAAATCCAGCTATTCCGGCCGCCAGAAACGCAAGGCCGCGAAAATCGAGAAAAGCTACGAGCGCCGCGGCGTATCGAAAAAGACAGCGGCCAAACGCGCCTGGGCTACCGTCAACAAGCAGGAAGGTGGCGGCGCCAAGAAGCGCGCGACCCAACGCAAGACCGCGCGCAAGAAAACGCCTGCGAAAAAAAGCGGCGTACGCAAGACCGCACGCAAGAAGTCCACGACCCGACGTGCGCGTCGCTGACGACATCCCGAACGATACGGAGAACATCCATGCGTTTCCTGATCCTGATTCTTCTTCTGCTGCTGATCCTTGGGGCACTGCCGACCTGGCCTTACAGCACGGGCTGGGGCTACTACCCGAGTGGACTCGGACTTCTCGTGCTGATCGTCGTCGCGGCGCTCGTGCTGAGACGCGCCTGACAAGTCGGCGCGCGCGTTCAGCTGCGCATCGCGCGTATGCGCGCTGCACGCGCGCGCTTCATGAATGTTTAACCCGCGGCCGCGCGCATTCATCGCCGAGATGGGCGCAAAGGCGCACGGTGTCATCGCAGCATGATGCTGCGTGCCGTGTCGACCGATGCAGCACTTCGCAATTCAGGAGAAGTACCCATGGGTAACCAAACGCAGAATCCGGGCCAGAATCCGAATCAGAATCCGGGGCAGAAGGCGCCGGGTCAGGACGACAAGACGCGTCGCGACACCAATCAGCCGAACCCGAGCGATCCGAATCGTCAGCGCACGCCTGGCGCGGGCGACGACGACTCCCGTACCAAGAAGCAGATGCAGGACAAGTAATCCTCATCCTCCCTCGTCCTCGCATCAACCGAAAGGCCGCGGCATTTGCCGCGGCTTTTCGTTATGGGGTGAGCCAGGCGTACGGCTACTTCGAGTGATCCAGCAGCGCCGGATCGATCTTGAGCTTCATCGCCAGCGCCGCGAAGCGCGGGTCGTCGCGATAGTCGAGGAGAAACGACTCAACCAGCAGTTGCGTGAGCCCCGAATCGCGCGACGCGTAGGCTCGATCGAGCCACTCGAAGACCTTGTCCGGCTCCTTGCGCAACGCATACACGATCGCGATCTGAAACGGTCCGCCTTCGGAGTCTTTCTCGATCAGCGCGTGCAACGCGCGATCTGCCGCGGCACGATCCGGCTGCGCCTGCAGTGCCAGTGCCATCGCGAAGTCATGCCAGAAACCCTCGGGCTCCAGCGCGGCATCGCGCAACGCGGCCGCGGCATCATTCCTGCGCAAATCGATCAAAGTCAGATATGTGTATGCGTGCGAAGCGTCCGGCTGGATCCGCAACACCTCGCGCAAGGTCGCTTCGGCTTCGTCGAGCCGATCGGTGCCGATCTGGATGCGCGCCAGATTCTGATACGGGCCGACTCGCCTCGGATCGAGCTCCCTGGCCCGCCGCGACATCGCCTCCGCCTCGGCGAGACGACCCTGCGCCGCCAGCAGGTAGCCGAGACCGTGCACAGTCTGCGCATCGTTGGGGGACAGCGCGATCGCCTTGCGGAGTTCAACCTCCGCACCGGACAGATCCAGATCCGCCGTGAGCAACATGAAACCGAATGCGCTATGCGCTTCGCTGAGCTCGGGCGAAAGCTCTATCGCAGTGCGCGCGGCCGATCGTGCGCGTGCGTACGCATCATCGATGTCCTCCTTGGTGGTCGCGAATGAGCCTCCCACCAGGCGCCATGCACGTGAAAGCTCGGCATAGGCCAGCGCGTAGTGCGGATCGAGCCGGGTCGCTTCCTCGAACTCTGCAGCCGCCTTGCGCGCGTCCTCGTTATTGAACTGGCTGAAAAGATGCTGGCCCTTCAGCAATGCGTTGTATGCGGCGATGTTCGGGTTCGCACCCGCGCCGCCGGCCTCGGTCGTTCGCGTGCCGAGCAGCTTCACCTTGAGCTGCTGCATGACTGCGCTCGCGATCTCGCTTTGCACGGCGAAAATATCCTTGAGCTCGCGGTCGTAGGTTTCGGACCAGAGCTGGCGTCCGTCCGCGGCCGTAATGAGGTCGACCGCGATGCGTACATGCTCGCCCTGCTTGCGCACGCTGCCCTCGAGCAGATGCGCAACGCCGAGCTGCTCTCCGATCGTCCGGCTGTCGTCGCGCGAATCCTTGAAATGAAACGAGGAATTGCGTCCGATGATCTTGAGATCGGGAATCCGCGCGAGCACCGAAATCAGCTCCTCGGAGAGCCCATCCGAAAAATACTCGTTGGACGGATCGCCGCTCGTGTTCGCGAATGGAAGCACGGCAATCGACTTGGCATCCGGCGGTGCAGACGACTTCGGCGCCGTGGCAGACGGCAATACGGCCGAAGGAGCTGACACGGCGGCACTTTCGTGCGGCACGCCCGCGACTCGCCAAAGCAGGCCGCCGCCGATCGCCAGCAGCAGTCCGATGATGAGGATCTCGCTCCCGCTGACCCCTTGCGCGCCGCGCTCGCCGTGGTACCACGCGAGCACGATGGTCAGCACGAGGCCTACGGCTGCGGCGACGATGAGGATGCGACCGATCGGCTCGGGCCAGCCGAATCGCTGGCCGACCAGATCCAGCAGCTGGATCAATGCGAATGCGGCTGCCGCATAGGCCAGCGCCCACTGCACGATCTTGCGCTGCCTGAGCCGCTGAAGAACTTCTTCCACGCACGCCCCCGCCTGCGATCGGTCGAGTGTATCGCAGCTTTGCGGGCGCGGCGGCACGCCGGCATGAAGTCGGCACCGGCCGAGAGAATTGTCGCAGCGTGATTCGGCGCCATTTGCAGCGGCTGCTCGCACACGTTGGTTCAGGCGGTCCTCTGCACTATCTTCGAACG
>Ga0157376_10003525_pt1 | contig 10791 bp, 6 predicted proteins | sample M45metaG_FD_121801 | JGI IMG/M metagenome (GOLD analysis project Ga0157376, IMG submission 121801) | Miscanthus rhizosphere microbial communities from Kellogg Biological Station, Michigan, USA - M4-5 metaG | ecosystem: Host-associated > Plants > Roots > Rhizosphere > Soil | place: USA: Michigan... | reverse complement strand
GAATGAATATACGAACAACCGTTTTTCCAATGCGCTTGGAATGATTACATTTATTATAATGACCCTGGCAGCCGGCGTATTGATTTATTTTCAGTTTATTAAATAATATATTTAACGTGGCTTGTAGCGCGGATTCAAAATTGACGCTGTGTTAAGAAGAAGGTTTTTAAAGATCTCGGGGTTATCTGCCGCCTCATTTTTATTTGCGTATACAGATCCTACTACGGGAATACCATACAAAGCAATCCGATTTCCCGATACGGTTTCTGTTCGCTGTAGTGGCGCGTGGTACTCACTGCAGGGCACAGACGAAAATTGGATCTTCGGGGATATACAGGTCTCTCTGCGGGTGACCGGTGACGTTGTTTCTGTTTTCGTCACTGCTCCCCATCGTGAATTGGAATTTATTCAATGCACCTGGAAGGAAAATTCTTCCACTTCTTCTAAATACCTTGCCGATCATTGGGAAAGGTCTTATGGCGATCTGAGCTGGGAAACTCTTTCTTCAAGCCGACGATCACCCTGGTATATGCTGATCTCTGACGGCATACAAACCCAGGCATTTGGAGTAAAAACAGGCGCGAACACAATTTGCTCCTGGCAAGCTTCCACTGATAAACTGGAACTTATACTCGATACTAATTCCGGCGGATCCGGAGTACTATTAGGGGAGCGTACGTTACATGCAGCAGACATCATAACTACTGAAAACCAGCCGGGGGAAAATCCCTATCATACTGATATCCGGTTTTGCAAAATGATGTGCGACCAGCCAAAACTTCCGGAAAAACCGGTATATGGAATCAACGACTGGTATTTCGCTTATGGAAATAATTCCCGTGGACTCATCCTGGAGCATACCAGTATAATGTCGGATCTGGTAACCAATTGGGACAATCCGCCATTCTCCGTGATTGATATGGGCTGGTCAGTAAAACCGTTAAAAAGATCCGGTGATTGTTGTTGGGGAGACGATTTCACGCGTGGAAATGAAAATTTCGGGGATATGTCCACTATGGCACACCAGATAAAACAACATGGTATGCGCCCCGGTATATGGACCCGTCCGCTCCTCGCCAATGCAAATGATAAACCTTCCTTTCTAATTCCAATCCGCCCGGACCAGAAAGATCAGAAAGAAAGATTTCTCGATCCGACCATTCCCGAGAACCTGCAACGGATCAGCACGACCATCCGGCTGTATAACACCTGGGGATATCATATGGTAAAGCATGATTATACCAGTTATGATATTTTCGGAAGATGGGGATTCGAAATGAATGAGACCATGACAGCTCCCGGTTGGCATTTCCGCGACAGGTCTATAACGAATGCTGAAATTATCCTGTTTCTCTACCGGACAATCCGGGCGGCTTCGCTGGATATGCTTCTTATCGGCTGTAATACGTTCGGCCATTTGTCTGCGGGGATTTTTGAACTCAACCGGATTGGAGATGATACCAGCGGAAATGAATGGGCCCGTACGTTAAAAATGGGTGTCAACACACTCGGTTTCCGATTGCCTCAAAACAATACTTTTTACGCCGCTGATGGGGACTGTGTAGGTCTCACAACAAAAATACCCTGGGATAAAAACAAACAGTGGCTCCGGTTGCTCGCAGAAAGCAGCGCGCCACTTTTTATTTCGGCTCAGCCGGAAGCTATGGAGGATGAACAAAAAAAATATATCAAGAAAAGTTTTGCCGTTGCATCAACTGTTCAAACCCTGGCAGAACCACTCGACTGGATGAACAATCCCAGACCCCAGGAATGGCTATTGAATGGTAAAAGGATTGATTTCGACTGGTCATAATCCAGGACATCGTTCAATTGACAGAAACGAAGGTTTCAATCTCGGCATTTTCCGGATCCAGCCCCCTCTCTCCGTAAATGTCAAAATCAGCCATATACTTTCTGTCAATATCAGATTCCCAAATTGTTAACCAGGTTTTAGTAAGACACTCAGAAAGTTTACCTGTCGACTGATAAACCTGATATTTTGAATCCGGAATTATTTTGGCAACCATGCCGGGAGGTATATGTTCCATAGAACTTACTCTACAGCCTACTATTGTCGTATAGGGTGCATTAAAATCTGATTCATAATCAGTATATACACAATAGATGTCACTGCTGTTTTTATCCCTAATTTGATCCATTAAATTTTGACTGACAAACCGGCTAAAAATTTCTCCGATATCTTTTAGCGATTTCCCATTTGAATTTGTAGTCCTTACAGAAATGCCGATGATAACAAACCCTTTCAGTTCTTTAGTGACAACCATTTTAATTATATTATTTAATGTTTGAATTGAAAAAGTTTGTTTCCGAGCACTGCACATTTCCACACTATGATACGCTCGGACGAAGATCTAACCGGACTGTCTTCAGGTTCGGCATTCAACATTGATAAACCGCCAATGGCCAACCACCAACAGTAGTCAAAGATCCGTTGCGAAGAAATTTTCTCCTGTCCATACCCTTAATTTTTTTTTGAAAAGTACACTCGGAATTTATTTCCAACCACCACCCAGGGCCCTGTACAGTTCAACATGGGCATTCAGTTCAGCCCTTTGAATAAATGCAAGGCTCAATTGCGCATCCAGTGCAGTTTGCTGCGCAGTGATTACTTCGAGGTAATTGGCCATATCATTTCTGAACAGTAATTGTGAGTTACCAACCGCTGCCGCCAGTGTATCGGTTCTTTGTTTGGCAAAGAATTCCTGTTCTTTTAGTTTACTCACCTGTACCAGCGCATTGGAAACTTCTGTGCCTGCGGTTAAAACCGATTCCCTGAATTGAATCACTGCCTGCTCCCTTTGCTGTTTTGCGACCTCGAATTGAGTTTTTAATTGTCTACCCTGTAACACAGGCTGCACCAGAGAAGCCCCGGCGAGCCCGAATAAAGAGCCGGGTATATTAAACCAGTTACTTGTTTTTATTGATTCGAAACCGGTTCCGGCTGTAATGGTTAATGCCGGATACATATTTGCCTGACTAATGCCTACCTGAGCATTTGCTTTCACCAGCGCAAGTTCATTAGCCCTGACATCAGGCCTCCGGTTTAGTATCGAAACAGGCAGACCCGTTGCCAGTTCATCGTCAAAATGAATTTCCGTTAACGTGACATCCCGCCGGACGGCCCCGGGCAGGTTACCGGTAAGCAGCTGCAAACTATTTTCCTGGAGGCGGATATTCTGTTCAATCAGGGGAACAAGTGTAGCTGTATTAAGCCTTTGCGATTCGGCCTGTTGAATAGCCAGGTAGGTTACTTCACCCGCGTCATAAAGCAGGCGGGTCAATTTTACAAAATCACCAGTCAATGCCAGTGTTTTTTTTGTCTCGATCAACTGCTGATCAAGCATGAGCAAACTGAAATATCCCTGGGCAATATCTGCCACCAGTCTTGTCTGTACAGCTTTCGCTACTTCATAAGTCTGAAGATAATTAGCCATGGCACTTTCCTGTTGACGACTGATCTTTCCCCAGATATCAATCTCCCAATTCATATTTAATGAAGCCAGATAGTCGAAAGAATGATTGCTCTGTGCACCATTCTTTACCCCCAGTGGACCATTATCCGAGTTTCTGTAATAATAACCGGAAAACCCCGCACTGAGTTGGGGAATCCATAACCAGTTAGACTGTTTTACCTGTGATTGTGCAATACTTATATTTCTCAAAGCGAACTGCAGATCATAATTCCGGGCGATTCCACTGTCAATCAATTCTCTTAACACCTGGTCGGAAAAATAATTCCTCCAGGGAATATCTGCCATACTGTTGGTGTCTGCTGCAGAAGCCGAGCCCGTCTGATCAAAACTCGCAGGCAATGGCGCAGAAGGACGCTGGTAATTTTTCCCTGTCCGACAGGAAAAAAGAAGCAGCAATAATGTAAGGATAATAAAATGACTGTACTGAATTAACTTTTTCATTTTCTATAGTTGGATCAGTACGGTTTATTCTGACCTGAGTTCATAACGATCTTTTATATGTTTCGGTTTGCCTACAACTCTTTCCTGGAGTGCCTGGAAGATCACAAACAAAACGGGAATAATAAATACTCCCAGCAACACGCCTATCAACATTCCCCCGACAGCACCCGTTCCAATGGAACGGTTACCCAGCGCCGATCCACCGGTAGCCCACGTTAGTGGAAGCAAACCGACAACAAATGCAAATGACGTCATCAGTATCGGGCGCAAACGCAGACGGCTTCCTTCAAGGGCCGCTGCCACGAGATCCATTCCTGATCGTCTGCGGGCTACAGCATACTGAACAATTAAAATGGCATTTTTCGCCAGGAGACCAATCAACATGATAATTCCTACCTGCACATAAATATTATTTTCAATGCCGGCCATATTTATAAACAGGAACACGCCAAGTAGTCCTGTAGGAATGGATAGTAAAACGGCCAGTGGGAGAATATAACTTTCATATTGTGCAGAAAGTAAAAAATATACAAAGACAATGCTCAATATGAAAATTAACTTGGCTTGCGAACCGGCGTTGGTTTCTTCGCGGGAAATCCCTGACCACTCATAGGAATAACCGCGCGGAAGGCTGGTAGCGGCCTCCTCACGTATAATCCGAATAGCATCTCCTGAACTGAATCCTGGCTTTACCGAACCATTGATAGTTACAGAATTAAAAAGGTTTGTCCGATTTACGGTTTCCGGACCATAAACCCTACGCAATTGAACCAGTGTGTTGATAGGAATCATTTGTCCGAGACTATTTTTAACAAAGATTCCATCTATGGTGGATGGATCCCTGCGAAACGGAATATCCGCCTGCACGATCACGCGGTAATATTTTCCAAAACGGTTAAAGTCCGAGGCAAAACTGCTTCCGTAAAAAACCTGCATTGTATTCAGAATGTCGCCAACGCTGACATTCAGTTGTTTCGCTTTTTCATTATCCACGTCAAGCTGGAACTGCGGGTTACCTGTATAATAAAATGATGCAGCGAAGGCAATTTCTTTTCTCTTCATCAGGGCCGCAGAGAAGTTATTGGTGACCTGGTTCAGTTTCTCAATAGATCCTCCGGACCGATCCTGAATGATGACTTCAAACCCGCTGGTATTTCCAAAACCCTGAACAGTTGGCGGACTAATAATAAATACTCCTGCTTCCTTTATAACAGATAATTTCTGATAAAGCGTCCCTATAACCTGATCGATGCTCTGCGCAGGTTTTCTGTCTTTTTGCTCCTTCAATTTTACAAATGAAATGGCAAAATTTGAAGTATTGATGAATCCGCCAAACAGATTTAAGCCGCTGATTGAACCTCTTCGGTCAACTGCCTGCACATCATTTAAAAGACTATCCACTTTTTTGACTACAGCCGTGGTCCGGTCCAGTGATGAAGCCGGCGGTAGGTTGACACTTATCATGACGAAGTTCTGATCTTCGGCCGGGATAAAACCGGAAGGCGTTCTGTATACTTCCCAAATGGTAAGGCCAATTATAATGGCCAGCCCGAGAATACCCACCCATTTGTGATTGATAAGAAACTTAACCACGTTCACGTACCGATTGGTAGTTGCTTTGAATCCAGCGTTAAAAGCGTCTCCAAATCTTCTTCCAAATCCTCGCTTTTGACGTTCTCCACTCTCGGCATGATTGTCACTTTTTAAAAATAATGCACAAAGTGCGGGACTCAGTGTCAGCGCATTAAGCGCAGAAATTAAAATAGCTATTGCCAGAGTGAATGCAAACTGCCGGTAAAATATACCGCTACTGCCCTGCATAAATCCCACCGGTATAAACACGGCCGCCATTACCAGCGTAATAGATATGATGGCTCCGGATATCTCACTCATGGATTCAACGGTGGCATCATGCGCGTTTAAACCGGTTCGCTCCATTTTTGAATGCGCAGCCTCCACCACCACAATTGCATCATCTACTACGATGCCGATGGCAAGCACCAGCGCAAACAGAGTAAGCAGGTTAATAGTAAATCCGAAAAGTTGCATAAAAAAGAAAGTACCGATAATTGCCACCGGAACTGCAATGGCAGGAATGAGGGTGGACCTGAAATCCTGCAGGAAAATAAATACGACGAGGAATACCAGAACAAATGCTTCGAGCAGCGTTGTTTTTACCTGGTCGATAGATGCATCCAGAAAATCCTTCGCACTGAACATTCTGGAATAATGCATTCCTTTAGGGAAACTGGCCGCAGCTTTTTCCAATACCGCATCGATGGCTATCAGGATATCGTTTGCATTCGATCCGGAAGTCTGAACGATTCCAATAGCAGTTCCCGGATGTCCCTGAATAATGGCGTTGGAACTATAGGAAAAAGAGCCGAATTCCACACGGGCAATATCTTTAAGACGGATCACAGATCCGTCTGCACCGGTTTTTACAACAATATCCTCATAGTCTCTATTCTCAGTCAGTTTGCCTTTGTACTTAATAATATATTCAAATGATGAACTGCTCCCCTCTCCGAATCTCCCGGGTGCCGACTCCACATTTTGATCGTGGATAGCATCCATAACCTCCTGCACCGAAATCCTGTTAGCAGTCAGGCGGTCTGGCAGGAGCCAGATGCGCATGGAATAATCCTTCGCTCCAAATACAAAAGCCTGTCCGACTCCGGGTACACGCTGTATTTCCGGAAGGATATTGATCTTGGTATAATTCTGAAGAAATTTTTCATCATATGCTGTGTCAGTGCTGTAAAACAGGGTAGCGTTAATAAATCCATTCTGCTGCTTCTGTGTGGAAATTCCCGCCTGAACTACTTCCTGTGGAATCTGGCTAACTGCCCTGGCTACACGATTTTGAACATTTACAGCGTCGAGATCGGGATTCGTACCCTGTTTGAAAAAAACATTGATATTCATGGATCCGTCGTTCGCAGACGAGGAAGTCATGTAAGTCATGTTCTCCACTCCGTTGATCGCTTCTTCCAATGGCGTTGCCACTGCGCGGGCTACGACTTCGGCATTGGCGCCTGGGTAAAAAGCAGACACACTTACAGTGGGTGGCGCGATATCCGGGAACTGTGTGATCGGCAGATTGACCATGGAGATTAAACCCAACAGCGTAAGAATGATGGAAATCACCGTGGATAAAACAGGCCTCTCAATAAATTTTCTTAACATCTTACATTTTTTGTGATGAATCCTACTACTGCATCGGCCGGACTTTCAAAAGACTATCCAATGACATGGGAATGGGACTAATGACGGTTCCGTCATTGATGGATTCAACCCCATATACAATCCGGTCACCTGATTTTAATCCTTTATCCACGAGATAATAATTACCCGCCTTACCACTTACCTGGACGGGCACACTATTCACTTTATTACTGTCGGCGATTAAAAACACAAATACCTTATCCTGAAGTTCGTAAGTGGCTTCCTGAGGAATAACGAGTCCCGCCGGTAAACTGATAGCAATCCTAACCCGGCCGGTACCGCCTGAACGCAAAACCCCATTCGGGTTGGGGAAGCTGGCGCGGAAAGGAATGGAGCCCGCGCCGGTTGCGAACTGGCCCGCCACGATTTCCACTTTCCCTTTTATAGGATATATGGTATTGTCGGAGAGAATCAGTTCCACGGGCGGCAGATTTTTGATTTTATCTTCCATTGTTTTTCCCGGGTATTCATCCTTAAAGTGGAGAAAAGCGGTTTCGCTCACTGAAAAATAAGCACGCACATCTTTAACTTCTGAAATATTCGTCAGTGCATCCTGGCTTGTTCCGCCCGCCAGGCTTCCGATCTTAACATGAATTCTGCCGATAAAGCCGTCCACCGGAGCTTTGATTATCGAATAGCCAATATTGATTTTCGCATTGGCAACCTGTGCTTCTGCCTGTGAAACATAAGCTGTACTGGCATCATAAGCGGCTTTTGCGGTTTTAAGCTGGATCGGAGAAATTACCTGATTCTGCACCAGCGGCTCCAGTTTATTCATGTTAATTTCCGCACTGGCCTGGTTTGCCCTGGCAACCGCCAGGGCTGCACTGGCATTATTAAGTGCTTCCTGATAAGGCTGGTCGTTTATTTTAAATATGGGCTGTCCCTTTTTTACGAAAGCTCCTTCATCCACATAAATCTTCTCGATATAACCGCTTACCTGTGGTCTGATCTCAATATCATTACTCCCTTCCAGGGAGGCGGTATATTCCCGGTAGGTAGTAAAAGGGCGTTCAGTAATGGTTACTACAGGAAGGGCACGGGGTGCCTGTGGCCCTCCACCGTATGCGGTAGATCCTGTTTCAGGACTATGACAGGATTGTAAAAAAAACAGAATCGATAAAACCGGCATTCCTGAGTACAGGTATTTTCTCATAAGAGGTTTTTGTTAGAAGGTTAACTTCCGGTTAACAGGCAAGAATTGCAAATGTAACGATGTACCAAGTTCCAAGGAATAAAATACCCGTTCAGCGTGGTTAAAATATTATGAACGGCTAACGGTCATGACTGGGGTCTAATGAATTCATTTCCAGGTTTCTCTAAAAAAACGCAGCCAGTTACCATGCAGCACCTTGCTGATATCTGCATGAGAATATCCCCGGCCGGCTAGCAGTTCCGGCAATTTTTTTAAATCGGCAATAGTATCCAGGTCGTAAGGGGATTGTTCTGTTCCGAATGCACCATCCAGGTCACTGCCAATGGCGATATGATCCGCATTTCCGGCTATCTGGCAGATATGGTCATAGTGGTCAATCAGTCGGTTCAGACCTGCGCCCATGGCCCTGGGCAGAGAGACCCCCCGTATCCAGCCTTCCACCAGCATCCAGGCATCCATTACCCCGCCGATTACCGCCCCCCGTTCTATCAAAATCCTGATCTGGCTGTCGGTGAGTTGTCGTTGGTTTTTTACCAGGGCACGGCAATTGTGATGACTGGCCCAGACCGGCCCTTTATAAATTTCCATTGCCTGACTGAATCCCAAATCTGTAAGATGGGTTATATCCAAAATCATATGCAGAGAATCCATTTCTTTCAATAAATTTTTTCCCGCAGGACTCAGTCCCTCTTCCGTACCGGTACCCCCGGCATAACGCCCTTCACCATAATGTGCAGGTCCCAGCGCCCTCAATCCATATCCGTATGCTTTTTCCAGATTGGATAATTGAACAAATGAATCAGCACCTTCCAAACTTAAAATATAACCTACTGCTTTGGAATTATCCGGAACTGAATCATCCTCCCATATTTTAATATGTGCTTCTAATGATTCCCGGCCGGTAACGGGAACCATTTCCCCCTCCTCCACCATAGCCTGATACCAGGCAAGCTGGGCCTGAGTCTGTGCCCAGGCCTGCTCCGGGGAATGCCAACCCGGAAGTACGCTGCCCTTCCTTACATATCTGGCAATCTGGGTTGCGACTACAAGACCTATTTTACTTTCGCGGAGTGCAGGAAGTGAAACTGTATTTCTTCCCCGGTCGGGTTTGTCGTTTAGACCTTTTTCACGCTCACGCAATTGGGAAACCGGGAGTTTCAGATCGCGATTCCATTCCATCGCGTTCATCGCGAGGTCCAGATGGGCATCTATAATAAACATGATTGCAAATTAGCGGCTTATTCATACAATTTCGGTCAGTATTCAAAAAACCCTTTTCAGTTTCCCGAAATGGTTTAATTTGACCTCCTTCTTCATCTGTAAAAGCTGGCCATGTCTTTTTTGATTTTGCTGACAGGTATTCTGGTCCTGATTCTGTTAACTACCTGGGCAAAATTAAATGCGTTTCTTTCTTTTTTGCTGGTGTCCATGGGTATTGGTCTGGCCAATGGAATGAATATCGGATCAGTAACCCGTGCAGTGCAGACCGGTATGGGCGATCTGTTGGGTTCATTGGTTGTCATACTGGTGGTCGGTGCGATGATCGGAAAATTGATTGCCGATTATGGCGCAGCACAACGGATTATATCGGCATTCATGAACTGGTTCGGAAAGAAGTACCTGGTCTGGGCGCTCCTGATTACAGCGTTCATAGTAGGCATTCCGCTTTTCTACGGTATCGGGTTTGTGCTAATGGTACCGCTGATCATCACGCTTTCTTATAAGTATGATATTCCTGCGGTATATATTGGCGTTCCCATGCTGGCTTCACTTTCAGTTACCTTTGGTTTCCTGCCACCCCACCCGGCTCCTGTTGCGCTGATCCAGCAATACCATGCTGACCTGGGCCTTACCCTTCTTTACGGGTTTATTATTTCCATTCCCTGTGTGATCATCGCCGGCCCGCTGTTCGCAACAACACTTAAAAAATATACCCGGAAACCGCTGGCTACTTTTGCCGGGAAGAGTATTCCGGATGATGAACTACCGGGCCTGGCCGACAGTTTTATAACCGCACTCCTGCCTGTCGTGCTGATCGGTACGGACACGATCCTTCGCATAGTCATGCCTGTTGATTCATTGCCGGTGAAAATTTTTACCGTGTTGGGAGACCCTTCCATCGCTTTATTACTCACCCTGGGATATGCGGTGTATGCCCTGGTTTTAAAAAGAGGGAAAAAACTGGATGCCTGTATGATTACCATGGGAGAAGCCATAAAAGATATATCCCTAATACTACTCATCATCGCGGGAGCCGGTGCCCTCAAACAGGTTCTTACCGAAAGTGGTACTGCTGCCCAGTTGACTACGCTAATGCGCGGTATGCACTTGCATCCCCTCCTCGCTGCCTGGATTATTGCCGCTTTTATACGAGTCTGCCTGGGATCTGCGACCGTTGCCGGACTTACTGCGGCGGGAATGATCGCGCCTATGCTGGTGGGTACGACCATCAATCCAAGCCTGATCGTATTG
>Ga0157376_10003524_pt1 | contig 10794 bp, 6 predicted proteins | sample M45metaG_FD_121801 | JGI IMG/M metagenome (GOLD analysis project Ga0157376, IMG submission 121801) | Miscanthus rhizosphere microbial communities from Kellogg Biological Station, Michigan, USA - M4-5 metaG | ecosystem: Host-associated > Plants > Roots > Rhizosphere > Soil | place: USA: Michigan... | reverse complement strand
TTACGCGATGAAGGTGAGTCTTTCGCCGCGCGCCTTATTCGTGCTGGCGTCGATGTAACAGCAGTACGCTGGCTTGGGTCCCTGCACGGCTTCATGGTCAACGATGCACTGTCTTCCTCGACTTCCGCTCAATCATGCATAGCCATGGTGGGGCAATACATCAAGCACGGCTTCAAAGATTGACTTTATCGTGTGGGAGCGCAGCCGCACGACTGTCGGATAACCAGGCTGGAAGCAATCTCAATATGTTGCGGCGAGTTGTTTTCACCCGCCATGTGATTGAGTAGAAGCTGTGTCGCCGTCTGGGCCAGCTCCTCGATTGCCTGTCTAACAACAGTAATCGAAGGACGAAGCGTTGCCGCCAATGCGAAATCGTCAAAACCGATGAGGCTTACTCGCTCCGGTACATGGATACCGTGGTTCTGCATGACTTCGTACGCGAGAATCGTCGATTGATTGTACAAACCGAAGATTGCGTCAATCTTCCCTTTCGCGGATATGTGCTTCATGATGGCCGCTTCTGCTGAAGGATAGTCGGCTGCATCCATTTCCACTAACACATCAAGGCCTGCTGCCTTGAGAGCAGCTGTAGAGCCTTTGACTCGTTCCCGGATCGTGTGCAGATTTGGATCGCCCCCCAGGCACAGAATTCTCTTCCGCCCATGTTGGATTAAGTGGTGAACTGCATGTTGAGCTGCAATATTGTTATCGGTGACAACGCTTGAAAATTCCCTGCTTGCGATAGGACGGTCAAAAGCAACGATCGGAACAGACAAGAAGCGAAGGCTCTGTAACAATGCTTTCGAAGTAGAACGTGGGGGCACCAGTAGAAGTCCATCGACGCGATGGCGCTCCAGGATCTGCAAGTCTTCCAATTCTGCTTGCGCCTTATCCTGGGATGTGAGCAGGAGCAGCACATAATCTTTACGTCGTGCATGAACTTCGGCAACTGCCGCGAACCGGGCAAAGAAAGGATCAATAATAGAAGGAACAATCAAACCGATGGTCCGCGAGCGGTCGCTTTTAAGAGAACGTGCGGCCACATTCGGCTGGTACCCAAGATCTTTCATCACGCGTTGAATGCGCTTCAGCATCTCAGGGGCGACATAGTGGCCACCATTGATCACGCGGGATACGGTCGTTGTTCCGACCCCAGCAGCTTTGGCTACATCATGGAGAGTTGGGCGACTCCTACGAATATTCATCAGGCAGTTGATGTCCCTTCAGACATCCTTCTATTTATGTTTCGAATAGGGCGTACCAGCATGTAGCCAACAACCTACCATCTGACATCACACTACACGGAAGATTGACAACTGACAACGATACCACTCCTCTCAAGCTTCGCTACGTCACAATATCCCAAAAACGGTTGGTAAATTCTGCACTTCCATCAACATTTATCATCCTGTTGTGGTAAAAATGGTATCGGTTCCACATGCTACAAGCTTCTCATTCATCAGCCAATCCAGAGTGTAGAAGTGCGTTCTCCAAAAAACGAAGTACCCAGGAGGCAATAGCATCCTGCGAGAAAATACTCAAATTTGTTTCGGGAACAGAGAGGTTTCCCAAATTCTGTTCCAACCGATAAAGTCGTTATCGCAATCACTGTTCCGATCGAAAGGTTATTTCCCGTGGTCAAACCGCTTGATCTCCCGTCGCCTGATCGCCGCAGATTCCTGAAGACCTCCGGACTCGCTGCGCTCGCCGCCTCGCTTCCCGCCAGCGCTGCATCCCCTGCGACCAGTCAGGATGTCAGACGAGATCGCGCTGCCACGTCCGCATCCGATCCCGTATTCGACGTCAATCTTCTTCAAGGAACAGATTCCACCTTCAATTTTTCACGTGGCAATACACTGCCCATCGCGGCTATGCCGTTCGGCATGGTGCATTGGACGCTCCAGAGCTTTGAGAACAATCCATGGATGTTTCATCCAGCTGAACGACGAATACAAGGCTTCCGATCGACCCATCAACTTAGCCCCTGGCTTGGCGACTACGGCCATGCCACCTTTCTGCCTTTCAGCGGTTCTATTAGGCCCAGCCCGCGAGAGCGCGCCTCCTCATTCCGTCCGGAAGACTCCTCCCTGCTGCCACACAGTATGCACCTTCGCCTTCTGCGCTATGGCATCGACGCAGAGCTTGTTCCGACCGAGCGTTGTGCGCTGATACATGCCACCTATTCCGACAATGCGGAACGAGGATTTCTCATTGACATCCCCCAAGGCCACTCTGAAAATGTCTCTTCTATTGCTGCGGAGCGCGTGATCCGTTTTACCTCATCGGCGAACAGTGGCGGCGTACCTGAACATTTCGCCACGTATTACGTGATGAAGTTTTCTCTTCCATGGAAGCGCGTCGACACGGTACAGCAAAAAGATCGCTCAATGTCGTCCGTGATCTTCGCGGCAAATATGCAAAGCCTTGATGTCCGCATTGCAACATCCTTCATCTCCTTTGAGCAGGCAGCTGCGAATCTCGAACGGGAGCTTGGAGAAGACTCGCTTGAAACAGTGCGCCAGAAAGGAGCGTCCGTCTGGAATGCTCATCTGAACCGAATCGACATTGAAGGCGCGACATCAGAGCAGCGGAAGACATTCCGCTCGTGCATGTACCGCACGCTACTCTTCCCGCGCATCTGGCACGAACCGGACGCAGCCGACCACATGCAGCATCGTAGTCCCTACACTGGCGAAGTCGTGCCGGGCGTTATGTATGCGGATCACGGGTATTGGGACGTGTATCGCGCCTGGTATCCCATGATGACGCTGCTGTTTCCTGAGCGGCTCGGAGAGATTCTGCAGGCCTGGGTCAACGCGTACAAAGAGGGTGGATGGCTGCCACAATTTCCCTGCCCTGGTTACCGCGCCTGCATGACTGGCAGCTTGATCGACTCGGTCTTTGGAGAAGCAGCGGCAAAAGGTATCCAGGGCTTCGATCTGCAGGCAGCCTATGAAGGATTGCGCAAGCATGCTACCGGCCCCGGCAACCCTGCCGCTGGATATGGCCGTCGCGGCGTTGAAGAATATATAGCCCATGGTTATGTGCCAGCGGACCGCGTTCAGCAATCCGTGGCAGAAACCGCTGACGCCGCTTATGGAGACTTTTGTATAGCCCAGGTGGCAAAAGCAGCGGGCAAACAGGATGACTACGAAATGTTTATGCGTCGCTCCAGGAACTGGCGTAACCTGCTCGACACGCAGACGGGCTTCCTCCGCGGCAAGCTCACGAACGGGCAGTGGATGGAGCCTTTCGACCCCATCGCATGGGGCAATCCTTATGTCGAAGGCGCTGCCTGGCAGCATCGTTGGGACGCTCCGCATGACATTCCGGCACTGATCGAAGCACTGGGTGGCAATGAAAAAATCGTTGGATATCTCGACACCATGTTGGCGATGCCGGCTGTCTTCCACACCGGAGATTACGGCTACGAAATTCACGAAATGTCAGAAATGGCGGCCGTCACCTTTGGCCAGTATGCTCACAGCAATCAACCCGAGCATCATGTGCTGGGAGTGTATGCTGCAGCAGGCAGGCCGGACCGAACACAATTTTGGACGCATAAAGTTCTCAATGAACTGTATTCTCCCGAACACTTCGCCGGAGACGAGGACACCGGATCGATGGCTGCCTGGTACGTGATGAATGCGCTCGGAATATTTGTATTGTGTCCAGCAAAAGCGGAGTACGTGATGACACGTCCTCTTTTCGCAAGTGCAAAGATCCATTTTGAAAACGGTAAAACACTCTCCATTCGCAGTTCATCGAGAACAAAGGGAGAAGCGATCGTTTCATTCAACGGAAAGCGTCTCCGTTCGCCCATGATGGAGCATGCCGCTCTACTTACCGGTGGAGAACTTCTGTTTGAATAAAGCTTTTCATTCCAGCAGACGTGATGATTTAGCTCGAACTCCAGTTATGATTCCATTTTTTTGATGGTATGCGCTCCCGATGTACCCCTTTGGAGAGAATGAAACTATGCCTTTGTCTGGTTACCTGCTTCTAGTGATGGTGTGTTTCGGTGGAGTCCGGATGGATGCACAGATTAAAACGCTTCCGGATATGCCGCACACATTTCATGCGCAGTGGATCTCTGGGCCGGATGCTCCGGCGCACGACCCCGCAGTATTGCGCCTGCGGAAGGAGTTCACGCTAACCAGCATTCCCGAGCACTTCGTAGTCCACGTGTCTGCGGACAACCAGTTTCTTCTGGTGGTAAATGGGAAATTAGTCGGGCGAGGACCGTCGATTGGCGATCTACCGCACTGGCGTTATGAAACCTACGACCTTGCACCTCTGCTTCATATCGGAAAGAATCTCATTGCAGCGACTGTATGGAACCTTGGTGACGTGGCTCCCGTACGGCAAATCAGCTCGCGTTTAGGCTTTTTGCTCGATGGCGACGCAACGAACGAAGCTGTGGTTGCGACGGATAAAAGTTGGCTCGTACATCAAGATCGAGGTTTCCAGTTTGCACCGAATTCGAAGGGTGACAATCTCTATTTTCTTGCGTCTGCTGGAGAGCGACTGGATGCAAGTGCCATGGACTGGAAATGGAGCGATGTCGATGCACCTGCAAAAGAACCTGAGTGGCAGCATGCCGTGCCCCTCGGCGGCGCGGTAAATCGTGGATCTAATGGCAACGACTGGTTGCTGATACCTAACAGTTTGCCTGCAATGGAGTACACGCCAACGAGCGCCGGCCATGTGGTTCGTACGTCGGATGATGTTGCAGATGCCTCACAATTTCCTGCTGCCCCCGTGGACATTCCCGCCCATAAACATCTGACACTGCTACTCGATCGCGAGACGCTGACAACAGCGTTTCCAACGCTTATCGTGTCCGGCGGAAAAGGCTCGCAGATCACGATGAGCTATGCCGAGGCGTTGATCGACAATAATGGCAACAAAGGAAACCGGAACGAGATTTTAGGCAAGCATCTGGTCGGTGTTTTCGACGAGATAGTACCGGATGGCGCAGCGAATCGATCATTCACTCCGCTGGATTGGAGAACGTGGCGTTATCTGGAGATCGAAGTTACCACAGGATCTGAACCGTTGCGGCTAGATTCCCTGAGTGCAATGTTTACAGCGTATCCATTCCAGCATCGCGCACGCTTTGAAACTGACGATCCAACCCTCACAGACATATGGAATGTTGGCTGGCGTACTGCACGTCTCTGCGCTCACGACGCTTACATGGATACGCCGTACTATGAGCGGCTGCAATACATCGGAGATACACGCATTCAAGCTTTGATTTCTTATACGAACTCTGGCGATGATCGACTGGCACGACAGGCAATCGAGGCGTTTCACAATGCATTGTTACCGGAGGGCATCACCCTGAGTCGATATCCTTCACGCCTTCCACAGGTCATCACGAATTTTTCGTTGCTGTGGATCGGCATGGTCCACGACTTCTGGTATTACCGGAATGATCCGCAATTTGTGAACGAACAGCTTCCGGCTATAAGAAGCGTGTTGAGCTACTTTCGCATACGACGTGACATTGATGGTTTACCTGTCATAAAGGACTGGTGGCCCTTCGTAGACTGGGCGATCGGCTTTGATGGCGGGAACTCACCGGAGAAAGGTGGTGTGAGCGCATCGGGCAGCCTTTTCTATCTGGAGGCTTTGCAGAACGCCGCAGAAATGGAAGCCAAATTGGGAGACAAGAGCCTGGCACTGGAAGATTCAGCCGAGGCGCAGCACTTACGAAGAATGATCTATGACCGCTTCTGGTCGCCTCAGGAAGAATTGATCTCAGATACGGTCGAACACAAGCACTTCAGCCAGCAGGCGAACGCACTTGCGGTGTGGCTCGATGTAGTTCCAAAGCCGCAGCAGGCGGAGGTGATAACACGTATCTATTCGGTAACAGATGCGGACTTTCATGCGAGTCGCCCAATACCAAGGGACATATCACCAGCGTCAAACTACTTTCGTTTCTACCTGGCTCGCGCGCTGGTTCATGCTGGGCTTGAAAATCGCTATCTGGAGACCCTTGGCCCATGGCACACGATGTTGAGCAATGGACTCACCACGTGGGCAGAACAACCGGAGCCGACACGATCCGACTCGCATGCCTGGAGTGCTCACCCGAACATCGACCTTTTAACGACTGTGGCCGGCATTAAACCGTCGTCCCCGTTGTTCGCTCATGTTGAGATTGTGCCTGGACTGGGATCGCTGCATCATCTCGCGGTCGACTATCCCTCACCTCGCGGAGAGATCATAGCAGAGTATTCGGTGAAACAAACTGGCACTCGCGCACAAGTAACTCTGCCCGCAGGATTGAGTGGCACTCTTCGCTGGAAAGGAAAGACGTATCAGCTGATGACAGGTACCAACACAATCGAGCTGCCGGAGAAATAAAACCATCTGATGCTATCAGGGCAAATCTGCCGAACGCAATTCAGAGTCCGTTGATATAGGTGATGTTGTTCATTTGCATTGGCGAACGACTAATCTGCACCGATACCGTATTTGTTCGTAATGAACCACTGAAGATCTTGCGGAAGGATTGCAGCCAGTTCTTGCCATGTGAGTAACTTGAGCCGAGACCGTAAATCGAAGAGACGGACAGCACGTATGACTTGGAACCATGCTTCAATAAGATCCGGCCGTCTGGCGTCGCAGAGGACGCAGAAGGCACACTCCGTCGCATGTGCCGCGAGAGTGCCTCGAATCAGTTGATAACAACTTTGCCTGTTATTGCGTACCGGAAGTTCTGAGAGATCGAAAACGGTCTCCAGGTCGCGATAGCGGTAGATCAAATCGGGTCTGGCCGACTGAAAATCAGATTCTGTGAGCTTCGCTTCGACCAGAAGATTACCGGCCTTCATATCGACCTCGGTAGCGTCTCTCCTGCCTCCAAGCATAGGAGTGCGCGGTTTGAACCCAAATTCAGGGACAGTACCCGCGTCAATCCCGAGCATCGCCTGAACGCGCGTAGACGTCATCACTTCCGGATGACAAAAAATATTCATGAGCAGCGCGTCAGAGCTGTTGGCACAGTCCAGCTCTCTCCATATCCAATTAGCACGAACCCGTGATCTCCGGGATGAGGTATGGACCTTTTCGAGGCGTTTTGCCCAAGCGCGATTTTCACAGATTCTCTGATAGGCACTCGGATGGAAGTTTCCGTGCCGACCGTTTTCGTCTCGTCCAAAAATGATGCTGGGAATTTGTCCGTCCGTGCGTTCGTACAGGAGCCCATTTACCGACGCGAATTTGAGATTGCGTAGACTGAGTTCAGTTCGCAGACCTATACCGCCCGGAACACCAGAATTGAATGGCTCCGCCATATACGGCTTTCATAGTAGGCGAAGAATAGACGAACATCAAATGCAAACATTTGCGGATGCCGAGATGTTCGTATGCAGCAGTCGTGGCATTTTCGCCGGATTATCAACCTCCGGCCTACCGTGGGATTGTCTGTTTCAACCTCAACATCCAATCCCCGCAGGAATATTGGCATCTACCGAAGAAAAAACAGCTAAGTTTCGCTAACTATCCGAAAATCTTCCGGCTCTTCCATATTTGGCTTATCCCAACCACCTGATGGTACGATCCGCTGGTCAACCTCGTCCGGCCCCCACGTATTCGGCTCGTATTCATATACCGGCGTCGTGGCCTTCAATACTGGATCGACAATCCTCCATGCCTCTTCGACATAGTCCTGACGCGCGAATAACGTTGCATCGCCCGCCATGGCATCGCTCAGCACACGCTCATAGGCTTCCATCTCTCCGGGACGCGGATGACGGCTGGCTACCAGTTCAACGATCTCTCGTTTCCCACCTTCAGAGACAGGAGCTACGGACAACGCCATCGCTACCGTCATTTCCGGACTCAGACGAATTCGCAAGTAATTTTGCGGCACATCCGTATTGAAGTTCGTCGCAGGAGGCTTGCGGAACCGGGCGATGATTTCCATACAGGTCACTGGCAGATTTTTTCCCGCGCGGATATAAAAAGGAACACCCTGCCACCGCCATGAATTTAATTCCAACCGAAGCGCGGCAAAAGTTTCTACTTTGGAATCCGAAGCTACACCCTTTTCATCGCGATACCCTTTGAACTGGCCGCGAACGAGGTTTTCCGGCACCAGCGGAGGAATCGACTTCAACACTTTTACCTTTTCATCACGCAACGATTCGCTATCGTTACGCGCCGGAGGCTCCATCGCCAGATTACTCATCACCTGAAAGATATGGTTCTGAATAACATCTCGAATCGTTCCGGTCTGGTCATAAAACACACCGCGTCCCTGAATCCCGAAGTCTTCAGCCATGGTGATCTGCACACTCTCCACATGATGGCGATCCCACATCGTATCCATGAAGGAATTCGCAAACCGAAAAGAGACCATGTTATGGACCGGATTCTTTGCAAGATAATGATCGATACGAAAAATCGCAGACTCATCAAACGCAGAGTGCAGAATGCGATTGAGTTCCTGCGCCGAAGCCAGATCGTGACCGAAGGGCTTTTCAACGATGATCCTCGCTCCTTCGGCGGAGCTTGACTTTACCAGTTGTTCTACTACTTTTTCGAAAAGAGAGGGCGGGATCGCGAGGTAATGTGCAGGGTGCTTCGCAGCGCCCAGCGCAGCCCGCACCGCCTGAAACGTTGCGAGCTCCGCATAGTCGCCATCTACATACCCAAGCAAGCCACTCAGCTTCTGCCACGCATCCGCATCGAGGCCGCCGTGTTTCTCCAGGCTGTCCTTGGCTCTCGCCTTGAATTGATCGAGATTCCAGCCAGCCTTCGCCACACCAATCACAGGAACATCCAGCTTGCCGTGCTGGATCATGGATTGGAGCGCCGGAAAGATCTTCTTGTAGGCTAGGTCACCGGTCGCTCCGAAAAAAACCAGAGCGTCAGAATGTGGATTGCTCAAGGGATTGCTCCTTTTGCTTGAATTGTTATTTCGCGGCCGGTTTTTCCAGGTGCCCACCAAATTCGTAGCGAAGTGCGGACAACAGTTTATTGGAGAAATCCGCCTCTCCACGCGAACTGAATCTTTCGTACAACGCGCTCGTTAGGACCGGCGCAGGAACGCCTTCATCGATTGCGGCCTTGATGGTCCAACGGCCTTCTCCGGAGTCAGAGACACGGCCTCCAAACTTCGCAAGTTGAGGATCTCCCGCCAGCGCTGAGGAAGCAAGATCTAACAGCCATGAGGCAATCACGCTGCCACGGCGCCACACCTCGGCAATATCTGGAAGGTTGAAGTCATATTGATAATGTTCAGGATCGCGCAGCGGAGTTGTCTCAGCATCGATTTCGCCTGTATGTTTGCCAATGTTGGCGGCGTTCAACACTCCCAGTCCTTCGGCATAGGCGGCCATCATCCCGTATTCGATTCCGTTGTGCACCATCTTGACGAAGTGGCCGCCGCCGCTTTCACCACAATGCAGGTATCCTTGCTCTGCCGTGCTGACAACTTTTTCGCGTCCAGGCGTGCGCGAAATATCACCGATACCAGGAGCGATGGTTTGGAAGATTGGATCAAGATGTTTCACCACTTCCTTGGGTCCGCCGATCATCATGCAGTAGCCGCGCTCCAGCCCCCACACTCCTCCGCTGGTTCCCACGTCGACGTACTGGATACCCTTCGGTGCAAGCTCCTTGGAACGGCGAATATCGTCAATGTAATAAGAGTTTCCGCCATCGATCAAAATGTCGCCGGCATCCAGGTGCGGAACGATGGCTGCAATTGTCTCATCCACAACACCTGCCGGGATCATCAGCCAGATCGCGCGTGGTTTGGACAGCTTGCTCACCAGGTCCTCAAACGATGAGGCTCCAGTTGTTCCCTTTTCTTTCGCCAGGTCGGCTACCACAGCCTGCGACCTATCGAACACGACACATTCATGGCCATGCTTAACCAGCCGCTTGACCATGTTCGCGCCCATTCTTCCAAGCCCTACCATTCCGAGTTGCATCTTTTGCTCCTTTTATCAATCGTTAGTGGATCGTTGAGCTTCGTTGCTAATGATGGGTCCGAGCCTGAAGTCGCCTGCAGATGCGAACTAACAATTACCTGCATTTGGCCAAAGCCTCGCCGTAGACATTTCCCTTGACACGCATCATCAGAATACATCGCAACAAAATGTGAATTCAAAAACCTATCTCATCCTGCTTGTTGCAAATTGAGCGGGTATCTGCGAAGGCCGATTCTGCAGGATTCCCAATGTACATGAGATGCAATAAAAAGGAATTATTTTTTTGGGATGAGCTAAGCATGAAATGAGATACGGAAGGCGGTAAAACCGCCTTCCATATTATGAAAAACCGAGAGCGAGGCTAATCAGCCCAGCACATGAGAGCGCCGAGGATTAATCGTCATCATCTTTTTTGACCTTCTTATGTACCCGCAACATTTCCGGCACGGGACGGTCTCCCATTGCATCCTTCCACAAAATGACATTTAGCTTCTGCGGGTCTGCATGATCTTCATGTCGAAAATCCATCTTCATCGAGGCTTTCGCTCCGTAGGCTGTCTTAGCGTTTGCCTTATAGATCAACCCGTTATTACGATTCGTATAATCCGCCGTAAATGGAGGCTGATCGCCGGATCCAGTAAATAGTGAGCCGATTAACGAGCGGAAGGAATCATTATTGTTCATCGGCGGCAGGTCCAGCAGAGTCTCAATCGTTCGTACGACGCTCACCGTCGAGTAGAAGCGGCTGGCAACGAAGGGTGTGCCAGCCTGCTTCTTCGGCGAATATTTACTGATCACCAAAGCAATGCTGCGATGAGCATCCACATGGTCAGCTCCG
>Ga0157376_10003521_pt1 | contig 10798 bp, 7 predicted proteins | sample M45metaG_FD_121801 | JGI IMG/M metagenome (GOLD analysis project Ga0157376, IMG submission 121801) | Miscanthus rhizosphere microbial communities from Kellogg Biological Station, Michigan, USA - M4-5 metaG | ecosystem: Host-associated > Plants > Roots > Rhizosphere > Soil | place: USA: Michigan... | reverse complement strand
TTGGATTTATTGAACTGCAACCGGGTATTGAACCTGCCCGTTTGACTGCTCCCATAAAAAATTTATTAAAAACGAATGCTCCTGAAAATATTTATAAAAACCTAAACGTCGTATTAAAGCCGGTCGAAACTTATTATCTGGATGATGGTAATGGTGCTGTCATTAAAACACTCTCCATTCTTTCTCTTGTCTCAATTGGTATTTTACTGATGGCCGTTATCAATTTCATTAATATCATGATCGGTACATCCTCCTACAGGATTAAGGAAATCGGGCTACGGAAGGTTTTTGGCGGAAGAAGGAAACAACTGGTCATTCAGTACCTGACAGAATCAATCATACTTACCTTATTTGCAGCGATTTTTTCGATATTATTTTATGCCTTATTCCGGCCGCTGTTTAATGAGATCCTGCATACTGCACTCCCATTGATCAGGGAATTTCAATTTAGGGAGGTTCTGGTCCTTGGTTCGCTGGTGTTGGTAGTCGGTTGTATTGCGGGAATCTATCCGGCCATTGTGCTAAGTGGTTCCGAAATAGTGACATCGATAAGGGGCAAACTGGGTTCTGTGGAAAAGGGTATGTGGCTGCGTAAATCCCTCCTCGTATTGCAGTTTACCATTGCGATCGGTGTTTTTATTTTTTCTATGACGATCTCCCGGCAGGTGAAATACTTTTTCGATACGGATCTGGGATATAATAAGGACCAACTCATGGTGATTACAGCATTTCCCAAACAGTGGGATTCTGTCGGCGAAGCCAGAATGGAAGCGATAAGGAATGGTCTGCTGGAATTAAGTGTTGTAAAAAATGCCAGTATTTCTTTTGATATTCCAGAGCGATCAACGCCCAATCAAATCCTGGTAAATCCTGAAGGACCTAAAAATAAACCGGCTGTCAGTGTCCAGGCTATTTCAGTGGATGAGAAATTCGCGTCCACATTCGGGATGCATATCCTGGAGGGAAGGTTCTTCAGGGATACAATTGGGGGATTTGTGCCAGGTGAGGCAGTTATAAATGAATCGGCAATGAAACGTTTTGGATGGAAAAATGCTGCCGGCAGGAAGATTACATTTCCCAATGGTGGCGGGGATGCTACGGTGGTAGGGGTTTTAAAAGATTTTCATCTTTCGTCCCTTCATGAAGCAATTGAACCTCTTGCTTTTTTTGCAGTCAGGGATTCAAGGTCATACCGTTACATTACGGTTAAAATGAAACCGGGAAATTTGTCCGGTTCCATTGCACAGGTTAGAGCAAAATGGAAGGAGCTTTCTCCTGCTGCTCCATTTGAATATTTCTTTATGGATGAAAAACTTCAGTCCATGTATGAATCTGAGCTTCAGTTAAAAAAGGCAGCCGCTATAGCTACGGGTCTGATGCTTCTCATTGTATTACTTGGAATTTTTGGCGTATTGACGCTGGCTTTGACGAAAAGAATAAAAGAGATTGCAGTCCGGAAAGTTCTCGGAGCTGAAATCTACCACATCATATCGCTTTTTGTAAGGCAGTATGCAGGGTTAATATTCCTGGCCAACCTGATTGCGTGGCCACTGACATGGTATTGCAGCAGCCGCTGGCTTCAGCAATATCCTTACAGGATCGTTCAGCCATTGAGTATCTATTTTATAGCCGGCATTTTTGTAACAGTCATCGCTTTCGCATTGATAACCTTACAATGTCTTAAGGTGGCTATGGCGAATCCTGTTTCGAGTCTGAAGACGGAATAATTATCTGGCTACCCGATGCTTCTTCAATGATTGGTCAATTTCATGAGAGAGTGAAATCATTTCATAAGCACCGTTATATTTGATGCCATTGATGTAAAAGGAAGGCGTACCGTTTACACCACTAACGATCCCGCTTTCAAAATCTGCCTCGACCTTCGCAAAGAGATTCGGGTCCTTAAAATCTTTTTGAAATGCCTTCATATCTAAATTCAGGGATTCGGCCAGTTCCAACAACATGGGTAAACCTAATTCGGATTGATTTTCAAAAATGAGTCCATGCATCTGCCAGAATTTTCCCTGATTCGCAGCTGCTTCAGATGCTACCGCTGCTGCCTGGGCATAGGGATGTAGTTCAGAAAGTGGAAAATGCCTGAAAACAAAAGCCATCTGATCTTTGAATTTGTTTTCAATTTCTTTTATCATCGGATAGGCGGCGCCGCAATGTGGACATTGAAAATCCCCGTACTCTACCAGCACTACGGGTGCATCTATTTTCCCCTTAATATGATCCTGCACTTGTACAGGAGGTTTTAATTTTCCCATGATTATTTTTTTTGTGTGATCATTTCAAGTGCTTCCAGAATGCCATCGGCGCCCGGATTGATACCCACAGGCGACAGGTAACTCCAACGAATGATACCCTCTTCATCCAAAACAAACAGGGCCCTTTCTGACCGGCCTTCCTTTTCGTTATAAACACCGTATTTTTTTGCGATTGCTCCTTTGGGTTCAAAGTCTGCGAGTAAAGTGAAATGAAGTTTCCTGGCTTCACGGAAAGCAGCATGGCACCATTTGCCATCCACCGAAATGCCCAGGATCTCCGCATTGTACTTATTGAAATAACGGTGCATTTCGTTATATAGTGACATCTGATCGCCACAGACCGGACTCCAGTCGGCCGGGTAAAAAGCGATAATTACATTTTTACCTCTTAATTCTCCCAGCGAAAATTTCTGATCGGGCGTGGCATGTAATTCAAAATCGGGGGCGGCAATATTGACTCCTAACATAGCATATATTTATTTATTGACAACTGGCGGAAAGTCAAAGGTAAGCCATCCCGTTAAGCTGATCATGTTCACCAGAAATGGCAGTAATTTTTTTCCGCCCGTTATTTATAAATAAATATTTTCCTTGTTTCACTTACACCATCGTGGCTGATCCGGATAAAATAAATTCCAGTTTTCAAAGCAGAAAGGTTGAGGACCATTTCCGTTCCGGTAACGACTACCGGATTATGGATCAATTGCCCATTGCCGCTCAAAAGGACCACTGCATATTTACCCTGCACGGGGAAAGAAATTTTAACATGATCACTGGCAGGATTGGGGGATATGGTAATTTCTGAGATCTTGTTCCCCAGGTTTACAGCTAAGACATATGAGTAACTTTGCTTCCCATCTATATCAGTCTGAAGCAGCCGGTAATAAGATTTTCCGGGTAAAGGAGTCATATCTTTTGACGAATAATATTTCACGCTTCCGCTGTTTCCTGATCCCGGTATCTTTTGAATGTTTTCCCAGCCAAAATCATCTTTTGACCTTTGGATGGTAAAATAATCGTTGTTTATTTCAGCAGATGTAGACCATTTAAGAATTACTTCACCGTCTATAACCGAAGCGGTAAATGAGATCAGGGTGATAGGCAACGGAGTATTCACAACGTTTATGGATCCCACGAAAAAACTATTAACAAGATTGGCCCTCGTTAAACCTGTCCTGTTAATCTGTGGATTTAGCGTTGTGCCCGCATTTAGTCCCGGCGTCCCGACCACGCTGTTTGCCAACGTTAAACGCAAATCTGACACCGCTCCGATCAACCCAAATCCGGTACCCTGCACACCGAGATTATATGTCCCACCATTGAGTCCATTAGCCGTTGTTACCGCCCAATTCAGATTTTTTCTGACCTGTATCGTAGAAGCACCATCCATATAAGTAGGGGTGGTCGTATTGCCTGTGACATCGTTATAGGAAACACTGATCGTTCCACCGCCAGTAGGACCTGCAACAGGCGCAGAAACAAAAAAAGGCCGGTAGTTTGTGGCCGTTCCCATGGGAAAAAGCCCATTGACAGATCCGGTTGTTATTACACCTGTTTTAAACCAACGGGTAAACGTTCCTGACCCGATAAGTGTGCCACTGGTATAATTAAGGGTGCCGTTATTGGCAACAGACAAACCAAGCGTCAATGTATTTCCATTCAAGTTTATATTACCCTGCGCCATATTGAAACCGGTGGCGACTGTCGCATTATTATTCAGCTGAATACCGGTACCGGAATTGGTGATGGTCAGGTTTGCGAAATTCTCTCCCCCCGGAGAGGTGATAGTTTGGAGAACAGATCCGCTGAAATTAACCGTGCTTGTGCCTTCAGTAAAACCGGCGGTTCCATAATTGGTCCAGCTTCCTTTAATATTGATGTTGTTGGCAACAGGTGACAATCTTCCTGCAGTAATGGTTATGCTGTTATCGACGGTCAGGGCATTGGTCAGAGTAATCGTATTTGCAACTACCCTCAGATTGTAAAAACGCATTCCAGTGCTCGTTATACTCAGGGGATTTCCACCGAAAGCTACCGTTGAACTAAAACTGCCTGCGTCGACGATACCGCTTGTATAAGTCCAATTCCTGCTGGCAGAAATATTACCTTTCAGTGTAAGAGTACCGCCTGGTTTGTTGATATTGATCAGGGGTAGAAGATTCTGGCTGATCGCGATGGCGGTTCCATCGATTATTTCATTTCCGCCACCAACAATACGAATGGTCGCTGTGCCTCCACCGCCGGCTGCCGTATTGGAAAGTAGAATGTTACCGCTGACATTTATTGTTCCCGTATTAATCGTAATCCTGTTTGTTCCCGCCATGGTTAAATCTCCATTGATGGTGAGGATGGTGGCTGCGGGAATTGTATATGTCTGATTTGTTATAGCCAAAAATTCAACATTATTCAAAGTCAGACTGCCATTGATCGTATAGGGAGTCGTCGTGCCATCTGTAAAACAATAGGTGGAAGTTCCGGCATTTATGGTGCCGGCAGTGTAGGTGAAATTATTTGAGGATGCAGGAAAATTGGAAAGATTCAGGGAGCCTGAGATTTTGTTGATCGTCACTTGCGGCAGGGCACCCTGTCCGGCGGTACCTGCACCGCTGAAATTCTGAATGCCCGTCCCGTTAATATTGATGAGCCCCGAACCACCACATCCGGCAGCAGTATTGGTAACGCTGATATTTCCACGTGCATCGATCGTACCCGTATTGATATTGTAGAGTAAACTGCCGGACAAAGTCAGGGTATTGCTCACAACAATATTTCCTGTGGAAGTGATATTATAATTGAATCCGTTGCCCTTCAGTTCCAGGTTATAAAATACAGGACTTATACCGGCGATTGTGCTGGTTCCGCCAGTGGCGCAGAACCTGACTGTTCCATTATTGTGCGCAAATGTGCCGCTGGTAAATGTGGCATTTCCATCGAATTCAAGAATGCCTGATGTAGAAGTGATGGCGGCACCGTTTATTGTAAAATCACCTCCAACCGTAATATTTGCTGTACCACCAATGAACACGCCTCCTGAAATGGAAACATTGTTGGTTATGGTTATCATATTTCCACCCTGGAAAATAGTCCCGGTATAACCTGCCGTTATCGTAATATTCTGCACACTTCCCGGAATATCAATTGTACAGTTCCCTACCCGAAGGTTATTGAAAGTCACGTTGTCTGTTGCGGTGGGAACGCTGAAACCTCCGGGTCCGCCCGGAAGATTCGACCAGTTGGCGGTATTATTCCAGTTCGAGGCTGTTGATGCTACCCAAAAACGATTGGCAGCTGTGGCTTGAATGGACAGGCAAACGAATAATGCCAATTTAAAAAAGGGTAATACAGGTTTCATGAATATCGAATTTTATATAAGGCTGGGAAGGCGGGCACTAATATAAAAATTATACTTCATATCCCCTGAATTTTTATGATACGCCTTAGTGATACTCAATAATTAATAATTTTACTATTACGCATTATTCCAGTTACCTGTTCTGTTTTTTCTGTAAAACCTAAAATTTATTTATGGCGGATTATGGCAAAATGCTGGGTGAAATCGAATGTCATTCCATTCAAGGTATCAGCGAATATTTCGAGCAGGGTGGAGATCCTAATGAAATTCACCAGGGGGTACCCCTGTTTAAAACAATGGTGGAAATGTATACCAGAACACCCCGGTTCAAGGAATGTATCAGACTGTTTGTACATGCGGGACTTCAGTTCCGGGAGCAGGCTCTGTTGGCTGTTCTGCTCGATGATGAAACAAAACTGAAAGAAATAATCCTTCATAAACCTGATACGGTTGGAACTGTCTATTCCCTGTTTAATAATGCATACACTCCATTATCCGGAGGCTCGCTGCTTCATTTTTGTGCAGAATTTAATGCGGTAAATTGTGCACGGCTGTTACTGCAATCCGGGGCGGATGTCAATGCCAGGGCTGGTTTGGATGAATACGGCTTTGGTGGCCATACACCTGTTTTTCATACGGTTAATCAGAACAGTAATAACTCGGCAGAAATGCTGCATTTATTGATTGAAAGTGGAACAGACCTGACGGTCACTGTTAAGGGTATCATTTGGGGAAAGGGTTATGAGTGGGAGACCTGGATACCTTCAGTCAATGCAATCAGCTACGCGATGATGGGATTGCTTCCCCAGATGCACCGTAAGGAGAAGACCATCGCTTCCGTTGTTTCCTTACTGGTCAAGAAAGCATATGGTATTGACTATACGCCGCAAAATGTTCCCTGCGCATATTTAACGCATCCATAGAAATCAGGGTTAAAAAAATAAAATTGCACCCACTGCTGTTTCCGTTTAATTTTTTTTTGTTGCATGCTTAACCCTGCATTTATTTCGAAACTTCACCCTGCTAACAATTTTTTATACACTCTTAAAATTTGTTCATCGGTAACATTCTTTTAACAGTTTATTTTCAGATTTTTTGCAACAAGATGACTGCCTGGACGTCTTATGAGTAGAAGTTTGTCCGCACCGGCCGATTTATGTATCGATAGCGGACACAATGAATTTTATTTTTTTTATCGAGTGCATTGAATTGTAGTGATTTAAATTTTTGGCATGTGCATGGCAATATAAAATTGATTCATGCACCTGATCAAAAGCTACTTCAAAATCGATTTTACCTACCAGGGACTAGAGCTAAGCCAACGTGGACTATTGCGAAAAATGAGAGGGAATGCTAATGACAGCTGTCATTAACGTCCTGGCATTCTATTTTTCAAATTATTAAATCAGTATTATGAAAAAGTTAATTCTTTTAGCGGCACTTTATTGCCTTCTGCCTGGTTTGTATGCATCGACTATTAAATCGTCCGCATATGATAAAACTCCTGTAGATGCAAGCGAACGCGCCAAAGCCCACTTTAAAGCAAACTACGGGGATGCAGCTGACGCTTCCTGGTATAAACTGGACAACAATAACAATATGTACTGCATATTTCACCAGGGTAAAGCTGTGGAAAGGGTCTTTTACAATAACCGTGGTTCATGGCAGTATACACTGAGCAGTTATCCCGCATCCGCACTTGACAATAGTCTGAGGGATCTGGTTTTGAATTCTTATGAAAGCTACCGTATTTCCTATGTCAATGAAATCCGGTCAGAGTTCAACGAACCTGTTTACATTATCTATATCGAAAATGATTATTATATCAAAGTGATTAAGGTAGTTGGTGATGACATCGAATTGCAGCAGTCACTTAATAAAGGTTAAGCAAGGCAGTTCTCATCATCTTTTGGTTAAACCCTGTGATTCTTCACGGGGTTTTGTTTTTTGCCGGGCATTTTTCCAATATTTTCTCTCGTGCATTTTTGCAGGCACAAAACTCTTCGCTCAAAAACAAAAGCCCCTGCTATGCAGAGGCTCGTCATTTTTTAGTCGGGGCGGCAAGATTCGAACTTGCGACCTCCTGGTCCCAAACCAGGCGCGATGACCGGGCTACGCTACGCCCCGCACTGTTTCTGTCACCGGGGTGCAAAAGTAAGGGTTCAGCACCAATTAACGAAACGTGAACCGGAATTAATCAGAGACCGACCTCATTTTATAAAGAACTTAATACTAGACCGGTTCCAGGACCAAAACACTGATCTTGTTTCTTAAGCCTTAAGCTTTACGCCATATCCTTTAGCCTGCTCCATCCAGGACACTTTCTGTTCCGGAACATGCGGTTTTCCGATGATGTCCCTGTACAAATCCGGTCTTCTTGCCTTCATATAACGATAACCACCTGCGAGTGTGAGTTTGTCCGAAGTAATCGTTGCAATCACATATTCATCTGTAAAACTCCTGCATTCAACCAGGATGTCTCCATAGGGATCCAGGATCATCGAACAACCATTTTTCAGTTGATCATCATCCATTCCTATCGGGTTGGAAAATACCGTATATAGGGCATTATCATAGGCCCTTGCAGGCAGCCACTTCATCAGCCAGGCCCTTCCCTTGAGGGAATCAAATTCCTTTCTCAGTGCGTCGGGGTCTTTGTCGCGGTTTTCCCAAAGTCGGGGATCCACAAAACCCGCACCCGGTCGGGTGGATGGTGTACACATGGTAACATGCGGCATAAATAAAATATCTGCGCCCAACAGTTTTGTCGCCCGGACATTTTCGATGATATTGTTGTCATAGCAAATCAGAATACCGCATTGCCATCCGCACAAATTAAAAACGGTGTATTCATTGCCGGGAAGAATATGTTTATTGACAAAAGGATGCAGCTTGCGGTGTTTGGCAAGAACCCCGGTTTTGTCCACGCACACGTATGCTTTATAAATATCTCCCTTCCTGTCTTTTTCAAACAGTCCTGCCAGCACGGAGATTTTATTTTTTTTTGCAATCAACTGCAGCTGTCGGATGCTTTCACCCTCCGGTATGAATTCACAGAGATCAAACATCTGGTCCCGCGAAAGTGTTCTTGCAAATGTATACCCGGTAACAGAGCATTCATGAAAGGCGATGGCCTGAGCTCCTTCGGAAGCTGCTTTTTCAGAAAGCTGGTCGATGACCGATAAATTATATTCCTTGTTACCGGACTTGTTCTCAAACTGAGCGGTGGCGATTTTTATATTTTCCATTGTACTCATTTTTGGTTCGTCAAATTATTCTGCAAAACTTCGAGGGCATTGGAAAGGTAAACCAGGGGCGCGTTCCAGTTAATAGCGATTTCGTTTGAAGCATAGGCACAGTCTGAATCCACGTATGCGGTTTCCGCTTCATGAAAATCATAATGGCAATGATCCTGCTCACCGGGATTGGGACCACCGGCGAGAAATCCTGGTATGGGATCCGCTATTCCGTCTGCAACAGAAGGACGGTGATGTGGATGTTTCGTGGAATAACTACCTATTCCTGTAATGAAACAGTACCCGGTGGCATTTCTTCCGCAGATATATTCAAGGTTTGCCATCGCTGCATTCAGATATTTCAGGTCCCGTGTAATCAGATAAACCTGGATCATCAGGATTCCCTGGTTCGCGGCATTTGCATTACTCCCCCAGTTAAAATCCGATTTACGGCCACCCATGACTGTTAGAAAAGCATTCGTGGATGCGGACCGGATATAATTGTCGGCCATGCGTATCAATCGTGTCTGGATAGAATCAATATGCTTTTGACCCCTGCCCATATTTCCTGTCCGGAGTAAACAATAATAACCAAGAAGGCCTGTTTCAGACCAGGACGGAAGGGGATAGTTACCAAGTATATATTTTGTAACCGTGTCTTCGTACATTTTTTTACCGGTGGCCACGAATAATTCGCTTGCGGACCAGAACCATTCATCTGTAAATTTTCTATCTCCGTAGCCGCCCGTAAAGATCTTTGGTTCATAAAGTTGGTTCATCGCATTCTGATCATAAACCAGATCGGGATGTTGTTGTGCCCAGGCCCAGGCTTTTTCTGCAGCATGTAGACAGCTGTCGCTAAGTCCCGGAACTTCATTTTTATAGAAAGCAAAGATCCGGGATGCCTGAGCTGCCACAGCTGCCAGATCCAGGGTGGCAGCAGTTCCTTTCTGCACCACATAACGCGGCTGGCGTGCATCGGCTGGCATGACCATCGGATCAAAATTGGCATTGGTGCATTTATTATAAACACCGCCATCCTGGGGATCCTGCATACTTAACATCCACCTGAGGTTATACAATATCTCATTCAGCAAATCAGGCATGTACCTGCCGGATGCCGGAATATTCGTATGGAGAGTATCAAAATACGGTTTGAAATTTTCATATGCAGAAAGCAGTGTTCCCATCGTGATGCCGGAATTCACAATATATTTATTATAATCCCCTGCATCATACCAGCCACCTGGCGTCGGGATTACGGATCCTGACTTTCTGCCTGAAGAAGCAGCTGATGGATGAATGATAACAGAATCGTCAGGATGTCCTGATGCGCGACTCCATTTACCTGCAAATGCAGGCTTTAATTCCGTGGAAGCCCGTTGATAATAAAAGGCTTTCAGGGAAGCCACTGCTGCCGGATGATGTACATTTTTCTGTATATGGAATGCATAGGACAGGCAACATCCGGAAATGGAAATGCGAAAAGTTCCTGTTTTGGTTAGTTCGCTGAAGTCAGCTACGCTTGTCTGCAGGGAAGAATTGGTGGATTGAAGCGGCAAACTTAATCTGCCGCGAAAAACAGTATCGCGACCATTTTCCTCCCGGATTATATAAAATAAAGTCTGGGCCGGAAGATTTATTGAATTTTGGCCGGACGCCTTGACAACGATGGCTGTTTTGGCTGCATTTGGATAAAATCCTTCCTGATCGAGGCGGATGGCATTCACCGAGTCCTGGGCTTTCAGCGATGGACTATTGCAAATCAGGAAAAAAACCAGTAAAAAAAACAATTTCATAAATAGCATTTTACCCTTTACAAATATAGTTTTTAAAACTATGGGCTTTGCTTCCGTAAATTTGGGTTAATACGAATCAGGGAATTATTCAGCATGAAAAACAGTATTCTGAAAATACATCCGGCGGACACTGTCCTGGTT
>Ga0157376_10003520_pt1 | contig 10800 bp, 13 predicted proteins | sample M45metaG_FD_121801 | JGI IMG/M metagenome (GOLD analysis project Ga0157376, IMG submission 121801) | Miscanthus rhizosphere microbial communities from Kellogg Biological Station, Michigan, USA - M4-5 metaG | ecosystem: Host-associated > Plants > Roots > Rhizosphere > Soil | place: USA: Michigan... | reverse complement strand
CGTCGAGCGTGCCGCCGATCGCGTCGCTGCGGCCCAGGCGCTCCAGCCCCGCCGCCGCCAGCACGATCGCCGCGAAGTCGCCCGCGGCGAGCTTGCGCAGGCGCGTGTCGACGTTGCCGTGCAGCGCGACCACCTCCAGGTCCGGGCGCAGCGCGCGCAGCCCGGCGGCCCGCCGCAGGCTGCTCGTGCCGACCCGCGCCCCGACGGCCAGCTCCTCCAGCGACGCCGCCCCGCACAGCGCGTCGCGCGGATCGACGCGTTCGGGCACGGCGGCGAGCGCGAAGCCCACCGGCAGCTCGGTCGGCACGTCCTTCGCCGAGTGCACGGCAGCGTCGACCTCGCCGGCCAGCAGCGCCGCCTCCAGCTCCTTGACCCAGCGCGACTTGTCGCCGAGCAGCACGCCCCGGTCCCCGCTCGTCTCGATCGCGACGACCTCGATCCCGGCGTCGGCGCCGCCGAGCAGCTCGGCCACGAAGCCCGCCTGCGCGAGCGCGAGCGCGCTGCCGCGCGAGCCGATCCGCATCAGGAGGGAGACGGACCCCGCCCGCCCCGCCGCAGCGGCCGCACGTCGGCGAGCGGGGCCTCGGCGGACGCGTCGACCCCCTCGACCGTCTCCTCGAGCCCGAACAGCTCGCGCACGACCTGGGTCCGCAGGTGCACGCGCTCGTCGGCCATCTGCTTCATCCGCAGCGTCGGCTCGTGCAGCAGCCGGTTGACGATCGCCTGCGCGATCGCCTCGACGCGCTCGCGATCGCGCTCCGAGGCGGTCTCCCAGCGGCCCGCGTTCTCACGCACGACCTGCTGCGCGATCGCCTTGCCGCGCTCGCGCAGCGCGCTCAGCGTCGGCAGCACCTCCAACGAGCCGAGCCACTCGGCGAAGCGCTGGATCTCCTCCTCGACGATCCCCTCGGCGTGCGACGCCTCGCCCTGGCGCACCGCTCTGTTGCGGCGCACCACCGCCTGCAGGTCGTCGACGTCGTAGAGCGCGATCCCGGGCACGTCGCGCACGTCGGAGGCGACGTCGCGCGGCACGGCGAGGTCGATGATCAGCAGCGGCCGGCCGTCGCGCGCGTCCATCACGGCGGCGATCTCCTCGGCGCCCAGCAGCGCGTGCGGGAGGAGGTCGCGCACACGAGCGCGTCCGCGCGCTCGAGCTCCTGCGGCAGCTCGTCGAACGACATCGCCTGCCCGCCGTAGCGTTGCGCCAGCGAGACCGCGCGCTCGTGGCGGCGGTTGGCGACGAAGATCGCCTCGACGCCGCGGCCGGCGAGCGCTCTCGCCGCCAGCTCGCTCGTCTCGCCCGCGCCGAGGATCAGCACCTCGCGCCGCTCCAGCCCGTGCAGCTGCTCGGCCGCCAGCGCCGCGGCGATCGAGGACACGCTCATGCGCCGCTCGCCGATCTTCGTCTCGCTGCGCACGCGTTTGCCGGTCGCGAGCGCGGCGCGGAACAGGTGGTTCGTGAGCGGTCCGGTCGTCTGCGCCGCCAGCGCGTCCTCGTAGGCGCGCTTGACCTGGCCCTGCACCTCGGCCTCGCCGACGATCATCGACTCCAGGCCGGCGGTCACGCGGTACAGATGACGTGCCGCGTCGCAGTTGCGCAGCGCGTAGATCGAGCCGGCCAGCTCGGTCGGGCGGATCCCCGCCTTGCGCGCGAGCATCCCGAGCACCGCCGTCTCCGCCTCGACCGGGTCCCCGGCGACGAGGTACGTCTCGGTGCGGTTGCAGGTCGAGATCGCGACCGCCTCCTGCACGCCGGCGACGCCCCGCACGTCGTGCAGGAAGGCGCCGACCTTGCCGGGCGTGAGCGCGAGCCGCTCGCGCACGGCGATCGGCGCCGTCTTGTGCGAGACGCCGAGCGCGAGCACCTCGCTCATCGCTGCGCAGCCTCCGCGGCGGCGCGGTCGCGCGCCTGCTCGGCGTTGGCGCGCGCGTCGAGCGCCGCGTTGAGCTCGTGCAGCTCCCTGCTCATCCGCTGCAGCCGCACGGACATGATCGCGACGTAGATCACGACGATCCCGACGAACGCGACGAACGCGCCCGCGACGTACTTGCCCGCCTCGTCGAGCGGCAGCGCGGGCGCGACGGCGAGCAGGGCAGCGATCATGAGGGAACCTCCGCAGGGTAGGAGCCGCGCCCGCCGCCCTGCGACGCCGGGCGGCCGGGCTCGCCGAGCGCCGGCGCGGCGCTGCGGCCGAGCGGCGCGACCGTGTCGGCGCCGAGCAGGCGCCGTCTGAGCGCCCGCAGCTGCCAGCGCGTCTGCTTGGCGGCGATCTCGTAGGCGCACATCAGCGCGAACAGCAGCGCCATCGCGACGATCGCGACGAGGAAGACCCACGCCATCTGGCTCGGCAGGCCGCCGTCGGCGGTCCCGAAGGTGCGCGGGTGCACGGTCGAGGTGGCGGCGCGCACGGCGGCGAAGTTGAGCGGCACGAACGCGCCCGCCATCACCGCGAAGACGGCGGCGTAGCGGCCCTGACGCTCGGGGTCCTCGATCGAGAAGCGCAGCGGCTGGTAGGTCGCGAACAGCAGGAACACGATCAGGAACGAGACGAGCGTCGGCTCCTCCCACACCCACCAGTGCCCCCACGAGGCCTTCGCCCAGATCGCGCCGGTCAGCAGCCCGATCACGTTGAAGATCAGCGCGACGTGGATCACGACGTAGGAGCGCAGGTCCCAGCGCCGGTCGCGCGTCTTGAGGTGCAGCGCCGCGAAGACGCCTCCGAGCACGTAGGCGCACAGCGTCACGATCGCCACCGGCACGTGCACGTAGAAGATCTTCTGGATGAACCCCTGGTCGGCGTCGAGCGGGGCGTAGAAGAAGACCAGCGCGAACGTGGCGGTCAACGCGGCGAAGGTGGCGAGCGACAGTGCCCGCAGCCCCTTCCCGTACATGCTTGTCAGTCCTCCAAGAGGAAGTCGAACACGGCGTAGGCGAGCAGCCCGAAGACGAGATCATAGAGCGCCAGCACCGCCAGCCACCTGGTTGGCAGCGCGCCCGCGCCGTCCGCCGCGAGCAGCGGCGCCGCCAGGCGCGCGGCGGCGATCAGCGCGGGCGTCAGCAGCGGCAGCGCGACGATCGGCACGATCAGGTCCCGCGCGCGCGTGCGGATCGCGAGCGCCGAGACGAGCGCCCCGACGACCGCGAGCGCGAGGTTCAGCAGCGCCAGCACGAGCAACAGGCCGGGCAGCGCCGGCCACGGCGACGGGCCGAGCAGCAGGATCGCGAACGCCGCCACCGCCACCAGCTCGACGATGGCGAGGAACAGGAACAGCCCGGCCGCCTTCGCCACGAACAGCGCGGTGCGGTCGATCGGCGCGAGCAGCACGCCGTCGAAGCCGCCCTCCTCCTGCTCGGCGACGAACAGGCGGTTGATGCCGAGGATCGCGGCGAACAGCAGCGTGACGAGCAGCACGCCGGCCGCCAGCTGGCCCGACACCTCGTCGCGGCCGAGGCCGAAGTGGAACAGCACGAACGTGGTGAGGCTGAACAGCAGCATCGCCGGGATCGCCTCGGGCGCGCGGCGCTCGAGCAGCAGGTCCTTGCGCAGCAGCACGAGCGAGGGGCGCATGGGGCGGGATGCGCCGTGCTCGCTCACCGGCGCCGCGGTCGGGCGCGCGCGTGTCATCGGCTCGCTCACCGGTACAGCTCCTCGACCGCCGCCGGCTCGACCTCGCCCGCGGGCGCGCTCAACGCGACGCGCCCGTCGCGCAGGCCGAGCGCGAGGTCGGCCTCCGCCAGCCCGCCGGCCGGGTCGTGACTCGTGACCACGCGCGTGCGCCCGCTCGCGCGTCCGATCAGCGGCTCGATCAGCTCCGCCGCCGCCGGGTCGAGGTTCGCGCGCGGCTCGTCGAGCAGCAGCAGCGGCGGGTCGTGCAGCACCGCGCGGCAGACGGCGACGCGCTGCAGAAGCCCGCGGCTGAGCGTGCGGACGGGGTCGTCGGCGCGCCCCGCGAGTCGCATGCGCTCGAGCAGCTCCTCCACCCGCGCCGCCGCGACGCGATGCAGGCGTGCGTGGAAGCGCAGGTTCTCGCGCGCCGACAGGTCGCGGTACAGCAGCGCCTCGTGCGCGAGCAGGCCGACCCTGCCGCGCACCGCCCACTCGCGCTCGGGCAGCGGCTCGCCGAGCACGCGGACCTCGCCGCCGTGCGGGCGCAACAGCGTCGCGAGCACGCGCAGCAGCGTCGACTTGCCGGCGCCGTTGGGGCCGAAGACGACGAGCGTCGCGCCGGCCGGCACGGTGACGGACACGTCGTCGAGCGCCCAGCGCTCGCCGTAGCGGCGCCCGACGCCGCGCAGCTCAATGGCCGCCGGCGCGTCCACCGTCGCGGGTCAGCGTCGCGACGGCATGTCTCAGCGTCGGCGCGAGCACCGGGAAGAGCTGGGCGATCGCCTTCGGGCTGCCCGGCAGGTTGACGATCAGCGTGCGGCCGGCGGTGCCGGCGACGCCGCGCGAGAGGATCCCCAGCGGCGTGTGCTTGAGCGACTCGGCGCGCAGCGCCTCCGCGAAGCCGGGCGCGTCGCGCTCGATCACCGCGTGGGTGGCCTCGGGCGTGACGTCGTCGGGCGTGAGGCCGGTGCCGCCGGTCGTGAAGACGAGCGGGATGCCTCTGCGCACGTAGCCGCGCAGCGCCGGCTCGATCGTCCCCTTGTCGTCGCCGACGACGTCGCGCGCGACGACCTCGCAGCCGGCCTCCGTCGCGAGCTGCGCGAGCAGGTCGCCCGAGACGTCGTCGCCCTCCCCGCGCGCGAGCGTCGAGGAGATCGTCAGGACCGCCGTCTGCACGGGGGCGAGCTTACGCCACAGCGCGCACTCAGCCGCCGTCGCGTCGCCAGTCGCCGGACTTGCCGCCGGACTTCTCCAGCAGCACGACCTGCTCGATCGCGACGTCCTTCTCCAGCGCCTTGACCATGTCGTAGACCGTCAGCGCGGCGACCGAGGCGGCCGTGAGCGCCTCCATCTCGACGCCGGTCTGGGCGGTCGTGCGCGCCTCGGCGATCAGCGTCACCGCGCCGGCGTCGATGCCGACCTCGACCTCGGCGGTCACGTCGACGAACGAAAGCGGCAGCTGGTGGCACAGCGGGATCAGCTCCCACGTGCGCTTCGCCGCCTGGATGCCGGCGATCCGCGCCGGGCCGAGCACGTCGCCCTTCGGCGCGTCGCCGTCGCGCACGGCGGCGGCGGTCGCCGCCGACATCCGCACGACCGCCCGCGCGAGCGCGCGACGGGGGGTCGTGTCCTTGCCGCCGACGTCGACCATCCGTGCGCGCCCGGCGTCGTCGAGGTGCGTCAGCTCGCCGCTCACGCGGCAAGTGTGGCATGCGCGAGCGCCGCGTCGGCGAGCGCGTCGCGCACGCGGCGTCCGGCGATCCCGGCCTCCGGCAGCTCGGCGTGCCACTGGATGCCCACGGCGAACGGGTGGCGCGGGTCCTCGAGCCCCTCGACGATCCCGTCGGCCGAGCGCGACGTCACGCGCAGGCCGCGCCCGACGCGGTCGACCGCCTGGTGGTGGAGGCTCGGGACCGCGGCGCGCACGCCGACCATCCGCCGCGTGAGCGTGTCCTCGCCGGTCGCGACCGCGTGCATGCGCCGGTCGGCGTGCAGCTCGGGCGCGCGCGTCGCGCGCTCCTCCCCGAGGTCCTGGTGCAGCGTCCCGCCGTGCACGACGTTCAGCAGCTGGTGCCCGCGGCAGATGCCGAGCACCGGCAGCCCGTGCGCGAGCGCGTCGCGCAGGATCGCCGCGTCGGCGCGGTCCTCAGACAGGCGCGAGTTACGGGCGCTGCGGATCTCCTGCCCGTACAGCGCGGGGTGGAGGTCGTTGTCCTCGCCGGTCACGACGAGCGCGTGGGCGGTCGCGAGCTGGCGCGCCGCCTCGTCGGCGTGCGAGACGTGCCGCACGTGCAGCTCGGCGCCGGCCAGCCAGCGCTCGTAGTCGACGGGGTCCTCGTCGCGCACGAGCAGCAGCACGAGCGGCCTGACCGCCGTCGCCGTCGCCGCGTATGCCAGGCGGAAGCGCTCGCGCGCTCGCGTCAGGCGCTTGCGCGCCGCCTCCGGCGTGGTCTGCAGCAGCCGCGCGGCGTCGGTCGGGCCGTAGCCGGCGAACTGCAGCGTCACGAGCGCACGCTCGCGCGCCGGCAGCTGCGCCAGCGCGGCCTCGATCGCGAGCCGCTCGTCGTGGTCCTCGCTCTCCGGCGCGGCGGCGCGGTCGAGCTGGTCGAGCAAGGCGCCGTCGAGCGGAATCCCGCCCACCCGGCCGGCGCGGGCGCGCAACGCGTCGATCGCGAGGTTCGTCGCGACCGTGTACAGCCAAGCGCGCAGCCGCAGCTCCGGCAGGTCGGGGGCGTGCAGCCAGGCGCGCAGGAAGACCTCCTGCGCGAGGTCCTCGGCGAGCGAGGGGTCGCCGACGCGGCGGCGCAGGTGCCGCTCGATCGGTCGGCGGTGGGTGGCGACGAGCGTGTCGAGATCCATGTCGGTTCAAGACGCACGGCGCCCGCGGAAGCGGACACGTCCGCTTCGGAGTGTGCCCGACGTCTTGCACGACATGAACCAACTGCTCCACGTCGCGCTCGTCGAGGCGCGCGCGAGCGAGGCGGCGCTCAGGCCGGCGCGTGCGTCCGCTGCGCGGCCGCGATCAGGTCGAGCACGGCGCGCTCGTCGCCGGCGCGCAGCAGCTCGATCGGGTCCGGCGAGCCGTTGACGATCGACTCGAAGAACTCCTTGCGGTCCTGGTAGGTCGGCAGCGTCGCCTTCGCCCAGCCGCGCGCGTCGTTGAGCATCACCGCGAGGCGCGCGTAATCCTCGCCGAACAGCTCGCCGATCTCGCGCTTCATGCGCTTCGCGAGCGCGGGCGAGGCGCCGGCGGTCGAGATCGCGATCGCGAGCGGGCCGCTGCGCACGATCGCCGGCAGGATGAAGTTGCACAGCGGCGGCACGTCGACGACGTTCACGAGCATCGCGCGCCGCTCGGCGTCCTCGTAGACGCCGATGTTGACCTCGGAGTCGTTCGTCGCGGCGATGACCATAAAGCTGCCTTCCAGGTCAGCCGGCTCGTACGGGCGCGCGAGCCAGGCGATCGATCCCTCCTCCGCGAGCCGCCGCAGCTCCGGCTGCAGCTCCGGCGCGACGACGGTCACGTCGCCGTCGCAGGCGAGCAGGCCCTCGACCTTCTCCAGCCCCACGTCGCCGCCGCCGACGACGAGGCAGCGCCGCCCCTTCAGCTTCAGGCAGGCGATGTAGAAGGGCGTCTCCAGCATGTCGCGCACGCACGACTGGTCGCAGATCCCCTTGCGAAGCTGGCAGACGCATTCCTTGCCGCTGTAGGCCTGGGCGGGCATCGCTCGACAGGGTATACGGACGGATCCGGTCATTGACTGGCCGCCTGGCCAGTACCCTGGTGTGCATGCCGAACGCCGAGGGGATCTACGCCGACGACGCGGTCATCCGCCGCGTCTACCGCGAGCACGTGATGGTGCTCGCCGGGCCGCGCGCGCTGCTGATGCAGGCCGCGCATCCGGTCGCGTGGGCGGGCTTCTACGCGCAGACCGCCTCGAAGGACGAGCCGTACGAGCGGCTGCACCGCACCGCGCAGATCGTCGAGCTCGTCACCTACGGCCCGCGCAGGGAGGCGGAGCGCGCCACGCGCCGCGTGCGCTCGATGCACGGGAAGGTGCGCGGCGAGCTGCACGAGGCCGCCGGCCGCTTCCCCGCCGGCACGCCGTACGCCGCCGACGATCCCGAGCTGCTGCTGTGGATCCTCGCCACGCTCGTCGACTCCGGGATGGCGGTCTACGAGCGCTACGTGCGGCGCCTGTCCCCCGCCGAGCGCGAGTCGCTGTGGCAGGACTACCGCATCTTCGGCCGCCTCTTCGGGCTGCCCGACGCGGCGATGCCGGCGAGCTACGGGGACTTCCGCCGCTACATGCGGCGCATGCTCGACGGCGACGACCTCTTCGTCACCGACGACGCGCGCACGGTCGCGAGGGAGATCGTGATGCGCCCGCCGGTTCCGCTCGCGGCGCGTCCGCTGCTCGAGCTGGCGAAGTTCGTGACGGTCGGCCTGCTGCCCGCGCGCATCCGCCGCATGTACGGCTTCTCGTGGGACCCGGCGCGCCACCTCGTGCTGTTCGGCCACACCGAGTACGCCCGCCGCGTGCTCGTTCCGCTCCTGCCCGGCCGCGTGCGCTACAACGCGCGGCGGCACCTGGCCGCGCCGGCGGCGGCGTAGCCCGCGCCGATCAGGTCCCGCGACCGCGCGCTCTGCGGATCTCCGCGAGCCGCGCCGCCGGCTCCGCCTCCTGCGCGTCCGGCTCGTAGAAGCGCTGACCGACCGCGCCGGGCGGCGCGACCTCCTGCGCGTTGACGTGGCCCGGATGGCGATGCGGGCTGTCGTAGCCCTCGCCGCGCCCGCCGGAGCGCAGCTGCACCGGCGGCGGCTCGGCGCCGCGCTCGCGCACGAAGCCCTTCGCGGCGCCGATCGCGCGCTTGGCCGCGTCCGACTTCGGCGCCAGCGACAGGTAGATCGCCGCCTGCGCCAGCGCGAACTGCGCCTCCGGCAGGCCCACGCGGTCGACGGCCGCCGCCGCGGCGGTCGCGACCGACAGCGCCTGGGGGTCGGCGTTGCCAACGTCCTCGCTCGCGAGGATCACCATCCGCCGCGCGATGAAGCGCGGGTCCTCGCCGCCTTCGAGCATCACGGCGAGGTAGTAGAGCGACGCGTCCGGGTCGGACGCCCGCGTCGCCTTGATCCAGGCGGAGATCGTGTCGTAGTGGCGGTCGTCGGCGCGGTCGTAGTGGAGGATCCGCCGCTGCAGCGCGTCCTCCGCGTGCGCCTGCGTCACGGTGTCCTCCGGCGCCGTTCTGCACGCCAGCTCCAGCGCCGCCAGCGCGGTGCGCGCGTCGCCACCGGAACGCGCTGCGAGCAGCTCGACGGCGTCGTCCTCGACGCGCACGTCGCCGCACTCGCCGCGCTCCAGCGCGCGCCGCAGCAGCGTGCGGACGTGCTCGTCGGTCAGCTCCTCCAGCTCGTACAGGCGCGTGCGCGACAGCAGCGCGCCGTTGACCTCGAACGACGGGTTCTCGGTCGTCGCGCCGATCAGCGTCACGAGCCCCTCCTCGACGGCCGGCAGCAGCGCGTCCTGCTGGGCCTTGTTGAAGCGGTGGATCTCGTCGAGGAAGAAGATCGTGCCGCGGCCCCCGCGCCGCCGCTCCTCGGCGCGTCTCAGCACCTCGCGCACCTCCGGTCTGCCTGCCTGCACCGCGCTCAGCTCCTCGAACGCCGCATCCGCGCTCGCGGCGACGATCCGCGCGAGCGTCGTCTTCCCGGAGCCCGGCGGCCCGTGCAGGATCATCGAGTGCGGCTGCCCCTGCTCGATCGCCGTGCGCAGCGCCGAGCCCGGCGCGAGCAGGTGCTCCTGTCCGACGAACTCGTCCAGGTCGCGCGGGCGCATGCGGGCGGCGAGCGGGGCGTCCCCGGGCGTCGCGGACGTCGGCCGGGTCTCGTCCGGTTCGAACAGCGAGTCCACGCCGGTCAGTGTGCCGCAGGCGCCGGCTGCCGTCGCGCTCCGCTCGCCGCCGTCACAGCGCGCCAACCACGCCTGAGCGGAACGCCACTACCCTGCCGCGCGAGATGGAGCTCGCGCTGCTCGCCGTTTGGTGCTTCCTCGTCGCGCTCGGCGGCGGCCTCGTCGGGCTGGTGCTCGGCAACCTGCGGCTGCCGGTGGTGCTGCTCGTCGCCTCCTCGCCGGCGGCCGGTGCCGGCGCGAACATCGCGATCAGCGCCGTCGCGGCGGGGACCGCCGCAATCGCGCACGTCCGCGCCGGCCGGATCAACTGGCGCCTGTTCGCGTGGATGGCGCCGCCCTCGATTGTCGGCGCGGTCGCGGGCGGCTACCTGTCCGGCGTGCTGCCCGAGCGGGCGCTGCTGCTCGCGATCGCGGCCGTGCTGCTGAGCAGCGGGATCGGCATGCTGCGCAGCGGCGCCGGCCCGCCGCGTCGCCGGCGCGGCGCAGCGCACGAGGAGCACCCCGGACTCGACATCCCCGTCGCCGTCGCGAGCGGCGCCGCGATCGGCCTGCTCGGCGGGATCGTCGGGCTGATCCTCGGCTCGCTGCGGATGCCGGCGCTGCTGCGGCTCGTCGGCGAGGTGCCCTTCAGAGCGGTCGGCACGAACGTCGCGGTCGGCTTCTTCGTCGGCGTCGCCGGCGCGCTCGGCCACCTGCCGAACGCGGCGCCCGACCTCGCGCCGATCCTCGTCGGCGGCGCCGCCTCGATCCCGGGAGCGCTGCTCGGCTCGCGCTTCACCGGGCGCCTGTCGGAGGCGCAGCTGATTCGCGCGATCGGCGCGGTGCTGCTCGTGGCAGCCGCGTCGATGGTCGTCGAGGCGCTCGCGTAGCGACCCGGCATCCGCTGCGCAGGCGGTCGGCCATCCGTAGCATGCCCCCGGACATGGAGGGCGATCTGCAACAGGCGACGACGGAGCTGCTCCAGCAGCTGGTCCGCTTCCGTACCGTCAACCCGCCCGGCGGCGAGCGGCCGCTGCAGGAGCTGCTGCTCGGCGAGCTGACGAGCGCCGGCTTCGCGTGCGAGCTGCTCGGCGCCGAGCCGGAGCGGCCGAACCTCGTCGCGCGGCTGCGCGGCGCGTCCGACGGGCCGACGCTCGGCCTGCTCGGACACGTCGACACGGTGCTCGCGAGCCCGCAGGAGTGGACGCACAACCCGTGGTCGGGCGACGTCGCCGACGGCTTCCTGTGGGGGCGCGGCGCGCTCGACATGAAGTCGCAGGTGGCGGCCGAGGTCGCCGCCG
>Ga0157376_10003519_pt1 | contig 10800 bp, 10 predicted proteins | sample M45metaG_FD_121801 | JGI IMG/M metagenome (GOLD analysis project Ga0157376, IMG submission 121801) | Miscanthus rhizosphere microbial communities from Kellogg Biological Station, Michigan, USA - M4-5 metaG | ecosystem: Host-associated > Plants > Roots > Rhizosphere > Soil | place: USA: Michigan... | reverse complement strand
TTGCACTTTGCTTTTTGAAAGCTGCGCCTGCAGATCCGCATCGTTTATACGCGCTATGATGGTACCTTTTTCCACCGCATGCCCTTCGGGAACATTCAGGTAAATGATGCGGCCGCTGACTTCAGGATGCAGTTCAACATATTCGTTGGCCACTACACTGCCGTTGGCTTCTACTGTATTGGTAATACCCTGGGGACTGGCAACAATGATATCTACAACAGTGGGCGGTGCTTCTTTTGGCTTAACGGCCTCTGGCTTTCCTTTACAAGCAGCGACTGTTAAAGCAAATAGGGCTATGGCGCAGACAGGGGCAAATTTCACCCGCGAACTTCTGTAAAGCATACTTGTGGAGACAATAGTTATATGAAAAACCAAATATAGAGAGAATTGCAGCTACAATGAACAAAAGCAGACCCATAGCAGTCGCCATTTCATTAAAAAACGATTAATAGTTATAGAAGGTGAAAAAGCAAGCGTCATTTGTTAACCAATTGAAATTAGTCATAAAATTGCTTGTTTATAATGCTTTTTACCACTGCTGGGTTCATTGTGCATTTTTTGTATTTTCTTTGCGCTTAAATTACGGTATATGAACCCCCAGGCAGGAATAATAATGGGCAGCGACAGCGATCTTGGCGTTATGCAGGCCGCTGCTGATATGCTAAAGGAATTCGGGATACCTTTTGAGCTTACGGTGGTGTCTGCACACCGTACACCCATGCGCATGGTGTCCTACGCCGGCAGCGCAAAGGAAAGAGGATTAAAAGTGATTATTGCGGGTGCGGGTGGCGCCGCGCATTTACCGGGTATGGTGGCTTCTATTACCTCACTGCCTGTAATTGGCGTTCCTATTAAATCATCCAATTCAATAGATGGGTGGGATTCTGTTTTGTCTATTTTACAGATGCCCAACGGAATACCTGTCGCTACCGTTGCTTTAAATGGAGCAAAAAATGCAGGTATTTTGGCGGCCAGTATTATTGGCGCTTTTGATGATAGTGTGGGTCAGAAAGTAGCCGCCTATAAAAAACAATTAGAAACAGAAGTACTGGACAAGGTGGCAAAGCTGAAAGGCGGCGGCTGGGATAATGGTTTTGATAAATAAACATCGTCGTGAGGCGTCAGACGTGAGAGCTTGCCGAGATCTCCCTCCCGCCTGACGTCTCATACCGGGAACGAAGCTGACGACACTCACGCCTCACGAATTTTAACAGAATGCTGCAACATGCCCATATAATTAGCATTATACTTGCATCGTTATCAATGAACCGTATAACTTTATATTACTAACCCAGGTTTTATGACAAACGCTACGGATGCAAGTTTTGAATCCAAAAAAAATATGCAGGCGGGAACCATTACGCTCGCCATTTTACTCCTGTTGTTTTTCTTTCTTTTTTTAGTGGGATGGACGACCCCAGCCATACTGCAACCCGTTCCGGAAGAAGGCATTGAAGTAAACCTGGGCAATAGCGACGCCGGCCTGGGAAATGATCAGCCATTTGAACCCGGCAAACCGGCTCCGCAAGATCAACAACAATACACACCACCCAAACAGGTAGAAACACAGAAAGAAGAAGTAAAAGATCCGGCAACAGACGATAAAGACCCTGATGCCCCGGAGATAAAAAAACCTCCGGTTAGTAAGCCAGAGGCAACGAAAATTGCAGAAAAAACAGAACCCAAAAAAGTTATTCCAAAAGCAACAGAACCAGTACCGCCAGCGCCAAAACCACCGGTTGCCAAAGCAGTGTTTAAAGGTGTAAACGGAACAGGCACTGGTGGCAATGAAGCAGATAGCTATAAAAAAGGTGGTAGCGAAGGCATCGCCGGAGGCAAAGGCGACCAGGGCAGACCGGGTGGCGATCCAAACAGCAAGAATTATACGGGTGGCGGCCATGGCAATTCCGGTGCCACCATTTCAAGGGGACTTGAAGGCAGGTATTTTACAAAAGTATATAGTTACCAGGGCGATTTTGACACCAATGAAAAGGTGGCCGTTGACGTTAGGATTGATAAAAATGGTAACGTATTAAGCGCTTCCTATCAGCCAAGAGGTTCCACCACTTCATCATCTTCTTATAAAGACAAAGCCATTGAAATTGTAAAAAAATCCAAATTAAATGTCAAACCCGGTGGCGACGATGAACAAACAGGCACTGTAGTTATTAATTTTAGAATCAATAATTAGATATAACGGTTAAGGTTATCCTCTTTTACAAAACTGAATTGACCTGTTTTTCCTGCTTCCGATGGATAACTTCAGTATAGCTATCTGGTTTATTATCCAACTGATAATTTTTTTCCAATCCCGAAGGGATGGTATTACTATAAAAACGAACTGATATAGTTCCTTAAAACCCCGAAGGGGTGACATTAAGTCTAATGTCACCCCTTCGGGGTTTTGTACAATTAATCGGCATTTTTTTATAATAATAACATCCCTTCGGGATTAATACAGTAGCATGACTATAAACCCTCAACTATATTATCTTTGCAGCCGCATGACCTACCAGCAAACCCTTGACTATCTTTTTACCAAGCTGCCCATGTACAGCCGTATAGGCGTGGCCGCATTTAAAGATGATCTTACCAATACCATTGCCCTTTGTGAAGCGCTGGGCAATCCGCATAAAAAACTCAGATGTATTCATGTAGCCGGCACCAATGGCAAAGGCTCTACCAGCCACATGCTGGCAGCTATATTGCAGTCGGCCGGTTACAAAACCGGTTTGTATACATCCCCCCACCTTAAAGACTTCAGGGAGCGTATAAAGATTGACGGCGAAATGATTAAAGAAGATTTTGTGGTTGATTTTGTAGAACGCATCAAACCATTGATTCTTTCGCTTGAACCATCTTTCTTTGAAATTACGGTGGCCATGGCATTTGATTATTTTGTAAAGGAGGCAATAGACATTGCCGTTATAGAAGTGGGTTTGGGAGGCCGGCTGGACAGCACGAATGTTATAACACCTTTGCTTTCCGTTATTACCAATATTGGATGGGATCATATGAATATGCTGGGTAATAGCCTGGAAAAAATTGCGTACGAAAAAGCGGGCATTATTAAACAGGGCGTTCCTGTTGTAATAGGAGAAACACTGCCTGAAACAAAGGATGTGTTTATTGATAAGGCGGCGCAGGAAAATGCTCCGCTGGTAATAGCCACTGATCATTTTTATGTGGTTGACTGGCATGAAAATGCCTTTTCATTACAAATCACATTGGTTAATAAAGCCAATGAAGCGCATGTTGGCTATGAGCTGGATTTGCAGGGAATTTACCAGCTCAAAAATGTAGTTACTGTTCTTGAATCAGTAAAACAATTGCAAAAACAGGGATGGGATATCAAAGAAGCCGCTATCCAAAAAGGGCTGCGATATACAAAAAACATTACCGGCTTTTATGGAAGATGGGATATTGTTCACCGTGAACCTTTGCTGGTATTGGATGTGGGTCATAATGAAGACGGCATCAAACAAATTACCGAGCAGATTGAAATAACGGATCATGCAAACCTGCATATTGTTATTGGCCTGGTAAAAGATAAGGAGGTAGATAAAGTATTAAAGCTGCTACCCGCACATGCTACTTATTATTTTACCAAAGCGCAGATACCACGGGCCTTGCCGGAAGATCAGCTGGCCATGAAGGGGAATAGTATTGGTCTTGCGGGTAATCATTATCCCGATGTAAATACAGCCTTACAACAAGCATTGGACCACGCTGCAAAAAAAGATATGATACTGGTTTGCGGAAGTGTATTTGTTGTGGGAGAAGTTGTAAGTTTTAAGTAATAAGTTTTAAGTGGTAAGTCGTCCGTCATTCGTGCGCAGGCAGGAATCTCGTCCGGTAAGTCGTTGGGACAATTTTTACTTTGGCTCCTGCTTACCACCAGATTGCTTCATCGCTGGTGGTCCGCGACCGGTAAGAAGTACAACGAAGCGATTCGCAATGACGCCACAGGCAGGAAGGAAATGACGTCGCAAACAGAAATCCGCGCTCTATCTATCAAACTTCAGCTTACCCAACTTCATCAATGCAAAAAAGATGCAATTCACATGCAATGATTGTTTGATCTCTTGTTTCATTAGCATATCAATCAACTCTTCCATTGTTACCAGTACTATTTCAATTTCTTCATTGTGATCCAATTGCTGGGTGCTTATTTTTCTGCCACCCGTTGCCAGAAAAAGTTCTGTGTAATTATTTAATAACCCGGGATTGGCGGCAACACGGCCAAGCGGTTCAATATGCGTAAATGCATAGCCTGTTTCTTCCAGTAATTCCCGTTTCATACCAGTAACGATGTCCTCGCCTTTGTCTATAAAACCACCGGGCGTTTCAATAAGTACTTCGTCTATGGGATGACGGTATTCTTTTACAAGTACAATCTTACCATCTTCGGTAATGGGCAATGCGGTAGCAGAAGTGGGCAATTCAACTACATAATAAGGATCTATGATGAGTCCGTCTTCTCTCTGACAACGATCCTGCCGGGCAGTAAAATATATATGCTTGCTGATGTATTGGGAAGACAGTGTTTTCCACTTCATGGAAACATATTGAATTTAAGTACGTGCGGTTTAAAAGCCTGATTCCAAATTCCTGTTCTCTACCATCCGTTGCGTTCCCTCAGCGAAGTGATATGAGCAACATGGTGCCGGCCATGCCAGGAATACATACCCATTAAATACCATAGGGTCATCTGTTTATTGCCTGCAGGATGTACAATGGTACGCTCCCACTCTTTGTCTTTGATATTCTTCAGCAACTCATACAATCTTGTATGCAGTGCATATAAAAGCGTTAGCGAAACATTGGTGGGCAAATGATGAGTATCGCTTAGTTCGGCCCATAATTGTTCTTCATATGGACGTATGGTAGGATTATCTTCCGTTAATCCCAGTTTAAAACGGCAGTAGGCGTTGATATGACTGTCGGCTACATGATGTACCACCTGCTTCACTGTCCAGCCCCCTTCGCGGTAAGGTGTTAACTGCTGCCTTTCATCCAAATTCAGGATCGCATTTTCTAATGACTGTGGCAAAAATTTGATGTCATTCAGCCAATCATGTTTTTGTTTTACTGAATATGGTTGTGGCTCATAATGACCGATGGGATAGCGTAAATCCATGATGCTTTATTTTCTTAAAAAATCAGATACTTATGAAAATGTGACAATGTGATGAATGTGGAAATGTGAAAATGAAAGCCGGTTAATTTAATAATGATGAAATGCGAAGCAAAAGCAATTTCACATTTCTCACGTCTTCACATTCATCACATTTTCCTATTCGTCTCTCCACTCCTTGCCCGTCAGGTTCAAAAATACATCTTCAAGGCTGGCCTTCTTTACTGCCTGCGGCCTTTGAAAACCGGTAGCCACCAGGTCATCAATCAAAACTCCGGGTGAATTGATGGCAATAATTTTTCCCGCATCTACAATAGCTACGCGATCACATAACACTTCTGCTTCATCCATATAATGGGTGGTAATAATAACGGTAGTACCTTTTGCGCGGATGCTGATGATCAAATCCCAAAGGTTTCTGCGTGCCTGCGGGTCAAGTCCGGTAGTAGGCTCATCCAGAAAAATAATTTTTGGCTGGTTAATAAGTGTGGTAGCAATGGAAAAACGTTGTTTCTGACCTCCGCTTAATTCTTTAAATTTTGCTTTTGCCTTATCCTGCAGATTGACCAGTCCCAACAATTCATTTGTATTTACAGAACGGTTGTACAAACCCGAAAAAAGCTCAATCAATTCTGTAAGATTTAGCCCGGGATAATAGCCGGAAGTTTGCAGCTGTACGCCAATTATTTTTTTTATGTCTTCCGGCGCTTTGTCCAGGTCAAGGCCATCCACCAGCACGGTACCACTTGTTTTATCGCGCAGGGTTTCAATAATTTCAAGCGTGGTTGATTTGCCTGCACCGTTTGGGCCCAGCAGTCCAAATACTTCGCCTTCATATACATCGAAACTAATGCCTTTTACAGCTTCAAACTCACCATACTTCTTATAAAGGTCTTTTACCGAAATGATAGTATTGCTCATGCAGGCAATTTAGTTCAGTTTGGCTAAGAGATCAAAAGAGATCAAAGGAGATGAAAGAGAAAAAGAGGACTAAGCGATCAAAAGAGATGAAAGAGGGTCAGGGAGTAATTGGGTCGTGCGGAGCTGGCAGAGAAAAGGAGAAAAATGTTCTTTATAAGAAATAGATTCCCGTGGGAGTTCAGGGTTCGATACCCGCCCTTCCTTTTTTTCTCCTTGTTCTCTTAGCCCCTTAGCCCTACTTCTTCACAAAAATCTGCGTATAATAAATCACTCCCCTGCTGTCTTTGGCTACGCCCACACCAGTATAATTAAACGGGCCCTCAATATTGGCCCTGTGCTCGGGGCTTTTAAGCCAGGCATCAATTACCTGCTTCCAGGTCATTTTACCAAAAGCCACGTTTTCGCCGGTTGAAGAAGTGCCATGCAGTTCATTGGCAATGTTGACGGCGCGCTGATTGAATCCGGCATGCCCAAAAGGAACTTTCTTGCTGGCCATATTACTGCTGTGCCTGGCTGCTTCAGACGCGGCCAGGGCCATTAAACGAAGCGGCGGCAAGCCTTTTGCCCTGCGATGGGCATTTACACCATTAATAATATCGGAAGTCATGGTAGCCGTAGACACCGATGCCTCCCGGTAAACGGCATTTCTTGAGACATTTGAAGTACGGGAAACTGAAGTATGAGAAACTGGGGCTGTTTTTTTTGCACAAGAGAGAAAACAGATAACTATAATAGCCAGAGCAAAATGGTATTTCAACGCAGTATTTTACTGGTATTATTTTCAAGTATTGTACCAGTCTGCCATAAACCGCCGTTTTCTGATTTGCCTTTGGCGACTTTCTGTTTTTTTAACAAATTCAGTAAGTTACCAGCGGTATTTCATTATCTCTCCGGAAAACAATTGATAAATTTTTTTAAGCTCCGGATCGTCATTCAGCATAGCAAGATGGCTCTGAATGGTGCTTTCGTCTTTCCTGACAGCGGGGCCTGTCTGTAGCTGGCGGGGAGAGAAATAATGAAGACGGCTGGCTGTTTCATCTATCAGGGGCAAAAGATTACTAAATTGGATACCGTTTTCTTTACAATATGCTTCGGTTAGTGTATACAAATAGTTGGTGAAATTATTTGTCATTACTCCGCATAAATGGTACTTTATTCTTTCTTCGTCATTGGCAAAGCTTACCTGTTTTGCGATTGATTTTGCAAGGGTTGATAATTTTTCTTTTACCGCGTCGGTATTGGCATCTATCATCAATGGTATTTCCGGTAATGGCGTTACTTCTTTTCGTATGGTCTGAAAAGGATACAACACGCCGTAACGGGAAGAACTATTTTTAAGGACGTTCATGGACACAGCGCCTGCCGTGTGCACTATTATTTGATCCTTTAACTGTAAACGCATTTCCCCGCCCAACAGCGCTTTGTCGGCAATAGCAACAATATATAGTTCCGCATCCTGTGTAATAGTAGTCCACGTTGAACAGGAATGCGCTTCCAGTTCAGTGGCCAATAAAATGGCCGCCTCCGGATTTCTGCCAAATACCTGTACAATGTGGTGGCCTGCGGCTTTTAATTTTTTTCCCAGCACGGTGGCAATATTGCCCGTTCCGGCGATTACAATTTGCATGATTTATCTTTACCGCCATGAAATTAGGACAAATACTGGCAGTTAATTATATGCGTGCCCGGCTTAATTTACTGGCGGTTATTTCCAGCAGGAAAGCGGCAGAAAAAGCCTATAAAATATTTTGCACACCTTTTTACAGAACCAGGAAAGAGGCGCCGCCTGTATTTAAACAGGGCACACCCATCAGCCTGCATATTAAAGGCAATACTGTAAATGGTTTTAAGTGGAACAGCGGCGGCAGCAAAAGGGTATTGATAGTGCACGGCTTTGAGTCCTCATGCAAGAATTTCAGTGTCTATATTGAAGCACTGATTGAAAAAGGTTATGAAGTAATTGCGTTTGACGCACCAGGCCATGGTATATCGGGCGGCAAACAAATTACACTGCCACTTTATATAGAAATGATTACGGCAATACATTTTAATGTTGGGGTGATACAAAGTTTTATGGCCCATTCTTTTGGTGGCCTGGTCGTAACCCATTTTATAGAAAAAATACCTCATGAAAACTGCCGGCTGGCACTGATTGCACCGCTTACCGAAACAGATACTGCCATCACCAGTTTTTTCAAATTTTTACAACTAAACGAAGCCGTTAGAGCAGAATTTGAAAAGATACTCCAGGCCAAAAGCGGTGCGCCGTCCGCTCATTTCTCTATTCCAAGGGCATTGCGGCATATACAGGCGGAGATTCTCTGGGCGCACGATAAATATGACGATGTAACTCCGCTAAAAGACGTTGAACCGGTAAGAGCAGCCAATTATCCCAATGTGTCATTCTTAATTACTGAGGGACTGGGTCATAAAAAGATTTACCGGAACAAAAGAGTGATACAGGCGGTTGTAGATTTTCTATAGGCGATGGCTGGCACTAAAAAATGGTGCCAGCCTTTATGTTATATAAAAAACCCGGAATGAACCCGGGGATAAAATTCAATATTATTACATCACCTTCACGCGTAACACGCTAACGGAATAGGGCGCAGCCACCAGTTCAATCTTTTTTCCTTTTACAGCTATCTCTGTTTCTTTCGGAGCCACTTTTTGTGGTTCCGCAAATGAATTGACACTAAATAAATTGTCACTCTGTAAAACAGTCAGTTTTCCACTGTTGCCCGGCTTTTTTGCGCCCTGCAGCAATAATGTGTTTGTTTGCTCCTTACCGGATGCGTTTACGATTTTCACAATCAGGTCATTTGTTTTCTCATCTACGCAGGCAGCAGCATACAAACTATCCTGCCCGGCTACTACATCATTGTTTAAGGTAATGGGTACTACTTTATTGCCCTTGTTGAGCGAATACAATTTCTGTACATAGTAATCAGGCGTGCCATAAGACTGCAGATTGTTTACCCATATCAGATCCGGTGTCCACTGCCAGCCATCTATATGCGCAAATAAGGGTGCGTAGGAAGCCATATTTACTACATCCGCGTTGCGCTCCAGCCCGGTCATAAATGCAGCTTCCGACAAAGCAGCTATCCAGCAATTTTTATTTTCTCCGTTGGCTACTTTATCACTGTGTGAAGCATATTCACCGCCAAAAATTTTTGTTGCACTGCGTGGATAATTGTCATATCTCCTTGCATTGCTGAAAAACCACTCCGGTTTCCGGTAATAATGTTCATCAATAATATCTGCATTCATACTGCGCAGTTCATTGTTCAGGTAGTTAAACCGGTCTCCGTTGGGGTCTGTGCCGGAACTGTTAACCAATTTTACATTGGGGTATTTCGATTTGATGGCCTTTGTAAATACTTTCAGACGCTCCAGGTATTGCGGCCCCCAGTTTTCATTGCCAACACCCATTAACTTTAGATTGAACGGCGCGGGGTGTCCCATACCTGCGCGAACCTTGCCCCATTTCGTATTTACATCACCGTTAGCAAACTCAATAAGATCAAGTGCGTCCTGTACATAGGGATCAAGATCATCCAGCGGCACCAGTTCTGCAGAATTGAACTGGCAGGCCATACCACAATTCAAAATGGGCAGCGGTTCAGCGCCTATATCTTCCGCCAGTTGAAAATATTCAAAAAAGCCCAGCCCAAAGGTTTGAAAATAATCTGGTGCAGCACGGTGGGCAAACTCCATATTCCACCGGTTTACAATAAGTTGTCTTTCTTCAACAGGGCCAATTGTTTTTTTCCACTGGTAGCGGTTGGTGAGGTCAAACCCTTCTACAATACAGCCTCCGGGAAAACGAATAAAGCCGGGTTTTAAATCGGCCAGCAATTGTACCATGTCTGCACGCATACCGCCGGGTCTTTTTTTCCAGGTGTCTGTTGGAAAAAGTGATACCATATCCAAATCAATCGCCCCATCCCCTTCAAACCAAATATTCATACTTGCTTTCAGGGCATTGGCAGTAGCGTTAAAACTGGCTGTTTGTTTTTTCCATTCTGTACCAGTGAATCCGGTAGTGGCTACAGTACCGCCTATCTTTTCACCTTGTTCGTTCACCAGTTCAATATGCATTTTAACGCTGGCAGCGGTCTGCCTGTACATCACAGAAAAATCGTACTGCAAATCTTTTTTAATACCCATACCCCGGAATCCTTCATTGTTAAGACCAATACTTCCCTGTGCGTTGTTATGAAGCACTACGCGTAAAAATCTTGGATTGGCCGTGTTTTCCATTCCGCGGTTAAGCACGGTAAAATCTCCTTCAGTCGCCGGTTTGCCCAGTATCTTCCAGCCCATCAGGGGTTTATTGAATTCAAAAGAGCGGTTTTTAACCAGTTCCGCATAGATGCCACCATCGGCCCCCATATTAATATCCTCAAAGAAAATGCCCCACATGGTTGGCTGTATGGTGCCTTTGGGCTCATTTACTTTTACCGTAAGCGTGTGCTGCGCCCTGCAAACCACGGTAAATAGAAATAGCGTTAATAATACAATGATTGACTTGTTTTTCATGATGGTAGCTTGCTGGAGGGATTGTTTGTAATGCCTTTCAAATCTTGCGGGCAAGATAAAAGTTTTTTGTTATTGATCGGTATCTTTTATTCAGCCTGTCAACAAGCGCTGCGTTGCTGCGTTCGGGCGAGAAGCGCCCATATAAAGTGCATCAGCAGTTGCCATAAAATAAAAGCAATGAAAGGAGGGATAATTTG
>Ga0157376_10003515_pt1 | contig 10803 bp, 11 predicted proteins | sample M45metaG_FD_121801 | JGI IMG/M metagenome (GOLD analysis project Ga0157376, IMG submission 121801) | Miscanthus rhizosphere microbial communities from Kellogg Biological Station, Michigan, USA - M4-5 metaG | ecosystem: Host-associated > Plants > Roots > Rhizosphere > Soil | place: USA: Michigan... | reverse complement strand
GGCGCGGATGAAATGCCACGGCGAATAGCTGGCCATGCGCGCCAGTCCATCGGTGTCCATGTCGAGGTGACAGTTGGCGGCGAGATAGTTGCGCACGCGTTGCAGGCGCAGGAATACCTGGCGCCGCTGCGCGTAGGTCCGGCCCGGACAACGTTCTATCGCCGCCGCCCAGCGGTTCTGCAGCGTGACGAGCCGGTCCAGCAAGCCATCGATGCCGACGTCATCTTCGGGATGCCCATCGAATATGACGCGCGCAAGCTGCACCGCATGACGGCGGATTTCACGGTCCGCAACATGCGTCGCCGGCAGCAGCACGGATTCGGCAACGGGCATCTCGCTGAATCCGTCCAGCGCATCGCGCCATGCGGCACTGCTGCCGAGCACCGCGATCCACAGCGCATTGCCGCGGCCGCTGGCGTTGATGTTCGCCTCGGCCTCGGTAATGCGCAGCTCGCCAGCCATCAGTACCCCGTCGGGGTGGCTGCCGCCGAATTGCAATCTGCCGCGCAGCGGAATCCAGATACCGGCGAGTGCCTCGTCCGACCTGAGCACGCAACCGCGGCCGCCGCCCAGGACGACGTTCAGCAGGTCGGCACCCGCCGACTGGCGCGCCGGCAAGGCGAAGATGCCGCCATGAGGAATGCGGTGACAAAGCATTCGCGCGCGTTCCATGTACTGGCCGTTCGCTGAGCGCGGAATCGCACCGTCGAGCAGTCCGGAACCGCTCACGGCCATGCGCAAAGCCGCTCGCTACCTCGTTGCACCGCAAAAAGTGCAAATACCTGCATCTATCCGCCTCTCTCGTTCGTCACATATGTTTGCACTAGGCCGCAACACTAGGTGCGCGGTGGGGCTGGTCCAAAACGCCGATCGGGCGTATCGGCAAACTCGATGACGGGAAGGCAGTGAAAGCGAATCTCGAACTCAAACACCTGCGTGTTTTCGTTGCCGTGGTGGAAGCCGGAGGCCACACGCGGGCAGCGGCGACACTGGGGATCTCGCAATCGACGGTTTCCGAAACCCTTGCGGCGCTCGAACGCACCGTGGGCACCGTGCTGTTTCGCAAGACAGCCAAAGGTTCGCTATTGACGCCTTGCGGCGAAGCCCTGTTGCCGTACGCCAGGCGCACGCTGGCGCTGACCAGCGAAATGATGGTCGAACTGGCCAAGGTGTCTTGCAACACGAACGCCAGGCTGGTGGTGGCTGCCGTCGAGTCGGTAAGCGCGTACGTGCTTCCGTCGCGACTTGCCGCATTGCGCGAACGTTGGCCGCGCGCGCGCATGGAGGTGGTGACCGCGGTCTGCTCGGAGATTCGCGACAGCGTCGCCACCGGGAAAAGCGATCTGGGGCTGATACTCGAAGCGGAAGCAGGCCTCGATGATGAATCGATCCTGGCGAAATCCCGCCTCGTCATCGTCGGTTCGCGAACGCACCCCTTGGCGGGGAAGAAACCCATGCCGGATCAATTGGCCGAGTGCGATTTCTATCTGAGCGATTCGGCCGGCGAATATCACCAGATCCTTCGGCACTACTTCGAGGCCGCGCAGATTCCGCTGCCCCGCGTGCAGGCCCTCGGCAGCATTGAAGGCGTCAAGCGCGGGATTCTCGCCGGCGGAACCGGTCTCGGCCTGTTGCCCGCGCACGCCGTCGAGCGCGAGCTCATGGATGGCGAGCTGACCGAGATCTGCATCAAGCCGGCACTGCGCGGCCTGGTGCTGCGGGCCGTGCGGCGCGCCGAAACGTCGGCCTCGCCTTTGGTCGACGATCTGGTCGTGAGCTTGCGGCACGGCAGCGTGGTTCCCATCGAGTCGCGACTGCGCGCGTAGGGTGCGTCTTGACGCACCCTGTTGATTCTCAAGTCGCCTCACGATCCATTCTGTTAGCACCGATATCAATCCAAGCGCACATTGGTGCGTCGAGACGCACCCTAGGGCGAGCGCCGATACAAAATCCAATCGCACATCGGTGCGTCAAGACGCACCCTACGCTTGCGAACGAACTTGCGCGCGCACGCATCGTCGTGCTCACCGCGAATCGGCAGTCGTCCAATTGCAAATGTCCAATTTCAGCGCCGAACAGCGTTAATAGAAAACGAGTGACGCGACTCAAGTGTTCCCCCCGGCTCGTCGTGAGACGTCCCAAAGCCGAGCCCGGCCGGTTATTAGCCGGGCAATGCGTCAAAATCCGTAGGGTGCGTCTCGACGCACCGCTCTTCAAACAGCTACATCAGCGCATACAGATTGCCGTCGGTGCTGCCCACATAGATCACGCCATCGGCAATCACCGGCGACGACAGCATGCTGCCCATCCTGTAGATCGCATCAAGCGCAATCGGCAGTTCGTCGTAGAAGTGTTCGGCAGGCTTGGCGCGGAACTTCATCTTGCCGTCCGGCTGCAGGAACGTGGCGAGCAATTGCCTGGAGCCTTCCGTCTGGAATACCCATGCCGGCTTGAAGCTGGCCAGATCGACGGCGGTCAGCTTGCCGTCCCAGTTGGCGGCATACAGCATGTTCCCGGCAATTGCCGGCGAGGCAAAGAAGTACCAGCTGAAAGTCAGCGAGTCGATCGGCTTGCCCGACTTGGCGTCGACCACCCGCAACAGCGCCGTGTCGCCGGTGGCGTAGTACACCTTGCCGTTGCGCACCGCCGGAGACGTGATGACCCAGGCGTCGTCGTTGCCGAGCGACCACTTCTTCTCGCCGCTGCGCGCGTCCACGGCGTACAGATTGTTGTCGCGGCAACCGAAATACACCGTTCCGTCGACGACAGCTGCCGAGCCCTGGATGCCGGTCTGATTGTGGATGTCGTCATCGTCGCCGGTCTTGAAGCGCCAGCGCTGTTTGCCGGTGGCTGCGTCGAGCGCATAGAAATAGCTGTCCCAGCTGCCGACGAAGATCGCGCCATCGGCATACGCAGGCGACGAATGCACGACATTGCCGGTCGGAAATTTCCAGTTCAAGGCGCCGCTGCGCGTATCGAGCGAATACACATTGCCGTCGCCGCTGCCGAAGAACACCGCGCCGTTCGCCAGCACCGGCGAAGACAGGTACACGTCGAACGGATCCGGCATGGCTTCCGCGGCAGGCAGGTAGCCGTGCAGATGCGTGCCGGCGAAGCGGCGCTCGCCAGCGGTCTGGAATTTCCACTTGAGCGCGCCGGACTTCGCATCGAGCGCGTAGAAATTTCCGTCATAGCTGCCGAAGTACACGACGCCGGCCGCGACGGCGGGCGACGAGGTGATCCGGGCGTCACTGTGGAACTTCCATTTTTCAGCGCCGCTGCCGCTATCGATCGCATACAGAAAGCCATCGGTGCTGCCGACATACGCCGTGCCGCCGGCAATCGCCGGCGACGAGATCACACGCCCGCCGGTATGGAACTGCCATTTGACCTTGCCGAACTTCGCCACGCCGGCGCCGGCATAGACGCCACTGTGCGCCGCATCACCGCGGAACATGGCCGTGTCCGCGGCAGCGGCTGTGCCAGCCGCCACGAGAACTAGACTGCAGACGATGCCGCCTGCCCGCGCGCGCGTTGCACTCATGTGGCGTTCCTCGCTTCGGCATGTTGCCGCCGGACAAGATGCTAGCAACGCGGCCAAGCGCGGCGATATGTCGCAATCGCACGCGTTCTGGTACTTTTCGAAGCATGCCGACGCGACGCCCGCCTGCGCCAAGAACGAACAGCAATACTGTCCGGCAGATCGACTTCCACAAGACCAAGTACGGACGGGAATTGCTGGTCGAGGCAGCGTGGCTGCACGAGATGCCGAACTTCCTGATCGAAGAACCACACGGTCTGCGCTTCCACGAGATCCTGCTGGTGACGCGCGGCAGCGGCTCACTCTGGCTGGACGGACTGCGTTTCGCGGTGCGACCCGGCAGCGTGCTGTTCACCCGTCCCGGCGAGGTGCGCGGCTGGAAGGTCCGCGATCTGGACGGAATCTGCCTGTGCTTCCCCGCCTTGTTCGTCGAGGAATTCTTTCAGGACCCGCTGTTCCTGGATCGCCTGCCGTATTTTCGCGGCGGTGCCAGTCCTGCCGCGTTGCCGCTCAAACCCGCCGTCAGCACGCGGCTGCGCAGAAAACTTCTGGCGATGCGTCGCGAACTCAAAGACCTGCGGCGCGACATCGTGCCGGTGCTGCGCGCGCAGTTGCATGAACTGCTGGTGCTGATCGCGCGCGAGCACGCACAGCTGCATCGAGACGCCGCGCAGTCCGCGCCGCACCGCCTGACCACGAAGTATCGTGCGCTGGTCGAGCGCGACGCATTCCGCCGCCATCAGGTTGGCGACTACGCACGCCAGCTCGGTGTCAGCGCCGCTCATCTCAACGTATTGTGCAAGCGGCACCTCGGCACGCCGGCCAAGCAAGTGATTCACGAGCGCCTCGCCGCGCACGCCCGGCGCATGCTGCTCTACACCAACGACAGTGCGCAGAGGATTGCACAGCTGCTGGGCTTCGAAGACGCGAGCTACTTCACGCGATTTTTCCGGCGCATCAACGGCTGCCCGCCGGGACAGTTTCGACGTCGCGGCATCGCCTAGGCAGCCAGTTCACTGCTGGCCGGACGGCACGCCCCACGGGCGATACGAACGCTGCGCGGCAAATACCACCAGCCCCTGCGCCAGGTATTCACTGTAGGTGAACAGCAGCCTGCCGTTCACCGCCGCCAGCACGTTGCTGACTTGTTCCGGCGGCAACAGATGAAACGTGCGACCGAGCACGGTCGTGCACAAGATGGGATTGGTCAGGCTGTGGTACATGCGGCACGACACCGGCCGATGCGCGTAGATGCTGCATTTGTTGGCGACCAGCAGCGGGCACGGCTTGGCCAGCGCGGAGAGGTGCTGCAGCGTGTTGATCACGGCGAGGTCTTCGCGGCCGTGCGCCTTTTCCAGATAACTCGCGTACATCGTCTGGAATTCCTGTCCGTTCGCAAGCAGCGCGCGATGAATGTCGACATAGTCGCTGCGCGGGCGCAGCTGCCGGTACAGATTGATGATCTCGAATGCATAGGTGCTGTAGACGTGCTGATGACAGCAGCGGCCGCACGCGACCTTGCACATGATCTTCAGATCGCTGGCGGCGATGTTGTGCTCGATATACTTGTCGTAGACCGAATACAGCTCGTGCAGCGCATCGAAAAATGCGTCGGGCAGCCAGCCGCTGCTGGCGAAATCGTCGATTTGCGGAGTCGCGGCCATTGCCTGCGCGCATTCGAGCATGCGTGCGGCAAGGCGTTGCGACTCGGCGTCTTGCAGCGAAGGAATCGCAACCGGCTCGACGGCGTTGGTGTCTTGCATTGGTCCAGTGCTGTTCAGTCAGGAATTGCAGCGCCAATGTTCCAACCGGATACGCAGTCGCATCGCGTGCCCAAAGTCACGGCATGGGATCTGTCGGCCAATTTCCGGGTCTTGCAATATTTCGATATTTCTGGAATTATAGAATCATGAACACGACCAAGGCGCTTGCAGCATTGACCGCGTTGAGCCACGAATCCCGGCTCGCCGCATTCCGCCAGCTCGTGCAGATCGGCCCGCAGGGAATGTCCGTCGGCGAGCTGCGTGAGCGGCTCGGCCTTGCAGCTGCGACGCTGACCGCGCACTTGAACGTGCTGCGCGCCGCAGGGCTGGTCCAGGACGAGCGCGAAGGACGCGTCATACGCATTCGCGCCAGCTACGACCAGATCAACGGCCTGATCGATTTCCTGATGCAGAACTGCTGCGCTGGCGTTGCCTGCGGTCCTGCTTCCAGTTGTCCTCCGCCCAAGAAAGGAAAGGCAAAATGAACCGCTTCCATGTGCATTTGAATGTCGCGGACCTGCAAGACAGCATCCGCTTCTACTCGCAGCTTTTTGCCAGCACGCCCAGCGTGGTCAAGCACGACTACGCCAAGTGGATGCTGGAGGATCCGCGCATCAACTTTGCGATTTCGACGACCGGCCGCGCCGTCGGCATAGATCATCTGGGCATTCAGGTCGACTCGAACGAGGAATTGTCCGCGCTCGGACAGCGGCTGGACGCCGCCGGCGGCGCCGTGCAACCGGAAGCCGCTGCCGTCTGCTGTTATGCGCAGTCGGACAAGATCTGGACCGAGGATCCGCAAGGCACGCGCTGGGAAACGTTCCACACCTTCGGCGAGGCGACGTCGTATTATTCGAAGGACGCCGCCTGCGGCAGCAACGAGCACGCTTGCGCCGCCAGTCCGACTGCACCTGTGCCTGTGGCAGCCAACAGCAGCTGCTGCGGTCCTTCCGCTTCGTCGTGCTGCTGAAGCGCGCGCCATGCAGATCCGCTCAGCCCATTCCAGCGAGTTCGCGACCATCCGCGACTTGCTCGAACTCGCCGGACTGCCGACCGCGGATCTAGCGACCTCGAACATCGAATGGCTGGTCGCGGTCGGCGACGGCAGGCTTGCAGGGGTCATCGGCCTCGAGTCTTTCGGCAGCGCCGGTCTGCTGCGCTCGTTGGCCGTGCAAGCTTCGGCACGCGGCACCGGAATCGCGTCGGCGCTGGTCGGAGAACTGGAGCTGCGCTTGCGCGAACGCGGCGTGCAGCAATTGTTTCTGCTGACGCAAACGGCGGAAAAATTCTTCCGCGATCGCGGCTACACGCCTGTCGACCGCACCGCTGCGCCAGCCGACGTGCGCGACAGCGCAGAGTTCCGCTCGTTGTGCCCCGCTTCGGCAGTCTGCATGACGAAACAGCCCGGACGCGCCAAGCGCGTGTTGTTCGTCTGCGTGGAAAATTCCAATCGCAGCCAGATGGCGGAAGCCTTCGCGCATCTGCATGGCATGGGCAAAGTGTTCGCCGCGAGCGCCGGGTCGAAGCCATCCGGAACCATCAACCCGAAAGCCATGCGTTTCATGAGCGAACTGGGCTACGACATGCGCGAGCATCGCTCCAAGTCCCTCGACGAAATCCGCGGCGACTTCGACGCCGTAGTCACCATGGGCTGCGGCGACAGCTGTCCATGGGTTCCGGCGAAGCTGCGCGTGGACTGGAACCTGCCCGATCCGAAGGCGATGACCGACGACGCCTACCGTGAAGTGCGCGACGAAATTTCGCGACGCGTCCTGCAGCTGCTGGAAACGCTATGAACGAATTCACGCGCAAACTCCTGGCGGAATTTGTCGGCACGGCGCTGCTGCTGGCAACGGTGGTCGGATCGGGCATCATGGGCGTGGCGCTGGCCAACGGTAACGACGGCATCGCGCTGCTCGCCAATGCCGGCGCGACCGCGGGCATGCTGTACGTGCTGATCGTCATCCTGGGGCCCATCTCCGGTGCCCATTTCAATCCCGCCGTAACGCTCGCCATGCGCTTGCGCGGCGAAGTCGACAACAAGACGACAATCGCGTTCATCAGCGTGCAGATTGCGGCTGCCGTGGCTGGCGTCCTGCTCGCGCACGCGATGTTCGCGTTGCCGTTGATCCAGCCTGGAACGCATCCGAGATCCGGCGTTGCGCAGTGGATCAGCGAAAGCGTTGCCACGTTTGGCCTGCTGCTGACCATCCTGCTCGGTGCACGCCATCGCGCAAACGCGCTGCCTGCTCTGGTCGCAAGCTACATCTTCGCGGCGTACTGGTTTACTGCCAGCACATCGTTCGCCAACCCCGCCGTTGCAGTCGCGCGTGCACTGACGCAGACGTTCGCGGGAATCCGTCCGGTTGATGTCGGCGGTTTCGCGATCGCGCAGTTGCTGGGCATGCTGCTCGCCATCCAGGTGTCGGCGTGGCTGTTCGAGGATGCACACCCGGCGCACAAGTCGGCGAGCACGGAACCACGAGCGTGAAACGCGCAGCAATGCGATCAATCGCGCGATTACATGCCGCCGTTGCTATCCGACACCGGCTTGGCGAGCTTCGTCGGCGTGCAGCAAGCCCGGTTTCAACATGGCGGCTTCGGGGAAACCGCAATTGATCAGCCACTGCACCGCCGGCGCGGTGGTGGTGAACAGCGAGTGGCGCAATCCTTCGGAAATGTATACGCGGCGGTAACGCGCCCGCGCGACGAAGGTTTCGATGAGATCGCCGAGCACGGTGGCCTGCGCCACGCAGCCGCGCGCAACACGCTCGCGCACGTTCAGTCGCAGCACTTCTTCGGCTTCGGGACTGAGGATGGCTTGATCGTACGAAACGGCGAGGATCGCGAACGGTGCACTGATCTGTTGCATGCACTGCTGCAGCTGGCGCGTGTATTCGGCGGTGCACTCGACGTTCCACGGCCCGCGCGCATCGATGCGGATCACGCGCTGCTGCGCCTGGATGCAGAATTTTCCGTGCGACGCGAATTCCATACCGGATCCATCCGCGATGCCTGCATCGAATCTCGCACCAAAAGGCCGGACTGTCAGCCTGTCATGCTTGACAGGTAAGCCATGCGATCCGCACTCTGTGTGCATGCGCGCCTTGATCTTCGACCTCGACGGCACACTTATCGATACGGTGTATGCGCACGTGTTCGCCTGGCAGCGCGCACTCGACGAAATCGGCATGGCGATCGACGGCTGGCGCATTCACCGGCGCATCGGCATGAGCGGCGGTTTGTTCACGCGCGCGGTGGCGCGCGAGATCGGCCGCGAGCTCAGCGATGAAGAAGCGAAGAAAGCGCAGCAGCGGCACGGCGAATTGTTCCGCCAGTTTCTGCCGGAGCGGCGGCCGCTGCCCGGCGCGGTCGAGCTGCTCGCTTTCCTGCGCGCGAACAAGGTTCAGTATGGCATCGCCACTTCGGGCAGAAGACCCGAGATCGACGCGTCGCTGCAAGCGCTCGCCGTCGGCGACGATGTGGTGGTGGTCGAGCGCGGCGATGTGGCGCGCGCAAAACCCGAGCCCGACTTGTTTCTTGCCTGCCAGCAGCGCATGGGCGTGGCTGCCGACGAGTGTTACGTGATCGGCGACGCCGTGTGGGATCTGCTCGCCGCGCGCCGCGCTGGCATGCTCAGCATCGGCTTGCTCAGCGGCGGTTATGGCGAAGACGAACTCGGGCGCGCCGGCGCGTTTCGCGTCTATCGCGACGCGGCCGAACTGCTGCGCTCGCTGGATGAATTGGGTGTGCTGCCTTAAGCGGTTGGGTCGTTCATCTCTGCGGCGCCGGCGACGCCGCCGTCTCGCCTACTCCGGCACTGGCATCCAACGCACTGATCGACGCCGGCGAATCGCGACCCAGCGTATTGGCGCGCGCTGGCACACCACTGTCTTCACTGTCTGCGGCGCCGTTCGGTGGCGCCGTCACAGGAAGGTTGCGCGCAACATTGCTTGGCTCGCCGCGCGTCGGGGTCGCCGAGGTCGCCGTGGCAATCGGTTGCTGTTCCGTACGCAACGCTGCCGGAATGGTTCCGACCGTGTTCGCAGCCGCGGCACGCGCCTGCTGGCGGCTTTGTCGGCCGAGCAGAACTTCGAGCGTGCCTTGCGTTTGCGCTGCTGCCGTCACTGCAGTTGCCGCTGCCTGCGCAGCCGGTGCTGAATCTTGCGCAACGGCGGACTGATGCGCGACGCCGCACGCGCCGATCAGCACGACCTGTAGCACGCGATTCGGTGCGCGCATCATTTGTTGATCACCAGCGCGGACAGCTCACCCTGGATGATGGTGCCGTCGCCAGAACTGACGAGCGCACCGCCGGGGGCGTTGAATGAGCCCGCAAGGCGCGCCTGTACCCTTATCGTATGTGCGCCGGGAGCCAGGGTGAGTACCTGACTCATGCTCCAGAATGCCGTCGGAGCTTGCCAGACCGCGGCGTTGTCGAAACAGCTGATACGCTGAAATCCCGCGTGCGGAAGGGTCGCGCCGTCGACCACCAATGTGACGTCGACAATGACGCTGCAACTGGCGACCGTGCACGTGAGTGCCGGACCGACGCCGCCGTCCGTGGAAATGTATACAAAACTGCCACCTGGCGTGGATGGAACCGTTACCGTCGTGTTCAGTCCGGGCACATCAGCAAACGTGAACGCCGTAACTGTCAGCGAAGCCGTGCCAAACACCGTGCTGCCAGCCTGTCCGGTGGTACCGGTCGGCCCCGTTGCGCCAGTTGCACCGGTCGCGCCGATCGGTCCTGATGCTCCCGTCACGCCAATCGGACCGGTTGCTCCAGTCGGCCCGACCGGTCCTGTCGCACCCGTCGCACCCGTCGCGCCGATCGGTCCCGTGGCACCTGTGGCGCCCGTTGCACCTGTTGCGCCAATCGGGCCTTGCGCACCTGTGGCACCCGTGGCGCCAATCAAACCCTGTGCGCCAGTTGCACCCGTCGCTCCTGTCGTGCCGATTGGACCTTGCGCACCCGTTGCACCCGTCGGACCAATCGGACCCTGCGCACCCGTCGCGCCGGTCGGACCAATCGGACCCTGCGCGCCCGTTGGACCTATCAGGCCTTGCGGCCCGGTCACGCCAGTTGCTCCATCCGCGCCAGTCGCACCTGTGCCACCAGTCGCGCCAATTGGGCCTTGTGCACCCGTCGCGCCGATCGGACCCGTCGCGCCAGTTGCTCCGTCCGCGCCAGTCGCGCCGCTCGCCCCTGTCGGACCCGTGCCACCTGTCGTGCCCATTGGTCCCGTTGCACCTGTCGCGCCGGTCAAGCCCGTCGCACCAGAGGCGCCTGTCGAACCCGTTGCGCCTATCGAACCTGTCGCGCCAGTCGATCCCGTTGCACCCGTCGAACCTGTCGCACCTATCGATCCCGTTGCGCCAGTCAAACCCGTCGCACCAGTCGCACCAATCGAACCTGTCGCACCCGTCGATCCTGTCGCACCGGTCGGTCCCGAAGCACCTGTCGATCCCGTTGCGCCAGTCGCACCCGTTGCGCCG
>Ga0157376_10003514_pt1 | contig 10803 bp, 13 predicted proteins | sample M45metaG_FD_121801 | JGI IMG/M metagenome (GOLD analysis project Ga0157376, IMG submission 121801) | Miscanthus rhizosphere microbial communities from Kellogg Biological Station, Michigan, USA - M4-5 metaG | ecosystem: Host-associated > Plants > Roots > Rhizosphere > Soil | place: USA: Michigan... | reverse complement strand
CAGTTAGCGTCACTATCGTCAAGCGCCCTAGTTTGTTTGGTACATCCGCAGGTGTAGCTACAGAAGTAGGACAGCCATCGCGTAGGCGCTCTCTGGTAGTTACTTCAGCAGGGCAAGCGGCTGTAACGGCAACGATATCTAAGACGCTGCCTAGTATCAACACGGCTGGTGGCAAATGTGTAGCGACAGTTAGTGCTCAGCTAACTGCGCGTCGTGTTGTAGTTGGTCTCTCTGCTGGTGCGGCAACTGAAGCAGGGCAGCCTTCCGTCAAGCGTCTGCTAACTGGTACTTCTAGCGGTGTAGCTGCTGAGAACGGACAACCAACCAGAAGAAGATCTCTGGTTGTGGTATCTGCTGGTGTGTCTACTGTATCTGGGCAGATAATTGCTAAGAGAGCCCTGTATGCTAATGCTACAGGCGTTGCGATAGCAGATGCTCAGGTTCTAATCCGTTCTAGCACAATACCGCCAGTAACGATCCATGGTGTTGCTACTGTATCTGGTTTGATTGGGCGTAAACGCCAGATAACTGCTGCCTCTGTGGGTACCAGTGCCACTAATGCTGTCCTGAAAGCGAAGCGAGCTGTTGTTGCAAACAGTAGCGGTGTAGCGGTAGCAGGGGCTACGATACAGCGTGAGCGCCCGCTGATAGGCTCTGCTGCGGGTGTGGCAAGCGCTAGTGCGCCCATTATCCAGCGTAAGCGTTTCCTTGCTGGTAGAGCAGACGGTATTACCATTATATCTACGCCACTGTTGCTCAGGAAACGTGTGCTGGTGGGTACTTCTAGGGGATCGTCTTCTATTGCCAGTACATTGAAGACAAAGAAGGCTGTTAGAGGTACAACTAACGGTAGATCTACATGTAATGGTAGAGTGATCAACATTTCTCTCACCCTCTGGAACGGATCTACTTTTGTACTAGCTGGCAACTATCCTGTGGTATTATGGGACCAAGCGGAATTTGAACTACAGGTTGAAGAAGGCGAATCGGACGTGGATTACGTGGCGTACAAACTTTCGACTGACCAATTCAATCCAGTGCAACCATGACGAAGCAGCAAATCGCTAACCCTATGCTCAAGGATTTTCCTTGGGATGGTTCTGAGCTGGTTGCTCCGTTGACGCTGCCTGGTGCTCTACTTGCTCCGTCTTACGTTGAGCAGAAGCAGATTGCCACGCCAGCTAATCCACCTGCTGGTAGCCTGAGACTATATCCCAAGTCGGACGGCAAATACTACCAGTTGGATTCCGCTGGCAATGAGATGATCATTAGTGGCATGTCTCAGGCCCAGACTGATGCACGCTACTTGCCGCTTACTGGCGGTACGCTAACTGGCCCGTTGACGCTTACTAATCTCACTGCTCAGAACATTGTTGCGTCTGGAAGCGTAACTGCTGATGGTATTGTCGCCAACACATACAAGTGGACGCCTGCTAGTGATGGAGAATCTCTGTACAAAGAGATGCCTGGCAGATTGCGCTTGTCTGGTGCACAGCTAACAGTAGACCAGAACGTAAACGTTGGTACTTATACACAGCTTGCCGAGATAGCAACACCTGTTACTCCTAACACAGGCCAGGTGCGTCTGTATGCCAAGGCCGATCACAAGGTATATATTCGAGATACCACGGGTACAGAGACAGATCTAACCTTCCAGGGTATGACACAGGCGACTGCGGATACATTGTACCCACGGAAGACGGACACTGATCCTTACCCTCAGTATCTAACAGCGGTGGAAGGCGATGCTCGTTACGCTGCTAATCCTGGTGGGCCTAGTGGTGGATACCTTACTATAGCATCTGCCGCTGCTACGTATCTGCCATTGGTAGGTGGAACGCTAACTGGCAATCTGCTATTTTCAGCTGATAATACCAGAGACATTGGGTCTAGTGCACTAAGACCAAGAAATGTATACGCAGGTACTCAGTTCCTGGCAGCCGTTGGAACTAGTGCTGCTCCAGGTTACTCCTTTGGTGGAGGCAACACTGGAACAGGTATGTATCTGCCTGCCGCAGGGATCCTGACGTTGGTTGCTGCGCAGAATGTGGTAGCTTCTATCTCCAATGGCTTGGTTTCGTTGGATGGTAATGTCGTTTTTACCTACGACAATACTCGAGACATCGGGGCCAGCGGGGCCAACGGCAGGCCTCGCGATATGTACCTGGCGCGTAACCTGATCAGCAGCCCGACAGGGTCGATCAACTTTGTTCCCACTGCGGTTGGTTCGTATGGCGCGGGCATCTGGGTGTCGATGAACGCCTATTTTGATGGCACGAACTTTCAAGCTTACAACGTAGCGAACCCGACCACCTACTTCAATCTGAGTTCTGGCGGTATCTCGGCAGCCATCGCACCTGCTCATGCTAACCCTGTCACTGGAATCCAGTGGCTATGGGGTGTCAGCCAGTCAGGCACAGCAGGCGCGACGATGTTTATTGGTAGTGCAAATGAACGTATTCGTAACCCTGTCAACTCGGCTACACATATTTCAATGGAATCTACAGATGGTTACGGATTCTTCTCTTCAAAACAGGGTTCTCACGTAGGTGGTAATGCCTGGTGGGATGGAGCTAGTTGGCAGCGCTACGATACCAGCGCGGGTTCGACTGTAGTTATCGCTAGCACTGGTGGGATCCTGTTCCAATCGGCGGTAGCAGGTACCGGAGCATTGGCTCAAACTACCAAGATGACCATAGATCTGGCTGGCAGTATTGGTCTCCGCACAGCCCCGCTGACAGGTTACGGCTTCCGTATGGCTGGTTTGGGAGAGACTAGCGCGACTTACGGTTTTCAGCACGTCAACTCGAATGTCAATCGCAACATCTTCTACACCCGTGATGACGGGTATGTGTATATCCAGGGGCCGTTACAAGAAGATGGAGCAATAACTGTTGGTGGTGCTGCAACACTCAATAGTACGCTGAGCGTTGCGGGTAATCTTAGTTCTGGACAGATAAATTGTCCCTACATTGTCTGCAATGGTATTGATGTGGGCACGGGGCCGATTTATTTCAAGAACAACGGCAGCTACTACATCAACTGGGACGGCGGCAGCTTCTTTCAGGCCGTGAACATGAACGTGATGTCATGGGGTGGCTTCTACTTCAATGGCAATGGCGGCATCTATATCGGTGGCTGGGACGGAACGTGGATTCATACCTCGCACAGTATCATGTGCAATGGTACTACTTATGGGTTCTCGAACAATGGCGGCGTGACATTAGTCTATGACGGGTCGTGGCATCGCTTCTATGGCGCGAGTGGAGTTGGTACTTCGGGTAGCTACTACTGGATGGCGAACAACTCTGGTGTCGGGCTGTACTGGGACGGCACCTGGGTCAACGTCCAACCGCGTTGCTGGTCACCTAATGAGGTCAACGCCGACGTGGTGGTCGTGCGTAATGGCAGCAGCGGGCTGCGATTTGTTGACGACAACGTACGCGAGGTGCGCCCGACTAGCACCAACCAGTTGAAGACCTACGTCTACGACGCTTGGCATCAGTGGCACCGCACCTGGGACGGTACGTCGATGGGCTACATCGACATCAACGGTTTCCACAACGGCTCAACTATCAAGAACAAGTCTAATGTCGAGACGTTTGTTGATGGAATGTCAATTGTTACAGATAAGCGTGTACGACCTGTTCGCTATACAGTTCGAGATAAGCGAAAGAAACAACATGCTCCGAAACATGCTGACGCAAATGGAGTGTTCGATCGACCATCGGTTGGTTTTATCGCTGAAGAGATGGTTGAAGTCATCCCTGAGGTGGTAGGTCTTGACCCGGAAACGAATGAGCCAGCAGGTATCAACTATGGTGCGTTGGTACCTATCTTGTGGGATGCTGTGCGAACACTCAATGCACGTGTCGAAGAACTAGAGGAGAAACTAGGCGTATGACTATCCCAGTATTGCCAACTCAACCTGGATCAGCACCCAGTACAGTTGGTGGAAATCCACGCAGTGCTGATGAGATCAATGCTGTTATCGGGCAGCATCTGCGTGCATTCCTTGCTGCGAAGGTAGCGTTGGATCAAGATGCACGTTTCTTTGCTGCTACTGATTTGAAGACGCCACCATACTATTTCACAGCTGATCAGGAGGATGCGCTGAAGGCTGCTGTCAACAGTTTGGATACGGCGATAGATGCTATCGACCTGACGTTCGTCATGCGCGTGGTAGGGTTGGCGTGAAGCAGATTCCTCTCCGTACCATTGAGACAGATGGCGAAACGCTGGTGTATGGAGATTTTATACGCACCATTATTCGCCAACCTATGAACAGAGAAAAAGGTGTGGATATCGATGAAATGCGCAAAGGTATCCGTATCTTAGACAAACTTGATGCCAGCAATGGTGTTCTCGAGCTAGAGGATGCAGACTACGACCATTTGAAAGCCAAGTTGGAGACGATGACTTGGGGTATGGTCGACCGCAATCTGTTGGAATTCATAGACGCTGTACTGAATGCTGACGGACAAGTAACCTGATGCCAATACAAACCGTACCCAGGTTTGAGGATCCAGCGTTCACTGTAGACGTCCGGGACCCTTCTACCGAACCAACATGGGGCACAGCGCCATTGCTGAACTTTGATAGCACAGACGGGTCTCTGCTTGTGTTCAATGACAGCAACCAGTTTGTGTTTGCCAACCCTGCCATGACTCTTGAGCAGTTGATCGTCAAGTCGATGATTACAGAACGACTGATGTACAACGCTTATGACAAGGAGTTTGGTTCCGACTTCTGGGTCATCATTGGGCGCGGTTTGAGCGAGCTAGCAATCCAGGCAGTTGCTGAGCGCTATGTGCGCGAGTGTCTTGGTAATATAGACCTGATTCGCTTCATCGACAACTTCGTAACGCAGGTACAGGGAGACCAACTATACCTGACCTTCCGTGTAGTTACCATTTCTGGACACGAGCAAGAGTTTAGTTTCGCAAGGACGATTCGGTGACAACAATTTCCTCAGTATCTCCTTCGCTGTCCGCCGTTGGTGTAGATACAACGCTGGAGATCGGAGGAACTGGTTTTCTTACTACATCTATAGTCACTTTGCTAAGCCCGGAAGATCCACCAGTAGTGTATCCACTGGCAAACTTCCAACTAGTGACCAGTAGTTTGGTCCGTGTAGTTGTTCCCGCCAACACTGTCCCTATCGGTTTTTATACCGTTGTGGTTGATAATGGTGGCGAAGATGTAGCACAGTTGGAGAACGGCTTCCGGATTAGCGTCAATCTGCCTGTTCGTCCCTTCCAGACCAACAACACAACAGATATCATCCAAGCTCGTGTCATGGACCGGATTGGGATAGCACCCAATGGGCTACCATACGACAAGCGCCAGGGACAAGTGCCTTGGGATATGACCGCTGCGCAGGCCCCCGAGTTTGAGAAACTGTACAAGCGTCTGGATGATCTGTTTCCACAGGGATTTGCGCAATTCATGGGTGGGTCGCTGCTAGACCTACGTGCTGAAGAACATGGTGTCCTGCGCAATACAGCCAGTTTCTCCCAGACGGTTATGGAAGTTACGGCTGCTGTCGGCACAGTGATCCCTAGTACCATTTCCTTCAGTACAACAGCTACCCCTAACACCACAGACAGACCTCTGATCTTCAATAGTGTTGAGACCGCTCCCATACAGTTTGCTAACCCGATTGCGGGTCTGGTAACTTCTGCCACTACCACCAGTTTGACAGACAATACTGTGGCGTGGGCAACAGACTTGTGGAGAGGGTATTATGTCCTGATAACTCTGGGCAAGGGTATCAACCAGTGGCGCAAGATTATCAACAACAGCGCTACGACCTTGAACGTTGAGGATTGGGATGCTGGCAACGTACCAGACCTGACATCTACTTACAAAGTCTTCACTGGTGTTCATGCTCAGGCAGCAGTAGCAGGTAGAAACGGCAATGTTCTAGCGGGTGCTATAAACAGATTGGCTGTACCTGTTTCTTTCGTTAGCAGAGTATCTAACCCTGTACCAGCTAGAGACGGTGTAGACAGAGAGTCAGATAGACTGTTTCTGAGCAGGTTCCTGTTGACGGTTCGCCAGCGTTCTGCTGGTGGTAACGATACAGACTACCAGATCTGGGCGCGCGAAACCCCAGGTACTAGCTTAGGTCCAGTAAGTGTTATTGAAGAGTGGGCTGGATATGGTACCGTCAAGGTAGTCATAGTCAACTCAGACAACACTATTCCTGACAGTGCTACGGTGGGCAAGGTGTACGATTACATCCAGACCCGTAGACCAATTGGTGCGCACGTCACGGTAGAAGCTGCTGTGGCTGCACTGGTCGAGGCCAGATTTACACTGACGGTCAAGGATGGCTTCAACCTTGTGGCGGTACAAGAGCAAGTCAGAAGTGCAATCACCACTTTCCTCAACGCTCAGCCTGTTGGTGGCGAAGATGGGCATGTCATGTTCTACCGCGTGCAACAGGCAGCTATCGCTGGTGGTGATGGTATTGACACCTTTGATATGTACTCCACAGGTTACGGTATTCGCAGGGCTGGAGCGCCGACTTTCAGCACTGCAAACGTCACACTAACAGGCACAGAGAAACCAGTTGCAGGGACAATTACGGCTGTATGAACGACAAGGATTTCTACGGTTGGGGCGAGATTCTAATGGAGAATCTGCCCACTTACTGGGAAGAAGATGATTTCATGCAGCAGTTCCTAATGGCTATTGGGTTTGAATTCGACCCTCTAGCCAGGTTTACTCGCTTCATGTCCGACAGTGAAATATACCGCGCTATCGGAGATCAAGCAAGCACTATCCAACTAGAACCGATGCATTCTGCCTGGTTTGCGCGTACAGCTAACGAAGCTGCGATGACGTACTGGGAGCAGATGTTCAGTTCACCTGCTGATCCTGATGCTACGCTACAACAGCGCAGGGCGAATATCATCGCTAGAATGCAGGGTACAGCAACACCCACGCCAGCATATATACATTCGCAGATTGCCAACTACGCCGATGAGATTGCAGTGATCGAGTACTTCGACTTGCCGCCAACTGATCTAAGGCGTTATAGTTTTAGTATTCGCATCATCAAACCCAAGGGATTTCCGCCCAACGTACAGGCAAACATCGATCTCATGATCAAGCGTATCAAACCATCTCACCTGGGATACTTCCTCGAGTATAGCGAGGTGACGTGGCATGGTGATACCAGTAACATGACGGACAGAACGTGGGCAGATCTTGGTAATATGACCTGGGCAGATCTCCGATTTGAGTGAGGTGAGCAATGCAAACAACCGTTCGGCACGGATTTCTACTCCCGGAAGTAACCGATGATGACCCTACACCAAACGCGGGTGTTAGGGACACCACCAGATTCAACTCAAACCTTAGCGATAGGAGTACCTTCTTTGATTTCAACGAAGTAATCACTGGCAGGTGGAGTTTCTCCACTATCACCCTCACAGGTGGGCTAAGCCAGGACTTCGTAAACAATACAGGTGCTCAACGGGTAAGTGGCGATGTGGTAATGCTCGATCCTGCTGTGGACCGAGGTTTTATCATGCCAGTCGCAGGTGCCAGGGGTGAGATGGTTGGTGTTGTTGTAGAGACGATACCTGCTGGTGCTGTCGGCCGCGTTGCGATGGAAGGTTTTGTGCGTACCAAAGTCACTGGTATCACACGCCTTCAGTACCTCGTCACACAGGACAACAACGTTATAGCCACTGGTACCCCGCTTGGTACTTCGGCAGCGTTTGGGATTGCTCTGGAGAACCCATCTGGCGGTACGTGCTTAGCCTACTTGCACCCTAGTACGGGTAGTGATCCTGAGAGCATGTACAAGAACACAACTCTCAGGTCCAACGTCACACCTGTTACTGCTACGATGTTGGCAGGTAAACTGTTCTTCTTCGGTTATCTAGCATCTGCGCAGAGCGTAGTGCTTCCAGACCCAACATTGACAGAAAGACCCATCACAATTGCTGCTGAGGCTGGTACCATCACGGTAACTGCTACTGGCGGCAGCACAGTGTTTGGAGGGTCTACTAATCTGGTTACTGGTGCTGTCCAGAACGGTGTCATCGTAGCTGGCGATGCCTACTGCTACAAGAGCAATGGTATCCAGTGGAGGGCTGCATGACATACGCTGCCTCTCAAGTAGGGTATTGGGTCGGACAGGCTAACGACCTTAGTACAGGAGTTCATCCTCCATCTGGGTATACTCCTGGACAACGTTGGTCTACCACGTCTTCGCAATGGCAGGGTTCCTACAATACGGAGTACGCCAATGCTAGGGATACCTCTACTGGTCCGCATCCTACAGGGTGGGTAAGTGGACAGCTTTGGAGTACCACCGCTGGACAGTGGTATCCCATGTATGTCGCAGAGTACAACAATGCTCGTGACACTGGTGGAGGCCAGAGCAGTTCTGGAATGGGGGCACAGCATCCACCAGGTTGGGGCAACGGACAGTTCTACTCCTCTACCGCTGAGCAGTGGAATGCTCAATGGGGTAGTGAGTGGCGAAATGCCAGAGATCCGCAGGGCTATTCCTTTAGCTACCCTGGGCAGGGAGTAAATGCTGTCTTCTGGAGCCAGTCTGCACAATACTGGCGTGGACAAGCAGATTACTACTGGGGACCAAGCCGCCAGTGGAACAACGGCGCTACCTGGGAGCAGAACTACAACGCTTACGTCGGTTACTACAACGACATGGTCAACCAGAGAGACACTTGGCAAGCTAGAGCCAATAGTGCCTGGGGTCCCAATCGTGTGTGGTCAAACGGCGAATCCTGGGAAGCTGCATACAACAGAGTCTTGCCTGCCGAGTTATCTATCCTTAGTACTGGTCTCAGTGTAGGTAGCTCAGGTACTGGTGGACAGTGGCAAGACATCGCAGCTATAACCGTCAACAGAACGGGCTATTGGGCGGGAATGATACACTGCTACTTCGGTGGTGGTGCACCTTCGCCTTATGGCGGCTTCATCCGTTTCCGATTTGGCGGTAGTATCGGGACGCAACAGAACTTCAACAACCCTGCTCCAGGAGCCACAAACTATGGCTGGCACACTGGCTATGATGGAGCTGGTGGTGCAGTTCTTGTCAGTGCAGGGACGGTTATTGCTGTGCAGATGAACTGCAATACGGGTATGGGTATGAATGGCAATCTGTGGGTAGTCTTCTGTCCAACTCCCGCATATCCGCACTAGGAGCGCCATGATAATACTGCAACTCAACAATCATACGGCAAGGAGATTGTCCTACTTGATAGGGCACTCCGATGAGGCAAACTCGGTAGTGCAGGCTGCTATAAATGCAGCTAAGATTGCCGAGCAGAACGTGCGCGATGTAATTCTCTTGATAGCAGACCAGGCTGGTGAGAAATTGCCAGAGAATTACAGTGTTGAATTCAAGGAAGAACAGAACGAACTCCTCATCACAGCCAAGGAACAACATAGCATGAACGGAGTAAACCATGACCCCTGAGGAAATGGCAGCCAAGATAAATCAGCTTGAGCAGCAGCAGGCTTACCAGACCAATGCAATACGAGCAGCACTTGAGGCTCGTTGGGCTGGTGGGGCTGACACTGTGGATGGTTGGGTCAAGGCTCTGGATCCCAACATTCAGACTAACCCCAGGAAGCCACTGTACTGATGAACGACGATCTGGAATGGCGAATGGCTACTCTGAGCCAACAACAATCTGCTATCACACGCGCCTTGGCTGCGATGGAAGATGGTAGGTGGTTGGCGTCTGAGTCCGGGGCAGATTCCGTTGAAGGTTGGCTACTGGCGCTAAACCCAACCTGGACCGGACATCTTACCTCCAGAAGTCCATTGTATACGCGAGACAAGCCCCCGCCTATTCCGCCAGAAGCAAATATTCAGTATATCAATAGTCCCAATCACTACAACGGCAGAGCAGGCATGCGGGTAGTAGCTATTGTGATTCACACAATGGCAGGGACTCTCTCTTCTTGCGACAACTGGTTCCAGAACTCTGCTTCGCAGGTCTCTTCTCACTTTGGTATAGGGCTGGGAGGCCAGAAGCACCAGTACGTGAATCTTCGTGATGGCTCCTGGGCCAATGGTATATTGGAGTCTGGCAACGAATGGACGGGAATTGTAGGGAACAGCCAGAACCCAAACTACCAGACGGTTACAGTTGAGACCGAAGATAACGGTTCTGGTAGTACGCCAGTGTCCGATGCTCAGTACCAGGGTACGCTTGAAGTGTGTCAGGTTGCCCTGAAGTTGTTCCCAGACATCAGGTACTTGATGGGGCACCGCATCATCAGCCCGCATTCTAGGACACAATGCTGTGGCAACCGCTGGTGGAGCTCTGGTCGCTTTGGAGCACTGGCTAATGATCTGGGTCTGGAGGCTTGTATATGAGTGAAGCTTCTGTGGATGCACCATCAGCTGCTCCAATTCGTAAGGTTACAGCGGGTGGAGTAGGGGCAGCAGTTACGACCATCGTTATCTGGGTGCTGAGTCTGTTCAACATCACTATGCCTGTGGTTGTGGCGGGTGCACTGATCACAGTCATCAGTTTCGGCGTGGCATATCTGGTGCCGTCTGCACCAAAAGAGGGAGGCATTTCATAATGGCAACACATCAAATTCTACAGGTTGTATCACTCGTACTTCTCGTGCTTGCTGCACTTGCGTCTTGGACATGGCGACCAAACTGGGAAAGCTCCTATGGTCACGCATTGGGATGGGCCGGATTAGCTTTCTATGTGTTGGCTGGTCTGAGCGGTTAGCAAAATAACGTGGGACGCATACTGGAGATACTTGGGCCGTGGCTGTGGATGTTTGCCT
>Ga0157376_10003511_pt1 | contig 10810 bp, 7 predicted proteins | sample M45metaG_FD_121801 | JGI IMG/M metagenome (GOLD analysis project Ga0157376, IMG submission 121801) | Miscanthus rhizosphere microbial communities from Kellogg Biological Station, Michigan, USA - M4-5 metaG | ecosystem: Host-associated > Plants > Roots > Rhizosphere > Soil | place: USA: Michigan... | reverse complement strand
CCCGAGCGCGTGAAGTTCGAGATTTCGCCTTCGAGCCAGATCAGAGGGAACGTGTCTTCGACCAGATCGCGCACGAGCCGGTTCAGCGCGGAGGGCGTGAGAACCTCTCGTTGAGGCGAGCCGTGGTCGATGAGATTTGGCATGGCAAGGGATCGGCGACCCATCAGCGTCTGATGAATCGATCGTCGAGGACCGCGGGACACATGAGTCTGCGCCACAACGGGCAAACGTGACAAGACTGTCGGGTTCGTTGGGTCGCCGGTTCGTGTGTTGTCCGGATGCCCGCGAATTCCTCGTATGGAACACGGAAGCCGCACCGATTACGGCCCGCGTAGCGGAGATGCGGTTCTATTTCGAGGATCGATCCTTCATGGCTTGCTTCTACAGACCCCAGGTTCGGACATTTCAGAGAAGGTCTTTGGCTGCGTGTATCGCTGCTCTTCTCGCGGTCAATACGGTTGCCGCTTCTGCGGACGACGAGGCAATCGTGGCGCTGACGTCCGGCAATGTGCTGCCTGCTCCCAACGGCTTCGTCCGTACAGTCACCAACTGCGACGATTCGGGACCCGGCTCGCTGCGCGACACAGTATTCAATGCGGTCAGTGGCGACGTGATCGATCTGACGCAGCTCGCGTGCAGCGAAATAACGCTTTACACCGGAAAAATTGCACTCACCAAGAACGACGTGACGTTGTTGGGACCGGGCCTGGGGCCCGATGCAACCAACCATCTCACGATCCGGGGATATTATTACGATCGCATATTCGAAAAAGGCCTCGGAACGCTCACCATCTCAGGCCTGGAAATCAGAAACGGCCACTATCAGGGGTTTGTTCACCCCCGGGGCGGATGCATCTATTCGTCAGGCTCCCTGGTGATCGAAGATTCGATCCTATCCGGGTGCGAAGTCGATGCGCTCTACGGTTCGAACACGTTTGCGGCCGGCGGCGCGATCTATACGCACGGTGACCTGTGGATGCACAACAGCGTTGTTACGAACAGCGTTGCGTATTCTGCGACAGACGTCGCCTATGGCGGCGGTGTGTCTGCGGGCGGTGTCGTGACGTTCGTGCAGAGTACGATCGCCGACAACAAGGCGGTAGCGCCGCAGGCATACGCGATCGGCGGCGGCTTGATGGTCTTCGGTGTCAACGATGTCAACATCTTGCGCTCCACCATTTCGGGAAATGAAGCCGAATTGGCCGGCGGTATGCGCGTCGACACGCTCGGCGTGTCTACCATCACCGACAGCACGCTTTCGGGCAACTATGCGTCGCAGTATGTCGGGGCGGCTTCCTTCTCGCATAGTCCTGTCAGACTGACGAACAGCACCGTCACGCGAAACTCCGCGTACGCTTACACCGCCGGGATCTATTCCGATCAGGCCATCACCGTACAAAGCTCCATTCTCGCGGACAATCGCGCGGTAGGCGCCTATATTGCGTATGACCTCGCCGCGCCATCGATTACGGGAGGCGCCAGCCTGATCATGTCTGCGGACGTCAGCACGCCGGCAGACACCATCACGCAGTGTCCTCGCCTGGCTGCGCTCAAAGACAACGGAGGTCCGACTTTGACACATGCGATCCTCCCGGGAAGCCCAGGAATCGACGTGGGCGACGACTCGGGTCTCACCGTCGATCAGCGAGGAGGGGGTTACCTGCGGGTGATGGGCGCCAATGCCGACATCGGCGCGTTCGAATGGCAAGGCGAGTTGGACGACAACCTTTTCAAGAGCGCGTTCGAGGTCGAATGCGACCGTTACGACTGAGTGGTCCAGCAGGTGAAGGTCGAACTTGTCTTCGTCGTTCGTCCGATGTTCTCGCATGCAGGGCCAAACCATCGGACGCTACGACGGTGTCCGTTTCCTGGTCTGGAAATAACGGACCACCAGGCTCGACCCGATCCAGAAAGTCAGCACCGCAAGCGGCCACGCAATGATACGAGGCCACAGGAAACCAATCAGCGCGCACACGAGCAACGGTACGGCCGCGATGAGCAAAGGTCCCGATTCACTGCGGCCGAGCACACGCCGGTTTGCGATCGCCGCGCCGACCGAGTTCGCGAGGCGCAGAGCACCCGCCGCCGCGCGCCCTGAACTGCCGCCGCGCGCACGCGGATAGGGCGGGCCCTTGCGCGCGCTCGCAGGCGATTCGGGAGTCGGCGAAGGCGGAGGCGCTGCATCCGAAGCCTCGGCGGCGGCATCCGATTCCGGTGCCGTCGCACCTGTGTTTGACTTGCGCCAGCGACGCGGCAGCTTCAGCACGATCTCGGTCGCATTGCCCAGATCGGTTTCGTACTGCGCTTCCATGCACCGCGCAAATGCTTCATCCTCGATCGCAATGTCGAGCTCGCAGTTGCCGATCCAGCTCGCGAGGTTGAGATTGCTCGATCCGACACGCGCCCAGCGGCAGTCCGCGACGGCGGTCTTCGCGTGCATCATCGATCCGTTCCACTCGAACACGCGCACGCCGGCTTCGAGCAGTGGGCGGTAGCCCGCGCGCGAGATCGCGGCAACGGCCGGCACGTCGCTCGTGCCCGGCACCAGCAGCCGCACGTCGACGCCATCTCGCGCGGCGGCCGACAGCGCCTGAACGTACGGCGCGACGCCGACGAAATACGCATCGGAGATCCACAGGCTGCGGCGCGCCATCGCCGAGATCAGTTGGTCGAGCCTGTAAAGACCGGCCGTGTTCGGCACGGTCGCGACGACGCGAAGATCGACCTGTCCCGACGGAAGGCAGCGTTCCGTCAATTCGAGCACATCGTTGCTCAGCGCTTCGCCGAGCGTCGACCACGTATCGGCAAACGCGTTGGCGAGGTCGCGCAATGCCGGCCCGCGCACGGCGACGGCGGTATCGCGCCAGGGCTCGATGCCGCGCTCGGGATCGCCGAGCCAGGAGCCGCTGACGCAGATGCCGCCGACGAACGCGACCGTGTTGTCGATGACGAGCAGCTTGCGATGGTCGCGCGAGAGCCAGCCGAACGGGCTCGAGAACTGAAACGGGTTGTATGTGCGCACTTCACCGCCGGCGGCGGCGAGCGGCTGCCAGAAGTGCGTGCCGGACTGACCGAGGCAGCCCATCCAGTCGCGGATGACGCAAATGCGCACGCCGGCGCCGGCGCGTTCCGTCAACGCGTCGCGGAATTCGCGGCCGGTCGCATCGTCGCGGAAGATGTAGTTTTCGAGCAGGATCAGCGACTGCGCGCTGCGGATCGCCGCGAGCCACGCGTCGAAATTCGCTCGCGCATCGATCAGGAGATCGACGCGATTGCCTTCGAGCAGCGGCGCGCCGGCCGCGCGGCTGAACGCCTGCTCGGCAAGCAGGCGCACGGCGACATTGTCCGCGATGCGGCGGGGCGGGGCGACGGTCATCGTGCAAGTCTAAGCGATGCGCATGAACGGGCGAGGATTCGTGCCGGCGCTGCGATCTGCGATGATGGACACCTACGGAGGAGCGCATGGATACAGCGAGCCGGAGCGATGCGCTGGAGACGGTCGTCGATCGCATCCTCGCCGAGGCGACCGACCATCTCGCGATTGCCGCGCCGCTCGGGCTCGGCAAGCCCAATCACCTGCTCAACGCGATTTACAGGCGTTTCAAGAGCGATGCGTCGCGCCGGCTGACGATCTACACGGCACTGTCCCTCGATCCGCCGGTGCCGGGCAGCGATCTCGAGCGGCGATTCCTGGCACCGTTCCTCGCGCGGCAGTTCGGCAAGGACTATCCGCGGCTCGAATACGTCATCGACCTGAAGGCCGATCGCGTGCCGCCGAACGTGCGCGTGCAGGAGTTCTATTTCCTGTCCGGCGCGATGCTGCATTCGTCGAAGGCACAGCGCGACTACGCGAGCATCAACTACACGCAGGTCGCGCGCGATCTTGCCGACTCGGGCGAGCTGCATGCCATTGTGCAGCTCGTCGCGCGCCGAGGCGATGGCGAAAACGCGCGCTACAGCCTTTCATGCAATCCGGACGTGACGCTCGATGTGCTCGACGCGATTGCCGCAGCCGGTGGGCGACGCCCGCTGCTGATCGGCGTCGTGCATCCGGAATTGCCGTTCCTCGGCGGCGACGCCGAGGTCGATGCGCGGCTATTCGAAACGCTCATCGACGACGGCATACCGTCGCAACCGTTGTTCGCATTGCCTCGCGACGCGGTCGATCCGGTCGAGCACGCGATCGGCATGCACGCGAGTGCGCTCGTGCGCGACGGCGGCACGCTGCAGATCGGCATCGGCGCGCTGTCCGATGCGATCGTCGCGGCGTTGCTGCTGCGCCAGCAAAGCAACGGCGACTATCTTGCCGCGCTGCGCGCTTTGCGCGGAGACGATCCCGCGAACGATCCTCTGATCGCGCGCTACGGCGGTCTCGGCACGTTCGCGCGCGGCCTCTACGGCGCGAGCGAGATGGTCATGGACGGCTTCATGCATCTGCGCCGGCACGGCGTGCTCAGGCGCAATGTCTACGACGATCTCGATCTGCAGCGAGCGCTCGACGCCGGCACGCGCGTCGACGATGGCTCGATGCGCGGCGGCCACTATCTCAAGGGCGCGTTCTTCCTCGGCTCGAAAGAGCTTTACGCGTGGCTGCGCGATTTGAGCGGCGCGGACTACGACGGTCTCGTCATGAGCCGCGTATCCGACGTGAACCAGCTGTACGGCGGCCACGAAGAGCTCGATGCGACGCAGCGCCGCGACGCGCGTTTTTTCAACACGTGCATGATGGCAAGCGTGCTCGGCGCCGCGGTGTCGGACGCGCTCGAGGACGGCCGCGTCGTCAGCGGCGTCGGCGGCCAGTACAACTTCGTCGCTATGGCGCATGCGCTCGCGGGCGGACGCTCGGCGTTGCTGCTGCGCGCAACGCGTTCGCGCGGGTCGCGCGTCGAATCGAACATCCGCTTCAACTACGGCCACACGACGATTCCGCGCCATCTGCGCGACATCTACGTCACCGAATACGGCATCGCGGACCTGCGCGGACAGTGCGACGAGGCATGCATCCAGAGGATGCTCGCGATCAGCGATGCGCGTTTCCAGGACGAGCTTGCCGAACGCGCGAAACGTGCCGGCAAGCTCGCGCGCGATTTCCGCGTACCCGATGCTTGGCGGCGCAATACGCCGGCCGATCTCGCCGAACGCATGCGGCCGTTCCTGGCGAAGGGTCTTTTTCAGCAATTTCCATTCGGTAGCGATTTCACGGCCGTCGAACAGCGCCTGCTGCCGGCGCTGCTCTGGCTCAAGAAATCGACCGCGGACTGGCGGCGCTGGCCATCCGTGCTCGGCGCGCTGATCGCGCCGGGGTCATCAAGCGACATGGACGCTCCGCTTGAACGGCTCGGCCTGAGTACACCGGGCAGCCTCGGCGAGCGGCTGCTCGCACGCCTGGTGCGCGGCGCGCTGTCGCGTACGGCCGCCTGAGTTTCACCCGTTCTGCACGCATCCCTTGTAGGAGCGGCGCCAGCCGCGATCTTTGTCGCGTGGCTGTTCCCGAAAAGACGGAAGATCGCGGCTTCCGCCGCTCCTACGGGGCGATCCCGGCGGGCATGTGCCGGCGCCCGTATAATTCAAGCGAATGAACGAACGCTACCGCCGACTGCTCCGCGGGACTCCCGAGCGCCACGCGCCGCCGACGGGCGCGTTCGCGACAGACGCGCGCGCGCTCAGGCTGTGGGTGTCGGCGCTGCCGCTCGCGAACTTCAACGCGACCGCCAAGCTCCTGCTCGATGGGCTGCGCCAGATCAACCGCATGCGCGTCGATGCAGCACAGCGGCTCGAAGCGCTGGAGGTCCTGCGTCGTCCGGTCGCGCAGCTGATTACGTTGACCGACAAGCAGATCGTCGGCGCGAGTTTTCCGCTGCCGCCGCAGAAGGTCGAGCTCGGCGCGATCGCGCTCGAGTTCGAGAACGAGCTCGCGCTCGGTTACCGCATCGCGCTGTCCGAGCTCTGCGCGCCGGCCGGCAGCGTGCCGTTCATGCGCTCCAAGCAGGTCGCGCAGGCCGGCGTGCGTGCGCTGCAGCATGGCGGTGAGCATCTTTCCAAGGCGTACCTTCTCTACCGCACGCCACCGGCCGGAGTGTGGCAGGCGCTGCACGACGTCTACCGTTTCATCACGATGGTGCGTTTCGACGATCGTCCGGTCGAGGACCCGCTGCTCGGCAGCGCGGTGAATGCGCGACTCGCATACAGCCACGCGCTGCTGCTCGCGCTGGCCAATCCCTATCGTTACACGCAGCGCGAGCTCGTCGAAGTCGTCGCGTTCACGCGCACCGTCGCGCCGTATTGCGAGATTCGCGCGCCCGGCGCCGGCGGGCTCACGATGAACACCGACAGCGACCACGGTCCAGGCTATCTGCCCGAGGAGCGCGGGCAGGGCGAGCTCGAAGCGATCTCGATCGGGCTCAAGCCGCTGCTCGACTTCATCGAGACCCAGATCGACATGCTGCCGCCCGGCGCACGCGTCGCAACCTTCCGCCTGCGCGGCGGCCCGGCAGTGCAGATCGACATCGACCTCGCACACCGGCTCGTCGAAGGCTGGAGCGCGACGACCGGCGAGCGCACGCACACGCGGCTCGGCGGCGGCTATCAGCTCGATACCGTGCTCGGCATGCACGATCTGCATTTCGTGCTCGCGGGCAACGAGGATTTCGAGAGCTTCCTGCGCCGGGTGCGCGGCCAGTCAATCAGCCTCAGCGAGAGCGACCGCATCGCCTCGTGGGCGATCAGCTCGAGCGAATCGGCGCGCGCGACGCGGCTCAAGGCGCGCGTGCTCGACCAGAGTCTTGGCGGCTATCGCCTGTTGTGGGAACGCGGGCCCGGCGGCGAAGCCGTGCGCGCGCGCATCGGCGAGCTGGTCGGCCTCGCGCTGCCCGAGCCGGGCGAGGGCACGCCGGACTGGATGATCGGCACGATCCGCTGGATCCGCATCGACGAGCAGGGCCGGGTCGATGCGGGCGTCGAGCTGCTCAGCCGGCGTGCGCTGCCGGTGGGCGTGCGTCCGATCGAGGAGACCGGCATGCACTCGTCGATGCGCGGGCTCCTGCTGACATCGTTGCGCCCGGACGAAACCGAACCGACATCGCTGATCACGCCGGGTCTCTTCGAGCGCGTCTCATCGGCCGTCGAGCTCAGCCTTCCCGCCGATCCGCAGGGTCGCCCGGCGCCCGCGCGCACCGAGCGCGTGCGCGGCATGGGCCTGATCGAGGCGACCGGCATCTATCTTCAGTTCGCGCTGCCGCCGCTCAGCGCGTCCGCGGACGAACCTGCGAATGACGCTACCGCCGAACGCGCGGTCGCCGGAGGCTGATCAGGAATGAATCGCACGACAAGGACGGACACCGAGTTGCCCGCGGTCCACGCGCGCCGGCCGAGCGTCGCCGTGCGCATCGGCGCGATCACGGTCGGCGGCGGCCAGCCGATCGTCGTGCAGTCGATGACGAACACCGACACGGCCGACGTCGAAGGCACCGCCAGGCAAGTTGCCGAGCTCGCGCGCGCCGGCTCCGAGCTCGTGCGCATCACGGTCAACACGCCGGAAGCGGCGGCGGCCGTGCCGCGCATCCGCGAGCGGCTCGACATGATGGGCGTCGGCGCGCCGCTGATCGGCGATTTCCATTACAACGGCCATCAGCTGCTCGAGCGCGAGCCCGCGTGCGCCGAGGCACTGGCGAAATACCGCATCAATCCGGGTAACGTCGGCTTCGGCAAGAAGCGCGATACGCAGTTCGCAACAATCATCGAGTTCGCGCTCAAGTACGTAAAGCCCGTGCGCATCGGCGCGAACTGGGGCTCGCTGGATCAATCGATGATCGCCGCGCTGATGGACGAGAACCACTCGCGCGCCGAACCGTGGGACGCCGCGCGTGTCGCGCGCGAAGCGCTGATCCGGTCGGCGCTCGATTCGGCAGCGCGCGCCGAAGAGCTCGGCCTCGGTCGCGACCGCATCATCCTTTCGTGCAAGGTTTCCGGCGTGCAGGAGCTGATCGCGGTCTACCGCGACATCGCAGCGCGCTGCGACTATGCGCTGCATCTCGGGCTCACCGAAGCCGGCATGGGCTCAAAGGGCATCGTCGCATCGACCGCGGCGCTTGGCGTGCTGCTGCAGGAAGGCATCGGCGACACGATCCGCATCTCGCTGACACCCGAACCCGGCGAATCGCGCACGCGCGAAGTCATCGTCGCGCAGGAATTGCTGCAGACGATGGGCCTGCGCGCGTTCACGCCACTGGTGACCGCGTGTCCCGGCTGCGGACGCACGACTTCCACGCTGTTCCAGGAGCTCGCCAAGGCCGTGCAGGATCACGTCCGCGCGAAGATGCCGGAGTGGCGCATCAAGTACGACGGCGTCGAGAACCTGACGCTCGCGGTCATGGGCTGCGTCGTCAACGGGCCTGGCGAATCGCGTCACGCGAACATCGGCATCTCGCTGCCGGGCACGGGAGAAGCGCCGGCCGCACCGGTCTTCATCGACGGCGAGAAAGCCATGACGTTGCGCGGCGAGCACATCGCGCGCGATTTCGTCGGCATCGTCGAGGATTACGTCGCGCAGAAGTATCAGCCGAGAGCGCATGACGACTGATTCGCGCGCGGCACTGCGCGCGCAGGCGGAGTACGGGCTGACGTTCCTGCGCCGGAACGGCCTCACGCTTCTTCTCGTCTTCATCGGCGTCCTGCTTCCGCTCGCCGGATTTGGCGCGCTCGCGCACGAGCTGCGCGAAGGCGAAGGCTTCTTTTTCGATCAGCCGCTGCTCGATCTCGCGCACGGACTCGAGCATGCCGGGTTCGATGGCTTCTTCGTCGCCGTCGCGGCGCTCGGCTATCTGTGGGGCGTGATTCCGTTCGATCTCGGACTCATCGCGGTTCTCATCGCGAGGCGCCGCGTCCGCGAAGGGCTTTTCGCGACGTTCGCGATCGTCGGTTCCGCATTGCTCAATCTCGCCGCCAAACCGCTGTTCGCGCGCGAGCGCCCGAGCTTCTGGGAATCGATCGCGCCCGAAGGCAGCTACAGCTTTCCGAGCGGACACGCGATGGGCTCGATGACGCTGGCCTGCGTGCTCGTGCTGCTGTGCTGGTGGACGCGCGCGCGCTGGCCGGTCGTCGTCACGATGGGCGCATTCGTCGTACTGGTCGGGATTTCGCGCATCTATCTTGGCGTGCATTACCCATCGGACATCCTTGCCGGATGGACCGCCGCCGTCGCGTGGACCTGCGGCATCTATGCGCTGGTTTTCCGCGGCGGGCGGCCGTGGACTGCGGGCGACAGCGCTGCGTAGAACGGCGGCTGCGGATGCACGATCTCCGCGGCCGGTGCGCTCAGCGGGAAGCTAACCGTTGAATTGGGTGATGCCCGTGCTTTCGCAGCGGGCCACGGGCTCGACTTTCGTGATCTGCCAGCGCGCAATCCAGCAGTCGTCATAGACCGAGCAATAGCAGATATCCATCTTGAAGCGCGGCACGGCTTCCTTGAACAGCGAGGCGGCGTCGCGCTGGTTGATGCGGATCGTGTCGATCGCGGTCTCGCGATTCAGCGATGGCGGAATCACCTCGCCGGCGAGGCTCGTCGTCGAGACGCGCATCTCGCCCTTGAAGCCGAGCGCCCTGAGCACCTCGCGCCAGTTCGTCATTGGCTTGCCGTCGAGGCTCAGAGCGACGGTCTCGATCCGGGCGGGACCGACGCCGTTGTTGTCGATGCGCCAGAGGAAGCCATTTTCGTCGGCATTGCTGTTGTACGTGTAGCCGATCTCCAGATGCGGCCAGACGCTCGCGCGCGCCTGGCTCTGCATGAGGCGCGTCTGCCACGCGCCGAGCGCGAGCGCGAACACGCTGACCGCGAGCGCGAGCGCGCTGGTGATGTTCGGGAGCGCGAGGCGCCGTGATCTGGCCTGTGCGTCGTTCGAGGAATCGTTCGTGTTCGTCATACCTGAGGCTCGGCTTCTGCGGCGGCGGCTTCGACGGCGTGCTTGCGCGCGAGCTTCGCCTCGCGTCGCGCGATGTAGAGTGTCGCGCCGATGATGATCGCAGCGCCGATCGCCGTATAGCCGTCGAGCCGCTCGTCGAACAGGATCCATGCGAGCACGGTGACGATCAGAAGCTGCATGTAGCTGAATGGTGCGAGCACCGAGGCATCGGCGAGGCGCAGCGCACGCGTCCAGAAATAGTGTCCGCCGGTGCCGAGCAGGCCCGACAGCACGAGCCACGGCCAGGTCGCAGCATCCGGCCAGCGCCAGACGGTCAATGCGCCGGGCAAGGACAGCGGCACCCAGAGCAGCGTCGTCAGCAGCACGATCCGATCGGGCGGCTCGGAGCGCGACAGGAACTTGATGCTGACCGTCGTCATGCCGGAAAGCGCCGCGGCCATCACCGCGACGAGCGCGCCGGCTGCGAGGCCATCCGCGTTCGGATGGACGATGACCAGCACGCCGATGAACCCCGCGGCGACCGCCGACCAGCGCCGTGCACGCACGATCTCGCCGAGGAACAGCACCGCGCCGATCGTCACGAACAATGGCGAGGAATACGACAGCGCGATCGCCTGCGCGAGCGGCAGATGCACGATCGCCCAGAAGCCAGCCATCATGCCGAGCATGCCGATCACGCAGCGCGCGACATAGAACCCGAGCTTGTCGGTGACGAGCAGCGTGCGGCCGCGCACCCATATCAGCGGCAGCGCGAACAACGCGCCGAACAGGCTGCGGAAGAACGCGATCTCGAACGGATGCTGCTGGTGCGAGGCGAAGCGGATCGCGATCGCCATCAGGCCGAAGAAGCAGGCGCTGGCGATCATCATCAGCGCGGCGCGCAGTGGAAGTGG
>Ga0157376_10003509_pt1 | contig 10818 bp, 7 predicted proteins | sample M45metaG_FD_121801 | JGI IMG/M metagenome (GOLD analysis project Ga0157376, IMG submission 121801) | Miscanthus rhizosphere microbial communities from Kellogg Biological Station, Michigan, USA - M4-5 metaG | ecosystem: Host-associated > Plants > Roots > Rhizosphere > Soil | place: USA: Michigan... | reverse complement strand
TCCACCGAGTTCGGGTTGATTTCCATCGCGCGCTTGACGAGCGAGGCGGCCTGCGGCGGATTTTCGTCTTCGAGGGCGTGCGCGCCGCCGAGGAGAGCGGGCGCGAAGCGCGGATCGATTTCGAGCGCAGCCTGGTACGACTTGACCGCTTCGGCCTTGTTGTATTTCTCGAGAAACAGGTCGCCCCACGCGGTCTGGATGGCCGCGTTTCCTGGCGCAAGCCCGGCGGCGTCGCGGAACGCGGCGTTGGCCTCCTGGAATTGTCCCAGGGCCTGGAGCGCCCGGCCCGCGCGCGCGAGCTCACCGGCGTCGCGCGACGAGTCGGCCACCGCGGCCACGCGCGACAGCGTCGTGCGCGCCGCCGGACGGCTGAGCATCTGCTGCAGCAGGCCGAGCTCGAGCGCTGCCTCGCTCGTCGGCGCGCGCGAAGCCACCGGCTGCAGCGCGGATTCCGCGTCCGCGTACATCCCGCGCTCGATCGCCGCCCGGGCACGCAGCGCGACGACGTTGGGATCCTTCAGGTCGAGTTTCGCGGTGAGCGTGTCGACCTCGGCGTATCGTCCCTCGATGAACGCGCGCGTCGCGGCCTGGAACGGAGTCGCCGGTGCGGCTGGGGCCTGAGCCCTCCGCTGTCCCTGCGCCACCACCAGCACCGCGCACAGCGGAACGCCGACAGCCAGCAGCAGGGCCGGCAGATAGAACCTGCGGGAGAAGGTTCGAGGCATCTCGCCTCGTATTATATGCGCGCTGCAACCCGTGCCGGCTCATCACGAAGGCACGAAAACCCACGAAGAATCCTCATGTACAAGCGTTCTTCGTGATCTTCAGTACAGCGGGCGCCACGTGTAGAACATGGCGGCGTTCAATGCCTGAAACGCCGCGAACGAGGCGATCCACGCCGGGCGATGTCTCGGCGGCACCGCACCGGCCAGCCACAGGAACGCCGGAAACAGCACTGACGAGAAGCGCCCGGCCGAGATGAGGCCGCCTGCCGCCATGGGCGGCAGCATGTAGATGAGGATAAACACGGCGTACGCCAGGCCGAGCTTGCGGGCCACCGGCCAGACCGCGGCCAGCACGAAGATCACGCCGAGCGCGTTGATGAGGTCGTGCGGCAGCGACGCGACATAGCCTTCGACGCCCGCGTTCGCGATGATGTTCACCCGATCGCCCACGAGCGTCAGCAGCCCTGAATACTCCCGGCCCCACGCGCCGTGCGCCCGCAGCCACCCCAGCGGATCCCCGGTCAGCTGCCAGACGTACGCCGAATAGATCAGCATGCCGATACCGGGCCCCGCGGCGGCGAGCATCGCCGTCGCAACCTGCCTGCCCCGCCCGCCCGGCCCGGCCGGCCCGCCCTGCCTGCCCAGCCCGCCCTGTGCGGCCTGAAGTGCCAGCATCGCGAGCGGGATTGACACCAGAAACCCGTTCGTTTTCGTCAGGCCGACCAGCACACCCCAGGCCGCGGCGCGGACGTAACGCCCGTGCGTGAAGTGGTAGAACGTCGCGGTCATCCCGAGCAGCAGCAGCGGTTCCGTGTAGATCGCGCCGAAGAACAGCGCGAACGGATACGCCGCCACCGCCCAGACCGCGAAGCGTGCTTCGTCGTCGCCAAGCGTGTCGCGCGCCAGCGCGTAAAGGTAGATGAGGGCCAGGAAGAACGAACCCACTGAAACGATCACGCCCGCCCCGATGTAGCTCGTGAGCCGTCCGCCGAGGATGCGGCCGACGCCGCGCACGAGCAACGGATACGCCGGGAAGAAGGCCACGCTCTGCTGAAGCCCCGGCTGGTTCGGCACGAAGTGATAACCCTCGGTCACGATGCCGAGATACCAGTTCGCGTCCCACCTCGCTTCGAGATTCACCAGCTCGTTGTTGACCTGCACGGGCGGAGCCGGTCCCGGCGGGTAGCCGAACACCAGCACGGCCATGTAGCCCACAAACAAAATCGCCGGGCGCGTCCCGGCAGTCGCGATCGCGGCGGTGTGCACGCCGGGCTGACGCCACCACGCGGCCAGCCGCGCGGGAAGGTCGCGATAGATCGGCGCCGCAGGCGCGAGCACGTGCCGGACGATGGCGATCGCGAGCGCCCACAAGAGCGTCGCGTACGGCGAGGTGACGGCCACCCGCAACGGGCCGATGCGGACGCGGAAGCCGCCCGACATCGCGACCAGGGCGCTCAACACCACCAGTGCGAGGCAGAGCGCGTCGATTGCGCGAACCCAGCGCGGCGGCTCGGAGGAAGGCAGAGGGGTGCGGGCGATCGGCGAAGGCATCTGCCGCCGCGAATTGTACACTCAGGGCCCGCTCAGGCCTGACGGAGCGCGCGTTCCTCGACTGCCATGCGTTTGAGCATGAGCCCGCAGAACAGCAGCGTCCCCACGGGCCCGGCGATGAGCGCTCCCGACATCAGGGCCACGGCAAACAACTCACCGGCAACGGCGACGTAGTTCGGATGCCGCAGCCAGGCGTAAGGACCGCTCGTCACCGCCGCGTCACCAGGCACCACGATCACGCGAAACGTCCAGGACCGCCCGAGCGACCGGATCGCCCACCACTTCAGCGCTTTCGCGAGAACAAAGATGACGAAGCCGGAAACGGCAAACGCCGGCAGCGGGCCCTGACGCCAGGCCCCTTCGGCGATCATCGCGAGAAACACGGCCGGGTACGCGATGCGCATCACGGCGTAGACATCGCCCGGCGGCTCGACGCCGCCCCGTGCGCGCTGGAGGCGTTCGTTGCGATTGGCGCGCCCGGCCTCGACCAGCATCGGCCCGAACACGAGCGCGAGCAGCGCGATCGTCTCAGGCGTACCCGACATCTCCCGCGTACTCGATCGCGGCGCGCAGGCCTGCGGGCGCGAGGCGCGCGCCCAACGATGCCCCGCCGATGGCCGCCGGCGAGGTGACGAGCGACCGCAGCAGCCGGTTGAACCGCCACTTCGCCGAAAACTCGGCCCGCCGCCGGGTGGCCAGCCGCTCGTGCACGCCCTGCCAGCCGTGTTCGAGCGCGTCGAGCGCCGCAAGGGCGGCGAGCTCAGCGCCGCGCACGGCGAACCGCAGGCCGTCGCCGGTCATCGGGTCGATGAACCCGGCCGCGTCGCCGGCGAGCAGCAACCCGTTGACGTGAACGGCGTCGTTGACGTCGACCGCCAGCGGGCCCAGCACGGCGGGCGCGCCGGCCAGCCGCGCACCGGCAAACCGGTCACGTAACAACGGGTCGCGCGCCAGTTCACCGAACACAACCGTCTTCGGATCGCCGAACGCGTGCTCACCGGGTCTCCACGGCCTCACCACGCACACGTTGGTCAGGCCTCCTGGCACGGGCGCGATGCCGATGTAGCGTCCCGAGCGCACGTGCATTTCACCCAGATCGCGAGGCAGCCCGGCCACCTCGGCGTTCTCGACGTACAGGCCCATCGCCCATCGGCGCGGCCGGGCGGGATGACGCGCCATGCCCAGCCCGAACGCCAGCGTCGACCGCCGGCCGTCAGCCGCGATCGTCACCCGCGCGCGAACCTCGCCGCCGAACGGCCGGCCGCTGACCCGGACGCCGGCGACGCGGCCTCCGTCCATCACCGCGCCGCGCACCGTGCAGGCCGGCTCGAACTGCGCGCCTGCCGCGAGCGCGTCCTGCAACAGCATCCAGTCCAGGTGACGGCGCAGCAACGAGCGGCCGGTGACGCCGTCCCGGTATCGCCCCTCGATGACGACGCCGCGCTCGCCGGTGACGCGCATGCCGGCAACAGGCAGGCCGCACCCGTCGATCGCGGCCGCCATGTTCAGACGCCGCAACAGCCCGAGCGTGCCGGGATTCACCGTGTCCCCGCACAGTTTGTCGCGCGGGAACATGCTGCGGTCCACGATACGTACGCGCGCGCCCGCGCGCGCCAGCACGGTGGCGGCGACCGAACCGGCGGGCCCTGCGCCCACCACCAGGACGTCAAGCATCGAGCCACGTCATCAGAAAACGAGGAACCACCAGTGCCACGAAGAACACAAAGGTCTCAGTTGGCTGCGCCGATGACGAGGGCGCTGTTTTTCGATCCGAAGCCCAGGCAGTTGCAGAGCGCGGCTCCTGCGCTCGCTTCGCGGCCGGTGTTCGGGACGAAGTCGAGATCGCAGGCCGGATCCGGATCGTGCTGATTGATCGTCGGCGGGAAATAGCCTCGCGCCAGCGCGAGGGCCGCAGTCACGACGCCGGCCGATCCGCTCGCTCCCTGCGGGTGCCCGATCATCGATTTCACCGAGGAGCCCGCGAGCCGCTCGGCGTGGCCGCCGAACACCTCGCGCACGCACCGGGCCTCGACGGCGTCGTTGAGCACCGTCGATGTCCCGTGATAACTGACGTACCCGATCTCGTCGGGCGAACGCCCCGAACGCTCGAGCGCCAGGCTGATCGCCCGCACGATCTCGCGTCCGTCCGGCGCCATCTGCACGCGGTGGTACGCGTCGCAGGTCGAGCCGTAGCCGTCGATCGTCGCGTACACGCGGGCGCCCCGCGCCCGCGCGCGATCCTCGCGCTCGAGCACGACCATCCAGGCTCCCTCGCCCAGCACAAACCCGTCCCGCCCACGGTCGAACGGGCGCGAGGCGCTGGCGGGCTCGCCGTTGTACGCCATCGACACCACCTTCATCCGCGAGAAGCCGAAAATCATCCCGGGCGTGACGCACGCGTCGGTGCCGCCGGAGAGCAGGACGTCGGCATCCCCGGCGCGGATCTGCGCGGCCGCGTACCCGATCGCGTCCGTCGAGCTGGTGCACCCGCACGACAGCACGTGGCTCACGCCGCGGAGACGCAACGAGATCGAAATCTCGCTCGACACCATGCCGACAATCGACACGGGGATGGCGTACGGCGTCACCTTCCGCTCGCGCTCGGCGAAGAAGTCGGCATATTGCCGCTCGCCGACGTCGATCCCCCCGCCGCCGCTGCCGACAACGACACCGGCGCCGGGTTCGCCGATGCGGAGGCCCGCGTCGCTCCAGGCTTCACGGGCGGCGATGACGCCGATGAGCGCGGCCCGCGAGTACCGCTTGGGATCGGCCCGGTAGTCCGGGTCCCAGATATCCTCCCCCTCGAACGACGGCACATCGTCGATCGTGACGCCGCTCGCCGGCGCTGCCACCTGGCAGCCGAAGGTCGACGCGTCGAACTCGGTGATCGCGCGGGTGCCGCTGCAGCCGCGGCGAACGTGATCCCAGAATCGCTCGCGGCCCACGCCAAACGGCGAGACGACCCCGATACCGCTGATCACGACGCGTGGCTGGGTCGAGTGACGCATGGCTGGTCCTACAATACTAAGGTTCGAGGTTCACGGTTCAAGGTTCACGGTTCACAGTTCGGGTTCAACATGTTCGAAGGCCTGGTGCGATGGGCGGGCGGTGCGGTGTTCGTCGCGGCCTTGCTGGTCTGCGCCTACTCGTTCATCGCCGTCTGGAGCGCATCTCCGCCGTTTGACGCCTCGGCGATCCCGATCGACATCGTCCTGTTCTCGGCCTTCGCGCTGCACCACAGCGCGTTCGCGCGCGACGCGGTGAAACGCCGGCTGACGCGGATCGTTCCCGAGCGCCTGTTGCGGTCGGTTTATGTGTGGCTGGCGAGCCTGCTGCTCATCGGGGTTTGCGTGGCGTGGCAGCCAGTCGGCGGCGAGATCTACCGCGTCCGCGGTTGGCCGGCCGTGGCGCTTGCCGCGGTCCAGGTCGCGGGGGTGCTGATCATCGCGGGCGCCGTTCGGGCAATCGACGCGCTCGAGCTGGCTGGCATCCGTCACCATGCTTCCGACGATTCGCTGCAATTTCGCGGCCCGTATCGCTGGGTGCGCCATCCGCTCTACCTCGGCTGGCTGCTCGCGACCTTCGGCCCGGCGCACATGACCGGCGACCGCCTGGTGTTCGCCGCCATCTCGCTGTTCTACCTGGTGATCGCCGTGCCGTTCGAAGAACGATCCCTCATCGGCACGTTCGGGGAACCGTACCTCCGATACCGCGAGCTCGTCCGCTGGCGGATCGTGCCTTACGTGTATTGAAAGGGGGGTTACTGGGGGTAGGGGGTTAGAGGTTAGAGGTTAGGGGTTGGGGGCTAGGGGCTAGGGCGGGACCTCGGGGCTGGGGGCTTGGGGCTCGGGATAACTGACGCGGCGGCTTGATGCCAGACTCGGGTTGCGTGGAGCCAGTGCCCCTCAAGACCATGGGCGCCAAATCACGTTCCCCAGCATCGACACACCAACAACGACGACAATCCACGTTGTGATTCGCATAAGGTCACTAGTCTTGCAGGCCTAAAGGCCTGCACTACGACTGCAGACTGTCGACTGCTGACTGCTGACTGCTAGTCGGGTCCGGGTAATTGAGTAAACTCGCCTGGATGTCCGAAGCGGTCCGTACCTACCCGAGCGAGCTCCCCGTCGTCGCGCTGAGGCAGATCGTCGTCTTCCCGCTGACGCTGCAGCCCCTGGCCGTGAACCGTCCGGCGTCTATGGAATCGGTCAACCGCGCGCTGTCCGGCGATCGGCTCCTGTTCCTGACGCTGCAGAACAGTGACTCGGCTGAAGACCCGGAACCGGATGACGTGCGCCGGATCGGGACGATCGCGGCCGTGCGGCAGATGGCCCGCGCCCCCAACGGCGGCGTGCACATCATCGTCGAGGGCCTGACCCGGGCGAAGGCGGACGCCGTCACGAAGAACGGCACGTCGCTGCGCGCGACCGTCAACCCGCTCCCCGAACCTGTCGAGCGAACGCTCGAAGTCGATGCCTACGTGCGCCGGCTGCAGGAACTGGTCGAGCGCGGCCTGTCAATTGCGGCGGGGCTGTCGCAGGACCTCCGCGGGATGGTCAGCGGGATCGACGAGCCGCTGCGCCTGTCCTATCTCCTGGCCAACCTGCTCGACATGAAAGCGGAGGACAAACAGCAAATCCTGGAGACCGATCAACTGGTCGCGAAGCTGCAGGCCGTGGCCGCGGCGCTCAGCCGCGAGATCTCGCTGCTCGAGCTCAAGAGCAAGATCGAAACCGAGACGCAGGAGGAGATGACGGACGCGCAACGTCAGTACTACCTGCGGCAGCAGCTCAAGACCATCCAGGACGAGCTCGGCGAGGGCGAGAAAACCGACTTCGAGGAAGTCCGCAAACGGATCCACGACGCGCACCTCCCGGAGGCCGTCGCATTGGTCGCGGCGCGGGAAGTCGAACGCCTGGAGCGCACGCCGTCGGCTTCGCCCGATCATCAGATGATCCGCACGTACCTCGACTGGGTGCTGGACGTGCCCTGGTCGACGGTGACAGCCGATCGCCTTGATCCGGTGGCCGCCCGCCAGGTACTGGACGACGACCACTACGATCTCGACAAGGTCAAGGAACGCATCGTCGAGTACCTGGCCGTGCAGAAGCTGAAATCGCGGCAGTCGAAGGACAATTCGCCGGCGGGCACGATCAAAGGGCCCATCCTGTGCTTCGTAGGGCCGCCCGGCGTCGGCAAGACGTCGCTCGGCCAGTCCATCGCGCGGGCGATGAACCGCAAGTTCGTGCGCATCTCGCTCGGCGGCGTCCGGGACGAGGCGGAAATCCGCGGGCACCGGCGCACCTACATCGGTTCCATTCCGGGCCGCATCGTGCAGGCGCTGAAACAGGCCGGCGCGATGAACCCCGTGTTCATGCTGGACGAGCTCGACAAGCTCAGCGTCGGGTTCCAGGGCGATCCCGCCGCGGCACTGCTCGAGGTGCTCGATCCGGCGCAGAACCACTCGTTCCGCGATCACTACCTCGAAATCAGCATGGACCTGTCGCGCGTGCTGTTCATCGCGACGGCCAACCAGCTCGGCCCCGTACACCCGGCGCTGCTCGATCGGATGGAGATCATCTCGCTCGCCGGCTACACGGCGGACGAAAAGCTCCACATCGCGACACGGTACCTTGTGCCCCGCCAGCTCGAGGAGCATGCGTTGACTCCCGCGGACGTGACGTTCGAGGAAGCCGCGATCCAGCGCATCATCCTGGACTACACGCGCGAGGCCGGCGTCCGCAGCCTCGAGCGCCACATCGGGGCCGTGGCCAGGAAGATTGCGGCGCGCACGGCGTCGTCCGATACCGCGCAGCAGACGACCGTCCGTGCCGACGCCATCCCTGACTATCTGGGGCCGCCGCGCTTCCACGATGAAGTCGCGTTCCGCGTGTCGCGCCCTGGCGTGGCAACCGGCGTCGCGTGGACGGAAACGGGCGGCGACGTGCTGTTCATCGAGGCGACTCTGCTCCCGTCGGGCCACCACGACGTGATCCTCACCGGCCAGCTGGGCGCCGTGATGCAGGAGTCGGCGCGCGCGGCGGTCAGCCACATCCGATCGGAAGCCCTCGAGATCGGCGTGCCGGCGGACTTCCTCGACAACCACGATCTGCACATCCACGTGCCGGCCGGCGCAATCCCGAAAGACGGGCCGTCAGCCGGCGTGACGATCGCGACGGCGATTGTGTCGGCGCTGAAGAAGCAGAAGGTGCGCGACGACGTGGCGATGACCGGCGAGATCACGCTGAGCGGCCTCGTGCTGCCCGTCGGCGGGATTCGCGAGAAAGCGCTCGCCGCCATGCGGCACGGCATCAGGGTGTTCATCCTTCCGGCGCGCAACGAGCCGGACCTTGCTGAGTTGCCGCCGGAGCTCAAGCGCGGGATGCATTTCATTCCCGTGCACACCCTCGCAGAAGTTTTACGTGTGGCGCTGCCGGCCGGAACAGCCGCGGACGTAAAATGACGAGGTGCGCCGTCCTGTCGTGCTGCTGCACGCCGTTGCATTCATGTGTCTCGCTGCGGCAACGGCCGGACCTCGCGCACAAACGACAGACGGCACGGCCCCCGGCGTTGGAACCATCAGCGGCCGCGTCAAGCTGACGGCGCGCGTCCGCTCGCCGCTGCCGTCCAACGTCTACCCCTCGAGAACGATCGGCAAGCACACGGCCCCCACCATCCCCGAAATCCGCAACGTCGTCGTTTACCTGAAGGATCCCGGGTTCCGCGGCGCGCTGCGCACGACGAAGTCTGAGTTGCGGCAGGAAGACGAGACGTTCATCCCGCACGTGCTGGCGATCACGCGCGGATCGACGGTCGAATTTCCCAACGGCGATCCGTTCTTCCACAACGTGTTCTCGCTCTCCTCGACGGCAACGTTCAACCTGGGCCGGTACCCGCGCGGCGAGACGCGCGGTCAGCGTTTCAACAAGCCGGGCCTGGTGAAGGTGTTCTGCGACATCCACTCGCACATGAGCGCCTCGATCCTCGTCCTCGATCATCCGTATTTCACGATTCCGTCCACGGACGGCGCGTTCGAGATTCCCAACATCCCCGCCGGCCGGTACACGCTGGTCGGCTGGCATGAGCGCGTGGGCGAACGGACGCTGTCCGTGCGCGTCGACGCGGGCCAGACCTCCACGGTCAACCTCACCGTGCCCGTCGAGGATCAGCCGTGAGCGGCCGGCGGCCGCCCCGCCTGCTCGTCAAGACGCTCGCGGTGACCTTCGCGACGGTGGCGGTGCTGCTCATCGGTGTCTTCGTCCTCGTGACGGCCAGCGTTCGCGATCAAGTCCGGCAGTCGGTTTCGACGAACCTCGAGGCCGGCCAGCGGGTGTTCGCGGCGATCGAGGCCCGGCGGCAGCGCGAGCTCAGCGAGCAGGTCGCCGCGCTGGCCGAAAGCCCGCGGCTCAAGGCCGCCGTGGACACGTACGCGGCCGAGTCCGGGTCGAACGCCGATCCGGCGGTCCGCGAGCAGTGGCTGACCACGATCGGCCGGCAACTCGAGGAAGTGGCGGCGCGCATCGACTCGGACGCCATCGTGCTCACCGACGTGCGCCACAGGACGCTGGCGTCCGCCGGCCGGCTGGCGTCCCTCTGGCCGCGCGACCGCGAAGTCGTCATCGCCGGCGCCGAGGGCGATCGGGTGGATGGCGTGGCGCGCGTGGACGGCACCGTGTTCCGCATCGTGTCGGTGCCGTTCGATCTGGACGGCGTGAGAATCGGCGCGCTCTACCTGGCGACGGCGCTGGATCGCCGGTACGCCGACGACCTCGCAGCCCTGGCAGGCGCGCAGACCGCGATCGTGAGCGACGGCCAGGTCGTGACCAGCACGCTTTCGCCCGAGTCGGCCCGCGCGTTCGAGTCCGCGCTGGCCACGGCGCCCCCGGCTGGTGGAATCGTCACGCTCGACGGCGAGTCGCACGCGTTCCGCCGCCTGGTGAACGTGAACAAGGCCACGTTCTACGCGCTGACGTCGATCGACAGTTCATCGCGCGCCGCGACGCGAACAGCCGTGCAGCGCCTGTCGATCATCGCCGGCGGCGCGACGCTGCTGGCTCTCGCGGCGAGCTTCTGGCTCGCACGGATGATCACCGAGCCGATCGGCCAGCTGTCGACGTCGCTGAAGCGGATGGCCGCGTCCCGCGATGCGGCGAACCTGCCGGCGCCGAGCGGGTCGAGCCTCGAAATCGACGAGCTGACCGACACGTTCAACGCCCTCATCACATCGGTCACGGCCGCGGAAGATCAGACGCAGGGCGCCTATACGGGCGCGATTCGCGCGCTCGCGATGGCCCTCGACGCGCGCGATCCGTACACGGCGGGGCACTCCGAGCGCGTCAGCGTGCTGTCGGTCGCGATCGGCCGATCGCTTCGCCTGCGCGACGAGGAAATCGAAGTGATCCGGCTGGGCGCGCTACTGCACGACATCGGCAAGATCGGCGTGCCCGACGCGGTGCTGCTCAAGCCCACCGCCCTGACGCCTGCCGAGTTCGACATCATCAAGCAGCATCCGGGCGCGGGCGCGCGAATTCTCCAGTCC
>Ga0157376_10003506_pt1 | contig 10822 bp, 6 predicted proteins | sample M45metaG_FD_121801 | JGI IMG/M metagenome (GOLD analysis project Ga0157376, IMG submission 121801) | Miscanthus rhizosphere microbial communities from Kellogg Biological Station, Michigan, USA - M4-5 metaG | ecosystem: Host-associated > Plants > Roots > Rhizosphere > Soil | place: USA: Michigan... | reverse complement strand
GTCCTCGACCAGGCGCCCGAGCCGCCGCGCCTGTCCGCCGACGATCGCCAGTGCCTCCCGGTATTCGGGCTCATCGCGATGGTCGCGGCTCAACGTGACGTCCGACGTCGCGCGCACGACCGACACGGGCGTGCGGAGCTCGTGTGAGGCATCCGCCATGAACTGCCGCTGCGTCTGCAGCGTCGCGCGAAGCCGCGCGACGAGGCCGTTGAACGCGGTCGCGAGCTGACCGAGCTCGTCGGTCCTGTCCGTCTGGCCGAGATCATCCAGACCGGTGGGCGCAATTCTCGCGGCGCGTCCCGCCATGTCGGCGATCGGCCGAAGCCCCACTGATGCCAGCCACAGGCCGCCGGCTGCCGCAAGCAGGAGCACGATCGGGATCCCGATCATCATGGCCTCCTGCACTTCGCGCTGCTCGCGAAGCACGTCGGACACCGGAGTCGCGACCACCAGCACCAGCGTCAGGTTCCCGAAGGCGCGCGGACGCGTGTGCACGCGCCACGCGACGCCATTGCTCTGAATCGTCCGGACGCTCGGCTCCCCGTCGGCGGCGATCGGGCCCGGCAGGTCGAGATGATTCCATCGCGCGCCCAGCACCTTCCCGTCCTCGTCTGCAATCGCGAGCGCTCGTCCCGGGGCCGTGACCGCGGTCGTCGCTTCCGTCGCGGCCGTGACGGGATCGTCCTGCTCGTTGAGCTCTTCCTGCACCATGTTGGCCAGCGTTGCCGTCAGCGCTTCGAGCTCTCGATCGACGCGGCGGAACCCGATCCGCCGCTGCTGCCACAACACGTTCGCGCCGAACAAGCACAGCACCACGAGCAGCGCGACCGTGTACCACAGCGTCAGCCGCGACCGCAGCGAGAGTCTCGTCACGACGGCTCCCTGGCGATAGTGAGCTGGTACCCCTCGCCGCGCCGCGTACGAATCAGCGATTCCGTTCCGGAGCGATCGAGCTTGCGGCGCAGCCGCTGCACGTAGACGTCGACGACGTTGGACAGCGGATCGTGGTGCTCGTCCCACACGTGCTCGCAGATATCGGCGCGGCTCACCACGTCGCCCGCGCGGCGAACCAGGTACTCGAGCAGCGCGTACTCCTTCGCGGTGAGCGGAACGATGCTGCCGTGGAGGCGTACCTGCCGGCTGCGCGTATCGATCCCGAGCGGCCCCACCGTCAAGCGCTCGGGCAGGATCGGCTGGCGTCCGCGGCGGATCAGCGCGCGCAGCCGCGCGAGCAGCTCGCCGAAGTCGTACGGCTTCACCAGATAGTCGTCGGCGCCGGAGTCGAGTCCTTCGATGCGGGCGTCCACCGCGTCGCGCGCGGTCAGCATCAGGATCGGCACCGCGGCGCCCGACTCGCGAATCGCGCGAGACACCGCAAAGCCGTCGCGCCTGGGCAGCATGACGTCGAGGATCACCGCGTCGTAGTCGTTGGTACCGACCTGGAAGACGGCGCCGTCGCCGTCCCCGGCGACGTCCACGGCGTACGCCTGCTCGCGCAGCCCCTTGGCCAGCACCTGGGCGGCGGCGGGTTCGTCCTCGACGAGGAGCTCGCGCATCGAAAAATTCTACGTCAGGACCTGCATGCCTGGCTTCATCGTGCGTTCATGAACCGATCGCTATGATCAGGCGCCCGATGATGAATCTGTTGGTGAGTCTTCTCGTACTTGGACTGGCGCAGTCGGCGTCACGCGGAGTGACCGTTGCCGGGGTTGTGCAGGATCAGACCGGAGCTGTCCTGCCCGGCGCCGCGGTGACGTTGTCGGGGTCCGGTTCGGCGACGGGCACGCAGCAGGCGACGACCGATCAGAGCGGCCAGTTCCGGTTCGAGCGGATCCTGCCCGGCGAATACGACATCCGGACCGAGTTCCCCGGCTTCACACAAAGAGCGACACATGTTCGCATCGGTACGCGCACTCCATCGCCGCTCACGATCGTGCTGCCGATCGAAGGCGTCTCCCAGGAGGTGGCCGTCAGCGGCGGCAGCGCGGAGACGAGCACCGGGGCAGAGTCGAACCTCAATGCGATCACCGTCAGCGCCGATCAACTCGACGACCTGCCGGTCCTCGACCAGGATGTCGTCGCCGCGATGTCGCGATTCCTCGATTCGACGGCGATCGGCACGAACGGCCCGACCGTGCTGGTCAACGGCGTCGAGGTGAACGTGCTCGCGCTCTCGGCGTCGGCCATCCAGCAAATCAAGATCAACCAGGATCCGTATTCCCCGGAGTTCATGCGCCCCGGACGCGGCCGCATCGACATCATCACCAAACCGGGCGGCCAGGAATACTCGGGAACGGTCAACCTGCGATTCCGCGATTCCGCGTTCGCAGCGCGCAACGCGTTTGCCGCCGAGAAGCCGACCGAACAACGGCGGATCGTCGAGGGCACGCTCGGCGGGCCGCTGGGTGACGGGAAGAGCACCAACTTTCTGATTTCAGGCACGGCCGATGCCCAGGACAACCAGGCGATCGTCTATGCCGAGACGCCCGGCGGCACGGTGCAGACGAACGTGCCAACGCCGTTCCGGAACATCCTGGCTGCAGGCTCCGTGACGCATCAGTTCGGACCGGACAACACGGGTTCGTTCCGGTTCTCGCATCTGTACCAGAAGAATACGAATCAGGGGGTTGGTGGAATCACGCTGCCCGAGGCGGGCTTCAACCATACCGATCGCGAAGACGAGGTGACGTACCGGCATCAGACGATCGTGTCGTCGACGCTGCTTCACGAGGTCCAGGGCCTCTACGGCGTGGAGTACGAGCCGCGCACCAGCATCAACCCGCAGCCACGGATCGTCGTCCAGGACAGCTTCATCGGCGGGGGCGCGCAGAACGATCAGCTCCGCACCGAGCATCACTTCACGCTCGTCGATGCGCTCACATGGACGAAGGGACAGCAGACATTGAAATTCGGGATCAATATCCCGGACTGGAGCTGGCGCGGAAACACGGACGCGACGAATGTCGGTGGGACCTACTACTTCTCGAGCCTGGCCACCTTTCAACTGGGGTTGCCGTACTCATACATCGCGCAGCGCGGCGACGGGCACACGTTGTTTCTCGAAAAAGTCGTCGGTCTGTTTGCCAGAGACGAGATCCGCGTTGGCGCCAACCTGACGCTGGATCTCGGGATTCGGTACGACTGGCAGAACTACTTTCACGACACGAACAACTTCGCGCCGCGCTTTTCGTTTGCGTACTCGCCGGACGAATCACACAAGACTGTGCTGCGCGGGGGAGCGGGCGTGTTCTACGACCGCACCGGCCCGGGGCCGATCCAGGACCTGCTCCGCTATGACGGTGAACACCTGTCGCGCTTCGTGCTGACCGATCCCGGCTTTCCCAATCCCGTGCCGCCGGGTGAGACGCTCGGCGCACAGCCAACGAGCCTGGTCCGACTGGCGACCGGCACGACAATCCCGTACCTGCTCGACTACGGCATCGGCCTGGAGCGTCAGCTTCGTCCGAAGACGACGATCGCGCTCAACCTGCACGGCACCCGCGGGTACGATCAATTCCGATCGCGGGATGTGAACGCGCCGCCGCCGCCGGACTACATCGCACGGCCCGACGCGGCCTACAGTCAGATTCGTGAGATCGAGTCCGCGGGAATGTCGCGCTCGATAGGATTCGAAGTGACCCTCCGCGGCCAGCCGGGCAGGTACTTCAACGGCACCGCGCAGTACGGCGTCGGCCGCGCACGGAACAACACGTCAGGGGTCAACTGGATGCCGCCGAACTCGTACGACCTGTCGCGGGAGTACGGTCCGGCGGATTTCGATCGCACGCAGTCGATCGAGCTGTTCGGGACGTTCAACGGCGGACCCTGGTTGAACGTCGGTGTTTCGTTCGAAAGCTATTCCGGGCGGCCGTATTCGATCACGACCGGGCTCGATGCGTTCAACACCGGCATCGCGAACGCGCGACCCGCGGGAGTGGGTCGAAACACGGAGCGCGGTCCCGCGTACGTCAGTCTCGACCTGCGCTGGTCGCGCGACCTCCCGTACGCGGCGTCCGGCAAAACCCGTCCGAAGCGCTCCTTGAACCTCGGGGTCGACGCGTTCAATGTCACCAATCGCGTCAACTACAACACGCCGGTCGGCAACCTGCTCTCGTCTTTCTACGGCCAGTCAATCTCCGCCGGCCCGGCCAGACGGATTCAGTTCTCCCTGCGACTGCGGTACTAGACCAGTTTTGGTTCTGGGACGCCGCACTGCCACGAAAGACACGAAAACCACGAAAACCACGAAAACACGAAACCGAAATCTCTTTCGTGAGTTTCGTGAATTTCGTGAGTTTCGTGGCTGATCCAACAACGCTGCACTGGGCAACAAATCTCATCCAACGACCTGATACCCTTCGCCCCGCCGTGTGCGGATCAGCGAGGGAGCTCCGGCCTGCTCCAGCTTTCGCCGCAGCCGCTGGACGTACACGTCCACGACGTTCGACGACGGAAAGTACTGCTCGCCCCACACGTGTTCGGCGATGTCGGTGCGGCTGACGACCGTGCCCGCCCGGCGTACGAGATATTCGAGCAGCGCGTACTCCTTCGCCGTCAGCGACAGCTCGCGTGACCCGATCATCGCCAGGCGGGCCTGGGTCTCGAGGACCAGTGGACCGAGAGTGACGCGCCGGGGCAGCAGCGGTTGCCGGCCGCGGCGGATCACCGCGCGCAGCCGCGCCAGCAACTCTCCGAAGTCGAACGGCTTGACGAGGTAATCGTCGGCGCCGGCGTCGAGACCCGCGATGCGCGCGTCGACCGCGTCGCGCGCGGTCACCATCAGGATCGGGACGCTGCTTCCGCGCTGCCGGATATGGCGGCACACATCGAGACCGTCGCGCAGCGGCAGCATGACGTCCAGAATCAGCGCGTCGTAGTCGACGGCGGCCGCGTGCGCGATGGCGGCCTCACCGTCAGCGACGAGGTCGACGACATACTGCTGCTCGCGCAACCCCTTCGCCAGCACGCTGGCGGCCTGCGGTTCATCCTCGACGAGCAGCACGCGCATGGAAGAAGAACTGCATCGCGGGTGTGACGACGAGCGACAGCACCATGGAGATGAGAATTCCGCCAATCACCGAAATCGCCAGCGGCTGCAGCATCTGCGAACCCTGGCCGATGCCAAGCGCCAGCGGCAGCATGCCCGCGGCCGCCGCCATCGCCGTCATCACAATCGGACGCAGTCGCCGCCGGCCGGCCTGCACAATCGCCTCCTCGATGGGCATCCCCTGTTCGACGAACTTGTCGTTCGCGTCGAGCAGCAGAATGCCGTTCTTGGCGACGATGCCCACGACCATGATGAGACCCATGAACGACGAGACGTTGAATGTGGTCCGGGTGATGAGGAGGGCGATGAACACACCTGAGGTCGACAGGAGCGCCGACGAGAGGATCGCGGCGGGCGCCGTGTAGGTCCTGAACTCGAACAGCAGCACGAGGAAGATCAGCACCACCGCCAGCACGAGCACCGTCGTCAGGTCGCGGAACGACTTCTGCTGTTCGCGGAACGTGCCGCCGTACTCGACGCGAATCGATGGCGGCAGCTTGAGATCGGCGACGGTCTTCTGGACGGCGGCGATGCCGCTGCCCAGGGCGACGCCTTCGAGCCGCGCCGTCACTTCAACGAGGCGCTGCAGGTTCTCTCGAACGATCTCCGTCTGCCCGGGCTGCTCATCGATCGTCGAGAGCGAACCGAGCGTCGCCGACGTCCCGTTCGAGCTCACGATCATGGTGTTGCTCATCGCCTCGAGCGAGGCGCGCGCCGTCGCCGGATATCTGACGCGCAGGGGATACGGGCGATCGTTGATGACGACCGGAGTCGTCGTGGGCTCGCCTTCGAGCAACGCGACGCCGACCGTACCGAGCTCCTCCGCCGTGAAGCCCGCGCGATCCGCCGCATCGGGGTTGACGACAAATCGCACCGCCGGTCCACTGGTCGACTTTTCGACGCCGTTCGCGACATCGACGATCGGCGTCTTGTCTCCGATCTTCGTCTTCTCGAGCGCGTCCGCGACCTGCGTCGCCCACGTCGCCAGGAGATCGGGATCGTCAGCGAAAAGCTTGACCACGACCGGCTCCGGCGCGCCGGTCAGATCGCCGATCATGTCCTGCAGCACCTGGATGAACTCGACGTCCAGTCCCGGCTGCGCTTTCGTGACGCGAGCGCGGACGTCGGCGATCACCTTCTCGACGCTGCGACTGCGCTTCGTCTTCAGCTTGACGGCAAAGTCGCCGGTGTTTGGTTCGGTGACCGCCGCGAGGCCGAGCTGCATCCCGGTGCGCCTCGACGTGCTTTCCACCTCCGGTGTGCTCCGCAGGACCTGCTCGACCTGGTTCAGCACGCGGTTGGTCTCCTGCAGGGAGCTGCCGGGCGGCATGACGTAGTCGAGGACGAACCCACCTTCGTCGAATGCCGGCAGCAGCTCGTTGTCGATGTAGTGGTAGCAGGCGTACGAGATGAGAATGAGCACGATCGCAAATCCAGCGAACAGCGCCCGTTGGTGGAGCGATCGCCGCAGGACTCGCTCGTAGAACCGCACGATCGGACCGAAGACGCGGCCCTGCTCCATGTCGTGCTCGTGCGCGGCGCCGTGCTGATGACGCCGCACGAGACGCGTGCTCAGATTGCTCGTCCACACGAGCGCGAGCACCAACGAGGTCAGCAGCGACACGCTCATCGCGATCGCGAGCGCGCCGAAGAAGGTCCCGGTCACGCCCGTAATCGTGATGAGCGGAAGGAACACGACGATCGGGGTGAGCGTCGAGCCGATCAGGGGGACAGTCAGCTCCTTCAACGCACTCGCCGTCGCTTCGAGCGGTCCCTGGCCCGCGTCGCGGTGCAGCACGATGTTCTCGACCACCACGATCTTGTCGTCGATGACCAGGCCAACCGCCGCCGCGAGACCGCCGAGCGTCATCAGGTTGAAGCTCTGTCCGAGCAGCTTCATCGCGATGAACGTGATCACCATCGTGACCGGCACGACGAGCCCGGTCATGATCGCCGTGCCCCAGTCGCGCAGGAACAGCCAGATGATGAAACCGGCCAGGAACAGGCCGATGACGATCGCGTCGCGGACGCTGGCGATCGACTCCTGAACGATGCCCGATTGGTCGTAGAACGGCTGCAGCACCACGCCGGCCGGCAGCGACCGCTGTATGGCCGCCATTTCCTGGTGCACTTCGTCCGCCACCTGGACCGTGTTGCTGTCCGGCTGTCGATTGACGCTCACGAGCACCGCCGGCTTTCCGTTCGCGCTCACGGCGGTGTACTTCGGCTCTGTTCCCGGTGCGACCGTGCCGACGTCGCCCACCCGCACCGGCACGTTGTTCACGTGCTTGATGACGACGTTGCCGATGTCCTCGACGCTGTGAACCTGCCCGTCGACGAGGCCGAGGAAGAGCTGGTGGTTTCGATTCATCAGGCCCGGCGAGTCGATGACGTTCGTCCGGTTGATGGCGCCGACGATGTCGGCGATCGACGTCTTCGCGCGCAGCATCTGCCCCGGGTCGACCGTGACGTGGAACTCGGGCCGCGAGCCGCCCTGGACGAGGACCGTCGCCACACCCGGCAGCGCGTTGAGGCGCGGCTTGATGTCGTAGGTCGCCAGCTCCCAGAGATCCGTTTGCGGCACCGAGTCGGACGTCAGGCTGTAGCCGATGATGGGGAAGCTGGCGAAATCGAGGCGATGCGTCTGCACATCGGCGGTCGCCGGCAGCGCGTGCTGCACGCGCGAAACAGCGGCGTCGACCAGCTGCAGCGTCTCCAGCATGTCGACGCCCCAGTTGAAATTCAGATCGATCTCGGCCGAGCCGCGGCTGGTGATCGAGCGCACCGTCGCGAGGCCCGGCACGCTGCGGATCGCCGCCTCGATCTGGCGCGTGATCGACACCTCCATCTGCTGGATCGGCATGACGCCGTTGTCGACCGAGATGACGATGCGCGGGAAGTTGGTCGTCGGGAAGACCGCGACCGGCAGCGTCAACGCCTCGTAGATGCCGACCACCGCCACGAGGCAGATGAGGAAGATGATCGACGTCGAGTGGCGCGCGAACCAGTACCGCTCCGGCCGCTCGCGGTCGTCCAGGGGCTGCTCTGTCGCCGCCATCAGGTCTCTTCGACCTCTTCTTCTTCCTTGGGCGGCGCGATCTGGACTTTCGTCTTCGTCAGCACGTCCGCCTCGAGCTTGAACAACTCGAACGCGCCCGTCGTGGCGACGCGCTGGCCGCTGTCGAGGCCGTCGGTGACCTGGGCCTTGCCGCTGTCGCGGATCCCGACGCTGATCTTGCGGCGATGGGGCACATTGTTCTGGTCGACGACGATGGCGAACGTCGCGCCTGCCGGACTCGTCAGCACGGCCTTTTCCGGGATGACGAGCGCGTTCGCCACCGTCTGGGCGACTATTTCGACCTTCACGCTCGTGCCTGGACGCAGCTCGTTGTCCTTGTTGTCAGCCTGAACCCAGACTTCGACCGTGCTGTTCGCCGCATCGAGCGCGGGGCTCACTTGCGAGACCTTCGCCGGATACGGAATGCCGCCGGCGCCGATGATGCTGGCTTCGTTCCCGACCTTCAACAGAGTCGCCTGCGCAGGCGGCACGTGCGTGCGCACGATCACCTGCGTGATATCCATCACCGTGACGATCGGCTGACCGCTCGCCGGGGTTTCACCCGCATAGAACGGCAAATCGGTCACCACGCCGTCGATAGGACTCGTGATGCGCGAGTAGTTCAACTGCGCCTGCGCGGATTCAAACCGTCCGCGCGCGGCGTCGCGCTGTGCGGACGCGGCCTTCAGCTCCTGGTCGCGCGCGAACCCCTGCAAGTCCTGGAGCTTCTTCTGCGCCGTTTCGGATGTCGTCCGCGCGGCGCTCAGTTGTGCGCGCGAATCGTTCACGTCTTTCTCGGCGATGGCCCCTTCCCGGAATAGACGCTGGCGATTGTCGAAGACGGCCTGCGCGGCGTCGAACGCGTCCCTGGCCGCCCGGGCGTCGAGCTCGGCCTTCTGCAATTCCTGAGGGACTGTTGCGTTCGCCGTGGTCTCGTAGGTCGCCTGCGCCTGATCGAACGTGCCGCGGCTCTCGGCGGCAGCGCCCGCGAGATCCTGGTTCTCGAGTTCGACGAGCAACTGGCCGGCCTTCACCTTCGCGCCGCGCTGCACCAATGCCTTCCTGATCGGTGCGGCAATTTTCGGAACGATGGCCGCCTGTTGCTTCGGGTAGATGAGGCCATCGCCACGCACCGTCTGCTGGATTTGCGACAGCAGCACCGGCGCGACGTCGACGGTCACGACCGGACCTTCCGCTTCTTCTTTCTTTCCGCGGCATCCGGTGACGGCAAGACAGATCAACAGGATGAGCGTTCTGTTCATGGCATTCGTCCGGTCAGCGTTTGCAGCTCCGCGAGCGCCACGCGGTAACGCACTTGCGCATCGTCGTAGGCGTTGCGCGCCTGCACCAGGACGTTCTGTGCGTCGACGACTTCGAGCGCCGTCGACTCGCCGGCCTCATAGCGAAGCGAGGTCAGACGCAGGCTTTCGGCCGCCAGATCCGACACATGCTGCAACTCGTTGACGGCCGTCCTGGCCGCCTGCGACTCGTTGTACATCGAGTAGAGGTTCGCCATGAGCTGCCGCTGGGTTTGCGAGAGCGCGACCCTGGCCTGGCTCTGCTTCGCCTGCGCCTGATGCACCTTGCTTCGCATACCGCCCCAGTCCCACACCGGGATGGTGAGGTTCACGGTGAGGAACCAGCCAAGCGTCGGAATCTCGCCGACGTCCGGCCGGTCGAGCACGATCGAGTGCAGCGCGAACTCGTTCGCCTCGATGCCGTACACGCCCTCGATGGACAGTGTTGGATAAAAAGCGTTCCTGGCGATATCCACGTCGTGCCCGGCGGCGCGCAGCGTGGCGTCCGCGGCGGCGATGTCCGGATTATTTCGTACCGCCATCGCCTTCACGTCGTTGAACGTGGACAGCGGCGGCACGGTGGCAAGGTCGTCGACGACCGAAAAGCTCTCGGTGAGGTCGGGAAACACCAGGACGGCAAGCGCCAGGCGTGCGTTGTCCATGGCGACGAGCGCGTCGCGAAACGCCTGTTGCTGCTGCTGGAACGCCAGCTCCGCTTTGATCGTGTCGGCTCGTGCGACCTGTCCCAGTTGCTGCTGCTGCCGCGTCGTCGTGAGGAATCGCTGCGCCTGCTGCGCAGCCTGCTGGGCCGTCGCGTACTTGCGCTGCGCGGTGACGAGCGCATAGTAACTGCGCGTCACCGTGAGGGCGAGGCCCCGGCGAGCGACTTCCAGCTTCTGTTGAGCCGCTACTTCCGCTGCCTGCGCGCGGTGCAGCGTCGTCCCGAGCAGGACGTTCGCCGAGAGCTCCTCACGTGCGATCCCCCATGCCCGGTACATCTTCGTGCCGTCCAGCGAGACGAAGCGGCCGTTCGGCAGGACGTTGTCGGGCGTCGCCGAGTTGCCGAGATACTGCGTCGAGTAGCTGATGGTCGGCAGCATCGAGGCTTTCGCCTGCGTGCGATCCCCGGCGGCAACCGCGGCGTCCGCGAGCGCGGTCTGGAATGTCAGATCGTTCTGCTTCGCGCGGTCGAGCGCATCCTGCAGGGTGATGACCACCGGCGCGGCCGCTGGCGCCTCCGGGCCCACGAGCACGAGCGGCGGCGCCACCTGCAACGCAACGATGAGGAGCCAGGCACTCATTTGCCGACAATCAGGACTTTGAACGAATTCGGGAGGAAGGGCGACCGTCCACCACCGGCAGGGGCCGGACCCTGCTTCGCGGTCGGAAGGTACACGTGGTGAGTCTTTTCATCCAGCG
>Ga0157376_10003504_pt1 | contig 10824 bp, 7 predicted proteins | sample M45metaG_FD_121801 | JGI IMG/M metagenome (GOLD analysis project Ga0157376, IMG submission 121801) | Miscanthus rhizosphere microbial communities from Kellogg Biological Station, Michigan, USA - M4-5 metaG | ecosystem: Host-associated > Plants > Roots > Rhizosphere > Soil | place: USA: Michigan... | reverse complement strand
GCTGATATCCATGCTATGCGGACTGGGTTGCATCTGCGCTCTGCTGAGCCATATCCATTGCCTGCAGTGGGCGAGCGAGTGCGCATCCGTTCAGGCGCTCTAGCTAATATGGAGGGCGTCCTGATCCGAAGAAAGAACGATTATCGTGTCGTGATCACACTCGATCTGATTATGCAGAGCATCGCAGTAGAAGTGGCTAGCGATGATATTGAGCCAGTTATCCCCAGCCTGGTCATGGCTGCTGCAGATCGCGAGTCCTAGCTGTTCTCGGTGCTTGACCGTGCGATCAGTTAAGTATTCAATCCTGTTCTAATCATTTCATTCTGCATTCGGTATTCAGTGGTGGTTACCCAATCGCTTGCGATGGATAGATCGTCTTTGCTATCCATCCGTGCCGGAGTACGGATCTTTTGTAGCTCAAACGCATGCCTTCCATTACTTCAACAGCCTCATGCTATTGAGGAAGGAAGGCACCAACGCACAGTTCTGTTCACAGGAGACGCGTGTGGGTGCTTCAGAGCCTTCTATTGCATATGCTCCAGCGGAGAGTATCGCTGCTCCACGAAATGTTCAGCGGTCATTCTCTTCTGAGTTTTTCGGGAAGGCTGTGACAGCTGCCGAAGTCATGGCGGACTTTGTCGCCAGTGCAATCGGCGTCTGCACAGCTTATTACTTTTACTTCTCCCTTCAGATCGGCAAGCATGTCCATTACCCGATGAAGGAAGTTACAGCTGTTGCCGCTGTCGTCGGCATGCTGATTGTCTTATTACTCGAGAGAGATGGCGCTTATACCGGTGGAAATAGCTTGCTCAAGATTCGAGAGACTGAGCGTGCGATTCGCATTCCCTGGCAGGCGCTTATCATTGTTCTGCCGGTCACGTTCATACTTGGGCAGAGCTTTTCACGCGGTGCGCTTCTTCTGGCTCTGGTTTTCGTACCGCTCCTGCTCATTATTCAAAAGCACTTTTTCTCGACAGCCATCCGGTTGCTGCATGCAAAAGGTTATGGTGTCCGGCGGGTGGTAATCTATGGCGCCGGATATACCGGAAGGCGAGTGCTGACGGCGCTGCTCAACTCACCCAAACTCGGACTCAATCCCATCGGAATCTTTGACGATAATGTAGCGCTCAAAGGGAGTAGTGTCTTTGAACTGGGGTATCGTCGTAGCCGTTCGATTATTGTCCAGGGCGGATCGATTACTGCAGAAATGTTGACGGCCTGCCAATGCGACATGCTGATCGTGGCGATCCCGAGCCTTTCGCGGGAGAAATTTTTCGAAGCCTCCCAAGCCGCGATCGCCGCAAATGCTGAGTTGACATTCCTTGCCGACAGGGCAATCGGCAGCCATCACTGGATGGAATCGATTGATGTGGATGGTCTGCTTCTTACTTCGATAGGTGATCCTAAAGCTGCGTGGCGCTACGATATCTTGAAACGGTTGTTCGACATCGTCGGTGGGGCACTTATCTTGTTTTTGATGACCCCTACCATCCTGATAATCTCCCTATTGATTCGCCTGGATTCACCCGGCCCAATTCTGTTCGTGCAGGAAAGGGTGGGCAAGAAAGGGAGACCTTTCAAGATGTATAAGTTCAGGTCGATGCGCACAGACGCTCCAAAGTATGGAGTTTCACCAAGCGATTCGAAAGATCCGCGCATCACGCGAGTCGGCAAATTTCTGCGCAAAACCAGCATCGATGAGCTTCCGCAGATCTTCAATGTGATCAGGGGAGACATGTCACTGGTTGGTCCAAGGCCAGAAATGCCGTTCATTGTAGAAAAGTATGATCTTCGACAGCGACAGAGGCTCCAGGTTGTGCCAGGGATCACGGGGCTGTGGCAACTGAGCGCTGATCGTGCCTTCCATATACACGAAAATATTCAATACGATCTCTACTACATTCGAAATCGCAGCTTTTTCATGGACTTGGCGGTTCTCATTCATACTGCTTTTTTTGCCATGCGCGGAGTCTAAGAGCAGGCTCACTTCATAAACATTCTCATTCGATGATTCTGCTTCAGTGCTGATTTATGTTTGCGGGAGGATATTTGCCGACATCGTCTAACTCTCAGTTTCGCCATGACCACGCAGATGTGTTGGGTGTGCAGGTTTCTGCCATCAACATGCAAGAGGCGGTGGCGCTGTCCGACCGACTAATTCCCAGCGGTCACTCGGGTTATATCTGTGTAACCGGCGTACATGGTGTGATGGAGGCTCAATCAGATGCTGCTTTATTCTCGATTCTGAACCGCGCCTTCATCAGCACTCCGGATGGCACTCCTATGAGCTGGGTTGGCTGGTTGCAGGGTTTCAAAAAAATGAGGCGTGTATATGGCCCTGACTTCATGACTGAGATGTGCCAACTTTCACTCAAGCGCGGTTACCGTCATTTCTTATACGGGGGCAACGAAGGTGTTGCGCAGATGCTCGGGGAGCGGATGAGGGAGCGGTTTCCTGGATTACAGATTGTCGGGACATACACTCCACCTTTCAGGCCCTTGAATCAACAGGAAGAACAAGACCTGTTCAAGCTGGTGGGCGAGTTGAAGCCGGATATTATGTGGGTAGGATTGAGCACTCCGAAGCAGGAGAAGTTCATGGCCACGTATATAGACCGGCTTGGTATCCCTTTATTGGTTGGTGTGGGTGCGGCGTTCGATATTCACACTGGAAGAATTCAGGATGCGCCATCATGGATGAAGATAGCCGGCTTACAATGGCTGCATCGCCTGCTGCAGGAACCGAAAAGGCTGGGGCGAAGGTATCTTGTCAATAATCCAAAGTTTCTCTGCAAAATTATTCTCCAGTTTATGGGCTTCAAACAGTTCCCTCCATCAGCGCAGACAGATAGCAATCTGCCACACGACTAACTAACCGGGGAGATATCAGGCATATCTCCTCGTAGTAAGTACAGCAGATGTTTCTCCAGATCCACGGTTACCATTCACGAGCAGGTTCATCGCACTAGAACCACCACACTCGGCTAAGGAGCAGTTGCTTCGGCAAATTATGTCATTCCCATCTAAAAATTCGACCGTTCCGTCCTCTCTGGTACCAACCAATATCAAGATATCGGCTGGGCTGGAAGATGAAGACCTGTCGTTTCGGCAAGCGATTCGTGTCGTGCGCAAGCGAAAGCACATCATTTACTGGACTGTGTTCGTCTGCGGAGCTTTAGCCCTGGCCGTCTCTTTTGTACTGCGCCCTTATTACAGCTCTACGGGTACGATCGAGATCGAAAAACAGCAGAACGATGCGATGGATAGCGCCTTGGGAGCATTGGCGAGCAGCCTCGGAGGCGAGGACGATGTCAAGACTGAAATCCAAACGGAAGTGTCAGTGCTGCAGAGCGATGCTCTGGGCATTGAGACTATGGAGCGGATGAAGTTTGAAGAACATCAACGCCAGGGATGGCATTTGTTCGGCAAGCATGAACGTATTCCGCAGGAACGTGGTCTGCCATTGCGTGATGCTCCTGTAGCGCGTGAACAACTGCTTAAGAAATTCGAAAATAGTCTCACGATTACACCTGTTACGAGTACGCGCCTGATTCAGATCTCCTTTGAAGATCCTGATCCAAAATACGCGGCAGGCGTAGTCAATGCGTTGATCGATCAATATGTGCAGGACCGCCTGGCCCGGCGAAATTCATCCACGGTGCAGGCATCACAATGGATGTCAGACGAAATCACCGGTCTTAATAAGCAGGTACAAGCCGCGCAGCAAAGGCTAATCGACTATCAGCGACAGAGTGGTCTGATAGTGATCCCCTCTGCCGGTGGTGGTGGCGGTTCTGCTCAACCAGGGGGAGTCTCCGCCGGCGGTGGCGCAACCGTAACCAGCCCCGTGTTGGATCGCCTCACACAATTGAATCAGAACCTTGTTACCGCGCGGTCTGCGCGCATCATGCGTGAGGCAATTTACCGCCTGGCCCAGGCAGGCGACGTCAACGGCCTGGTAAATATGGCCGAAGAAGCTCAAACCTCAGCGCCGGGAGGCGGGATCCAGAGTGGAATGTTCTCCGGCTTGGAGGCATTGCGGCAACAGCAGGTCACGCTCCGACTCCAACTATCCTCCGCACTTGAAACCTATGGCCCGAAGAATCCACATCTCGTCGATCTGGACGATCAACTTGCAGAGATCGATCGCCAACTTAAGGATGAAGTAAAGCGCATCGTAGCTCGTACAGAGATGGATTATAAGGTCGCCTTGAACACAGAAGCTGGTATACAAGCGGCCTACGACGCAGAACAAAAAGAAGCGTACAAGATTAACGATTCACAGATTCGCCTCGCCATTCTTCAGCAAGAAGCGGATTCCGAGAGAGCGCTATATCAGGACCTTTACACCAAATTGCAGGAATCAAAGCTGTCAGAGGGAACGCAGAGTTCTAATGTTTCAATTATCAGCGCCGCCCTTTCGCCAGCAAAGCCGTTGCATCCGAAGAAAGTCTTGAATACCGCGGTTGGCATCGGAGTTGGATTATTTCTCGGCGTAATCGCGGCATTTATTCTAAACAACCTGGATGACTCGATCGGCACAAGTCTAGAAGTTGAGAGTTTAACCGCGCTGCCGGTTCTGGGCTCCATCGTGCAATTTGAAAGTTCATCGGGGCCACTGACGCGGAAAAATCAGAACTCACTTTCGACACCCGGTGCACAGGTTGGGGGATGGCTTACTTCTGATCCGAAATCTCAAGCATCCGAAGCGTATCGCGCGCTTAGGACAACGCTCCTCTTATCACAGCCAGGTTCCGCGCCGCGCACTTTGCTGCTGACCAGTTCGCTTTCTTCTGAAGGCAAGACGACAACAACCTATAACCTCGCCGTATCCTTTGCTATGTTGGGCAGGCGTGTTCTCGCACTCGATGCGGATCTTCGTAAGCCGTCACTACACCGGCATGTGCGCAACTCCAATCTCCACGGATTGTCTAATGTCCTTACCTCATCGTTGGATCCTTCAGAGGTCATAGTAGATGATCCAAATGTTCCCAATCTTTCCATCCTCACTTCGGGCCCGATTCCGCCAAATCCGGCAGAGTTGTTGGGGTCCGCAGCATTTAGTGAAACTCTGGAAACCCTTTCAAAGCGATATGACTTATTGTTGATTGATAGTCCACCGGCAATGCTGGTAGCGGATTCGTTCATCATGTCTTCCAAGGTTGACGGGGTAGTGGTGATTGTTCGTTCCGGGTCCACGACCAGACCCGCATTGTCGCGCGTAACGGAAAACCTCCGGCGCAATAATGCAAACCTACTGGGATTCGTCCTCAATGCTGTGAATTCGAAGTCTGCGGAGTACTACTACACCTATGGCTACTATGGTCAGAGCTACGAAAAGGAGTATGCTAATGCCAAGTCCTAAATCCTCATCGGCTCCTTTATCGATACTGCAGAACATAGCATGGCTTCTCTTTAGCGTTTCTGTAATTCCGTCTCTGTATGCACAGGGCCCCGCCACTGTTACAGCGCAAGATTTACAACAGGTCTCACGTGGGGGGGCTGGAGCCCGCCCCACAGCAATGGCTGGCCGCTCGGCAGCTACGGTTGTACCGGAGGGCATGTCCGAGATGAAGCTCGTGCCCGGAAGCATGATCGATGTTCAGGTTTTTGAAGAGCCCGATCTAGATGGTTCCTTCCGGCTCGATAATTTTGGAAATATTTCGATGCCTCTGGCTGGCTCCATTCATCTGGACTCGCTTACATTAAGACAGGCTGAGGCCGCAATCAGCACTCAGCTTGTCAAGACTGAAGTTCTGAAGACAGCACATGTTGTGGCCAATATCGACGAATATGGCGCCCAGAATGTTACCGTCACCGGCGAAGTAGTCTCTCCTGGAAGTTATCCAGTGCTGGGGCCGCGAAAGCTGTCGGAGATCCTTGCTCTGGCGGGAGGGGAGACTCCAGTGGCAGGCAGTGAGATCGTTATTCATCGAGCGGGACGGCCGCCTGAGGATACTGAACATATCACCTATGTCAGGGACGCCAGCAATTCCACGTCTCACAGCGTATCAATCAATCCCGGAGATACGGTCCTGATTAAAAGGGCAGGCATCGTCTATGTGCTCGGATCCGTTAATCGCCCGGGCGGGTATGTTATGCAGGAGGCGGGTAAGCTGAATATTATTCAGGTTCTTGCTTTGGCCGCTGGGACCTCACAAGATGCGGCCAATGGTGCCATCCGAATTATTCGTAAAAATCCGGACGGAACCCTTCAGGAACTCCCTGTGTCCTACAGCAAAATAAACAAAGGTAAAGAGAGCCCATTGCCATTGCAGGCAGAGGATGTAGTCTTTGTGCCGTCGAGCAAGTTAAAATCCTTGTTTATCAATGGTAAATCGGTAATGAGTGCTGCGACCTCCGCAACCATCTACAGTGTGTACTAGGTGGGATGATGGACAGGCTGCTGTAGTCGAGATGTGACGCAGTGTCCATAAGCTTATGACACTTATCCTTTGCAACATGAACTGGCGGACTTATAACCGATGCTGCGTGTCCTGATTCTTCATAATCGTTATCAGATAGCGGGTGGAGAGGATGTAGTTGTTCAGCAAGAGGCGGAGATGCTTAGCAAGAATGGCGTCGCCGCCGAAGTATTCGTCGTCGATAACGACTCTATTACCTCTACGTGGGAGAGTGTGCGTGCTGCGAAGGATAGCTTCTATTCAAAGTCGATGCATGCGGAAGTCTCCAAGATAATACGTAGGTTTCGTCCGGACGTCGTGCATGTTCACAACTTTATGCCTCGGCTTTCGCCCTCGGTCTATCACGCGGCTCACTCCGAGGGCTGCGCGGTGGTGCAGACGCTGCACAACTATCGGCTCATCTGCGCTAACGCGCAATTGTTTAGAGATGGAAAGATTTGCGACGACTGTGTAGGGCGAAGCTTTGGCTGGCCGGGCGTGATCCATCGATGCTATCGCGATAGTCTTCTAGGAAGCGGTGTTATCGCAGGAATGACAGCGTGGCATGCCAAGCGTGGAACCTGGAAAACGGATGTCGACCGCTATATCGTATTGACCGAGTTTGCCCGTGATGTTTTTGTGCGATCCGGAATCCTTCCCGCCGACCGTATCGTTGTGAAGCCCAATGCAGTCGCAGACCCTGGCAATGGGTCTGGGAGCGGTAACTATCTTCTGTATGTCGGGCGGTTATCGCCCGAAAAAGGGATAGAGGTAGTGTTGCAAGCTGCTCAACAAGGCGCAGGCTTTGGCTTACCATTAAAAATTGCCGGAGCCGGTCCTCTCGAAGCTTTGGTAAGAGATGCGGCGGGCAATGGCAAAGTTGAATTCCTGGGTAACCGGAATCGTGCCGATATCTATCAGCTGATGCAGAATGCCTCAGCCCTTCTATTCCCGTCGCTCTGGTATGAAGGCCTGCCAATGGTCCTCGTAGAGGCATTCGCAACTGGCCTTCCGATTATTGCAAGCAAGATTGGGGCCATGGCTCAGTTGATCACCCATGAAAAGGACGGGCTTCTGGTCGAGCCAGGCAGCGCAGAAGGATTCCAAGCGGCGGTCGGACGACTCCTCTCATCTTCTGAACTCACAGCTTCCATGCGAAAAAATGCGCGCGCGTCGTACCAGGCAACTTATACTCCGGACATAAATCTTCAAATGCTGCTTCAGGTTTACAAAGAAGCCGCTCAACTGAATTGAATTCTCGCCTGCCTCAGACCAATAATTCATAACTTATGGAAGCGCATGTCTCCGGCTAACGAGACATCGCGTCCCCCATATCCGAATACAGAAGCAATAGAGACATATGAAAGCTGGAGGGTAAGTGGAGCTGATTTTCTTTGGGAATGGCGCGACTAACTTCGGAGATGACCTTAACGCCATCATATGGAAACGCGTGTTCCCGTCCTGGGTTTTTGATATCAAAGACGTGGCATTAGTCGGGATAGGCACGGTATTTACTGATCAGTGGACCAATTCTCCCCGTATTCAGAATAAGAGGGTCTTTGTACTAGGAAGCGGAGCCGGATATTGGCCTCTTCCGCGCGACTACAAGTCTTGGACTCTTCTTGCTTTACGCGGCCCTTTATCCGCAGCGCTTGTTGAGCAGCCTGCGCTTGCCGCAACAGATGCAGCCGCCTTACTCGCGGTACTGCCGGCACTCGTGCCGAAGCGGGAAAAGGCTAATCGCATTCTATTCATGCCGCATCATGGCTCAATTCCTGGAGCGCATTGGCAGAAAGTTGCCGAAGCAGCAGGGATGACTTTTGTGGATCCATCCTGGTCTACCGAAACTATTCTTCAACACTATGCTGAAGCCAAGCTCGTTCTAGCAGAAGCAATGCACGGCGCTATAGTGGCCGATACGCTTCGAATTCCATGGATTCCTTGGGCGGCATCCCCCCATCTCCTTCCATTCAAGTGGATAGACTGGACAATGTCTTTAAATCTTCAATACCGTCCGACCCTGCTTCCTCCCACCTCCACCTGGGGAAAGTGGCGGCACTCCATTGCTCAATACAAATCTCGGCGGGCCGGAATAAAACCATCATTGCAAACTCTGGCCATGAGTGAGCCAACTACTTTGATTGAAGACTTTAGAACGCGATATAGCGGGACATTTGTTCCCAAGCGGAAATCCCAAAAGATGCTGCATTCAACATTGCGCCGTACTGTCATCCACACATCGAAATTCTTTGATCGTGGAGATATAGGCCCTGCGGCAGAAGCTGTTACGCAGTTGGCTAAGCAGCAGCCCTATCTGAGTAACGATCAATCGCTACAAAACGGCGTAGCAAGGTTACAGGAGGCAGCGGACAAGCTGGTTCGAATTCTTCAATGAAGAGCAATCCATTCCCGCAAATCTCCGTCATCATGTCTGTTTATAACGGAGAGCGCTTTCTGGCGGAGGCAATGGATAGCATCCTCCGGCAGTCGTTTACTAACTTTGAGTTAATTATTGTAGATGATGGATCTACAGACGGAACCTCGAAGATATTATCCGAGTATGCGCAACAGGATACGCGTGTAGTGGTCATGCATCATGCCAATCGAGGTGTGCCCGCATCTGCAAATCGCGCCATCGCGGCCTCTCGTGCCCAGCTGATTGCGAGGATGGATTCGGATGACCGCATGCTTCCGGATCGGCTGGAGCGGCAATTAGCCTTTCTTGGCGAGCACCCTGAAGCGAGTGTTGTCTGCGGGTACGGATACATGATTGACGCTTCAGGACGCCGTATAGGCAGATCACAAATGCCAGTCAATGTGATCCGGGGCCGGGATGAGCTTAACCCTAAAGAGTTTCTCGAGATCATACAATCTACCGTCTTGATGCGTAAGAGCGATTTCTTCGATGTGGGTGCTTATCGCGAGGATATTACTTATGCCGAAGATAGAGAATTGTGGGGGAGGCTGGTTACAAGTGGCAAGATGATTTGCTGCCAGCCTGAGTTCCTGGTTGAGTCTCGGCTTCACGGCAGTTCGATGACAACATTGACTGCACTTCGCAATCGTTATCTCTGTGCATGGATCGATGACAATGTCGTACGAAGGCTGAAGGGACTTTCAGAACTCAGTAAAGAAGAATTCCAGGTGCAACAGGACCAGAAGCCGTGGTTTGAACGGATGCAGGCGTGGCGCCGGTTCAAAGCACTTTTTCACTACAAAAATGCAACTCGCTTCTGGGCAGAAAGACAGTTGCTTTCATTTGCCAAGAGTATTACGATCTCAATCCTTTTTCAGCCTTATCAGATAACTTCGAGAATTTTAAAGAAAGCGTCCTAAGTGCCGGATAGCCTCTTACACACCTACGCTCATGATCGGAGAAAATTTGGGACCGCAAGAGACACCAGCATCTGAACGTCATGCAGTGATCGTCAACTGCTGGCACGATACGAATAAAGGAGACTCCGCGATTACGACCGGAGTATTGAATGCGCTCAAATACAATCAGGTAGCAACGAGATACACGCTCGTCTCCTACATATTTCACTCCGATCAGCAAAAAACAGAATATGGCTTTCGCCATGTGCTTCGTGAACATCCCGATGTGCAGATACAGCAACCGAGTGTGCCAGCGCATGTCAGGTCTGTCGGAAAGTGGAAGGGGTTGGTGTCGGCGATACGAGGAATCGTCAAGCTGATGTTTCCATCCTTTATCAAAGACGACGGGATGGAATCGGCGATTCGCTCCTCTTCCATCGTCGTGTCTAATGGAGGTTTGTATTTCGGATTTGTGAAAGCGGATTACTTGGCAACCGCTTATCACCTCTATTCGTTTTGCTATCCAATGTTTTTTGCGTACAGAGTAGGTGTGCCATTCGTTCTTTATGCGCAATCGTTCGGGCCATTTCATAACTGGATGACCAGGCGCTGGATGCGCTGGATTTTTAATATCTCTGAAGGCAACTGGGCACGCGAAAGTATTTCGAATCAATTTCTCTTGTCGCATGGCGCTCCTAGCACCAGAACACATGTTGTTGCGGATGCGGCCTTTGGATTCAGCAGTGATATAAATGCCCACGCAGTTGACCTCAACTCGCTTGGAATTGGACAGGATCGCTACGTCGCATTTTCCGTGCGGCAACTCGACCCAACGGGGCACGCACCAGAGAACGAGCAAAGGTACTTTGATTCCGTTATATCATCCATCGAATGGTTGACAGCACACACCGATCTTGTCGCTGCGATCGTATCGCATACGCAGGGGCCGGTAATCGATGAAGATGATCGGATCGCCAGTCGGCGCGTCTATGCATCGCTCTCCGAAAACGCCAGGACTCGTACGAAAATCATTGACGAGGACTTATCGCCGACTGAACTGATATCGGTTTACGGACGTGCGGAACTAGTTGTCGCGACTCGATTT
>Ga0157376_10003495_pt1 | contig 10832 bp, 7 predicted proteins | sample M45metaG_FD_121801 | JGI IMG/M metagenome (GOLD analysis project Ga0157376, IMG submission 121801) | Miscanthus rhizosphere microbial communities from Kellogg Biological Station, Michigan, USA - M4-5 metaG | ecosystem: Host-associated > Plants > Roots > Rhizosphere > Soil | place: USA: Michigan... | reverse complement strand
CCGCGCGCCGCGCCAACAATATTCCGCTCTCCGGTTCGTAAATTCCGTGTGCAACTCCATGCAGGTTGATTTGCGAATAACGTCTAGCCAGCTCCGCGCGGCCCAAACGTTCAAACAGCACTCCGTTACGTCGCAAGACTTCCTCGGTCGCCGTTAATTGCGAATTTGCGGCTTCTGCGAGCCACAACACGCCAGTCTGTCGAAACAGCAACGAATTTCCAGTCGCCGCAAACAACTCCCTCCATTGCGCCAGCGAACGCTGCGACCATTGCGTGTAGATCTCATCCGCGCCATAGCCCATTCGAATGATTCGAGACTCATCACCCGAACTCGATCGCGAATGTCCCGGCCCGTAAGCATCAACCAGCAGCACACGCTTCCCGCGCCGTGCCAGGTGTAGCGCCGTCCAGGCGCCAAAAACTCCCGCGCCCACCACCACCGCATCGTAATTCTTTGCTGGGGTCATTGAGCAGTATCCTACCGCACGCTCACTCGTTTTGCGCAGGACTGGCCCCCCTGCCCGGGCGCAGTGGCCGATTTGTTCTTCCTTCGCGCTGCGAAGGTTGGTTTTATATTTCTGCGTCTAGAGAGTCTCGGGAACGGGCATCTGCTTCGGGTCGGTCTTCCGTTCGACTTGCAATTCAACAGCAAAACCCAAAAATTAGGGCTTAGGACTCTTCGCCCCGGCCGCCAACCGCTCCGCCCAATGCGCCAAACTCGTCAATGAATTCGTATCCGTCGGATCCAGATGCAGCGGTGTCACACTCACATCTCCCGCAAATACCGCCGCATAATCCGTATCCGGTTCGATGTCCTTGTCGATTTTCTGCTCAAAGATCCAATAATAATTCCGCCCTTTCGGATCTTTCCCTTCGGTCAGCTGGTTCCGCGTAATTTTTTTCGATTGCCGCGTGAAGCGCACTCCGCCCTTCCACGGTTCCGGGACATTGATGTTCAGCAGCACCTGGTCCGGCAACCCTTCTTTCAAAATCATTTCCGCCGCCGCACGCGCAATCTGCGCCGCCTTCGCAAAATGTTGCTCGCTTTTCTTCGCGCACAAGGACATCGCCACCGCCGGAATGTGATGCAGCGCCGCTTCCCGCGCCGCTCCCACCGTCCCGGAGTAATACACGTTCTCCCCTACATTCGCGCCGTGATTGATTCCGGAAATCACCAGGTCCGGCCGCTCCGGCAATAGTTTGTGTAGAGCCACAATCACCGCGTCCGCTGGAGTTCCTTCCACCGCCCAGTGACGGTTCTGCTTTGGATGCACCACAATCGGCCGCCGCAGCGTCAGCGATTGCGCCGTGCCGCTCTGTTCCGCAAACGGCGCCACCACACTCACCGTAGCAAAATCCTCCATCGTTTCCGCCAGTACGCGCAGCCCTTCCGCGCCATATCCGTCGTCGTTGGTCAGTAAAACGTGTGGTTTATTCAATCGCGTTTGGAGTGTGGCAGCACATCAGCCACTTTGCAGAGCAACTCGGCTCTAAGAATTCTGGTCGGGGCGCCCGGATTTGAACCGGGGACCTCACGCACCCCAAGCGTGCGCGCTACCAGACTGCGCTACGCCCCGACAATCTAAATTCTAGCGTGTTCAGGGCCGTTCGAGAAGTGTCAAGAACGCCCGCAGCGAATCGCGCATATCCAGCAGCATTTTGCGGTTCAGCAGTTGCGTCGCGCCATATCCCGGAGGAATGGCCGCCGCCATTTCTGCTTCACCGGCCGCGCCGCCTTCGCGCAGATGCCGCCGCGCGCCCGCAATCGTAAATCCTTCGTCGTAAAGCAGCCGCTTGATCTTCCGAATCAGCTCCACATCTTCCACGCTGTAGGACCGCCGCCCGTTAGAATCCTTCTCCGGCTCCAGCATCGGAAATTCCGTTTCCCAATAGCGCAACACAAACGCTTTCACTCCGGTCATCCGGCTGACTTCACCAATCCGGTATTGCCCGCTCTCCAGATCCAACGAAGCTTGCGTTGCCGTTCCGTTGTTAGCCATGTACCCGCGACTCCCGCCCAGCGAGCCGATTCTAGCACTTTAAACTTGCCGTGGTAGTGCGGTCTTCAGCGCTCTACTCTGCTATGGCTTCACTCCTCGTCACTCCCGCGCGAATCTCGCTCATTCCTCTTCCGCAGTCTCTGTACCCACCTCACCGGCGTCCCCACAAATCCAAATTTCGCGCGCAACTGGTTCTCCAAAAATCTCTGATACGCAAAATGCAGCGGCTGCTTCTGGTTGGTGAACATCAAAAACGTCGGCGGCGCAATTTTCGCCTGCGTAATGTAATAAATCCGGATCGGCCGCGACTTCGGCAGCGTACCGCGCTGCAAATCAATGGACTTCAGCCAGCGATTCAGCTCCGGCGTAGAAATCTTCTTTTTGCGCGCCTCCGCCACCTGATCGATCAACGGAAAAAGTTTGTCAGCGCGGTCGCCGGTCTTCGCAGACAAGAACACAATCGGCGCGTAACTCAAAAATTTCAATTTCTTGCGGATAATCTCTTCGTAGTCTGCCAGCAGCCGCCCTTTATCGATAATTTCCGTGGGTGGTTTGCGATCCGCGATCCGCCGTGCTTTCCCTCGCGCCGAGGTTCCTTCCCGGTTCGCCGCCACCTGCGCCGCCGCCACTGCCAAATCCCATTTGTTCACCACGATAATCACGCTGCGCCCGGACTCTTCCGCATAACTGGCAATGGTTGCGTCGCCCTGCGTCACGCCCATCTCGCCATCCACAATCAGCAGCGCCACATCCGCGCGTTCCAGCCCGCGCCGCGCCATCACCACGCTTAATTTCTCCGCCACCAAATTGGTCTTACCCTTGCGCCGGATTCCCGCGGTATCCACAAATCGATAATTCCGTCCGTCACGCACCACGTCCGTATCCACCGAATCAATCGTCGTCCCAGGAATCGGCGACACAATCGAGCGCTCTTCCCCGGCCATCCGGTTCAACAAAGTCGACTTGCCCACATTCGGCCGCCCGATAATGGCAATTTCGGTAACTTCCACCACCGGCTCATCTTACTGATGCACCGTATCCAAAGCCCAAGTGGACTTCAGCGCGTAGTCCAACAAATCGTCCACACCGGTGCCGTGCTCCGCCGCAATCGGAAATATCTTCGTTCCGAATTTGTGGAACTCCGCTGCCTGCGCTTCTTGCCCGACCGCGTCCACCTTGTTCACTGCGATCACAAACTCTTTGCCCGTTGCGCGCAGCAGTTGCGCCAACTCCTGGTCCAACGGAGTAATCCCCGCCTGGTTGTCCACCACCAATACCAGCAGCGCCGCTTTATCAAACGCCACTCGCGCCTGCCGGAAAATCTCGGTTGGAATCAGCGCCTTGTCGTCCGGAATGATCCCGCCGGTATCCACAATCTCCAGCGCTTTGCCGCGCCATTCCGCTTTGCCATAAATCCGGTCGCGGGTAATCCCCGGTTCGTTGGTCACAATCGACCGCCGTGTCCCCGTAAGCCGGTTAAACAGCGTGGACTTGCCCACATTCGGCCGCCCGACGATCACCAGTGATGGAAGTTTTTCGGTCATTTTGAACAAACCACTAGCAGGCTTCAGCGTTGCGCTGTAAGTGTTTTGGAAGCCTCTATTGTAGCAGATGACTTGCAGCACCGGGTGTGCCCCACCCGGCGACTTGCCGCTCACGAACCGCAACTCCACCCATCGCTTGACGCCCTTGCGACCAGCAGACTAGTGTAATTGCACATTCAGTTCTAGCGATGATGCTGACCTTTTTCGGGTTTCAGGGTTTGTCGTACAAGCCCTGAGCCGGCCGTGCTACACGGGGTGTACTCGCGACAGAACCACTGGGGGGAGTCTATGAAATTACGAAATTTGGGGGGGCTGGCAATGCCGAAGTGTGTCCGCAGATCTCGTCGCCTTGTACTTTCTTTTCTAGCCGCAGTCCTACTCTCTTTTAGCGGAGTGTCAGTCGCTCAAACCTTTCGCGGCACCCTACACGGTACAGTGACCGATTCTACCGGCGCTTCCATCGCCGGTGCTGCCGTGGCCGTCAAGAACATCGACACCGGCCTTTCCCGCGCCGTTACCACCAGCGAGGACGGCTCCTACTCCGTTCCCGAACTTCCCATCGGAAACTACACTGTCACTGTTGAAAAAGCCGGCTTCAAGCAAGGCGTTGTCACCGGCCTCAAAGTCGAAGTCTCCTCCGACGTCCGCGCCGATGTGGCACTCCAACCCGGCGAAGTCTCCCAGAGAGTCGAAGTTACCGGCGATGAGCTGCCGCAAGTCGATTCCACCTCCAATGTCCTTGGCGGCATCGTCGAGTCCAGAGTTGTCACCAATCTTCCGGTCAATGGCCGCGACTATCAAAAACTGATCTACCTGGTTCCCGGTGTCGCTGGCTCGCCTGACCAGATCACCGATTCACCTGGCTCCTATGGCGTCTTCTCCGTCAACGGCGCGCGTGGCCGTTCCAATAACTTTCTTCTCGACGGCACAGACATGAATGACGGCTATCGCAACGACCCGGCCATCAACGAAGCCGGTGTCTTCGGCACCCCTGCCACCATCCTCCCGCTCGAAGCCATCGCTGAACTTCGCGTCCTCTCCAACTCTGAAGCCGAATACGGACGCAGCGCCGGCGGCGTCATCAACATCGTCACCAAAAGCGGCACCAACAGCCTGCACGGCTCGGGTTTCGACTTTTTCCGCAACAACGCGCTTGATGCCCGCAACTTCTTCAACGAAAAAGGCCAGGACCAGAATCCCTTCCATAACAATCAGTTCGGCGGCGCCCTGGGCGGCCCAATCATCAAGGACAAGACTTTCTTCTTCCTAGATTACGAAGGAATGCGTGAAAAGGGCGCTGAAAGCAGCACCGCTTGCGTTCCTACCCTTCAAGATATCGCCACGGCCACCGCCAACGTCGGCGGTAGTGTCAATCAGGTCATCGCCGCGCTTCTCGCCAAAAATCCTTGGCCCGCACCCAGCAAGAACCAAACTTGCATCGGAGACGGGTCTGACGGACAGACGATAGCTCCTGACGGCGAAAACATCTCTCTGGCCACGCCCTTTTCGAATCGCGTGGACAGCGCCATCATCAAAATCGATCACAGTTTCAATGCCAACAATTTGCTCACCGGCCGCTACTATATCGGTGATAGCGATCAGAGTTTCCCACTGGCGCTTGTCGGCGGTGGTTTGGTTCCCGGCTATAACACCGCAACACCGACACGCGTCCAGCTCATTTCCATTTCCTATGTCACCACCATTTCGCCAACCGTGGTCAACGAAGCGCGCCTCGGCTGGAACCGCTTTGCCGAAGGTTTCTTCCCGCAAGACCGCAGCTTCGACCCAACCTCCATCGGATTGAATAGCGTCGCACCAGGCACCCCTAACGCCGACAAATACAATTTTGGTCTTCCGAAAATATCCGTCAGCGGCCTCGCTCCGATCGGTGCCGACAATGGCGATCCTCGCCAGCGCGTCGATACCAACTGGCACTACATCGATGGCATCTCCTGGAAAACTGGCAAGCACGAAATCAAGTTCGGCTACGAGTTCCGCCGCACTTCCATTTCTCAGATTTTCAATCGCGGATTCCGCGGCAATTTGAGTTTTGACGACACCTTCGACGGTTCGGGAAACTTGCTCTTCACTGCACTGGAGAACTTCGTCGCTGGCACTCCCGACGGCGGTTCACAGCGCCAGGGCAACACCAACCGCAATACCTTTGAGAATTCCTACGCCGGATACGTTCAGGACAGCATTCACGTCAATCGCAGGTTCACCGTGAACCTCGGCCTGCGCTACGACTACTTCGGCATCGTTCAGGAAAAGCACGGGAATTTCTCCAACTTCGATACCGCCACCGGCGCCGACATTCAGGTGGCCAACGGCCGTCTCTACAATCCGGACTACAACAACTGGGCGCCTCGTGTCAGCGCTGCTTGGGACATCACCGGCAAGGGCAAAACCGTACTGCGCGCCGGTTGGGGCATCTTCTATGACGCTTTCTCGCAAGACCTGTTCTTGGGGCATCTACCCTTCAACAGTGGCTTCGATCCCGGCGCCGCTTACACCGGCGATTTCCTGGCAAACAATCCCATCTCCTCGGCCGGACTATTCGGCGGCGCACTCAATAACGTTGACCCGGTTTATGGTTTCGCTTCGCTCATGTCCGACCGCTTCGGCGTGGATCAGCACATCCGTTCTCCTTACCTTGAAAACTACAATCTTAATTTTCAGCAAGAACTCTCCAAGCACATGGTGCTTCAGATTGGTTACGTGGGTTCGCAGGGTCACAAGCTGTTCCGCTTCCGCGATCTCAATCAGCCCAGCGCCGCCCAGATTAACGCTTACGATTACCACACCAACGGCTGCTGCGTGCCTGGGCGATACACTTCTGGCGGCACCTACTACAACTATCAGGAAAGTTCCGCCAACTCGATCTATAACGCACTACAAACCAGCCTTCGTATCAATCAATGGCATGGTCTCACTTCCACTTTTAACTACACTTGGTCCCACTCGATCGACGATGCCAGCGACGGCGAAGACTACGTTCCCAACGCCTCGCAACCCAACGATAGTGCGGGCGCCATTGGCTTCAATCGGGGCAATTCCAACTTCGACATCCGCAACCGCTTCACTTGGAATTTTATTTACGAATTCCCGAATCCTTCCAATATGAAAAAACTGACCAATGGTTGGGGTATCAACGGCATTGTCACCATCCAGGCCGGACAGCCTTTCAGTGTCAATTACAACTTCCAAGATGACTATGACGGCAGCGGCGAATTTTTTGGCCGCCCGGACGTCGTTGCTCCCATCCACTACTCCAGCGATCCTCGCAATTTTCTGGATCTAACATCTTTCGCCGTGCCCTGCACGCTCGACGGCGCGGGAACCACCGCACAGAATTGCCTTTTCAGTGCGACCAGCGGAAACTCCATGCACTTCGGCAACGAAGGTCGGAACTCCCTGATCGGACCGCATTTCCGGCAACTCGACTTTTCCATCTATAAAAACACTGCCATCACCGAACGCCTGAAACTGGAACTTCGCTTCGAAGCCTACAACCTATTCAACCATCCCAACTTTGCCAGCCCGTTGCTTCCGGCCTTCATTGCCGACGCTGCTGCGAATGGCATCAGCGACGGATCCACGAATCCTAGTGTTCAACCGTCAGCATGTATCGCTGGCTCCAGCGCAGTCGCTTTGGGACGAAGCTGCGGAAATCTTGGGCTGTCGGCGACCGGCGATGTCGGCATCGGCTACCCATTCCTGGGCAACGGCGGTCCACGAACGCTTCAAATCGCAGCCAAGATCACCTTCTAAGCTCAATTAAAACAATAGTTTAGGCCGAGCCTCCTGGGCCGAGTCCCGGAGGCTCTTTTTTTGTTGTTTGCCGCCGCAAACCGGACAGACAGCTCCTCGGTTTCTGATAAAGTGCTGCACCAAGCGGAAGCGCCGTTCACACCTAGGCTCGAGCTCTGCGGCCGGGCTCGGCGTAATATTTTCAGCTTTCTTGCGTACTACTCTATGGACGTCCAGAAAACAGGCCGGATGAATTCGGCGGAAACAAGGGAGTCGGGCGAAATTGTCGCTCGGGCTAAGGCCGGGGATGCCGAAGCCTGGGGCGACCTCTACCGGGACTACGCTCCCGCGATTTTTCGTTTTTGCCGCAGAGCGCTTCCGACTCGCGAAGATGCGGAAGACGCCACCATGGAAATTTTTATGAAGATTAGAGAGAAACTAGACCAATACGACGCCGCTCGGCCCTTTTCGGCCTGGCTTTACCGGGTGGCTGCAAATCATTGTTGGGATATACTGCGCCGCCGTAAGATTCGCCAGGACAAGGAAACCGATGACCTCGAAACCCTGCCGCTCGAACATCCCGATCCCAGCCAACTCGACCAGCTCATCGAAAAACGCACTAGCGAGGAAGTTCGCAAAGCCCTGGACAAACTCGGGCCTCGCGCGAGGATGGCGTTAGTGCTGCGTTACTATTCAGATATGAGTTACGACGAAATCGCCGATTCCCTCGGGGTTCGCCGCGCCTTTGTCGGCGTGGTCCTGCTCCGCGCCCGCCACGAACTTCGCCAGGCCCTGGAAGGTACCGGCGCCATGGCCGCGGGAGGTGCGCTGTGAGTTCGCCACCGCAATTTCAGCCAAATCCTCCCGGCGGAACCGAGCAGCATCTCGACGAGATGACTTGCATGCTCTACCTCGAACGCCAATTGGAACGCCCCCGCGCGCTCGAAGTTTCCGCCCACACCCAAACCTGCGCAGAATGCCGCACTCTACTGCGCGCCATCGAACGCGAATCCCGCTTGCTTACCCGGGCCATGCTGGAAGAGGAAGAACCGCTCCCCGCGCGCATCGCTTCTTTTCAGCAACGCGTCCATCGCTCCATGCAGTGGATCTGGATGGTGGTGTTCGGCATGGCCGCTACTGCGGTCTACGCCATGTACACCGGCTATATCGAACCGTGGGAACAACGCCTGGAACAAGCAGGATTTGGAGGCACTAGTTTGCTGAGCATGCTCATTTTTCAAGGCTCTTTCTGGAAGGGGTGGCAATCGATGATTTCTCTGGTGGAAGTGCTCGCACTGGTGACCCTGGGCGGCTTTGGAATTGCCTTCGCGCGGAAAAAATTTCGCCGTGGCTCGGCGCTGGACCTCATCGTCGCCGGATTCTGCGCGCTATTTGCCGCGCCGGCGCCGGCTGCTGCCGCCGAATTCCGTAGCGGCCCCAGCGTGCAAATTGCCAAGGACGAAACCATCAAGGGCGATGTGTACTTCACCGGCCAGGAACTCAGCGTCGACGGCACCATCGACGGCGACCTCTACGTTTGGGGACAGGAAGCCACCATACGCGGCCATGTAACTGGAGACATTTTTCTTTTTGTGCAGTCAGGACGCATTGAAGGCCAGGTCGACGGCAACGTCCGCGGTGCCTGTAACAACGTAACTATATCCGGAAATGTTGACCGCAACCTGATGATTTGGGCACAAGTCATTCGCGTGGATTCACACGGCACCGTCGGCCGCACCATTACTTCGTTTTCACAGACACTGGGCATTGACGGCAAAGTCGGCCGCGATATGTTCGCCCGCAATCAGACTTTGCGCATTGCCGGAACGGTCGCGGGTAACATCGACGACAAAGGCGAAACCTTCACCATTGAAGATGGCGCGCAACTAGACGGCCAGGTGAAATTCGAAGGCGAGAAAGAACCGTTCGTCTCCAGGAAAGCGAAACTCGCTTCCGACGTGCAATATACGCACCACGTCCGGCAGCACAGGGAATTTGGCAAAACTTCGGCATTCTGGACGGGCGTACTGGCCGCGGCTTTTGCCTTGTACGGAATGGTGCTGTTGTTGCTTTCTCCCAAGTTCGCTCAAGAGTCCATACACGCCGCTGAAAATGTCGGCGCTTCGCTGGGCCTGGGCTTGCTGGTATTTTTCGGTGTGCTGATTGGCGCCATCATCGCGGTGATTACCTTGGTCGGAATGTTTGTAGGATTCTCCACTTTCTTTGTGTGGGTGATTGCCGTCTACGCCGCGCAACCGGTGGTTAGTGCGCTGATCGGGCAGTGGATCATGGGACGTACTAGCGAGACCTGGCCGTTGATCGGGCGGATGCTGCTGGGCCTGGTGATTGTGCGTTGCCTGACACTGCTTCCGTTCGGCTGGGTGATCAAGCTCGGAGTCATTTTCTGGGGACTCGGGGCGATCTCCCTGGCAGTGTATCGCCGGTTCCAGAAGCCGTCTGTGGCACAAGCGCCGTACGTTCCGCCAAGCGCTCCGATGGCTCCGTTGATGCCTGCCGGTGGAGCGGCAGTCTAAGAGTAGGCGATTATTAAAAGCGCCAGGAAATAGCTCAAGTAAAAAAGGCCGAATTGAAATTTCGATTCGGCCTTCTTTGTTGTGCAAGAGTTTTGGTCTAGTGAGCGCGCACACTCTGCGCGGCGAAAGTCGGCGCAATCGCCGGGTCAAGATAAAGCGCCGTCGCGGAAAAAGTGTTGCCACTCGGAATGCTGGTCAAATCCGGAACTCCGTCGAGACTGAGCCGTCCATTGGTGGTCAGAAATCCCCGTATGATGGTGGAACCAAAAAACACAGGCAAGTTAGTGGCGTTAAATACTGGAATCGTCGCGGTGCTCATGGTGCCGGTGATTCGAGAAAACCGGAGTGCGACCGTACTAGTGGTCGCCGCACCCAGCGTGGCACCGGACTGCGCCGTGAAGGTCACCGGCAAAATGGCAACAGTTTGTCCGGGATGAATCGAGGAAACGCTGGTGGAACCCGAAAAGTTTTCGCCGACCGGTAGCGAAAGTCCCTTGGGCACGACAACAAAAGGTGTTGGGGTAGCACTTAGGGTGACTCTGATCTGATCGCCTAAGTTCACTTGACTGCCCAGGATGCTGCCGCTGAGGGCGAAAACTCTGTCGGTGACGGCGAGCGTGAATTGATTGGTGATGGTATTGGGTATATCGGTGACTACGCCTTCGATAAGGTCCCCGGAGGCCGGGAGCAGCGGTTCGTAAAACGTCAGAGTGACGGTGCCGTCGGTGTTCAAAACGGCGTCGATAATCGCGACGGCATTCAGCTGGACGCACGTGAAATTGTTAGCCGGGCAATCGAATTGAGTGGCGGAGTTGGTGGTGGCGGTAATGTCGCCGCGGGTGGTGGTGTGAATGGTGACGGTGGGGCTGGTGGCGGCGGTGACGGTGCCCATGATGTCGTCGAGGTGAGAAAGCTGGCCAGCCGTCAGATCCGTAAGTGTGGAAGCCGGCGGGAGCGAACTGGCGGCAAAAGCGTTGGTAGCGCCAAGGTTTAGAGCTGTGATGG
>Ga0157376_10003493_pt1 | contig 10836 bp, 10 predicted proteins | sample M45metaG_FD_121801 | JGI IMG/M metagenome (GOLD analysis project Ga0157376, IMG submission 121801) | Miscanthus rhizosphere microbial communities from Kellogg Biological Station, Michigan, USA - M4-5 metaG | ecosystem: Host-associated > Plants > Roots > Rhizosphere > Soil | place: USA: Michigan... | reverse complement strand
GTCGGTGTCGTCCATCGCGAGCAGCGCGGCCGCGGGCTTGGGTCGACGCTCGTCGACCGCAGCGAGGAGCGGCTCCGGACGCTGGGCGCGGCGCGAATCCACAACGTGACCCTCGCCCCGGACGACGCAGCACCGCCGCTATTGGAATCCCGTGGCTACCGCGAGGTACGCCGCTTCTGGGACATGACGATCGAGCTCGGCGACGATCCGCCGCGCGAGCCAAAGCTCCCGGAAGGCTTTCGGATCGAGAAGTTCTCCTCGGATCTCGCGCGCGCATTCCACGCCGCGCTCGAGGAGGCGTTCGCCGAGCACTGGGAGTACGAGCCGCAATCGTTCGAGAAGTGGTGGGAACGGCAGGTCGCGAGGCCGGATCACGACCCGTCCCTCTGGTTCCTGGTGCGTACCGGCGAGGACGTCGTGGCCGCCACCCGCAACGATCCCGAGCGCTCCGGCGGTGGTTGGATCGGGGCTATCGGCGTTCGTCCGGCGTGGCGCGGACGCGGTCTGGCCAAGGCGCTCCTGCTGCACAGCTTCCGCGAGTTCCATCAGCGCGGGAAGCGCCGGGTCGGCCTCGGCGTCGACTCCCAGAACGCAACGGGTGCCACGCGGCTCTACGAGGGCATCGGCATGGTCGTCGACAGCGAGCAGGTCGTGTGGGAGAAGGAGGTCGCATGAACATTCGCCCGTTCACCGAGGACGACGCGCCCGTTGTCGCGGCGCTGATCTCCGCGGAGGAGGAGCGTCTCTACGGCCGCCCCGGCCGCCTGACGGGCGCCGACATCCTCATGTTCCTGCACTGGAGCAAGGAGGCGTGGGTCTGGGAGGAGGACGGCCGCATGGTCGCAAGCGCCACGTACGGCGTCCACGGCGACGCGGCAGACATCCGCGGCATCGTCGCCGACAAGGGGCGCGGCCTCGGAGCGGAGATCATCGAGCGCGGCGAGGCGTTCGCGCGCGCCGAGGCAACGAAGAAGATCTTTGCGGCTGCACCCGAGCCCGATTCGGCGGCCCGTGCGCTCTTCGAGTCGCGCGGCTACCGCGAGGTGCGCCGGTTCTATTCGATGGCGATCGACCTGATCGAGGCGCCGTCCGAGCCCGTGCTTCCAGGCGGGCTCGTCGTGGACGAGCTGCACGACGACGAGTACGAGGCGTTCTACAGGGCCTTGAACGAGTCGTTCGCCGAGCACTGGGAGTGGCATCCGAAGCCCTTCGACGAGTGGCTGGAGCTCAGGAAGGGCCAGCACCGCGACGAGCACGGGCCGGTCTGGTTCGTCGTGCGCGACGGAGACGAGCTTGCCGCCGTCACGCGGAACGACGCGGATGTCGCCGGCGGTGGATACGTCGGAGCGATCGGCGTCCGGCCGGCGTGGCGGGGCAAGGGGCTCGGCAAGGCGCTCCTGTACAGGACGTTCGCCGAGTTCTGGCGTCGGGGTAAGACACGCGTCACGCTCGACGTGGACTCCCAGAACGCGACCGGCGCCGTCGCGCTCTACGAGCGCGTCGGCATGTACGTCGACTCGTGCGGCGTGGCCTTCGAGAAGGCGAACCAGTGAGCCTCCTGCGCGCTCGGTGCCCGGACTGCCGCACGCTCACCGCCGTCGCGCTCGGCGAGGGCTACGAGTGCCACAGCTGTGGCCGCTCCTTCGGCGCCGGTCTCGTCCGCGTGCCCCGCGCCTGGGGCGACGGAGGAGAGCCGATGGTCGAGGCAGCCTCACTGCCGCTCGACTACCCCGAGGTGGCGGTCGTCGAGGAGGAGACGCTCGCAATGCAGACGCTCGCGGTGGCCTCCGACCTACCGGCGCGCCCGCTCGTGCTCGGCGGCTGCTGCTGCTCCCACGTCGGCGCGGTCGAAGGGCTGGCCGCGCGCCACGGCCACGTCGCCGTCCTCTGGCTCGACGCGCACGGCGACCTCAACACGCCCGAGACCTCCCCGTCCGGCAACGAGTGGGGGATGCCGCTGCGCATGCTGCTCGACCGCGGGACGCTCGCCGCCGCCGACGTCGCCCTCTGGGGAGCGCGGAACCTCGATCCGCCCGAGGAGGAGTTCATCGCAGCGGCCGGGATCGGGGACGACCCCGATGCCTTGCTGACCCGCGCCGACGCTGTCTATGTCGCGCTCGACTGCGACGTGTTCGATCCGGACGAGGTCGCGGTGTTCATGCCCGAGCCTGGCGGGCCATCGCTCGGTGAGGTCGAGCAACTGCTGGCGCGCGTGCGGGACAGCGGCAAGCTGATGGGAGTCGGCTTCACTGGCCTCGCGCCCGATCCTGCGAACGTCGGGAAGCTCGGGCGACTCACGGCCGCTCTCGGGTACTGACGGTCGCGCAACCAGCGCTTTCGGCCATAGGTCTAAGCTGGCGACGTGGCGAAGATTGACGTGTCGGTCGAGACCGGCGACCAACCGGCGCCTCCGCCGGACCACCCGAACACCTGCCCGAGCTGTCACTCGCACTACCGCGACGACGAGCTCGAGCAGAGCGTCTGGGTCTGCGAGCAGTGCGGTCACCACTTCCCGATGCGGGCGCGAGCCCGGATCGCGTCCCTGGTCGATCACGGCTCCTTTGCGGAGGAGGCGACGGAGCTGCACTCCGAGGATCCGCTCGACTTCTTCGACCTTCGTCCCTACACCGAGCGCCTCGCCGAAGCCGAGATGAAGACCGGGCTCGCCGACGCGATGGTGATCGGTCGCGCCAGGATGGAGGGGCGCGAGTGCGAGCTCGCGGTCATGGACTTCGCCTTCATGGGCGGCTCCATGGGCAGCGTCGTCGGGGAGAAGTTCTCGCGCGCCTGCGATTCGGCGGCCGAGGCGGGGATGCCGGTCGTCGCCGTCACGAGCTCCGGCGGCGCACGCATGCAGGAGGGGATCCTCGCGCTCATGCAGCTGCCGAAGACGGTGGCCGCGGTGGAGGACCTCCACGACTCGGGACAGGCACTCCTGTGCGTGATGGCGCACCCGACCACGGGCGGCGTCCTCGCGAGCTTCGCGACGCTCGGTGACGTCGTGCTCGCGGAGCCGAACGCCCTCATGTCCTTCGCCGGCCCGCGCGTTGTGCAGGAGATCACGCGCGAGAAGCTGCCCGACGACTTCGGCCGGGCCGAGCAGAACCTCCGCTACGGCCAGATCGACGCGATCGTGCCGCGCCCCGAGTTGCGCCCGACTCTGGCCCGTCTCCTGAGGCTCTTCAATGGCGCCGACTGAGCACGAGCTGCGGCTGCGTGAGCGGCTCGGACGGCTGAGGAACCTGCCGCTGCTCGGCGGCGCGCGCATCTCCGGCGAGCTCGAGCGGCTCCAGCGGCAGATCGCCCGGATCGGCGAGGAGGCCACCGACGAGGAGATCTGGCGCACGGTGGAGCTGGCCCGCCACGACGACCGGCCGTACACGCTCGACTACGTCGAGCGGCTGCTCGACGACTGGTTCGAGCTGCACGGCGACCGAGCGCTCGGCGACGACGGCGCGATGATCGCCGGTCTCGGCAAGCTCGGGGACCGCACGGTCGTCCTGGTCGGCCAGCAGAAGGGACGCGACATCCACGAGCGCGCGAGCCGGCGCTTCGGGATGCCGAACCCGGAGGGGTACCGCAAGGCGTGGCACGCGATGGAGCTCGCCGACCGGCACGGGTTCCCCGTCATCACGCTCGTCGACACGCCGGGCGCCTATCCCGGCGTCGTCGCCGAGCAGCACGGCCAGGGCGCGGCGATCGCGCACTCGCAGGCGGTCATGGCCCGCCTGAAGGTGCCGACCGTCGCGTGCGTGATCGGCGAGGGAGGCTCGGGCGGGGCGATCGCGATCGCGCTCGCCGATCGCGTCCTCATGCAGGAGAACGCGATCTACTCCGTCATCTCGCCGGAGGGCTGCGCGGCGATTCTCTGGCGCGACGCCGGCCAGGCGAAGAAGGCGGCGGCTGCTTTTCGGCCCGACGCGGTCCACTGTCTCGAGCTCGGGGTGGTCGACGAGATTGTCTCGGAGCCGGTGGGTGGCGCGCACATCGATCCCGACATGGCGGCGCGCCAGCTCGGGCAGGCGCTGCGCGAATCCCTGGCCGAGCTCGAGGGGATTCCGGGCGAGGATCTCCGCCGCCGGCGCCGTGCGCGTTTCCGCTCGCTCGGCGTCTTCGCTTGAGCAGCTTAGGGGAGATTTGCATAAGTTCTTGCGTTGCCGAGCCGGACACTGTCCACACCGTCCACAGGCTTATCCCCGCGATGTATGGGTTGTGTGAACGATAGGAATACAACTCGAGACTCGGAAAAGGCCCCCGTGAGTAAGAAGCTCTCGGAGTACGAGCGCAAGCGAAAGCGGAAGCAAACTCCCGAGCCTTTCGGCGGCCGGCGCGCTAAGGCAAGGGGCCCGATCTTCGTCGTGCAGCGGCACGACGCCCGGCGGCTGCACTACGACTTCCGCCTCGAACGCGACGGTGTTCTCGCCTCGTGGGCGGTGCCGAAGGGCGTCCCGCTCGAGCCGGGCCAGCAGCACCTCGCGGTCCACGTCGAGGACCATCCGCTCGAGTACGGGAGCTTCGAGGGCGAGATTCCGAAAGGGAACTACGGCGCGGGCACGGTCGAGATCTGGGACCGCGGCACGTACGAGCTGCTCGAGGAGAAGCGCGACGGCGGCCTCACGGTGCGGCTGCACGGCGAGCGGCTCGAGGGGACGTGGGCGCTCGTACCGGCGCATCTGTCCGGTGACGAGAAGAACTGGCTCCTCCTCCGCAAGCGAGAGGACGGGGTGACGCCCAGGTCGCGCGTGTACCGGCCGATGCTCGCGACGCTGACGGAAGAGCTTCCCCGGGGAGAGGGCTGGGAGTTCGAGCCGAAGTGGGACGGCTACCGCGCCCTCGGCTACGTCCGCGGCGGCGAGGCCAAGCTCGTTTCGCGACGGGGCAACGATCTCACCGAGAGGTTCGCGTCGGTGGCGAAGGAGCTGCCGAAGGCGCTACGCACTCCGGATGCGGTCGTCGACGGAGAGGTCGTTGCGCTCGATTCGGCCGGCAAGTCCAGCTTTTCTGCGATGCAGCAAGGAAGCACACGGCTCGCGTACGAGGTGTTCGACGTCCTCGAGGTCGACGGCGAGCCGCTCATCGACTTGCCACTCGTCGAGCGAAGGGCTCGGCTCCAGAAGCTCCTCGCGCGAAACCCGATCGTCCAGCTCTCAGGTTCGTTCCGGGACGGAGACGCACTGTTCGAAGCGGCCGAGGAGCAGGGCCTCGAAGGCGTGATGGCGAAGCGCTCGTCTTCGCGCTACTCGGAGGGAGGGCGCGGCCGTGACTGGCTCAAGATCAAGACCCACGGGCGGCAGGAGTTCGTGATCTGCGGCTACACGAAGGGTCAGGGCCGTCGGAGCGGCAGTTTCGGCGCCCTCGTCCTCGGCGTCCATCGCGGCAAGGAGTGGGAGTGGGTCGGAAACGTCGGCACCGGCTTCGGCGAGCGCACCATCGCCGAGCTGCTGAAGCAGCTCGAGCCGCTGCAGCGAGACGCGTCGCCGTTCGCGGTCGTTCCGAAGATGCCGAAGGTGAAGAAAGGCGACGTCGTCTGGGTCGAGCCGAAGCTCGTCGCCGAGATCCAGTTCGCGGAGTGGACGCACGACGGCCACCTGCGCGCGCCGTCGTTCCAGGGGCTGCGCATCGACAAGGCGGCCGAGGACGTCCGACGCGAACGGCCGCGCGACGCACAGGAAGGAAAAGTGAAGCTCTCCAACCTCGACAAGATCTTCTGGCCGGAAGAGGGGATCACCAAGGGCGACCTGATCGACTATTACCGCGGGGTTGCGGAGGTGCTCGTGCCGCACCTGAAGGCTCGGCCCTTCACGATGCGCCGCTACCCGGACGGCGCCTTCGGTAAGGCGTTCTTCCAAAAGGACGCGCCGAAAGGCATGCCCGAGTGGATCCCACGCTTCCACGTGCAGGTCTCGACCCGCGAGCGCCCGCCGAAGAAGCGCTGGATCGACGCGCCCCTCGTGAACGACGAGGACGCACTGACGTGGATGGCCAACATGGGGTGCATCGACATGAACGCGTGGTACTCACGCGTTGACAAGCCCGATCGTCCCGACTTCGTGTTGTTCGATCTCGATCCGTCCCCGGACGTCGGCTTTCCCGAGGTCGTGCAGGTTGCGCTCGTCGTCAAGCAGGCACTCGACGCGATCGGCCTTGTCGCCTTCCCGAAGACGAGTAGCGCGGACGGCATGCATGTGCTGGTGCCGGTCGAGCGGCGCTACACCTACGCCCAGACGCGGGAGTTCTGTGAGATCGTGGCGGGGGCGCTGGCTCGCACCCATCGCGGGCTCGTGACGACGGAGTGGTCGAAGGCGAAGCGGCGCGGCGTGCTGATCGACGCGAACCAGAACGGCGAGGGGAAGACGATCGCGTCGGCCTACTCGGTGCGGCCTCGCCCCGGGGCCCCGGTCTCGACGCCATTGCGTTGGGAGGAGGTCGACGAGTCGCTCGACGCGACCGCGTTCACGATGGAGGTCGTGCTCGAGCGCATCCGCCGCCACGGCGACCTGTTCGAAGGCGTCCTCACGACGCGGCAACGCCTCGAACCGGCCTTGCGCGCCCTCCGCTGACTGGTAGACCACCGGCGTGGGCGGGACGATCCTCTGGGACGTCGACACGCAAGTCGACTTCATCGAGCCTGCCGGCAAGCTCTACTTCGCCGGCGCGGAGGAGGCAAGGCTGGCGATGGCGCGGCTGGTGGAGGCGGCTCGGGCTGCCGGCATCGTCCACGTCGCCTCGTGCGATCAGCACGAGCTCAGCGATCCCGAGATCTCGGAGGAACCCGACTACGACAGCACATGGCCGCCGCACTGCCTGCTCGGCACGCGCGGCGCCGAGAAGATCGCAGAGACGAAGCAGCTCGACCCGCTTCCGCTGCCGCTCGTCCCCGTCCCCGCAGCCCCCCTTCGCCGCCTCCTCGACGGCCGCCGCGAGATCCTGATTCCGAAGAAGCAGTACGACCCCTTCACGAACCCGAACACCGAGACGCTGCTCGACGTGCTCGACCCCGACGAGATTCTCCTCTTCGGCGTTGCGACCGATATCTGTGACGACGTGGCAGTCCGTGCTCTCCTCCGGCGCGGCCGTCGCATCGCTTTCGTCGAGGACGCGTCACGCGGGGCCGACGAGTCGCGTGTCGCTGCTTGCACCGCGGCCTGGCGTGACGCCGGGGTCCGTTTCACGACAGCCGAGGAGGCGGCTGCCTCACTCGGCTAAGGGATGCGTTCCCTGCTGCCGATGAGAAGCTGAGATGGTGGGCGACTGGTTCCAACGTGCGGCGGACTTCGCCACGACCTGGCTGCCGCTTGCCTTCTTCCTGCTCGTCGCCTTCATGGCCTGGGTGCTCTGGAAGACGGTCGGGATGATGCCGCGCACCACGCCGGCCAGCCTGACCAAGGGGACGAAGTCGCAGACGAGTTGGGCCGATGTCGCCGGCGTCGAAGAGGTACGGGGCGAGCTCATGGAGGTCGTCGAGTTCATGCGCGATCCGAAGCGCTTCCAGCGGCTCGGCGCGAAGGTGCCGAAGGGTCTCCTCCTCTACGGCCCGCCGGGGACCGGAAAGACGCTCCTTGCGAAGGCCGTTGCGTACGAGTCGGGCGCGAACTTCTACAGCGCCTCGGCATCGTCATTCGTCGAGATGTTCGCCGGCCTCGGCGCGTCGCGCATCCGCAAGCTCTTCATCGAAGCACGGAAGAACGCGCCCGCGATCATCTTCATCGATGAGCTCGATGCCGTCGGTGCGCAGCGCACCGGACACGGTTTCAACCGCGAGCAGGATCAGACCCTCAACCAGCTGCTCGTCGAGCTCGACGGCTTCGAGGGCGCTGAGCAGGTCGTCGTGATGGGCGCCTCCAACCGGATCCAGGATCTCGACCCGGCGCTGCTGCGGCCGGGACGCTTCGACCGGCAGATGCTCGTGCCCCCACCCGACCTCGCCGGCCGTGAGGCGATTCTCCGCGTGCACACGCGCGGCAAGCCGCTCAATCTCGACGACGTCGATCTGAGCGTCGTCGCTCGGCAGACCTCCGGGCTGACCGGAGCCGAGCTTGCGAACATCTGCAACGAGGCGGCGATCAAGGCCGGTCGCCGTGGTGACCTGGCTATCGCCCAGGCCGACTTCGACTGGGCGCTCGAGCGCGTTGTCGCCGGCTTGCAGCAGCGCAAGGTGCTGACAGAGAAGGAGCGGCGCATCCTCGCGTTCCACGAAGGCGGCCATGCCCTGATGGCGCATCTGATGGGCTCAGTGATGGAGCTCCAGAAGGTGACGATCATCTCTCGCGGAAACGCTCTCGGCTACGCCTTCTATCTGCCCGAGGAGGACCGCTACCTCCACACGAAAGAGGAGCTCATCGACCGGATGATCGTCGCCCTGGCCGGCCGTGCGGCCGAGGAGGTCGTCTTCGGGCGGGTCACCAACGGCGCTGCCAACGACCTCGAGAAGGTGACGGAGATCGCCCGTTCGATGGTGTTCGAGTGGGGCATGTCTGACACGGTCCTCTCCCGCACGATGCGCGCCGACAACTACGCCCTCTCGGAGGCGACGAAGCGCCTGCGCGACGAGGAGCAGGCGCATCTGACGGACGGCGCCTACGAAGAGGCCGTGCGACTGCTGCGCAAGCATCGCGCGCCACTCGACCGGATCGCGGAGGCGTTGCTCGAGAAGGAGACGCTGGTCCGCGATGAGCTGCAGGCGCTCGTCGAAGACGTCGAGCCCGAGTCGAGCGCGTCCGAGACCGTCGGCGTGCCGCGCGTCGTCGCGAGCGAGCCCGGCGAACTGCCTAGGTAGTCCGCCTACCCGCCGAGCTGTCCGATGTCGATCGCGTCGCTCGGCGCCGACAGCGACACCGACTTGTTCCAGTCGTCGAACGTGATCGTCCCCGACTGGTTCTTGCCGCCGACGATTGCCACCGGGTACGGCTTGCCTGTCGCGGCCACGTAGAGTGTGCTGCCGTCCGACGTGTCCCGGATGGCGACGACGTCTTGGCCCTTGTAGCTCGTCTTCCCGTCGTTGGCGAGTTTGCCGTGCTGGGAGCTGATGCCGTTGAAGAGGGCGCCGATGCTCGTGAGCGGGGCTATTGATTTGAGCTGGCCGCGCGTAGCCGGCGCCTTGAGCCACTTGCCATGCAACAGCTGCGCGACCGCGGCGCCGGCGAAGTGCTTGTAGAACTCGTCGCTGCCGCGGATGTAGACCGTGTCGCCGATGCGGACGAGGTCGAACTTGAGCCCGTTCGTCGACATCGACCCCTTCGCACCCTTGTTGCGAGCCGTCGTCAGGTCGAGCGTGGTCGGTGTTCCGTTCGACTTGATGCTCCCCGCGACATGTGCGGAGCTCGCGCTCGTCGCAGCCGCCTTCGCGTCGGCGAGCACGCGTCCGGGAGGCTTCGACGCCTCGTCGTTCGCCTTCGCGGTCGTGCCGCTGCTGCCGCAACCTGCGAGGACCGCGGCCGTCACGACGAGGGCGGCGACTGTGGCGCGCATCGTTGTCGCGAGTCTTTCAAATACGATCGCCATGTGGAAATGCCGAGTTCCGTCCACCATGTGGGTCTCGCGGTCGAGGATCTCGACGGCGCGCTCGACACCTATGGGCGCCTCTTCGGCGCGCGGCTCGAGCAACGCTCGCGCGTGGACGAGCAGGGTGTCGAGGCAGCGTCCATCCGCGTCGGCGAGAGCCGCCTCGAGCTGCTGGGCGCACTCGGCGATGACACCCCTGTCGGTCGTTTCCTCGCGAAGCGCGGTCCAGGTATGCACCACGTCGCGTACGAGGTCGACGACATCCGCGCCGCCCTCGCCGATCTTTCGGACGCGGGCGCCGAGCTGATCGACGAGACGCCGCGCCGCGGCATGTTCGGTCTCGAGGTCGCCTTCGTCCATCCCGATTCCGTCCACGGCGTTCTCTCCGAGGTGGTGGCAGTTGGCTGACGAGCGCGTACGGATCGAGCTCGGCTTCGTGGGTGGCCAGATCGTCGGCAGCTTCGTCGAGGCGTCCTCGGCCGACCAGCTCGAGTCGGCGCTCGGCTCGACGGGCGCCGGCAACCCGGTCGTCGTTCTCGACACCGAGGACGGCCCGCTCCACGTGGTCGTCGAACAGGTCGCCTACTACAAGCGGATCGTCCGCGCCGGCCGCGTCGGGTTCGGATCCGGCTAGTTAGCTCAGATGCGGTCTCGGGGAACGACCACGGGATGAGCTCTCCCGCAGAGCGCGCTCCTTCGCGCGAATCGACCGAGCACGTCCGGGAGCTCGTCGCGCGGGGCCAGCAGGGGGATCGCGGCGCTCTCGAAGAGCTGTACCTCATCCACTTCGACCGGATCTACAGCTATCTCCACGTCAGCGTCGGCAACCGGCACGACGCCGAGGACCTCACGACGCAGACCTTCCTGAAGATGCTGGAGAAGATCGGCAGCTTCAAGTGGCAGTCCGCGCCGTTCTCGGCCTGGCTGTTCCGGATCGCCCACAACCTCGCCATGGACCACTTCCGCTCCCGCCGCCGTTGGCAGCCCGAGGAGGAGGTCCCGGAGCCCCCGGGCGAGGAGGAGCCGTCCGCCGAGCTCGAGGCGATGCAGGTGATCGGCCGCGAGTCGATGCTCAAGCTGATCGATCGCCTGTCGCCCGAGCAGCAGCAGGTGCTGACGCTGAAGTTCGTCTTCAACCTCCCGAACGCGGAGGTCGCGGCGATCCTCGACAAGACAGAGGGTGCGATCAAGTCGCTCCAGCACCGCGCGCTCGTGTCCCTGCAGAAGCAGATCGCCGGCCAGAAGGCATAGCGGCCGCTAGCCTCCGCGCGTGGCGCTGGAGGTCGGGATCGTCGGGCTGCCGAGCTCGGGCAAGACGACGCTGTTTCGCGCGCT
>Ga0157376_10003480_pt1 | contig 10852 bp, 7 predicted proteins | sample M45metaG_FD_121801 | JGI IMG/M metagenome (GOLD analysis project Ga0157376, IMG submission 121801) | Miscanthus rhizosphere microbial communities from Kellogg Biological Station, Michigan, USA - M4-5 metaG | ecosystem: Host-associated > Plants > Roots > Rhizosphere > Soil | place: USA: Michigan... | reverse complement strand
TCTCGGCATCGAGATACGGCGCGTGGTCCTGCATCTCGAGAAAGCGAAACGCATCGGGTTCGGCGCGTGCGAATGCACCGAGTCGATCCCACAGCGCGGTGAACCACGTGCGCCCGCGCTCGACTTCGTAGACATCGAGCTTCGGGACCTCGAGCAGCGCCGCGCGGAGCCGGGTCTTCGCGTCGCGGTAGACCTCGTTGACGAGGACTTCCTTCGAATCGAAGTAGTGATAGAGCGTCCCGGTCGAGACCTTCGCGGCCTGCGCGACCTCCGGCACCGCCGTGCCGTGGTAGCCGCGCTCCGCGAACGTCGTCAGCGCGGCGTCGAGGATGCGACGACGCTTGTCGTCGACCACCGGGCGGCCGCGCTTTATCGAATGAACGTTCATTCGATATATTTATAGGCGGCGACCGAGCCGCCGTCAACGCGTTTGTCGATCGCCAGTGATCGAGCGACGTTGCGCCGGCTACTCGGCCGGCGCTGGAGGCGTAGCGACTGGCTCGCCGGTCCGCAGCAACAACAGATACTCGACGTTGCCCGCCGGCCCGGTGATCGGCGACTCGACGTCTTCACCGGCGACGAAGCCATTCGCCGCGGCCCACGTCCGGATCTTGTCGACCGCGCTACGCCGGATCGCTTCGTCCTTCACCACGCCGCCGCGACCGACCTGATCGCGGCCGACCTCGAACTGCGGCTTCACGAGCGCCACGATCGGCTTGCCTGCGGGTGGCCGCAGCAGCTCGGCGATCCGGGGCAGGACGAGCGTGAGCGAGATGAACGACACGTCGATCACGGCGAGGTCGCACGGCTCGGGAACGAGCGCGAGATCCATCGTGCGCGCGTTCTCGCGCTCGAGCACGACGACACGCGGATCCTGGCGGATGCTCCACGCGAGCTGACCGTAGCCGACGTCGATCGCGTAGACCTTCGTCGCGCCGCGCTTCAGCAAGACATCGGTGAAGCCGCCGGTCGACGCGCCGATATCCAGACAAGTGAAGCCCGCCGGATCGATTCCGAACGCGTCGAGCCCTTTCACCAGCTTGAGCGCGCCGCGCGACACGTACGGATGGTCTGGCTCCTTCAGCGACAGCACGACCTTCGGGTCGACCATCGAGCCCGGCTTCGTTGCCGGGTGGCCATCGATCAGCACGACGCCGCTCATCACGAGCGCGTTCGCGCGATCGCGGCTCGCGGCAAGACCGCGGTCGACCAGCAACTTGTCGAGGCGTTCTCGCGCCATGGAACGCAGGCACTCTACACGACTTGACAAATAGCACGGTCGTTCTATCCTGATCCCGTGACCAAAGGCGCCGAGACCCGGCAGACGATCCTCCAGCGAGCGTTCGAGCTCGCCTCGGTGATCGGGCTGTCCGGGGTCACGATCGGGCGCCTCGCAGAAGAGACCGGCCTGTCGAAGAGCGGCCTGTTCGCGCACTTCGGCAGCAAAGAGGCGCTCGATGTCGCGATCGTCGAAGAGGCGGCGCGCCAGTTCGTGCAAGAGGTCATGGTCCCTGCCCTCCGAGAGCCCCGCGGCGAGCCCCGCGTCCGCGCATTGTTCGAGCGCTGGATCACGTGGGGCGAGCGCCCTGGAGGCTGTTTCTTCGTCGGAGCCGGTGCCGAGCTCGACGATCGTCCCGGCCCTCCGCGCGACGCGCTCGCCCGCGCCTGCAAGGACTGGGTCGACGAGCTCGCGAAGGCCGCTCGCATCGCCGTGCGCGAGAACCATTTCGGCGCCGCCCTCGATCCCGATCAGTTCGCATTCGAGCTCTACGGCATCATGCTGAGCTTCCACCAGTTCCACCGCTTCCTGCGCGACCCCGCCACCAAGCAGCGCGCACGCCTCGCCTTCGATCGTCTCGTCGCCACGGCCCGCGAGTCGATCACTCGCTCTCGCTAGCACCAGGAGACACCCCAATGCCGGCAGTCATCTCGCACAAAAATAGCACGATCGTTCGCAAACCCAAGACCGACTGGTTCGGGCTCGCGCCGAAGCAGGTCCTCCGGCTCGCACGCGCCGCGGTCCAGACGGCCTACGTCGTCTCCGACGATCTCGGCACGAGCGTCGCCGAGCGTCTGTTCACGACGCCGCGCCGTCACACGCGTCCCGATCGCGAGCGCGCCTACCTCGCAACCGCGCGCCCGTTCTCGATCGACGTCACGCTCCGCTCGCCGGTCCGCCATCACGCAAAGCGCACGCTCGCCGCGTGGAAGTGGGGCTTCGGGCCGACGATCCTGCTCGTCCACGGCTGGGAAGGCCGCGGCTCGCAGCTCGGCGCGTTCGTCCAGCCGCTCGTCGAAGCCGGGTTCTCCGTCGTCGCGTACGACGCGCCCGCGCACGGCGACTCTCCCGAGCGCCAGCTCTACCTCACCGATCACGCCGACACCGTCGCCGACGTCGCGAACGCGATAGGTCCGGTCCACGCGATCATCGCGCACTCGTTCGGCGCCGCCGCCGTCCTGCTCGCCCACGCGCGCGCCGGGCTCGACGTCCCCCGCACGATCTTCATCTCGCCGAACGCGATCCTCGACGACAGCGTCGTTCGCTTCGCGAATCATCTCGGCCTCGATCAAGGCGATCGGATCGCGCTCGAGCAACGTCTCGCCGCGCATACCGGCGTCGACTTCGATTCGCTCGCACTCGATCGGCTCGCCGCCGGCCGCGACTCCGCCCTGCTCGTGATCCACGATCACGACGATCGCGAAGTGCCCGTCTCGCACGGCTGCCGGCTCGCCGCCGAGTGGACGAACGCGCAGATCCGGATCACGCACGAGCTCGGCCATCGCCGGATCCTCCGCGACCCCGACGTGATCGCCGCCGTCACCGCGTTCGCGCGCGAAGGCATCGCGCCGCCCACATCCGATCTCGTGCGCGAAGTCGATCGTTTCTTCGCGAAGGAGCGCCCGTGAGCACCGCCACCCGTACCTACGACTACGACAACCGCGCTTTCGATCCCGCGATCGCGCGCGCGATGTCCGGACTCGAATACATGCGCGGCGTGCTGCGCGGCGATTTTCCCGGCGCGCCGATCGCGAGCACGATGGGCTTCGCGCTCGCCGAGGTCGACACCGGCCGCGCCGTGTTCGCCGGCACGCCCGATCGCTTCGTCTACAACCCGCTCGGCACGGTCCACGGTGGTTACGCCGCCACGCTGCTCGACTCGGCGATGGGCTGCGCCGTCCACTCGACGCTCGCCGCCGGCAAGGCGTACACGACCGTCGACCTCTCGGTCAGCCTGGTCCGCGCGATCACCGAGCGCACGGGCACGATCCGGAGCGAGGCCAAGGTAATTCACGCAGGGTCGTCGATCGTGACGGCCGAAGGCCGGATCGTCGGCGCGGACGGGACGCTCTACGCCCACGGCACGACGACGTGCCTCGTTCTCTCGCCACGTTAGCGCGCGACCTTGACAGCCCCCGACCACCCTGATATCTGAACGCCCATCCTGGGGTGTTAGCTCAGCTGGGAGAGCGCTAGAATCGCACTCTAGAGGTCAGGGGTTCGATCCCCCTACACTCCACCAGGTAACGAAAAGGTCTCGCGAATGCGAGGCCTTTTTCGTTCCGGATCGTGACGCCGCAGACCTCGCGAACGCACGTGAGTAACCCTAGGATGAGCACGTGGAAGGATCGCGGGGGATGTTGCTGGCGGCGATCGAGGGCGTGCTCGCACACTTAGATGGTGCCCGTGTCGATCGGCATGATGATAGCAGCCTCGATCGGCTGCACACCCGCTTCGGACTGACGCCGTTCGAGCTCGACATCGTCGTGTTGTGTGCCGGACACGCGCTTGTCCCCGAGGTCGCAGCACGTATTGGCGGCTCGCCAACGTTTGGCTTCGCGCTCGCGCACCTTCCCGATGCGCATCTCGATGCCACCGCGGCGACGCGACCACTCCGCGCCCAACGCATGCTGACACTCGCGCCTGGCTTCACGGTATTCGAAGCGCCGCTCGCGATCGACGAACGCTTGCTCGCGTTCTTGCTCGGCATCGCCACGCTCGACGAACGCCTGCTGCCCTACACATGCGCGTCGCCGGGCGCTGTCGAGCATCTGACCAAGGACCAGGCCGTCGTCGCCGAACGGGTCGGTCGGATGATGTCTCGCATCCGAGCCCTGCAGATCCACGGCGGCGACGCACGCAGCCGGACCGCGGTGTTACGGACGGCGGCTAACCTCCAATCGACGGTCTTGTTGCGCCTGCGCGCAAGCGCCCTGACCTTGCCGGCGGCAGAGCTCGAGCTCGTGCGCCGCTTGGTCGAGCGCGAGGCCTTGCTCGGCGACGTGCTTCCGGTGATCGATCTCGATTTCGTCGATAGCGCCGATGTTCCCCGTGCCGTGCGGACCTTCGTCGAGGGGCTCGCGACACCTGTCGTGATCACAGCGCCGGATACGCTTGCGCTTGCGAGCTCGACGGCGACGATCGAAGTGCCGATCACGACAGCTGTCGACCGCTACGACCTGTGGACCTCGGCGCTTGCCGGCCGCAACCTCGCCCCCGACCGGCTTGCGCAGCAATTCCGGCTCGAGCCGGCACAGATCAGCGACCTTGCCGGGACCATCGACGCCGAGACAACGTTCGACGACCTGTGGACCGCATGCCGCGATCTGTCGCGTCCACAGATCGACGATCTCGCGCGCAAGATCGAGCCGATCGCGAACTGGGACAGCCTCGTACTCGCGCCACACGTGATTTCCACGCTGCACGACATCGTGAATCAACTCGAACACCGCCACCTCGTTCACGAACAATGGGGACTCGCGCGTGGCGACCAGCGCGGCCAAGCGATCACAGCGCTTTTTCACGGGCCGAGTGGCACGGGCAAGACCCACGCTGCAGAAGTGATCGCGCGCGCTGCAAAGCTCGATCTGTTTCACATCGATCTGTCGCAGGTCGTCGACAAGTACGTCGGTGAGACCGAGAAGCGACTACGCAGGATTTTTGACGCGGCAGAGCGGGGCGGTGCGATCTTGCTGTTCGACGAAGCCGACGCCCTGTTTGGCAAGCGCGGCACGATCGAGCGCGGCACCGATCGTTGGGCGAACCTGGAGGTCAGCTATCTCCTGCAGCGGATGGAGCGATACCACGGTCTCGCGATCCTCACAACGAACGCGAAGAGCTCGCTCGATCAGGCGTTCTTGCGCCGGCTTCGCTTTGTCGTTCCATTCGCCTTCCCCGACGTCAACCTTCGCGTCGAGCTCTGGCGACGCGTGTTCCCCGCTGGCGCCCCAGTCGTGAATATCGATCCCGCGAGACTCGCCCGCTTGCAGCTCACCGGTGCAAGCATCAAGAACGTGGCGACCAAGGCTGCATTTCTCGCAGCTCATGATCGGGGCGCGATCACGATGAACCACGTCACGGCCGCGGCGCGCAGCGAGTTCGCGAAGCTGGAAATGCCGTTCCCAGAGCTCGACATGCTGTCCGCGGGACGGATGTAGTGCAGAAAAAGGCCGCGCCCACGGCGAAGCAGGCGCCGACGCGCGCAATAGCGCCAATCGCTCGCACGAGCACGAACCCGAAAGGGCCCGAGCGGTCGCTGCTCGCGCTTCCGGTGTCCGACACTGCACAGCATGGCGTTGCAGGTACGGCAGTCCCCCTGCCATTCATGGATGCGATCCAGAAGTCATTCGGCCCATATCACGATCTCTCGAGCGTATCGGCGCATGTGGACGCTCGTGCTGCGGGCGCGAGCCGTGCGCTCGGTGCGCGCGCTTATGCGTTCGGCGATCATGTCGCATTCGCGAAGCCGCCGACACTCGAGCTAGCGGCGCACGAAGCAGCGCACGTCGTGCAACAGCGCGGCCGTCGCTCGGGCGATGACGAGCAGATTGCATCGCGGGTCGCTGAGCGGGTCGTCGCGGGCCGGTCGGCGATGAACCTGCTCTCGCTGCCCGTGAGTTACCGCGCACGCGAACGAATCGTGCAGCGTGATGCCGCGGACGATGCGAAAGCTCTACGCGACGATCTGGTCCGCGATGCCACGAACAAGCTAGACGCGCTCAGAAAGCAAGCGGCGATCTTTTCGAACATCAGCCAGGCACTCCGCCTGATCTTGTTGCTGTCTCGCGACGACGTGAAGCTCGACACCGTCGACGACATCACCGCGCTGGAAGACGAATCACGGGCGGCTGCGTCCGGCGAATCTCAAACCTGGAGCCTATTGCAGGCGGATGGCAGAGGTGACGATTTTCTATTCGCTAACGGCGAAGCGTTTCCCGAGTTGCTCGCGACGCGGATCTATAACGTTGGCCACTTGTTTGGTCCTGACGAGAACAAGCTGTTGGCCGAACGCGATGCCAAGGAAGCCGTTGCACGGCGCCTGGGACACGCGATGGAGAACGAGATCTGGGACAAAGGCTTACCAGTCTCTCAAGGCGATGCTGCCTCGATGACCGAGGGCAATTTGGCGGCGCTGGCACTGTCCAACAAGCAGTTCGATGCCGATCCGGGCGAGGCGATCACGCAGTATGCGCGGGCGCTACTCGACTGGGAACGTACCGAGAGCCACTACTCGTTGGTCCATTTTCACGAGTTCACGCTCGGATCGCGGCTGAAAGCCATCCGCGCAGGCACGACCGTCATCAGGAGCCAGAAGGATTTCGATGACACGACCGCCGGCACAGCGTTCGACAGAACCAAGTTGCGGATGTTCGAAGAGGCCGCGAAGGCGCCGGACGATCACAAGAAAGCGCTGCAAGCGCTGATCTTGTTTCATCCCGATCGCGACGTGCGGCTGACGTTCTACCGATGGACGGCCGAGGAGCGAGCGCCATTCGATATCGCGATCGACAACGTCGATTCACGCCTTGCCAATATTGATTGGTATTGGCGGATGTGGCGCGGGCTCGTCTGGGCCCACGAGCGAAGCTTCCTGCTGGACTCCGCTCTAGACGCGTTCAGAGCGATCAAGGAACATCCATGGAAGACGCTCAATACTGTCTTCGCGATCATCGGGCTGCAAGCCATCCCCGGTGTCGATGTCGCGATCGATGTCATCCTCTTGATCGAATTCGGTTGGGGGATCCTCGAAACCGCGTGGGATCTCTACCAGGTCTTCAAGAAGGCAGCCCACGCGACGACAGTCGTCGAGATGGAGCACGCCGCAGCGGCGATGGGCGGCGCGATCGGTGGTGCAGCTGCTGAGCTCTTGATGTTCGCAGCAACATGGGGAATCTCGAAGTTCGCGGCGAAGGCGATGAAGTATCGCGCCGGCAAGAAGTTCCTCACTGAAAATCACGGATCGCTCGAAGCAAAGAAGGCGCTCGCCGCCACGAGGGGAGACGTTGCGAAAGCCGAAGCGACGCTCGCGAAGCAACGTGCCGAGGCGCTCGCGCGTGCGGAGCGTGAACGCATAGTCGCCGAACAGCGACATCAGGCCGAGATCGCCGAGAAGCATCGGCTTCGCGAAGAAGAGGCGGAGAGGCAGCGAAAAGCCGAGGCAGAACGCAAGGCCGATGAAGCTGCGAAGCGTGAAGCCGACGAGGCCACTGAAGCGAAGCGCAAAGCCGACGAGGCTGCGAAGCAGAAAGCCGACGAGGCCGCCCACAAGGCCGAAGCGAACCGCAAGCGGGAAACGGACGAGGCAGCGGCCAAGGCCGAGGCGAAGCGCAAGCAGGATCTGGCTGACAAGGCTGCGGCCGACAAGCGCGCGGCCGATCGCAAGGCAGTCGATGATCGCAAGGCAAAGGCGAAAGCAAAGAAGGACGCCGAAGCTGCAAAGCGCGATCCCAAATCGCCGACGTTCGAGCCGCGCAGCGCCGCCGAACGGTTGGCCATGAAGAAGGGAATGAAGCCGGCGCCCGAGGGCTACAACTGGCGAACCATCAAAGTCGATGGCGAGGACATTCCGGTGATCGCTCGTAGTGCTCGGCGCGGGGTGGGCGGTAACCCTCGTCCAAAGATCCGCTGGAATCCGAAGATCGGCGACTTCGAGCCAGTATCGAAGGTCTGGGAAAACTTCGAGTACAGCGACTTCGGCAGGAAGAAGCCGTGTTTTCCACCCGGCACGCTCATCAAGACGCCGCATGGCGATCGGCGGATCGAGGAGCTCGTCGTTGGGGATACCGTCTGGTCGTTCGATGTTCGCTGCGACATGCGGTTGCAGTCGACCGTGACTGCGGTCTACCGCAACTGGACCGAGCGGCTCGCGGTCCTCCATGTTGGTGAGCACCAGATGCTCGCGACTCGAATGCACTCGTTCTGGGTTCAATCACTGCGCGGCTGGCACCCGGCTAGAGCCCTTTGGCCCGACATGACCCTGCTGGCGTTGGACGGCGACGCACCGCGAGTCACTGGGCTCGACGTCTTGGAAGGCCGGTCAGATACCTACAATCTGGAGATCGCTGACACCCATAACTACTTCGCCGGAGCGTTGGGTCTGCTCGTTCATAACGGAGAGCCGAGCCTCGACTCGATTTTCGCGAACACGAAAGACCCCAAGACAAACCGGATCTATCGCGTCTGGGAGAATGTTGTGGTCGATGGCAAGGCGGTCAAGCGGACCATCTACGTCGGCAAAACGTATCAAGGCGAAGATGTTCGGACCCGCTTCAAACAGCACCTCAGAGACTTGAAGAAGCCGACGTGGCAAGCAAAATTCGATGCTGACCTGCTCGACATTGAAGAGCTCGCGCACGGCGAGTGGACTGCGTACGAGACTGCGGTTTGGGAGAAGCACTACATCGAGGTCTATCGAATGGAGAACCCGAACTTACTCAACGTGGAAAATCCGATCGGCAAGACCAAGTTCAACGAGTTTCGGGACCTGCACATGCCCTGCAAGTAGAAGCCATGATCAACAACGGTGAACTCTATGCCGTGCCCCTGATCGGGGGCGGTTTCGTCACGGCGCACGTCGTGTTGTCTGTGGCACAAGTCAAAACCCTCGGACGTGTGCCGGCTGGATCGCAGTTGCTCCACTATGGCGACCTGCTTGTCGATCTATATGGACCTTTGACCGACAAACCCTCGGCGACGTTAGGCGAGCGGCTGATCCACGGCATCTGGATCCTCGATCGCGCGATCACCGGACGCGACAAGCCGCGGTGGGACAAGATCGGCACGCGAGAAATCGATCCCGCAACAGTCGAGTTCCCCGAGTTGGTGCTCAACGCGAACGAGAGGGGCGAGTTCGTAAAGGGGGAGATCAAGAAGCCACTGCCACAGGACTCTGATGATGTCGAGCGAATCGGCGCGCGGACACCGTTCTGCGCACCCGGCAAGGTTGCGAAGATCTGCGCGAACCTCGTCGGCCGCGGCGAGTTGCTCGGTGAGATGAAGATCTTGTTCGAGCTCGAGGGCAACTTCGATCTTCGCTACAACGCGCATCGCGAGGAGGTCTATCGCGCCATGGGAGTCCCGCCGACGCGGAGCTACTTCGAATGGGCGACCGCGGAGGGCCTCGATCCCGGCCGCCTGTGGAGATGACGTGGGTTGGTGGAAGAACGACGCGGGCGAGGTTGTCGGCGACGACACGGCGAATGCGGTCGGTCGCGATCTGAACGAGCTCAACGCAGCGCTCGGTAGGCAGCTGACGCTCGCCGAACTGCTCGGCTACGTACAGCTCGTCCTGGGCGCGAAGTCGCGTGACTTGCTCAGCGCCGAGACAGCGGTGCCACGGTTGGTCGCCGACATCGAGGTGTTCGGCGACGACGAGCCGGTCAGGAGGACCGTCGACATGGGGACCACCGGCGATGCAGTGATTCGGCAGCACGTGGACGGGATGTGCGCGGAGATCTCCGGGCTTTACGAGGCGTTTTTGGATCGCCGGCCGACACTCGGTGAGATGCTGGAATCGATCCGGTTTCCTCTCGACGGCGAGCTGGTCGAGCTTCCCGGGGATGCCGACGTTCGAGCCATCCGGGTTGCCGCGACCTAACCGGACGCACCGACGCGACGGAAGCCGCGGCAAGCAGCGGTGCAGTTGGATGGCGCTGGTGCATGCGACCTGGACTGCACGCAGTCTCATTGTTTCCGCACATTCACGAAGTCCACCAGGCGCTGCGGCGCGCGTGCCGTAGCAATCGTTCCCCAATTTCTCGACGAAGATTGCGATTGTAGGAACGATTCGACCATCCAACTATTCGATCTTGCAAGCGCCGTCTAAAATCGCACTCTAGAGTGTAGGGGTTCGATCCCCCTACACTCCACCAGGTAACGGAAAGGTCTCGCAGCGATGCGGGGCCTTTTCTCGGTTTTGTGGATCGCTAGAAGTAGGATTTCGCCGTGCGTTATTTGCTGTTGGGGTTGGTGATGATGGCGGCGTGCGGGCGCGCGCCACATCCTTCGTTGTTCGATGCCGGTGTTGTGAGTGATGGCGATGGTGGCGGCTCGGACGCGTCCGCCGTCGGAGCCACGGGTCGAGGCATTAGTGTCGGCAACCAGTTCGCGTGCGCGATCCGCGACGATCAAAGCCTGTGGTGCTGGGGCGACAACAGCCAAGGCGAGCTCGCACGAAACCCGACGGACAGCGTGCAGCTCTTGCCGACCCGGATCGGAACGGACACGTGGCTAGCGCTTTCGAGCTCCGCGGCTTCGACGTGTGCGATCCGCAGTGATCTCACCATGTGGTGCTGGGGTGAGCCATACACGGCGCTCGGATATCTCCAGGGGCCCGGCGGTGCCCTCGATACGTACAAACCGACGCAGGTTGCAGGGACCTGGATCAGCGTTTCGCTCCAGCTCAACTACGGCTGCGGACTTCAGGCCGATCACACGGTGTGGTGCTGGGGAGACTGGCCGCAACCCCCAAACACCACATATCCGCCGAGCCAGACACCCGAGCTGATCGATCCGCAACCGACTGCGATCGTCGCGACCGGTCTCTATCACATCTGCACCGTGCGGGTGGACGGC
>Ga0157376_10003478_pt1 | contig 10855 bp, 8 predicted proteins | sample M45metaG_FD_121801 | JGI IMG/M metagenome (GOLD analysis project Ga0157376, IMG submission 121801) | Miscanthus rhizosphere microbial communities from Kellogg Biological Station, Michigan, USA - M4-5 metaG | ecosystem: Host-associated > Plants > Roots > Rhizosphere > Soil | place: USA: Michigan... | reverse complement strand
GTAGTAAATACTGCACAACGGCTGCAGGCGGCGGCAACACAGAATCAGATCCTGATTGATGAAGCCTGTTACGAAAAAGTAAAGGAATCATTTAACTGTAAAAAGGTAGGCGGCGTGAGCCTGAAAAATAAATCAAACTCAATGATTGTATACGAGGTAATGGATTAGTCTGCAAACCCGGTGACAGTGAGGCGGTACCGGTTGATAGAAAATTATTTCAAGTTGTTTAATTGCCAGTATGGAAATTTTATTTTTTTGTCCGCGATGGGGGAGTGAACACCTTTCTCCGGAACTTTTTCTTTCCAAAGTTAAGGCCGCTGGTTATGACGGTATAGAATGCGGGTTGCCGCCAGACGAGGAAGAAAAAGACCGCTTGCTGAACGGGCTGGCCAAATATGGCCTGCGTTTTATAGGCCAGCATTGGGAAACAGTGACGCAGGATTTTGGACAGCACCTGAAGGAGTATGAGCGCCGCCTTAAGGAATTGGCGCTTGCTGGTCCGCAATTCATCAATTCACAAACCGGCAAAGATTACTATTCATTTTCGCAGAACGAACAACTGATCAATATAGCCCGTCATATTACGGCCTCATCGGGCATAACTGTTGTACACGAAACACACCGGGGTAAATTCAGCTTTGCTGCACATATTATGCAGGAATATTTTGAAAAACTGCCCTGGTTAAGAATTACACTTGACATTTCTCATTGGTGTGCTGTAGCAGAAACCTTGTTGCACGACCAGGGAAAAGCTGTTCAAACGGCCATTTCACACACAGATCATATTCATTCACGCATAGGCCATACGCAAGGCCCGCAAATTATAGATCCGCGTGCGCCGGAATACCTGGATGCACTGAACTTCCATCTTGATTGCTGGGATAAAGTGGTTGAGCTAAAAAGAAAAAACGGGGATCAACTTTTTACCATTACACCAGAATTTGGCGCACCGCCGTACCTGCACCTGTTTCCCTATACACAGCAACCCATCGTTAGCCAGTGGGATATCAATGTTTTTATGATGGAACTGCTTAGAAAAAGGTATTCATAAGCTGGCTGTAGCCGGGCAATTAAAAATATTTTATGGTATCCAGCAAAAAAATTCAAACGGCACTATTTGGTTTTCTACTCCTCAGTTGTCATCTCCTGCATGCTCAAAAGGAAATGGACTTGTACAAAGAGGTTATCCCCAATGCTGTTCAAACAGCAGACAGTAGTGTATTAAAAGACGGGGTTGCGTCCAAAGTGTCCAGGCCTTCGCTTACCATCTACCTGCCAGACGAAGCAAAGGCAAGCGGGGCGGCAGTTATTATATGCCCGGGTGGTGGCTATAGTGTTCTTGTCATTCAGAAAGAAGGTTTTAATATAGCCCAATGGTTTCGTGATCATGGCGTCGCAGCATTTGTATTGAAATACCGGTTGCCCAGCAACGTTACCATGCAGGACAAAAGTATTGGCCCCCTGCAGGATGCGCAACAGGCCATAAAAATGGTGAGGGAACATGCCAAAGAATGGAATATCGCCAGCGATCGTATCGGTATTATGGGGTTCTCGGCAGGCGGACACCTGGCTGCAACCGCGTCTACCCATTTTGAAAATGCAGTGATCGCCAATGATAACAATACCAGTCTTCGTCCCGATTTTTCTTTGCTGGTGTATCCTGTTATCAGCATGACCGATAGTCTTGGCCACAAAGGCTCAAGAAATAATTTATTGGGCAAAGACGCTCCAGCGGAACAAATAAAGTTGTATTCAAATGAATTACAGGTGACGGCGCAAACGCCACCGGCATTCCTGATTCATGCAGCCGATGATAAAGTAGTGGATGTTGATAACAGCATCAGTTATTTTGAGGCGCTCCGTCACAGGAATATACCTGTTGAAATGCATGTTTATCCGAAGGGAGATCACGGGTTTGTTTTAAAAATTCCCATTGACGACTGGATGAGCCTTTGCTTACGATGGATGGATAGCAACGGATGGCTTGGTAAGAAATAAGGGGATAATTTGTAGTACACAATCTGAAAATACAAAACTTATTTCCTAAGTTTAATTCAATATTTACGCTGGTATCTCTAACAAAAAAGGCTCAGCCGCCGCTTGACCGATGAAAAGAATCTCAGTTACCGTCGCTTTATTTGCCTGCACGCTTACACCTGGTTTTTCCCAGCAACAGAAAGCAAAAAAACAGGAAGTCGATTTTGTAAATCCGCTTATTGGCACTGCCGCTACTGGTTTTGCAAAAGGCCTGGATGGCGGCGGTACTATGCCTTCTGTGGGAACGCCCTATGGCATGACCAATTTTGTGGCCCAAACGGGTGAGAATTATATGAGCCGGATGAACTATTTCTATGAAGACAGCAGCATCATTGGCTTCCTGGCTTCTCACCAGCCCACGGTATGGATGGGCGATTACGGCTATGTTTCCGTAATGCCACAAGTGGGCAACCTTAAAGTACTTCCCGAACAGAGAGCATTAAAATTTAATCATACCGCAGAAGTATCAACGCCTTATTATTATTCTGTTGTACTGGATGCTGCAAATGACCAGCATATAAAAGCAGAAATTGCCGCTGCTTCGCATTGTGGTATTTTTCAATTTGCATTTCCGGCTGCTTCTGATGCGCATATTATCGTGCAGGGCATTAACCTCAATCCTGCCATCAAACACTGGGCAAATGATTATACAGATCGGTTACAAACATTGAAAGGGTATATACAAATCAACAAAGAAAAAAATGAGATTACAGGTTACAACCCGGACAGAATGTCTGCGCAGATAGGTCCGGCACTTCCCAATTTCAAAGGATATTTTGTTATACAATTCAGTAAGCCATTCAAATCATTTGGTACCTGGGACGGCGATAAAGTTTCAGCCTCTTCCCTGGAACAATACGGCACCAGGATGGGAGCCTATATCAGTTTTTCCACGCATAAGGATGAAATGGTACAGGTGCGTATTGCTACTTCTTTTATCAGTGTAGAGCAGGCAAGAAAAAATCTGGAAATGGAATTGAAAGGGAAAGATTTCAAAACGCTGGTGCAATCAACCCGTTCGGTATGGCAAAAAGATCTCAGCCGGATTGCAGTAAATGGTGTAACGGAAGATCAAAAGACTATTTTTTATACTGCCATGTTTCATACTATGCAATTTCCGCGCGAAATGTCTGAGTATGGAAAGTATTACAGTGCTTTTGATGATAAGGTACATACAGGCAATTCTTATACAGATTTTTCTCTCTGGGATACTTACCGGGCGCTGCATCCATTGCTCATTTTTACGCAACCCGATCGGGTAAATTCAATGATAACGGCGATGCTGCAAATGTATAAAGAAGGGGGAAGGCTGCCCATGTGGCCCAATCCCGCTGAAACAAATATCATGATTGGTACGCATGCCGATGAAGTGATTGCTGATGCATATGTAAAAGGCTTTCGCGGATATGACACAAAGCTGGCCTATAAAGCATTATTACATGATGCCATGGACCCGCCGCTGAATGATACAGGTTTACGTTACGCAGACAGGGATCGCTGGACAGACTATGAAGCACAGGCAGGGCTCAGTTATTTTAAAACAATTGGGTATGTTCCGGTTGATAAAACTGCGGAATCAGTCTCGCGCACCATTGAATATTGCGTGGATGACTATGCTACCGCGCAGCTCGCAAAAAGCCTGGGCGAAATTCCTGATTATGAAAAATTGATGCAGCTGAGCAATAACTATAAAAATCTGTACGATACCACAACAGGTTTTATGCTGCCCCGGAAACTAAATGGACAATTTGACGGGAAAAATAAAGAGGGTATATGGGAAGGTTTTACAGAAGGGGATCAATGGACCTATGCTTTTGGCGCCTTGCATGATGTACCGGGCATGATAAGTATGATGGATGGGAAAGAAAAATTTGCCGCCAAACTGGACAATAATTTTTCGGGTAAGCATTATCGTCACGACAATGAGCCTGGCCATCATTATATTTATTTGTATGACTATTGTGGCCAACCTTGGAAGACGCAGGAGCTGGTTAGAAAACATACCACAGAAAATTTCCGCAATCAGCCCATTGGTATTAATGGCAATGAAGACTGCGGGCAAATGGCGGCCTGGTATATTTTTGGAGTAATGGGTTTTTACCCGGTTACACCTGCTTCGGGCATTTATGCCATTGGGGCGCCACAGTTTCCATCACTTACCCTAAGCTTTACTGCAGCAGGTCAGCCGCATCAATTTAGCATACTGGCCAAAAATATTTCTGAAGAAAATAAATACATCCAGAAAGTTACGCTGGATGGTAAACCGCTGGCAACACCGTTCATCACCCACCAGCAAATATTAAATGGCCGCGTGTTGATTTTTGAGATGGGTGCCCGGCCAAATTACGACTGGAAATAGAAATCGCATAAATCGCTACATGCAGTGTTTGGTATTTTGCAAAAGAAGCTGAGACAAAAGAAGAAGGCTGAAAAGTATTCGAATTTGATTTCTTCTTTTTTTATTAACCTATCGGCTTTTGAGGCCGACTTTTTTACAGATCTTTTTGTATAAACTGTCAAAAATGCGGCTTTTTTCTTTGGATTGATTATTGGATTCCGTTCGCTATGAAAGAAGATAATTACAGTACCAGTTTCATGGCTGCGTCAGACAGCCAGTTGCTTGATATATATTCCAGCACCGTGACCGGTGTAGTGAAGCAGGCCGCGCAGGCAGTAGTGCATATAAAAGTGTCTAAAAAGGCCATTCATCCCCGTACAAAAAAGGAAATCATCCAGCAGGGCTCGGGTTCAGGATTTGTTATCTCCACCGATGGCTACATTGTTACCAATAACCATGTTATAGAAAATGCCAGTTCTATCAGGGCAGCTTTTTCCGACGGTGCAGAATTGAATGCAGTCTTAATCGGTACCGATCCATCGACAGATATAGCCATTGTAAAAGTGTACGACGGGCAGTTAAAGCCGTTGCAATTTGCCAATTCAGATATGCTGGAGACAGGACAGATTGCCATTGCCATTGGTAACCCTATGGGTCTGCAACATACTGTAACGGCCGGTGTAGTAAGCGCATTGGGCCGTACCTTAAGAGCCAATAATGGACGGCTGATAGATGATATCATTCAAACAGACGCATCATTAAACCCGGGCAACAGCGGCGGGCCGCTTATGAATTCAGAAGGTAAAGTGATTGGTGTAAATACCGCCATTGTTTCGGAAGCGCAGGGATTGTGTTTTGCGGTTTCATCTAACCTGGCGGCTTATATAGCAGGGCAGCTTATTATTAACGGCAAAGTAAAACGGGCGCAACTGGGCGTAGCGGCACAGCCCGTCAATCTTACACCCCGTATGATTGGCGCCAATCATTTAAAGACAAACAGCGGCGTCTATATTTTTGAATTATTACAGGATGCCAACCTATACAATAACCAGCTAAGACTGGGCGATATCATTGTTGAATTTGAAGGCAAACCCGTAGCAACTACCGATAACCTGCATAAATATTTACATGAAAGTGTAATAGGAAAAAAAATTCAACTTGGTGTATTAAGACAGGGAAGAAAAGAACAAATAACTGTAATACCTGGTGAACTGAAATAAAACTGAATTAGGATTGAGTTGCTTTTCTACCCTATCACAATTACTTCATGGTCCAGTATAGAACTAAGTTCAAAATGGCATTGACCATGTGAAACCTTCGCAACAATATTTTTATTGGCCACCAGTGTTTGTATTTTATTAGCTGCAATTCCCTTTGGCATTTGTATGGCCACTTTCAAAGGGCCGATGGCAATCAGCTCATCCAGAGGCTGGCGCCAGGTGCCCGCGTTTGTAAGGTTTACCAGGTGCAGTATTAAATGCTTTTCCTGGGTATAGAGATGGCAATCTACCAGGCCGGCGCCTTCAATGCTGATGGGAATATTCTCCCTGGCAGCCCAACACACAATATTTTTTAACAGGTTGCCATGGTCGGGTAAGTTGGTGCGGCCAAACTGCTTATCAAGATCTGCAGGAATAAAGGCCACCCGCCCCAGCCCGGCTTTCTCATTCAGCACTACAGCGGGGATATTCGTTTTAGGCTCACGCATGTAGGCTTTCTCTGGTGGATATACAGGGAACTGCGGTATATAAGTGGCAGGTATTTCAACGCCTTCTTCTGTGTGAAGTGTATTTAGCAATCCACCAAAAGGAATCGTGTCAGTTTCTTCAAATCCTTTTAAAACAGGATGGCGTTTACCTATCACCGCGGGCTCTGGTCCTTTATGCGGGCCATCTGTTTGGGCGCGTAGTTCAGGTGTCAGTCGCAGATAGGTATGATAGGCATCTCCCGCCAGTTTCTTCACCGGCGTTTGTCCATCAGTGTTAGCTGCAGGTACATGGTGAGCGCCAAAAAGATCAGCCAGCGCATAATCAGCGCGTTTATCGCCCCATTGATCAAAAAGGCTGCTGTTGCCGGTGGCTACCAAACTGCCTCCCGTTTGTACAAATTTTCGGATACTGGCTGCCTGTTCATCAGTCATAGCGGCCAGGTTGGGTAAAATCAGCACGCTGAACTTAGCTGCATTGCTCTCAATATCGTCTATATGCACGGGCAGGTAAGGTATCCTTGCACGGATAAGCGCCTGCAGCATGCCGCGCCAGGGAGATTCTACCAGTTCATCTGCATGGTCGCGTCCATAAAAATCCATGTGTTGCTGCGACCATACTACGCCCACCGTTGCCAGCGGTTGCCGGTTTATGAGGTAAGCTTCATTGTTTTTATGCCAATGAAAAACTTTTTCCGGCGTGTGGTACATTCTCCGGTCTTCATGGTAAGCGCTTATCATATGCCACCATGGCTGAATGCCGCCTGCAATGCCTTCCAGCATCCACATGCGGGCTTCGGGTTCTGGTTTGCTGGCAAGCCGGAACCAGGGATCATGTGCCTGGTACATAGCCATGCTTTCAGGAATCAATTTGTCCCAGCCAAGCAACCCATGAATTAATTTTCCATTTTCACCATTGTGCTGGAACCCTGTGTTATCTGAGCGGGATTGATCATCCAGCATAATAATATCGGCCCGTTTGCAGATCTCCCTGAAATTCCGAAAGCTCCTGCTCTGCCCGCTGATGGAGCCACTGTTCATACCAGACCAGGTACAATCCTTACCGCCTGCGGCTTTGCAAACGCGGTTGTTCAGATCCCATATCTGCAGCCGCCGTTCGTAATTCCAGTGTATCCATTCCCGGTAGACAATATCATCCCAGTTTTTTACTGCGGGAATTGCCTGCCCGGTCTTATCGTGAAAATCTTTTTTGCAATTGTCGCAATAGCAAATGGATTCACGACCCAATCCGCTCCAGCTATTATCCGTAAACCCTTCCGGATGGTACAGGGTGGCTATTTCTTTTAGGATGGCCGGTATATGTTCATTGTAATAAGGGCTGTTGATACAGGAGATATACAGTTCGTCGGCTTTATATGGTTTGCCATTGCCATCAATAGCAAACCAGTCCGGGTGTGCGTGATAAAATGTTTCGTCAGCGCGGTTAGAATCCATCCGCGCAAATACGGTAATGCCGTCTTCATGGGCGGCACGGCAGATATTGCCAAACAGATCATCACCCTCCTGTAAATACGCCGCTTTTTTATGAAGCGGAATTTTTGTGGGGTAATAGGCAACAATGCCACCCGCATTTACAATGATGCCATTGGTAGCGGTCTGCTTCCAGTATTTGCGCCACCAGGGAATATCATATTGCGGTGGATCTTTTTCAGTGATATTAACCTGTCCCCAGCGTGTAACGGTCTTGTACCATGGACCGGGCAGGGGCTGGTTGGCAGATGCTGCCACTTGCGGAATGGTTTGCTCGCCGTCGTATTTGGCTGGTACGGAGAGATCTGCTGTACTCATGACCAGCGCGGCCCTGGCGGTGTTTTGCAGAAACGAACGGCGGCTGAGATATTGCTTGTCCATAGGTCATCCATATTTTATAATCGGCGATCTTAAAGATAAAAGAATATGATGTAGTAATCAGGTACACATTCAAATTAGCCTGATTAAAACTTCTTTAACTCTTGTGCAACCAGGGATGATTTGCGAGGTGACTACGAACCAGATTGGTTTCCTTTTTTATTAAAACGCGCTGGTTGCATAAAATCAATAAATTTGAAAAGGAACCCACACTTTCTAATAAAGTGATTACGTTTATTTTGCCCAGCGATTGTTAAACCTGTTTGCCATGTTTATACTTGAAAATTATTCTACCGCCGTTATCTTTTGTGTTATTACCATGCTTTGCTGGGGCTCCTGGGCAAACACCCAGAAACTATCTGCGGGCACCTGGCGGTTTGAATTATTTTACTGGGATTATGTAATTGGAATTCTGATCCTTACTTTATTATTTGCTTTCACGCTGGGAAGCAATGGCGGACAGGGGCGTGGATTTATTGCAGATGTTTCGCAGGCATCCCGTGATAATTTATTTTCTGCCTTTCTTGGAGGAATTGTTTTTAATGCGGCTAATATATTGCTGGTAGCTGCTATTGCTATTGCAGGAATGTCCGTAGCATTTCCGGTGGGCATTGGTATTGCATTGGTACTGGGTGTTATTGTCAATTATATTAATCTTCCGCAAGGCAACGCTTTATTTCTTTTTTCAGGAGTGGCATTAATTGCCATCGCTATACTGTTAAATGCCAGGGCGTATAAAAAAATGACGGCAAACAGCGCCGCCCCTTCTGCCAGGGGATTGCTGCTGTCTGTAATAGCAGGCGTAGCCATGGGTTTTTTCTACCGGTTTGTTGCCAAATCAATGTTTGCTGATTTTACAATACCCGAGACAGGCAAGTTAAGTCCGTACACTGCAATGGTATTTTTTGCTATTGGTATTTTTCTGAGCAATTTTTTATTCAACACCTATATAATGCGAAAGCCATTTGCAGGGGCACCGGTAAATTTTTCTGACTACTTTAAAGGCAGTTTCAGAGAGCACCTGACTGGTATTCTTGGCGGTGTTGTTTGGTGTATTGGTATGTCGTTTAGTATAATTGCATCAGGTAAGGCAGGTGCTGCAATATCCTATGGCCTGGGCCAGGGCGCCACCATAGTGGCTGCTATCTGGGGCATATTTATCTGGCGCGAATTTAAAAATGCGCCAAAAGGTGTGCCGGCGCTGCTGAATATGATGCTCCTGCTCTACGTTATTGGTATTGCACTGGTAATTTATGCACGCTAATCAGACGTTAATAGGCACGAATGAAGACCAACGCTAATGGGCACGAATGAGTACGAAGCCACACGAATGAACACGAATGAGCACGAATGAGCACGAATGAGTTACGGAACAAAAAAAATCCGGTGCATATATGTCAAAGATTATAGTAATAGGGAGTTCAAATACGGATATGGTGATAAAGACAAATAAATTTCCATCACCCGGAGAGACAATTATGGGAGGTGAATTTTTTATGTTTTCAGGCGGCAAGGGCGCTAACCAGGCAGTGGCAGCGGCAAGAATGGGTGCGGAGGTTATCTTAATCTGTAAAACGGGCGATGATATTTTTGGCCATCGTGCAATTGATGAATTTAAAAAGGAAGGCATCATTACCGAATACATTCAGCAAGATGCATCAAAGGCTTCCGGTACGGCGCTGATATTGGTTGATGAGAGGGGAGAAAATGAAATTGTTGTAGCGCCCGGAGCAAATGAAACGCTTACACCGGTGGATATCGACGCAGTGACTCCGCTGATTGCAGAGGCTGGTATTTTGCTATTGCAGCTGGAGATTCCGTTAGAAAGCGTTGTAGCTGCTGCAACAAAAGGCCATGCACTGGATACAAAAGTTATTCTGAATCCTGCTCCCGCGCAGGTATTGCCCGCCACTATTTTTCCCTGCCTGTATCTTATTACACCCAATGAAACAGAAGCTGAAACATTAACCGGTATTAAGGTGTCGGACGCCATTTCTGCATCCTTGGCTGCAGAAATATTATTGCAGGCAGGGGTACAAAATGTAATCATTACGCTGGGTGCACAGGGTGCATTTTTTAAGAATGATCATATGGAAATAATGGTAACAGCCCCATCAGTGAACGCAGTAGACACTACAGCGGCCGGAGATGTATTTAATGGTGTACTTGCTGTAGAAATGCTTGCCGGTGCATCGTGGCATACCGCTATCTCAATGGCCTGTAAAGCGGCTGCCATGTCTGTAACAAGAATGGGTGCGCAGGCGTCTATGCCTTACCGTAATGAAATTGCAGCGAATGAAGCGCATTGATGTTCAATGCCTGATTGCAGACTTATCAAAACCTGAGCGACAAAGTTAGAGAGGGTTGCGCTTTCGAAACAAAACCGTTTTGCAACGGCATTAATATCCCGCGATTATTAAAACTAAGCCTCAGGCCTTTTCTTTTCATGGCTTCTGAAAGAATAAACAAGGGAATACTTGTTAATAAAGCAGCAACGCCCACTACACTAAGTAAAAACCCACCCAATACACTATGCAAAACGCTTTCAAAATCTGCGTTATTTTGATTGTTGTTAATGATTAATATGCCCGCTGTAGTGGCCGCAGCACCAGTGCCCAATAATACCAGGGAAGCCGTTCTCAGGTTCGCACTTTTTGCAGCGTAATAATCCTTGTCATGAACAGGTCTTATCCGTTCCTGGCTAAATGATTGCAGTGCAAAAAGCAGGACAGTCAGCACAAACATATTTTTTTTCATTTTTGAATGTCTTAAGACGTGAAATAATGAACGATAAAACAATTGGCTGCGCCTGCTCCGTCGCACTTGTATTGAAAAGTTACTAAATATAACCTATGCAGTCAATATAACAAAGGATATTTAGCATTTCACAATTATGGATTCTTTTT
>Ga0157376_10003476_pt1 | contig 10858 bp, 6 predicted proteins | sample M45metaG_FD_121801 | JGI IMG/M metagenome (GOLD analysis project Ga0157376, IMG submission 121801) | Miscanthus rhizosphere microbial communities from Kellogg Biological Station, Michigan, USA - M4-5 metaG | ecosystem: Host-associated > Plants > Roots > Rhizosphere > Soil | place: USA: Michigan... | reverse complement strand
CCCGGCGGCACACGCGACGCGGGGTCGAGACAGCGCTCGCCATTCACCGTGACGCGCCCCTCCATGCACAGCCCGCGCGCACGCGACCATGCGACGCCCGTCTGCTGGCGCACGACGGCCGCGATGGTGGGTTCATCTGCTTTGGGGTCGCTCGCGCGCGCGCTCATCCGGCGCCCTGCATGGCGGCCATCCGCTCTTTCGCGAACCCCACGAAGCCGTTGACCAACCTCGAGTGAATCCTCTCCTTGGGATAGACCACCGAGAAGTGCCGGTTGAGCGGCGGCGACAACGGGACCTGGACCAAGCGCCCGAGCCGCGTTTCCATGACGAACGTCGCTCGCGACATGATGGCGAAGCCTAAGCCGGTGGCGACCAATCCCTTGATCGCTTCGGGGCTTCCCGCCTCCATCACGACTTGCAGCGCGTCGGGCGCGACGCCGTTCTGCTGGAGGTAGCGGTCGATGACCTCGCGCGTGCCCGAGCCCGACTCGCGGCTGATGTAAGCGTGTTCCATGAGCGAGGCGGGTGTGGCGGAACGCTGCCTTGCCAGCGGGTGCGAGGGCACGCAGGCGACCTGAAGCTCGTCGTCGCAGCAAACGTCGGTGACGAGCGTGGGAAGGTGCGAGTCGCCCTCGATGAAGCCGAGGTCGAGACTGCGCTCCACGATCCGGTCCTGCACCGCCTCGGAGTTGGCGACGAAAAGCCGCGGCCTCACGGCGGGAAAGCGCGCCTTGAACTCGCCCAGCACCTGAGGCAGCAGGAAATCGGCGATCGTCGTGCTCGCGCCGATGAGAAGCGAGCCGGCCACCTGGCCGGTCGCCTCCTTCAACCGGGTGTCGAGCTCGGCCGAAAGCGCGAGGATGCGCTCCGCGTATTCGAACGTCATCGCTCCGGCCGGGGTGAGCGAGATGTGACCATGGGCGCGATCGAACAGCCGCGCATTGAACTGCTCTTCCAGTTGCCTGATCTGAAAGGTCACCGCGGGCTGGGTCATGAACAAGGCCTCGGCCGCCTTGGTGAATGACAAGTGCTTCGCGACCGCGTGGAATACCTGAAGGCGCCGATCTGCCATGGTTGCCGTATCGTGATGTGTCGCAATGAGCGAAGGCTCACTCAATTATGAGCGAGGGCTCATTCGACAATTGTGAGCGAAGGCCCATTCAAGCATAAAGACGGCCACCGATAAAGCCATGCATGGGCGGACGACAGGGGATGGCCGAGTGGCGTAAACTCCGCCCGCTACCGCGCCGACACCCTCGTTCACAGGTGTCCCGCCGCAGCGTATCGTCCCGCCATTTCGCGGCTCGCCTTTGGAATCGACGCCATGACCCAGCCAGGCTACTTGCGCTACCCGACGCTGCACCGCGAAACAATCGTATTCGTGAGCGACGACGATCTGTGGTCCGTGGACACCTCCGGCGGCGTGGGCCGTCGCCTGACCGCGGGACTCTCGGAGCCGGCCACACCCAGCCTGTCGCCCGATGGCCAATGGATTGCGTTCGTCGGCCGCGACGAACAGCATCCCGAGGTGTATCGGATGCCCGCCAACGGTGGTCCGGCGCGGCGCCTCACGTGGCTTGGCCCCGACGTTCTCGTGCGCGGCTGGACGCCGGAAGGGCACATCCTGTTCGTCACCACGCACGGGCAACCCTTCTTCCGCAACTATCGCGCCTACACGCTCGACCCCGCAAGCGCAACGCCACAACCACTGGGTTATGGGCAGGTGAATCATCTGGCGTTCGGTCCCGGCAACGCAAAGCTGATCGGCCGCAACACCGCCGATCCAGCGCGATGGAAGCGTTACCGGGGCGGCACCGCCGGGCACTTCTGGATCGACGCTTCGGGGACCGGCACGTTTCGCAGGATGACCGAGCTCGAAGGCAACCTGACGTCTCCGATGTGGATTGGTGCGCGCATCTACTTCCTGTCGGACGCGGAAGGCATCGGCAATCTGTACTCGTGCCACCCTGACGGCGCCGACGTACGGCGTCACACCGACCACGCCGACTACTATGCCCGGCATGCGCAGACCGATGGCCGGCGCATCGTCTATCAATGCGGCGCCGACATCTGGCTGTTCGACCCCGCGACCGATCGTACCGTGCGCGTCGACATCGACGTTGCGTCGCATCGCACGCAGGCAGCGCGCAGGTTCGTGCCGGCGTCCGACCACCTGGGCAGCGTCAACGTCCATCCGGCCGGCCACAGCCTGGCGGTCGACGCCCGCGGCAAAGTGTTCGCCTTCCCGTTGTGGGAGGGTGCCGTCCGCCAGCACGGTGCCAGCGATGGTGTCCGCTACCGTTTCGCGCAATGGCTCGCCGACGGCGCTACGCTGGTCGCCGTGGGCGACGGTTCGGGCGAGGAGCGGGTCGAGGTGTTCGAAGGCGGCGTGGCGCGTACGCTGCCATGGGATATCGGGCGTGTCGTCGCGATGTGCGCCGCGCCGAAGGGCAGCCTCGTTGCCGTTGCCAATCATCGCAACGAGGTGCTCATCGGCGATGTCGCGAGCGGCACGCTCACAGTGATCGATCGCAGCGATGCGGGTCGCACCGAGGATCTCGCCTGGTCGCCCGACGGCGCATGGCTCGCCTATTCGTTCTGGACGAGCCCGCGGCACTGCGCGATCAAGCTCCGCGACATTCGCCGGGAGACCAACACCCTGGTGACGAAACCCGAGTTCCGCGACTACAGCCCCGCCTTCGATCCAAAGGGACGCTATCTGTACTTTCTTTCGGTCCGCACGTTCGATCCCGTCTACGACAGCGTCCAGTTCGAGTTGAGCTTTCCGCGGGCCGCGCGTCCGTACCTGATCGCACTCCAGGCCGGCGGCCGGCCGCCCTTCGATCCGCTGCCCAAGGGATTGAAGCCCGAGGATCCGCGCGCGGCGGCCGGCGCCATCGAATCCGAACCGTCGGAGATGAGGGTCGACCTCGACGGCATCGCGCGTCGCGTCGCGCCTTTCCCCGTGCACGAAGGCCGCTTCGGACAGATCGCCGGCGCCTCCGACAGCAAGGTCCTGTGGACGCTGCTGCCGATCCTGGGCGCGCACGGGCGCGGCGGGCACAAGGAATCTCCCGGGCGCCTCGAGGTCTTCGACTTCGCAACGCTGCGCACCGAGACGTTGATGGACAAAGTGGACACCTTCGCCGTCGCCGCCGATCACACGACGGTCATCGTCCGCGAGGGCAAGCGCGTGCGCGCGATTTCCGCGCACCGCAAGGTGCAAGACCAGCGGGACCCGGACGCAAACTCCCAAACGCCATCGCGCAAGAGCGGATGGATCGACACGGGTCGTATCCGTCTGTCGGTCGAGCCGCGGCTCGAATGGCGGCAGATGCTGCGCGAAGTCTGGCGCCTGCAGCGCGACCAGTTCTGGGTAGAGGACATGTCGGGCGTGGACTGGGAGGCGGTCTATCGCCGCTATGAGCCGCTGCTCGAGCGGGTGGCGACGCGCGGTGAGCTGTCGGATCTGATCTGGGAAATGCAAGGCGAGCTCGGCACGTCGCACGCGTACGAATCCGGCGGCGATCATCGGCGTCCGCCTGCCGTCGCGCTCGGTTATCTCGCTGCCGAATTGCGCATCGCCGACGACGGCGAGGGTTATGAAATCACGCACATGGTCGCGGGCGATCCGTGGGACGCGAGCGCTGATTCGCCGCTCCACGCCGTCGGTGCCGAGGTGAAGGTCGGCGAGCGGATCGTCGCCGTCAACGGCCAGCCGGTGTCGCGCGAGCGCCCGCCGCAGGCGCTGCTCGTGCATCAGGCAGGAGTCAAGGTGGAGTTGACGCTCGCATCGGGCGCCGGTCCTGGGGCGACGATGCGCACCGTGCTGATCGCAACCCTGACCGATGAGGTGCCTGCCCGTTACCGCGAGTGGGTGGAACGCAATCGGGCATTCGTGCACGAGAAATCAGGCGGGCGCGTCGGCTACTTCCACCTTCCGGACATGATGTCCGCGGGCTTCGCCGAGTTCCACCGCTATTTCCGCGGCGAGTGCGATCGCGACGCATTGATCGTGGACGTCCGCTACAACCGCGGCGGACACGTCTCGCAACTGCTGCTCGAGAAGATCGCGCGAAAGCGCATCGGCTACGACATCTCGCGCTGGGGCCGCCCCTCACCGTATCCGGACGAGGCGGTGGCCGGCCCGGTCGTGGCGCTGACGAACGAGCATGCGGGCTCGGATGGCGACATCTTTTCGCACGCCTTCAAGCTGATGGGCATCGGCCCGCTCGTCGGCACGCGCACGTGGGGTGGCGTCATCGGGATCTGGCCGCGGCACAAGCTCGTCGATGGAACCGAGACGACGCAGCCGGAGTTCTCGTTCTGGTTCAACGATGTCGGTTGGGGGATCGAGAATTACGGCACCGATCCGCAGATCGAAGTCGACAATGCCCCGCACGACGCGATGACGCAAACCGACCGCCAGCTCGAAACGGCCCTCGCGACGGCGCTCGAGCTCGTCGAACGCGGCGCAGGCAAGCCGGAATTCGGCCCCCGGCCCAACCTCGCGCACCCAGGCTTGGCGACTCCACGATAGCGACGTTCGATCGCGGCAGGTTGCGGGGACGGAGCTGCGGCGCGCGCTATGGCCCGGTAGAGCGCCTTGCGTTTCGTTATGGGCAGACGGTACCCGGCGGCAGCAAACGCGACACCGCCGAAATGTCACGAACATCGATCACGCCGTTGCCGTCGATGTCGGCCGTGGGGAAGAAGCCCGGCTGACCCGGGCGCTTGCCGATCACGGATCGCGCGACATAGAGGTCCTGGCAATTCACGACGGCGTCGGCGTTGATATCGCCGAACGTCCCGCTTGCCGGATAGACCACCGTGACGATCGTGGTGCTGCCGCCGGTGTTGCCTGAGCCGTCGGTCACCTTCACGACGACGGTGTAGACGCCCACGTTGAAGTAGTCATGACTCAGCGTGAAAGTCATGCCCGTCAATGGCAACGGCACCACACCGCTGCCGTCGCCGTAGTCGACCGTCGCAGTCCACGTGCTGCCGGTCCCCAACTGCGTGAACGAGCCAGCGCTTGTGAAAAGGTTGCCCCGTACGACGCTCGCGTTGGCGACGGCGTTGACCACAGGTCCGGCGACGGTTATCACGTTGCTGGTCGCCACTTTGGCCGAGCCGTTGCCCGGGAAGTATCTGAACTCATACATCCCCGGCGTCGTGGGAAGCGTGAAGGTCAACGTTCCCGTGGTCGGTCCCGGATTGAGCTCTATCGAAAGCGGCGCCGAATCCGCAGCGCCGACTTTGTACAACCCTATCCGGTCCATCGGGTCATGCGCGGTGGGTGCGCTCCAGTTCACCTTGACCGCGGTGCCCGCATTGGCGGGAGTGGGCGTCGGCCCAACGAGCTGTCCAGCGGGAGTCGCGTTGATCGTGTACGGCACCCAGCCATCCAATATGAAGGCAGGATCGCTCCACGTGGCAGCTTCGGCATCCGTCATCTGGTGCGAGCACGGCGCCAGGCGCTGGCTCGTGTTGACGAGCGCGCCGGTCGGGTCGACGCTCCTGTATTCCCAGAATTTGATCTGGAACGGGTTGGGACACGCCGCCGGAGTGAGCTGCCAGCCCACCGGCCGGACCTGGACATCCATCACGTTGTTGATGAAGATCGCTTCGCTCCTCGGGAATCGCGCCGTCTCGATCCGGCTCAAGTACATCGTGTTGGCGCCCAGCGTCGGCGCGCGGGTAAGGCGGTTATTGATGTAGACATTGCCGTGGTTCGTGTCGTTGCGCACCATCGAGTAGAAACCGGTGCGCAGCGCGTGGATCTGGGATTGCTGGAAAAATACCGCTCCCACGCCCCAGGTAAAGTCGACGTCGCCCTCAATGTAGCTGTTGGTGACGAACACGGTGCCTTGCACTCGTGTCGTGTCCTGAAAGCTCTGCAGGATTACGCGATTGAGCGTCGTGCGATCGGCGTTTCCGCGAAAGGCTTCGGCCTGGCTGCCGCCCGTGGGCGTCGTGTTGTGCAGCGTGATGTTCTCCAGCGTGAAGTCATTGGCCTCCACACCGAACGAGGCGCGCCAGCAGTTCCAGAGGTCCGGCGTACCGGGAATGCGTCGGTTGATGCACTGGTTGTTGGGGTCCGACGTATTCGTGAAAGGCAACACGTTCAATGTATCGTTGTTCGTGTACTGAACGATCGTTTGATCCCTGTCCTCGCCGCGCACGGTGATGAACGGTTTCGCCGGGGCTACGTAAACGAGCTCGGTATACACGCCCTTCTTGACGTTGATGTCGACCTTCTGGGTGTTGTCGACCGGCACGAAGTCGATGGCGGCCTGGACGGTGCAGAAATCGCCGCTGCCGTCGCCCGCGACGGTGAGTTGGCTGGTGCCGGCGGCGGGCGGCGACGTCCTGGTCGTAAACCGCCACGCCTCGGGATCCTGGATGCCCGCAAATCCCTGGCTATCCGTGAGGACCGTCGGGTCGATCGTCACATAGTAGGTCGTTCCGTACGCCAGTTGATTGTGCAGGTAGATCGATGCGGTGTTGCCGCTGATGATGACCGGAAAATATCTCCACGTATGCAGCAACCCGGTGTCGGACACGGCGCCTCCGACGGTACGCCGCAATGTGGTTGCATCGGCCAGATTGATGGTGTCGACGAGCGTGCCATCCGTCCGGAAGACTTTGATCGTGCCCGTCGTGCCGAGTCTCGGCAGCGTGTCGAATTTGATCGACAACGGAGCGTCGGTGCACACCTGTAACCCGCCGTTGGCGGGGGCCAGCGTCGTCGCAGCCAAAGCATGGCCGGCGACGATCGAACAAACGAAAACCAGCCCGCGGGTCAGCGTTGGCAACGAGTTGCGCATCGAGCTGCCGGATGCCTGCCGTGCGTGCCTCGTCCAAGCTGCGATCGTTCCACGGTTCATGGCTCGTCCTCCTTTACGGTTGTGTGTTCTTTCGAGCCTGCCTCAATTCGCGGTTGCAGGTTCGCCGGCCGTTGGAAACGTCCTCGGTGGCGCTCCCTTTTCGCGCCCCGGAAGGTCATTTATGAAAACGGTTTCATTTTTCGGCGGATCGTATTCCTATGCCGAGCGTTTGTCGAGAGGCCGAATTGCCTCATCAGACGCCTGAGTGAAATTGATTCCTCGCCGCATCGGACGCATCCCGGCGATCAACCCCCTACGGCCAAGCATGCGCGCGGCCATCGGGCGTTCAGCCTGTAGGCGACACCTACCCCTTCATGATCCTTCGGTGCCTCTCTCGGGCCGTCCGCGTGCGTTTCTGCATTAACGGCCTCTATGGGGACATAGTGAGATTGAACCTGATTCTCCGCATGCCCCGCTTAGAATCAGCGTTGGGTAAAGTCTCGGGTATAAGGATATAAGGGAGGAGACAGCCACAATGTTTACGAGCAATCCATTTGCCGCGCTGACTGAGGTATTGCCCGCGAGCGCCATGCAGGTCTACGTCGTTCTCATGGTCCTTGCGGTGGTCGCCGGAACCTTGTTCGACATCATTCACAAGGGTAGCGCAAAGTATTTTTTCGAAAGCTGGCGGAGCTCGAAGCGCAAGGGACCGCAAGCCATCGGTGGGGCCGAGATGGCGTCGCTTGCCATCAAGACCGGTCTGGTGGACGTTCTCGCATCCGGGGAATTCTGCGGCGTCCGGCGTCGGGTCGCGCATTTGCTGACGATGTACGGGTTCGTGATCTATGTCGTCACCACCGTGCTGATGGTGTTCCGCTATTCGACACCCGCAATTGCGACGCCTTCCATCCTGCCGCTTCTGTGGTGGATCGGCGGATTGATGACGTGCGTCGGGGGATACTGGTTCTGGTTCTTCATTCGGGCCGATGTCAGTGCCGAGGGAAATTCACCGTTGCGCATCATACGCGCGGATCTGTTCGTCCTGTCGCTTCTCGCCAGCGTCACGCTCGGCCTGATCTGGGCATCCCAGCAAGCGAGGGCGAGCTCCGCGACCAACGTGTTTTTCGCCTTGTACATACTTGCCACGACGGTGCTGTTCGGATCGGTAACGTGGTCCAAATTCGCGCACATGTTTTTCAAGCCCGCAGCGGCGTTCGAAAAAAGGGTTTCGTACGCGAACGGCTCCAGGAGCAATCTGCCCGCCGCCTCCGCCAAGCCCGAGCAGTTCGCCCGTGCCCGCGAACAGCCCCGGCATTACTGAACAACGACGAAACGATTTCACCTGGGAGGGGAACCACCGTGCCAACCTTCGTTTACATGACCCGCTGCGACGGCTGCGGGCACTGCGTCGACATCTGTCCGTCCGACATCATGCACATCGACAAGACCACTCGGCGGGCTTACAACATCGAGCCGAACATGTGCTGGGAGTGCTACTCCTGCGTCAAGGCGTGCCCGCAGAATGCCATCGATGTGCGCGGCTATGCCGACTTCGCCCCGCTGGGGCACAGCGTCCGGGTGCTTCGGGAAGAGGCCAAGGCGACCATTTCGTGGAAGCTCAAGTTCCGCGATGGCCGCGAGAAGAACTTCGAGTCCCCGATCCGGACGACGCCATGGGGATCGGTCAAGGGGCCCGCCGAGTACGACGCGCCGCGCGCGGAGGACTTCGCCAGCCAGGAGCTCGCGCACGAACCGGAAGGGCTCAAGGTAAGCGGGGGATTGCCCGCCCTTCGTCCCGACCAGCTCAAGCAGGGAGTCGTCTGATGGGTCTCTTCGGAGGCAGGAAAACCGTTCTTGTCGACGCGGACATTCTCGTCGTTGGCGGCGGCATGGCCGGCTGCGGGGCGACCTACGAGTCCCGCTACTGGGGCCGCGATCTCAAGATCGTCTGCGTCGAGAAAGCGAATATCGAGCGCAGCGGTGCCGTCGCCCAGGGCCTCTACGCGATCAACTGCTACATGGGAATGCAATGGGGCGAGAACCAGCCCGAGGACCACGTCCGCTATGCCCGCAATGACCTGATGGGCCTGGTGCGCGAAGACCTGGGCTACGACATCGCGCGGCACGTCGATTCCACGGTGCACATGTTCGAGGACTGGGGCCTGCCGATCATGCGCGACCCCAAGACCGGGCGGTACCAGCGCGAAGGCAAGTGGCAGATCATGATCCACGGCGAAAGCTACAAGCCGATCGTTGCCGAAGCCGCGCGCAAGGCCGCGACCGAGGTCTACAACCGGATTATGGTCACCCACCTGCTGACGGACAAGAACAACGCCAACCGGGTCGCGGGCGCTGTCGGATTCAATGTCCGCACGGGTGACTTTCATGTGTTCCGCGCGAAGGCCGTCATCGTCTGCGCGGGCGGGGCATCGCATATCTTCAAGCCGCGCGCCGTTGGCGAGGGAATGGGGCGCACCTGGTATGCGCCGTGGAGCAGCGCGTCCGCGTACGCCTTGCCGATCCAGGTAGGCGCCAAGATGACGCAGATGGAAAATCGCATCGTCCTGACCCGCTTCAAGGACGGCTATGGTCCCGTCGGCGCCTACTTCCTCCATCTCAAGACGTACACGCAAAACGGCTATGGCGAGGAGTACGAGTCGAAGTGGTACAACCACACGAAGGAACTGGTGGGCGATTACATCGACCGGCATCCGGTGCCGACGTGCCTTCGCAACCATGCGTTTCTCGAGGAGATGAAGGCCGGCCGCGGACCCATCCGGATGGTGACCAAGGAAGCCTTTCAGGACCCGCACAAGGAGACGGTCGGCTGGGAAAACTTTCTCGGCATGACAATCGGCCAGGCAGTCGTGTGGGCATCGCAGAACATCGATCCCAAGTACATCAATCCCGAGCTGACCACGTCCGAGCCCTATGTCATGGGCTCGCACGCCACCTGCTCCGGCGCATGGGCGAGCGGTCCGGAGGATTACGCCCCTGCGGAATATCAGTGGGGCTACAACCGCATGATGACGGTGGACGGGCTGTTCGGCGCCGGCGACACCATCGGCGGCACCGCGCACAAGTTTTCGTCAGGGTCGTTTACGGAAGGGCGCATCGCCGCCAAGGCCGCGGTCAAGTACGTCAACGACATGGGGAAGGCGCACCCGGAAGTCAGCGAACAGGAATATCGCGACCTGCAAAAGGCCATCTATCAACCGCTGGAGAACTATCGGGTCGGCCGCAACGAGATCGTCGCCGGGACGGTGTCGCCGAGCTATCTCCTCCCGATTCATGGCCTGCAGCGGCTCGAGAAGATCATGGACGAATACGTCGGCGGCATCGGCGCCAACTACATCACGAACAGCCAGCTGCTCGATCGGGGACTCGAGTTGCTGGAGATGCTGAAGGAAGACATGAGCTATATGGGCGCCGAAGACCTGCACCAGCTTCAGCGTACGTGGGAGCTGCATCACCGGCTGCTGGCTTCGGAGTCCGTGACCCATCACACCCTGTTCCGCAAGGAAACGCGGTGGCCCGGCTATTACTATCGCGGCGATCACATGAAGCTCGATGACGAGAACTGGCATTGCTTCACGCTGTCCCGCTACGACCGGAACACAAGGAAGTGGAACATGGAAAAGGCTCCGGTCTATCACATCATCGATTGACGGACGTCGCGCCGCTCCCGTGACCAATCCATTCGTCGCGAATGCCCGTTTGCGATGGCGTGCGGCAAAGTCCCCGCGACTCGAAAGCCCGTATTTCGGAACAATGGCGGCGTTCTTGACAGCACTCGCGAAAATGCTATAAGGATTCGATAATCCAGAAGCGCCCGCGACGGGCCATCCTCCACCGAAAGGAGGTCGCAACCATGCCCACGAAACGGAACCATGCGTCCGGTGTTGTGATCGACAAGGGTGGTCTTTCCGAGTCGCAGGCGGCTCTCCCCGCCGAAGACGCGTCCCGCTTCCCCGATGACGCAGGTCGGCGTAATTTTCTGCGGCGCACGGGAACGCTGACAGGCGGGG
>Ga0157376_10003474_pt1 | contig 10861 bp, 14 predicted proteins | sample M45metaG_FD_121801 | JGI IMG/M metagenome (GOLD analysis project Ga0157376, IMG submission 121801) | Miscanthus rhizosphere microbial communities from Kellogg Biological Station, Michigan, USA - M4-5 metaG | ecosystem: Host-associated > Plants > Roots > Rhizosphere > Soil | place: USA: Michigan... | reverse complement strand
CTGATGATTGGCAGTGTCCTGCTGCTTCTCGAGTTTGGAGTCCAATGGAAATCGACCTGGCCCGTCGCCGCCCTGAACCGCACCATGGTCTTCAGCTACAGAAACTCTCGACCGGCTGATGTAGCCGAGCCGGAGCTTTCATGCAAAACGGCCAACCTTGTGGAATGAGCGGCTTAGAATCCGCCTCTCATGCCCGGGACTTGCTATGATGAACCCATTTCTCGCGGACAATATTAAGTTCTGATATGTAGGCTTCTCGCTAGCAACTGGACGCGAGTATCTAACGATAGAAGCCGTTCATGTGGTCATAAATTTCGGCGGCTCACGCGAGTGATATCGGAGTTTTGCGACGTGACAGGTCGACGCTCTGCAGGTAGGTAATTATTTACTCTTCACGATTTACAGCAGAAGCGCTGAAACCGTGCGTATGATCGGCTCGCTCGCGACACGAAGGAATCCACTACTAAGAATTCGCGCACGTAGTCCACCACGCCCACGAAGTGCTTCCTCAGCTCCCGGCCCAATTGCTTCGTCCATCCAATAGCATGGCCTGCATTCACAGACGCCTTCGAAGTCAATTCCTTGAACCGAGAACCTCTCGCCGATAAGGAGGTTTAGGTCCGCGCCAAGCGTTATGACATTTCGTCGTGTGAGCCCGGGCGATCTTTGAGGGAAACCGAGTTCATGACAAACCTGTTCGAAGACTTCACTCGAAAAGAATGTGATCTGTCCCTTGTAATTTTTCTGGTAGTCAAAAAATCGGTCCCCGCGAACTCCGTGGCCAGCGACGCAATCAATCACAGCGAATTCTTGCAGGGGATTGGTTCCCGCCGGGTGCCCATGATGGCCGAAGAAGTTGTGGCCCGGTGATATGTACAAATGCTTAATTGAGATCGAGGCCATGCCGTTTCCAATCACTTCGAAGATCGAATCTGGCGATCGAACCGGAAAACGTATCGCAGCAAGCCGGCATTGACGAAAAGAAGAACGGATGAAGCTGCAGCAGCGGGTAAAAGCGTTCGCATCGCACCGCTTAAAAGGGCTTCCATCGATACGGTTAGCAGCCAGAGCTGGATTACGACGGTTGTTGCCACCAGGAAGAGAATTCCAGTGAAGAGAACAGTGCCTTGTTGCCTTGTGCTCACTATGCCTCCCGCTCCGTTACATAGATCCGGCCGTCCGATTCCTCTAGCCGGATACGCGGAAGGGGACGAGTTGGTGGCCCTGCGATCGGAGCGCCTTGCTCTAGATTGAAGCGCCCGTTATGACATGGACAGAAGAGACTCTGCTCAGTCTTGTCATAGATCACCGCGCACGATAGGTGGGTACAAACTTGAGAGTACGCAACCAGCTTTCCTTCAGAGGTGCGCACGGCAATGCATAGGTCTTTTGCCGTTGGATAACGAAAAAGCGCCGAGCCGTTCCGTCTCAAATCGTCTGACAGGCCAAGCAGTTGCCGATTGTGTGATCCGCGACGAAGAAATCTCGGCGCAAATGCCATGAGCCAATTCGCCACTGCGAGAAATAGCGAGCCCAGTGTGAGGAACTTGACCATCTCACGTCGGCTCACGTAGTTGTCGCCTTCCCACTCAATTGGAAAGTCATCGCGCCACTTCTTGTCTTGCTTGCAGGCTGTGCAAGTTTCCTGGTCGTTCATTACATTTCCTCCAGCATCAACGCAACGTCGTAAGGATCGTTCGGCAGAGCGAGAGGCGTCGCATTTATCTGAACCAACCCAATCTCGACTCTTTCGACTTCCCGGGGAACCATTACGTACACCTTGGTCTTCACTTCCTCTTTCCCAAACCTCCAACTGTTAATGGGTATGCCCTGGCGAGTTCGTTGGATTTCCTCCATGGAGGTATAGGTCAATGCGCCGGAGGGGCAAACCGTTGCGCACATGGGTTTCTTGCCAACACTGCTGCGGTCGTAGCACATGTCGCATTTCATCATCTGGTCGATGCTGCTGAGGTATTTAGGAACGCCGAAGGGGCACGAAAGAACGCAATTTGAACAGCCGATGCATCGTGGTTTCAATGAACTCTGAACGACACCATCTGGGGTCTTTTTGATGGCGTCAGCCGGGCACACCTGGGCGCAAATCGGATCTTCGCAGTGCATGCAAATCTGTGGTGCGGTTTGCACGCTGTCACGGCGCTCGATAGTTTCCAGGTGAATCATGCTCGTTCCGCGATGCGTGTCGCACTCGGCACACGCATTGACACAAGCTTCGCAGCCGATGCATCGAGAGTAGTCGATGAAGAAGGCGGCTTCGCTCATCGAACTCCCCCGGCCTGAACTTCGAGCATGGCGATAGCGTCCGATGGTTGATCGACCTTGGTTAGACGCACAGCACAGATTTTGAATTCCGGAATATTGGAAACGGGGTCAATTGCTCGATTGGTGCAGTTGTTTGCCGAGCGATCGAGAGGCCAGTGGTATGGAACAAACACCGTATCAGGCCGGATGGTCTTTACAACTTTCGCATGAACGACGATGTTCCCTCGGCGACTTTCGACTTTAACAAAATCTCCATCCGCGACGCCGTACTTCTCGGCAAGTCGCGGGTGAATCTCGCAGAATGGCTGTGAGGCCTGATCCACAAGGGCGCCGATTCGCCGCGTCTGCGTTCCCGAGAGAAATTGAGATACGACGCGGCCGGTCGTAAGAATGACCGGATATTGGTCATCAGGCATTTCGTCTGAAGGTCTCCATTCCACAGGAATGAGGTGCGCTTTGCCGTCGGGATGACCAAACTTTCCGTTTTCGTAGAGGCGAGGAGTACCTGGATGGCTTAACTCCGGACAAGGCCAAAATAGGCCGTTGGTCTCATCGAGCCGCTCCCAGGTCATGCCGTAGTAGTCGGAGACGCCACCCTTGGACGCAACCCGCAGTTCTTCAAACATCTCCTTGGGCGACGGGTATTTGAACTTTTCCGCGTAGCCCAGGCGGCTTGCAATTTCGCAGATTATCTTCCAGTCTTCGCGCGCCTCGGCGGGAGGAGTGGTCGCCTTACGATGCCGAATCACTCGGCCCTCGACGTTCGTGGTTGTTCCTTCGTCTTCCTCCATCAACGAGCCTGCGAGGACAACGTCCGCATAGCGGGCGGTCTCGGATAGAAAGAAGTCAATACATGTATAGAACTCGAGTTTCTCCAGCGCCTCTCGAACGAAGTTTGCATCCGGCAGCGAAACAACCGGGTTGAAGCAGATGGAGATGAGACCCTTAATTTTGCCGGAATGAATGGCTTCAACCAGAGGTACCGCTGACAATCCCTTTTGGGGAATAGACCCCTCCGCTACACCCCAGACACCAGCGATGTATTTACGATGCTCAGGGTTTGAAATGTCGCGGCTTCCTGGAAGTTGATCGCATTTCTGGCCCTGTTCGCGTCCACCCTGGCCGTTTCCCTGGCCAGTGATCATGGCGTATCCACAACCCTCGCGTCCGATCCTTCCTGTCGCGATGACAAGATTGATGGCAGCCATGCAGTTGTCTACGCCCTTGGTGTGGTGTTCAATTCCCCTGGCGTGCATCAGGAAGCTGGTTGGCGCAGGGCCCCATAGCTCTGCAGCCTTCACAATCATTTCTGGGAACACCAGCAATCTTCGAGGAGTACTCGGGTGTATATTTCTTCACTGATTCTACGAGCTGATCGAAGCCCGTAGTGTGTTCCTCGATGAACTTGCGGTCGATCCAGCCGCGCTCGATCAGGATGTGCAGCATGCCGTTGAATACGCCAATGTCGCCGCCGGGACGAACGGGAATAAACAGATCCGCGTTGCGGGCGATTGGTGTCATGCGTGGATCGAGGATGATCAGCTTGGCTCCATTCTCGCGAGCCTGCCAGATGTAGTCGGTGGTGATCGGAGCGCATTCGGCGATGTTTGCTCCTGCCGCAAGAATCACCTTGGCTTTCGGAATATCGCTCCACGGATTGGCGCTTCGATCCATACCGAAGATCTTCTTCGAGGCCGCGCCCGCCGATACCATGCAGAGTCTTCCGTTGTAGTCGATATTTGCTGTCTGCAATGCGACCCGCGCGAATTTGCCCATAAGGTAGGCTTTTTCATTCGTGAGCGAGGCACCCGTTAAAACCGCAAAGGCGTCTTTTCCGTATGCCGATTGAATTCGCTGAATCTCTCCGACCACGCGTTGCATGGCAAAATCCCAGGAGATCGCCTCGAAGCCAACTCCTTCCACCCTCTGGATCGGATGCTTCAAGCGGTCGGGATGCTCGTCCTGCATGTAACGCTTCACGCCTTTGGGGCAGAGCTTGCCGCGATTGAAAGGAAAGTCTTCCCACGGTTCGAAGCCAACTACTTTGTTGTCTTGTACCCGAAGCTGAATACCGCATTGCTGGCCGCAGAAGCAGCAATGGGTCTTGACTAGTTTCTCATCTTCTGTAGTTCGTGCCCACCCGCCTGCAGGAACACGATGGAGCGTAGGACCGAAGACGCGAACCAATTCTGGAGCCTCAACTGGAAGTTTGGCCATTACAGCAGCCCCCTTTTCGACATATCCGTCGATCTCCACAGAGCATCTTGTGTGAGTGCCAGGTTTTTTCTCCGGCACTGTGGACAGGCGTCTTGATAATGAGAACCGTCCATCATTTGGAATCTGATCTGAAGCGCCTCCTGAACGGTCTTGAGGTCCTCAATCTGCAAGGCCGAGCCATATTCCTGACCGCAGCGAGTGCATTTTGCCTGAGGGCCCTCTGCCCCGACCCGCTTGTAGAAGTCAAGTCCAAGCTGTGCTGGGCGCTGAAAGATATGGAAGAACTTTCCAAAGGGCAGGTAGAGCAACGTCAGGATGACGGTGATCGCGTGCAATTGCGAAAGAAAAATGTAGTGAAGTCCATGCATCAGGTGCGTGGAGACAGTGAGAAAGAGGCCGGTGACGCAGATAGCAAACAGCATGATCAGCGGTGTCAGGTCGTTTGAAAACTGCTGCACACTCATCGCCCCGTGATCGCGTCCACGCCTCCATAACGCAATGAAGACCCCGATCAGCACCATGACTGCAGCTATGTCGAGAATGTTGAAGATCACCTCGGCTACCATTGTTCCCAATCGAAAACTGCCCAATGGAACGCCAAACATGAAGGCGCGGTAAATCTGCTGGTTGTCCGCTGCCGTCTCAAATCGCACCCAGCCAAAAGAGAGCGGGAATGTCACAGAGCCCGCAAGCAAACAACCCCAGGCTAAGAACCAATGTGCCATCCAACGCTTGTGGGAGCGCCGATCGATAAAGCGCTGCAATACGATGTTGTTCCAAACGATGCGCCCGAGATGGGCCACATTTCGCGCGAAATGCTTTCGGTCGAGAAAAACGTGCCATCCGCGATACCAGTAGATGCGGGTGGGAGGACGACGCAACCACATCGAATAGCGATACCCGAGTCCAAACGCAGAGAAGACGCAAGCGCCAGCATACGAAACCAGCGCCGGATCGAAGTCCCGCAGCCCGCGGCTTCCGACAACAATGCCGATCACGAGCGACAACGCGGCAATGAGACCCCAAGTCATCGCATGCGCCGAATCTGAACCGGTTGTTGGGAAAATTCGTTTTTGCATAGGCGCCCTCACGAAACGGGAGCGAGCATGGACTTCGAGGTCGGGCGAAGTAGCACGGCGAGACAAATCAAAGAAAAGACGCCGAGCAGAACGAAACCTATTGTAAAGCTTCCAGTTTGCTGTTTGATCAGCCCCAGTATGAGTGGAGGGAAGAACCCTCCTAACCCGCCCGCGGCACCGACGATTCCCGTGACACTTCCGACTGATTGCGGAAAGTATTCCGGGACCAATTTGAATACCGCGCCATTCCCGAGACCGATGAAGGCTGCCACACCCAATGCGCCAATCGTGAATGTCAGCATCATGGGACAGGCGAGAAAAATGCTGAACAATGCAGTCGCGGGGAACACCCATTTAAGAATTGCGCGACCACCAACCTTGTCGGCGAGAAAGCCACCTAATGGCCTGGTTGCCGTAGCCAATACGACGAATCCAGCTGTACGAAGGCCAGCTTGTTGCGGGCTCAGCTTGAAAGTCTCGGTTAGAAAGATAGGCAGATAGACCGCCATTGCCACGAAGCCTCCAAAGGTCAGGAAGTAGTAGAGGCTCAATATCCAGCTGCGAGAGTTGGCCAGAGGCCGCATCGTATCGACCAACGACTTCGGGGGAGCCTTCCTAGGCGCATTCCGCGCAAACACGGCGAAGATCAGGAGCCAAACCGACAACAGCGCCCCAAATGTCCAGAAACCCCATCGCATCCCAAACGCGGCAGCAATGAAGGGGGAGCCAAATGCTGCAAGAGACTGGCCTATGTTTCCCGCACCGTAAACGCCAAGAGCCGAGCCCTGCTTTGCGGCGGAATACCAGCCACTGACGAAGCCCACACCGACCGAAAAGCTGGCGAGCCCTATTCCAATGAAGAATCCGTAAGTGATCAGCTGCGAATAGCTGTGCACGCTACCCATCAACACGGCAGGCAGAATAGTTAGAAACATAACTGTGCTGAAAACTATGCGTCCGCCGAATCGGTCGGTCAGCATACCGAGTGGAATTCGTCCAAGGCTCCCCAGCAGGACGGGGAGAGCCACCGCTACGCTCTTCTGCACCGGCGTCAGATGCATTTGCTTACTGAGGAGGGGCATCATCGCCGACAAAGAGCCGAAGACGGCAAAGCAGAGCGCGAATGCTCCGGTGCCCAAAGTCAATTGAGCCGCTGCGGAATGTTGTTTCTTGATAAGACTGGCCATTCCCGGATTCCTCATGAATCTCTCGATGTTCGTTGAAACCTGCGCGCGGTGCTACAACCTCAGAAGGATATACGCCCCGTTGCAATGATGGCATGGTTGTAACTGTGAAACTCTGAGGTCGCGATTTGCATACCGCCGCCGAAGATGAAAGCCAGACGGTTGTTTGATTCCCGGCTGAACTTGATCTTGCTGATCATCAGCCCTGGCGTTACAAAGGCCTGAATGCGGCCGTCGTTTGGTCCGCCATGATAAAAGGTCGAATTGAATTCCAGCTCCGGCCAGATGAGCCGAGTCGCTCGATACTGCGCGACAGAATTCCATGCAATGGGCCTGCCCGACCTGGCTGTATGTCCCGTCGGCAACGTTATCGCTAAGCTCGATTGAACGTCGAGACGGCCAAATCCCTTGCCGCCGTACAGCGTTGGCGCAACAGAACCGTCCGAACTGCCATTCTTGTAGCTTCCTGTTGGTAGCGTGCCATTCAATGACGCGCTCAGCGAATAATCGCCATCTTTTGGGCCGGCGGCAAGGAACCTATACTTAGCCAGCAAGAGCCAGTCGCCTGCGCCATCCCGCGCTGTGCTGTTGTGCTCGATGTACGAGGGCAGCGTAATATCGACCTCGGTCTTGTACCAGGGAATGAGATTGAAGCCTTTGCTGTTTCCATAGATCCACGTCTCAGTGTGCGTGGACGTGATCTGACGAACAGCGTCAAAACGTGCGAGCTGCACAAGTCCGGACGATGGTGTCAGTACTGGAACCGGCCAAGCTGGTTGCTCGGAGACTGTTTTGCGGACTCGCCCTTCCCATGAATCAAAGAATCCAGATTGCGCATTCGCCGTAGGTATGCATTGAGCAAAGACAAATCCGAGAATCACCACGAGAACCATGCGACTCACCGAAGTCCTGCAAGATGAATAATTAGAGCGTCGGTCTGTTGATGACTGCGTGAGTTGGTTGGGTAGCATCTTGAGACCACTCTCTGCGTTACGTCTCGAGGTTAGGTAGCGTTAGTCGTAAAGGCAGCGACTTAAGTTACACCGTGCCCTAAATCATGAAGATTGTGGAGATTGGCGGCAGCGGGGACCTGGCGATAGACACACAAACCAGTCTGACTCGATAAAATTCCTGGAGAGTCCGCGATGCTCGCAGGTCCTACACCAATGTGGACGCGGAGCGGGCTCCTCAATGAATATGGTTGGCCCGGTTTCACAATTCGCTGGCATTTATCGCGAGCGGGCGCCGGATGCGGCGCTGCGGGAGCATGTTCGCTGCGTCTGGGTGAACGACCTCACCGGATCGCAGAACGATTGGATACGGGTTGTGCCCGACGGCTGCGTCGATATTGTCTGGACCGGCACAAGCCTCATCGTGGCCGGTCCCGACACCCCGGTCCATTCTCGATCGGCTTCCGCGAGGAACCGTGGTGGGCGTTCGCTTTCATCCTGGGGCGGCTTTGTCGTGGCTGGGCGTGCCTCTCAGCCTTTTCGGGCCAGCTGACTACGTTTTCGGTTTCCAAATTGGAAATTCGACATTCAACGCAATTGATGCTCTCCGAGCGCCACGCCCGCCAAACTATGCATCATGCGGAGTTGGGTCTTATTCAACTTGCATAGGCTTTGAATTTTTCTACCGCTGCAGACTTGTTGAGGCGACCGGGTCTGCAAATCCCAAGCAATAGACATCGAGCCACGTTGGACAGCAATCAACACTATCGGTGTTGAATCGCTGCCTGAGCACGGTCCTTTATCAGGTCCATCAAAAAGTCTATAGGCATCGAGATTGAGTTAGATGGAGCGCGGGCAAATGAACCTTGCTTCTTCGACCGCCTCGGATCATCTTCTACTGCGCAGACGCATCGGTTAGGGATTCAATCAGGGTCGGGATCTGCTTCATGTAATCCGTCTGTTCCTGAACGTCTAGCCGGCTTCTGGCGATCCAAGCTCTTCAATTACTCCTTTGTATGGTTTGCAACAAAAGGAAACTGTGGTTCACGTAACGCTCACTCTGGTTCAGTGTGAAGATTGCGGTCGAATGACAGCAGATTCAATCCCCAAATGCAACATTCCCGTGAGGAGGAAAATTGACGATGAATGGCTTTATCGCCGTCTTGTTGACGACATTCTGCGCAAGTGATTATCTCCCAAGCGTGAGGGCAAAAATCTCTCGCATGCCGGCATAGCGAAGCAGGAGCGGGTTGTCATCGGGGTCGAGACCGGCCCAATGGCCGTTGTATCCGGTGCTCACGAAGCCTTTCAGATCGACGACCTTCTCCGGCTCTCCCCCCGTCACCAGGATTCGATACACGCCTGGTTGCTCTGTCTTGAAGTCTGCACGATCGATGCTCAGAAAGTAGATGAAGCGCCCATCATGCGACCAGGCCGGCCAATTGCAGAAGAATCGGCCGCGTTTAAGGTGAAGTATCGACCATCGATTCGTCTGCAGGTCGAACAATGCCAGATCATCTGGACGAGGCAGCGCTACGATGTATCGGCCGTCGCGCGACCACCGGGGCGAAAAAACGGGCTTGGGACTGGGTGGAAGATCGGTAATGCGCCCGGTGGCTATCTCAAGGATGCGGGTTTTCTCAAAACCCTGCGAGAACACGACCCTCTTTCCGTCAGGTGACCAGTTTGGGTCGCCTTGGTTATTCGTATCGCTAGGCAGCAGCCGCTTTGGCGTCCCGCCCTGACTTGGTATCGTGTAACTCGTAGTACGGCCGGAGGGCGACAACGTAGAAAACAAGATCTGCGTCCCGTCGGGAGACCAGCGCGGGTTAATTGGGTACAAAGGCCGAGTTCAATTGCATGAGTCCGGTTCCATCGCGGTTTGCCTTCCACATCACGCCTTCCGGATACTAACGTACACCAGGTATTTTCCGTCGCGGGTGAAATCAAGGAACTCGGCAGAGATTCCTCCTAGGTACGGCTCAAGCCCTCTGGATTTCGCGTCGCGGATGAGGAGTTCGCCTCGCAGAGTGCTACCCGTGGAGAAGACCTTGCTTCCATCCCTTGCGATGGCCAGGTTGCCTTCGTCCGCGCTGTCCGCGTCTTGTATGCCTCCCCAGTAAGTCGCTCCGGTTGTTAGCTGAATCGGCTCAGAGTTTCGGCGGTGCAACCAGTTGTGGCGCTCGTCCAGCGCCCAGATCTGGCTTCCTTCAGATGAATCTTCGCGCACGTGTTTCCTGAAGTGAGTGAAGGTCAGACTTGAGCCGATTGATGTCTAACTGATTGTTCTTTTCCTTCCGCTGCGGGATCCAGACGACAGACTTTTTATCCAGGTACACTCCCGCGTCATTCTGGATTCTGGTCAGAACTGGCGCAAAAAAACCCGCAATGTACAGGATCCTCATTTGTCTGCGGCACTCTCACTTCAGAAACTCGTCAATATGGTCGATGACCTTCCCTATCGGAAGGGCCAACTCCCTCAAATCGCTGATGGGCATTTCCGCTACAACCAACTGAACGAGTCTTCGGAGAGCTTCCTCGCGAGAGAGAGGTGAACGGTTTGGGAGTGAGAATGGCGCGTTTGTGTGTGGGTTCGCTTGGGACCGCGAGCTAGTTGCTAGGAGGGGCTTCTCCGCGATCTTGGGTATTCCAAGTGCGGCGACTGAACTGTCAAAGAGTTCCTTCAGCCGAGAGGTACGAAACGATGCCCAATTGGAACCAACGCCGCGGTTCCTTGCCGCTGCCGAGAAGTTCACAAACCACACGGTCTCGCCGAGAATCGCAGCCAGAGTAGTGCGCGTCGGTTCGGAGAGCGTCTGCTCAAAGTCTCGGGCAATTTGCAGATGGTCCTCGGAAGTCGGTTTTGGAACAACCACCCACGGTTCGGAAAGATTTGCGCTGGTGGTTCGCGTCTGAAAGGATGGTCCTTTTCCGACTGTCCTAAGAAATGGGTCCAGTTTGGGTCCAGTAAGCAGACACAGATTTTGTCAGCAATGCGATTTGAATTTTGTGTAGTTTCGGGGTTGTAGTTTCCGGGTTGACGATGACTCGCCCGGAACAGTGCCGATCCGTCGGGAAGACCTCGGCATCGAAGCCACCGCTGTCGCCGTAGGGTACTCAGACCGCAAGCTCGCCTATCTTCTCCCCGCCG
>Ga0157376_10003473_pt1 | contig 10863 bp, 11 predicted proteins | sample M45metaG_FD_121801 | JGI IMG/M metagenome (GOLD analysis project Ga0157376, IMG submission 121801) | Miscanthus rhizosphere microbial communities from Kellogg Biological Station, Michigan, USA - M4-5 metaG | ecosystem: Host-associated > Plants > Roots > Rhizosphere > Soil | place: USA: Michigan... | reverse complement strand
CGGCGCCGACCGCGCTCGTGATGAATCGTTCGGTTTCGCCGGTACGGCCGGCGCCGATCAGCGTACGCACGAGCTCCAACGACGCTACGATGTTTTGCAACGAGTTGTTGAAGTCGTGGGCAATCCCGCCGGACAGCTGCGCGATGGCGTCCACTTTCTGCAGATGTCGCAGGCTGCCCTCTGCCCGACGCAACGCATCAATTGCATCTTTCTCCGCCGAGATGTCGGTACCGCTCGCATACAAATGATTGGAATCAGCGTCTGTGGTCCAGACCACCTGCAGGTAGGCGCCATCCTTGCGGCGACAGCGATTCTCGAAGGCGGACGGCATGCCCGCAGCCTTCCCGCGCTCCACTTGTTCATGCGTCCTGTCGCGATCGTCGGGGTGAGTGAGCTCGAAGAAGTCCTTGCCGATGAGGTCGGTTTCGTTCCAACCCAGGAGCCGGCGCCACGCTGAATTCACTGCGATGATCGTGCCATCGAGGCTCGCCCGGCACATCAAGGCTTGCGCGAGCTCCACCGCGCGCCCCAGCCGATTTTCCGAAGGCTCGTTCATCGCAAGAGCATATCAAATGGACTCGACGCAACTGAATCAGCTTGGCTTGGCTGCCTGCGGGACATATAATGAATATTCGGCTTTTTCCACTGCAAAATCAGGCAGTAACCGGTGGTCGCCCAAACACCGCGCTATTTCCCGCGTTCCAAGATCCAACGGTCTCGAGGAAACCATGGCATTAGTGAAAAAGTCAAAAATCGCCGCTGACGCGCCGAAGCGCCCTGTTGCGATGGTTGCCCGGCCCGCTGCGCCTCCGAAATCAAGTGCACGCCGCGTGTCCGCAATGCCTGGAAATCAAACCATATCGGAGCGTGTCGCAGCGGCGACGGAGGAACTGGCGAGCGGGCTGACGCAGGCCTCGGCGGCGACGAAAGAGCTGGGCCGCTCCATGGAACAGATCGCCGCCGGCGCCGAAGAAGCGGCCGGCGCTTCGCAGGAGCAATCGAGCGCGATCAAACGGATTGTCGTGAATCTGTCTACGGCAAGAGTCGAAGCTGACTTGTCCGGCCGGCGATCCGACGCTGTCCTCGCCACGCTGGTCGAGACCGTTGCCCAGATCGCGGCATCGGTGCGCGCCATCGAGCGCAACTCGGAGCGCCATCTGGCGTCGGTCAAGGTGATCGCCGAGCTCGAGCGTCGCGCCAGGGACATCGGCGAAATTACCCAGGTGGTGAGCCGCATTTCCGACCAGACCAATCTTCTGGCGCTCAACGCCGCAATCGAGGCCGCGCGCGCGGGTGACCACGGTCGTGGCTTTGCGGTAGTCGCGGACGAGGTAAGGACGCTCGCCGAGACGTCGGACAGGAGCGCACAGGACGTGCAACGACTGGCCCAGACGATTCAGACGGATGTAAGCGAAGTCGCGGAGGCGCTGAAAAGAGCCGCGGAGACTGCCGCGAACGAAGCCAGAGGCGCAGCTGCCATCATCGACGTCCTCGAAGCGCGGCGTGACGACATGCTCAGGATTGCCGAAGACAGCCGGGCCATTCTGACGACCGCGATGGAAGCGGAGCGCGCGGCGACTGAGGCCGAAAAGGGCGCAGAGCAGATCGCGAGCGCCGCCGAACAGCAGTCTTCCGGCGCAGCCGAGGCGCAAACGGCGGTCCAACAACAGGCGAAATCGCTCGAGCAATCCCAAGTGGCGGCGCGATCGCTCGCGGTATTGGCCGAAGACGTGCGTACAGGAAAGGGCGGCGGATCTGCCGCCGAGCAAATCGGTTCGTCCGCGGAAGAGCTGTCTGCCGCCATTCAGGAGCTGTCGAGCGCCGCCGGCGAAGTGATGGCCGCGGTCGAGCAGATCAGTCGAGCCTCCCAGCTTCAGGCATCGGCAACCGAGCAAACATCGGCGGCAATGTCGCAAATCGAGAAGAGCGCGCGGCTTGCGGCGCAAAACGGCAAGGCTGCGGACGAGCGCGTGCGGGCGATGGAGGCGGATCTCAAGGGGGTCCGCGCCTCGGTCGAAGCCCTGGTGAACGGCGTCAAGACCGGATTGCACGGCACCGAGGCCAGTGCGGCGACGGTCGACGGACTGGAAGCCGTCGGCCGCAAGATCGACAAGATCGTCAATGCCATCGCCTTGATAACGATCCAGACGAGCATGCTGGCGGTGAGCGGCTCGGTGGAAGCGGCTCGAAGCGGAGACTCCGGCCGCGGATTCGCCGTCGTCTCGAACGACATTCGGACACTCGCTCGCGAAGCCTCGGAAAACGTCGAGCGCGCCAAGGACACGGTGCAGGGAATCCGGGACCAGATCGCGGTGCTGCAGCGGGACCTCGAGCAGATCATTGCCTCGGGCGAAGTGGAAGTGCAGAACAATCGTGCCGTTTCGATGTCGCTGCAAAAGATCGGCGCCGAGGTCGAAGCCTTGGGCAAGGGAAGCCAGGTCATCATCGACGGCGCCGCTTCCATCCTGGGCGCCGTCGTCGAAACGGCGGCGGGCGCGCGCCAGATCGCAAGCGCAGCGGAAGAGGCGAACACAGCTTCGCGGGAAGCGGCGACCGCCGCCGCGGAGCAGTCGCAGGGCGCGGAGGACCTCGCCGCCGCGATCGAGGAGATCGGATCGCTGGCGGACGAGCTCAAGAATCAAAATGCCTGATCCGCGCGCGGATCCGGTCGGCTTGTCGGATGCCGTTCGCTTCCTGACGCTCCGGGTGAACGAGCGCCGTTATGCGCTGCGCGCGGAGGAGGTCGCGGAAATTGTCCGCGTCCCCGCGATGACGCGCGTCCCGCAGAGTCCTCCGGCGCTTCTTGGGATCGCCAATCTTCGCGGTTCGGTGCTCCCGGTTGCCAGTCTGCGCGGACTGCTCGGGATGGCAGCAGCGTCGGCGCAGTCCGACGCGCGGGCCGTCGCGCGGGCGATCGTCCTGGACGTGGGCTCGCGGGTGGCCGTCGTCGTCGATGCCGTGGATGCGCTCGAATCGGTCGCCCGGGATCGGATCCAAACGAGCCAGGCGGAGCTTGGGGCGGAGCCCGGAGAACGCCTGGACGGATCGTTCCGGGCCGCGGCCGACGGCGACCCCGTCAGGGTTCTCGACATCAGGGCCCTGCTGGACGCGGCTTTTGCACAGCGGGCCGGTGCCGATCGGCAGCTTCGTCGGTCGACGGGATTGGAAGGCCCGGAGGACGTGGTCACCGACAAGGTGAAAGCGCAGATGCTGGTTACGTTCGACGTCGCGGGGCAGGAGTTTGCGCTCGACCTGGAAGCGATCCAGGAAATCCTGCCCGCGCCGGAGACACGGACTGCGGTGCCCCGCGCGGAAGCCCTGGTGCTCGGCGTCACATCGCTTCGCGGGACTCTTCTTCCGCTGCTTTCCTTACGCGTGCTGCTCGGTTTTCCACTTGCCTCCGCTGTCAATGCGCGCGAAAGAGTCGTGGTGATGACCGTTGCGGGCGCTCAGGTCGGGCTGGTGGCAGACCAGGCGCGCGCGATCGTGGCTGCCGATCCGAGCCTGGTCGATCCCGTTCCGCCTGTTGTGGCTTCTCGCATGGGCGGCGAGTCCCGGGTGAGGGCCATCTATCGCGGAGAGGCGGGCCGAAGATTGATTTCGATCCTGGCGCCAGAGCAATTGTTCCGGGAGGATGTGATGCAGCGATTGAGCGCACAGCGCGCCAGTCAGGACCAGGGGGCGACGCCGACCGAGGCGCACGGAGACGAAGCGGACTTCCTCATCTTCCGTCTCGGTGATGATGAATTCGCGCTCCCGATCTATGCGGTCGACGAGGTAGCGCAAGTCCCCGCGCAAATAACGCGGGTGCCGAAGGCGCCGAAGTTCCTGGAGGGCGTCGTCAGCCTGCGGGGGTCGGTATTGCCCGTGATCGACCAGCGCCGCCGCTTCGAGATGCCGAAAGCCGATCAAGTCAAGGGCCGGCGGCTCGTCGTCGTCAGGACGGAGCGACACCGTGCCGGGTTGATCGTCGAGAGCGTGTCCGATGTATTGCGCATCGCCGCGAACGCCGTGGAGCCGGCGCCCAACCTCACGGACGAAGTTGCGAGGCTGGTGCGCGGCGTCATCAAGCTGGGTCAATCGGGCCGCATCGTGCTGTTGCTGGATCCCTCCGAACTGCTGACGCGGGCCGAGCGGGGACTTCTCGACAAGTTCCAAGCGGAGTCTGCACGGGCGAAGGCGTGATCAAGGTCCTCGTGGTCGACGATTCCGCGCTGGCCCGAAAGCTCTTCAGGGGCGTGCTGGCTACCGAATCCGACATGGAGGTCCGATTGGCCCGAAACGGGCTCGAGGCGCTGGAGCAGCTCGAGAGCTTCCGGCCCGACGTCATTACGCTCGACGTTCACATGCCCGGAATGAACGGTCTCGAGTGCCTCGACCGGATCATGGTGGAGAGGCCGTGTCCCGTCGTCATGGTGTCGACGTTGACGGCTGAAGGTGCGGACGCGACGCTTGCGGCGCTGCGCCTGGGGGCAGTGGATTTCGTGCCGAAGCCCGAAGGCACGGTGTCGCTGCGCATGGCGCAATTTGCGCCAACCCTCATCCAGAAAGTGCGTGCCGCTGCTTCGGCGAAATTGAGGGCGAGTCAGCGGCTCAGGGAAAAGGTGCAGCACCGCATCGGCGGCGCAGCCGCCGCGCGGCACATACCTCTCGCGACCGCGGCACGAGGTGTCGCTTCCAGCGCGGCCAAGGGCCAAGGGCTCGTCGTCGTCGGCACCTCCACCGGAGGACCTCCGGCGCTGGAGGCCTTGCTCTCGGCGCTTCCGGCATCGTTTCCGTGGCCCATTGTCGTCGCCCAGCACATGCCGGCGAGCTTTACCGGAGCGCTGGCGGGACGACTCGACGGCATTTGCGCAATTCGGGTGCTGGAAGTGGTGCGGCCGACCATCCTGCAACCAGGGTGCGCCTATATCGCTCGCGGCGACGCGGATCTGATCATCGCGCGCAGAGCCGCCGGATTGGTTGCGATGGCGGCACCCGCCCAGGCCGACTATCCGTGGCATCCAAGCACCGACCGCCTGGTACGGTCTGCAATGGAGCATGTACCGGCGAGCCAGCTGATCGGGGTTCTGATGACGGGCATGGGCAACGATGGGGCGGAGGCGATGGCGCTACTCCACGCCAAAGGCGGGAAAACGATTGCCGAGGCCGAAGAAACGGCGGTCGTGTGGGGCATGCCGGGCGAGCTGGTGAAAGCGGGCGGGGCGGATTTCGTGTTGCCCCTGCCCAACATTGCGGACCGACTGCAAAGGCTGACCCCGAGCCATGCCGCTCATCCGTAAGCCCGCGGGATCGAGTTCTCCCCCGTCGCGGGACCCGGTCTCGGTTCGCACGGCGCTCACGAGCGGCACCGACGACGAGCGCTGGGCGGCCGCGCGCGCGGCACCGGACATGCCGGAAGGGGTCGACGCGTTGGGCGACGCTCTCGCGACCGAGCACAGCACTCGTGTGCGCGAGGCCATTTTCACGAGTCTTGCCCGGATCTGCACGGCCCGAAGCGTCGAACGGGTCGTTCCCTATCTGCGATCCGATGACGCCAGCCTTCGCACCGGCGCCCTGGATGCGCTCCGCGCGATGAAGACCGTCGTGGGGCCGTATCTGCCACGGTTGTTGCACGACGAGGATGCCGATATCCGCCTGCTGGCGTGCGAGCTTGCGCGAAATCTGCCGAGCGAAGAGGCTACGCGCCTGCTCTGCGGGCTTCTCGATTCCGAGCGCGAGTCGAATGTCTGCTCAGCGGCCGTGGAAGTGCTCGCCGAGGTCGGCGGTCGCGAAGCCCTGCCGGTTCTCGAGCGCTGCGCGGACAGATTTCGCGGGACGGCGTTTCTCGAATTCTCGATCAGGATAACCGTCGATCGAATTCGCGCGCAGTCGTCCCCGCCACGTGAGTGAGCTCCCGGCGATTACCGAGGAAGAGCTGCGCCGATTGTGCGACTTTCTCTACAGGCGCACCGGCATGGTCTTCACCGAAGCCAAGCGGTACTACGTGGAACGCCGCGTGTTCGAACGCATGGCGGCCACCGGGTCCGGAACGTTCGCGAGCTACTTTGCCCGGCTGCGAAGCGACGCCGAGGGAGAGGTGGAATACTTCGTCAATGCCTTCACCGTCAACGAGACCTATTTCTACCGCGAGGACCACCAGTTGCGTTGCCTCACGGCCGAGCTTCTCGCCGACAGGCTGCGACTCAAGGGGCAGGAACATGCGATCCGAATCTGGTCGGTGCCGTGCTCGACGGGCGAGGAGCCCTATTCGATTGCAATCTGGCTGCTGGAAAACTGGCCGATGGTCGACAAGTATGAAATCGAGATCGTCGGGTCGGACATCGACACGGGCGTTCTGGAGAGGGCGCGCAGCGGCGTCTTCGGAAAGCGCGCACTGATGCGCCTTTCGCCCTACCTCGTGGAAAAGTACTTCGCGCCGGCGGGATTCGAGACATGGAAAATTCTCGACGACCTGCGCAATTCCGTCCGATTCTCGCGCGTCAACATCGTCGAGCCTGCCGAGACGCGGCCCCATGGCCAGTTCGACGTCATTTTTTGCCGCAACGTGCTGATTTATTTCGACGACGCTTCCCGTCGCGTCGCGGCCGAAAATCTCTATGAGAACCTGGCACCGGGCGGGTACATCTGCCTTGGACACTCCGAGTCGATGAGCCGCATAACGCCTCTGTTCGAAGTCCGCCGCTTTGCCGACGCCATCGTTTATCAGAGGACGGTGGGGGAACCCCATGGCTGAAGAAGCGAAGAAACGCGTGATGGTGGTCGACGACGCAGCGCTGGTTCGCCTTTACTATCGCGACACGCTGGAGCATGCGGGCTTTCACGTCGACGAGGCCCTGAACGGACTCGAAGCGCTCGAGAAGTTGCTCACCGCGCCCGTCGCGCTGCTCATCGTCGACATCAACATGCCGCAGATGGACGGCTTGACGTTTGTCGACGCCGTGCGCCGTCGGGAGATGCCGTTGGCGTCCACTCCGGCGCTGATAACGAGTACCGAGGGTGGAGCGCAGGATTTCGCGGCGGCCCGGGCCGCGGGCGCCAATTTCTATCTGGTCAAGCCGGTCACTCGTGAAAGGCTCCTGGAAGTCACCGCGATGCTCTGTGGAACGGCCGCATGAACGAGTTCGTCGCGCAGTTTCTGGTCGAATCGCGCGAGCATATCGAGCAGGCGACCGCCGACCTGCTGGCGTTGGAGAACGCACCGGAAGACCGCGAACGCCTTGACAGCGCTTTTCGCGCCTTTCACACGCTCAAGGGCAGCGCCGGAATCGTCGATTTCGCGGCCATGTCCGACGCGGTTCACGCCGCGGAAGAGGTGCTTTCGGACGCCCGGCTCGGAATGCGCGCGATAACGCCCGTGTCGATCGGCGATTGCCTCGCTTGCCTTGACCAGGTGATCCAATGGCTCGACGCCATGGAAGGCACGGGCGAGCTTCCCGAGCACGCGACAGCAGAATCGCAAGCCGTTGTCGAACGCTTCGCGCGCTCCGCAGGCGGGAGGCCGCCTGGCGCAGTCTCGGCGCCGGGATCGATGCGCGAGACGTGGGCGGAAGAACTCAGGGCGAGGGACGCGACGCTCGGCGCGAAAGTCCGGACAGCGATTCGCTATGCCCCGGAAGCCGACTGCTTTTATGAAGGCGACGATCCGCTCGCTCGTATTGCGGCATTGCCGGGATTGCTGGCCATCGATGCCGAGCCGGCGTCGCCGTGGGCGCCGCTCGAGGAATTGGACCCGTTCGCGTGCAATCTCGTCGTTATGGCGCTGACGTCGAGCTCACGCTCCGAGGTCGCCGCCTCGATGGGGGACGCGCTCCCCCGGTGCGACATCCAGGAGCTTGTTGATGACGATCGACTCGGTGGCGGCCGCAGCCTGCCTCCACTGGCGCGCGAAATACTGGAACGCCAGATTGCACTGCTCGGCGAAACTGGCGTGCACGGTGCAAAGGGACGCGTGGCGTCTGCCGGACTCGTCGCGGCAAACGTGCTGCGTCATCTGGGACGGTCCGCCGATGCGGAGCAAATCGCTCGAGCCCTGGCGACGACGCTGGCCGGCAACGACGCGCGGAGCCTGCGGGAGGCCATCGATCTGGCGCTGGGTGAGGCGCCGCCGCCGGACGCAGCGCCATCCTCGCCGGCCGATGCGCAGACGACGGCACGGACGTTGCGCGTCGATGCCGCTCGCATCGACGCGCTGGTGAGCTTGACCGGCGAGCTCACGGTGGCCAAGAACGCCATCGGCCACGCCGCGAAGCTGGCGCAAGAGAGCGACTCCGCGCTGGCCGTGCTGCTCAAGGACAGGTTTGCGACGCTGGATCATCTGGTCGGCGAATTGCAGCGATCCGTGCTGGGAATGCGCGTTTTGCCGTTACGCCAGGCGTTTGCCCGGCTCCCGCGCTTGCTTCGGGAAATGTCGAGCGACCTCAAAAAGCCGGCACGACTCGTCGTCGAAGGCGCGGAAACGGAAGCGGACAAGGCCATCGTCGAGATGCTGTTCGAGCCGCTGCTGCACGTATTGAGAAATGCCATGGATCACGGTGTCGAGACTGTTTCGACGCGCGCTGCGCAAGGCAAGCCGCCCGTTGCGACCATCCGTCTCCGCGCGGGACGGCAGGGCGAGCACGTCGTCGTGGAAGTGAGCGACGACGGAGCGGGAATCGACGTCGCGCGGATTCGTCAGGTCGCGCTGGAACGCGACATCATCCGGGAAGACCTGGTTGCCGCCATGAGCGACCAGGAGGCCACGAACATGATCTTCGAGCCCGGATTTTCGACGGCCCGGGTCGTCACCGGCCTGTCGGGGCGGGGCGTCGGCATGGACGCGGTTCGCACTTCCGTGAGCCGGCTGGGCGGCCAGGTCAGCGTCGAGAGCCGCGCCGGCCACGGCACCACGGTGCGATTCACGCTCCCCTTCAGTGTCATGATGACGCGGGTCATGGTCGTCCGCGCGGAGGAGCAAAGCTTCGGCATCCCTCTCGACGCGGTCGTGGAGACGCTGCGCATCGACGCCGATCGAATCGCTCCGATAGGGGCGGCGCATGCGGTCGTTCTGCGAAATCGGACCCTTCCCGTCGTCGCCCTGGCCGGGGCGCTCGGATTGACGCAGGACGGGCGGCCGACCGCCGAAGCCACGCTCGTCGTGACGAAGATCAACGGCCTCTACGGGGCCCTGCGCGTCGATCGGATCGGCGAGCGCATGGAGGTGATGCTCAAGCCCCTGGACGGCCTGCTCGCGGGAATGCGCGGCGTCGCCGGTTCTACGCTCCTCGGAGATGGTAGTGTGCTCCTGGTTCTGGACCTGGGGGAGCTCTTTCAATGACAGTGCGCGTGGTGAGCGACGGCACCATCGAGCTGGCCGGTGTTTGCCCGAACGAAGACGCGGAAAGGCTTCAGCAGCACTTGATCGCCGATCCTCAAGCTCGGGTCGACTGGCGGTCGTGCATCGCTGCCCACACTTCGGTCATTCAGATCCTGCTCGCGGCAACGCCGGTTCTCCATGGTCCTCCGGCGGGTGAATTTCTGCGAGACCACATCGCTCCATTGATGCAGCGCCACGAGTGTGAATCGGCAGGGAGCAACCCCCAGCGGTAGACTGACCCTATGCGACGCACCGCACAGACGTAACCGGACACGAAGGAAAAAATGCCCTACAAAATCCTGATAGTCGACGACAGCAAGCTTGCCCGCATGGCGGTGACCAAGGCGCTGAACGTGCTCCATCCGGACTGGGTCCGGCTGGAGGCGGCCAGCGCCGACGAAGCGCTGGCGGCGGTGAAGAAAGAACATCCGGACATCGCGCTGGTGGACTTCAACATGCCCGGGGGAAACGGCCTCGATCTGGCGGCTGCGTTTCGCGAGTCGAACCCACGGATGCCCGTGGCGGTGGTCTCGGCGAATCGCCAGCGCGAAATTGTCAGTCGGGCCCGCACCATCGGGGCAGCGTTTTTGAACAAACCCTTGACCGAAGAAGACCTGGACGCATTTCTGAAAGCGGCTGTGCAAAGTCTGACGAAAGCTCGATCGTGAAACCAGGGCCCACTCTCGTCCTCGATGAACTCGAACTGGACGCGCTCACGGAGCTCGTCAACCTGGGGATCAGCCAATCCGCGATCAGTCTCGCTGAAATGGTCCGCGACGAGGTGACGCTATCGGTACCCAACGTCGCGCTCGTCAGTCGCGACGAAGCCATTCGCACGCTGGGGGAGCGCGAGGCCAAGAACCTCGTCGCGGTGCACCAGGTCTTCGAGGGCGATATCACCGGACGGGCGCTGCTCATCTTTCCGGAAGCCAGGAGCCTCGAGCTTGTCCGGGCCGTGATCGGCGGTTCGCTTTCCATCGAGGAGATCATCGAGCTGGAGCAGGAGGCGTTGGCGGAAACGGGAAACATCATTCTCAACGGGTGTCTCGCCACGATGGCGAATCAGCTCCATCGCAGTCTCAAGATCTCGCTGCCGGAGATTCTGCACGGGGAAGGCAAGGAGTTCTTCAACCTGGCGCCGCCGCCCGATCCTGGCGATGTCGTCATGTTCATCTATATCAATTTCGCCGTGCGGAACAGCGATATCCAGGGCTACATCGCCATGCTGCTGGACATGCCGTCCATCGCAGCGCTGAAGGCTCTTCTCGTGGAGTACATCAGCCGCGTGGCAGGAGAATCGCCCGCCTGACCGATGGTCGACAAGCAAATGCAGCCCCTGCAGTCCGTTCTGGATGCCCTGGATGCAGGGCTGATCGTATTGGACCGGGACCGGCGGATCGTGCAGTGGAACGCGTGGATGGCATCGGCAAGCGGCCATGCCGCCGCCGATGTGCTCGGGGAGCCGTTGGACAACGTCTTCTCCGGCGTCGTCGCGTGACGGCTCAATG
>Ga0157376_10003471_pt1 | contig 10864 bp, 7 predicted proteins | sample M45metaG_FD_121801 | JGI IMG/M metagenome (GOLD analysis project Ga0157376, IMG submission 121801) | Miscanthus rhizosphere microbial communities from Kellogg Biological Station, Michigan, USA - M4-5 metaG | ecosystem: Host-associated > Plants > Roots > Rhizosphere > Soil | place: USA: Michigan... | reverse complement strand
GAATGCGCAGCTCGGGAAGGTGCAGCGCCTCGCGGACGTGCGCTACGTGGATGAACTGCCGCGCAGCGACATCGGCAAGGTGCTCAAGCGCCAGCTGCGCGAACAGTACTCGCAGTGAACTGGATTGCGGGGCCGGGCCGGAGCGGCGATGCCTCGGAACGTGCATAGCGCAGGCCCGGCAATGGGCTCGCTGCACTGGACAGCTGCGCGCCCCGGGCGTTCCGCGAGCCCAGCCCGCAATGACACGGTTATGCGGCCTGTTTCAGCGGGATCACGGCACGGACCATGCGTTTGAGTTCCGGCACGCAGGAGCCGCAATTGGTGCCGCACTTCAGCGTCGTTTGCAGCGAGGCGAGGCGTGCCTCGTCGGGGCCCGCGCAGCCTGCCAGGTAATCGCCGATCGCCGCGTCGGTCACGTTGAAGCAGGTGCAGACCTGCTTGCCGCGCGGCTGCACGGCCACCGGCGGCTTCGCGCCCGGCACCAACAGCAGGCGTCCGTAGGCCTGTGCCGGCAGTTCGTCCTGCAGCAGCGTCTTGATCCAGCGCTCGGCACTGGTGTCGCCGGCCAGCAGGAAGCCTTCCAGCCGAGCGTCCTCGCCGCGCCGCACCAAGCGCATCTTGCGGCGCTGGCCGCGCTTGCGGTCGACGTAGCGCAGCGCGTCGGCACCGGCCAGCCCGAGGTGCGCCTCGATGCGCTCCAGCAATTCGTCGGGCGGTGCCTCATGCGCGGCGGCGCGCAGCAGCACACCGCTGCGTTCGCGGCCGAACGGCACACAGGACGCGAAAGGAAACAGCGTCATCACCCGCTTTAGTTCTTCGCGGGCATGCAAGGCTTCTTCTTCCGGCAGCCACGCGATGGCGAGCAGCGACCAAGGGAGCTCGGCTTTCAGGATCTTCACCGCGGCATGTTTGAGTTCCGGCTGCTTGGAGCTCGGGCAGTAGGCCGACGTCGTGATCGCGTTTACGCCGGCCAGGCGCTCGCCGGTGCTGGAACAGCCGGTGAGGTATTCCGATCCCCAATGCATCGCCATGAAGGCCTGGCTCATGCCGATCTCCGCGCTGGCTTGCACCGGCACCAGGATGGAGCCGCGCTTGCTCGTGACGTGCACGAGGTCGCCATCCTTGAGCGACTTGCGCACCATGTCCTGCGGATTCATCTCGACGGCCGGCTCGGCGACGTGGCCGAACAAGCGGCCCAGCGTGCCGGTGCGGCTCATGCCGTGCCACTGGTCGCGCAAGCGCCCGGTGGTGAGCGAGAACGGATAGCGCGACTCGCGCGGCTCGGCCAGCGGCTGCCAGGCCACGTTCGCGAAGCGTGCCTTGCCGTCGGCCGTCGGGAAGATGCCGTCCTCGTAGAGACGCGTCTTGCCCGCCGTCGCGCCTTGCGGCATCGGCCACTGCAGCGGCGTGGCTTCGAGCAACGCGTAGCTCATGCCTGTGATGTCGAGGTCGCGGCCGCGCGTCGATTCGCGGTGCTCGTTCCAGATCGCTTCCGCGCCGGCTTCCTCGTCGGCCATCGGGTAGGGGAACAGCGTCGGTTCACCCGGCCGCAACTTCTTCTCGAGCCGGTGCGCGAACTCGATTGCGATGGCCCAGTCGTGTCGCGTGCTTGCCGGCTTGGGGATCGCCGGGCGGACGCGGCTGATGCGGCGCTCGCTGTTGGTGACGGTGCCGGTCTTCTCGCCCCAGGTCGTCGCGGGCAGCAGCAGGTCGGCGTAATCGCAGGTCGCGGTCGTGGAGAACGCTTCCTGCACGACGACCAGCTCCGCGCGTTGCAAGGCGCGGCGCACCGTCGCCTGGTCGGGCATCGATTGGGCCGGGTTCGTGCAAGCAATCCACAGCGCCTTGATCTCGCCGTCGGCTGCGGCCTGGAACATTTCCACGGCCGTCTTGCCGGGCTTGTCCGGCACGGACGGCACGCCCCACAGCGCCGCGACTTCGGCGCGATGCGCAGGGTTGGCCATGTCGCGATGCGCGGACAGCAAGTTGGCCAGCCCGCCGACCTCGCGTCCGCCCATGGCATTCGGCTGGCCGGTCAGCGAGAACGGGCCCGCGCCGGGTTTGCCGATCTGCGCCGTGGCCAGGTGCAAGTTGATCAACGCCGCGTTCTTCGCCGTGCCGCTCGCAGACTGGTTCAGGCCCTGGCAATACAGGCTGAGCGTCGCGGGCGAGGTCGCGAACATCTTCGCGGCGGCGAACAGGTCGGCTTTCGGGATGCCGCAGACCTGCGCGACGAGATCAGGCGTGCAATCGCGCACGGTCGCCTTCAGCTCGTCGAAGCCGTTCGTGTGCGCGGCAATGTAGTCGTGCCGCACCCAGCCTTCCCACAACATGATGTGCAGCAGGCCGTTGAACAGCATCACGTCGGTGCCGGGCTGGATCGGCAGGTACAGGTCGGCGATCTCGGCGGTGTCGGTGCGGCGCGGGTCGCAGAAGATGATCTTCATCTGCGGGTTCGCCGCCTTCGCGTCCTCGATGCGGCGAAACAGGATCGGGTGTGCCCACGCCGTGTTGCTGCCGACGATGAAGATGCATTGCGCGTGATTGACGTCGTCGTAGCAGTTCGGCGGTGCGTCGGCGCCCAGCGTGAGCTTGTAGCCGGCCACCGCGCTGCTCATGCACAGGCGCGAATTGGTGTCGACGTTGTTGGTGCCGATGAGGCCCTTCGCGAGCTTGTTGAAGACGTAGTAGTCCTCCGTCAGCAACTGGCCGGAGATGTAGAAGCCCGCCGCATCGGGGCCGTCCTCGCGAATGATCTGCGCGAACGTCTCGGTCGCGAAGCCGAGCGCCTGCTCCCAGGTGACGCGCACCGGGCGGTCGCCGCGGTGCTCGCGCCGCATCGGGTGCAACAGGCGCGACTGGTGCGTGATCGGAGCGGCGGCCGTCAGGTGCAGCGTCGAGCCTTTGGTGCACAGCCGCCCGAAGTTCGCCGGATGGTCCGGGTCGCCGCGCACGCCGGTGATCTGGGTGCCTTCTGATTCGATGACCACGCCGCAGCCCACCCCACAGTAGGGGCAGGTGGATTTCGTTTCCCTCACGACATGCAAGGACCGGCTTTCGGCGCTTCCAGGTCGGTCGCGTGCGTCGCCAGTTCCACCGGGTCCATCAGCACCTGGCCTTCCTCGACGCGGCAGGCGAACTTGGGCGTGCAGCCTTCATCCGGCGCTTTCGCGCAGCCGTCGGCCAGGCCGATGGTCCAGTTGTGCAGTGGGCAGGCCACGCTGGTGCCGAACACGATGCCTTGCGACAGCGGGCCGCCCTTGTGCGGGCAGCGATCGAGCAGGGCGAACACTTCGTCCTTGTCGTTGCGGAACACCGCGACGTCCATGCCACGCGGCCGCGCGACGCGGCGCGAGCCCAGCACCGGGATGTCCTCGACGCGGCAGATCACGGTCCAATCGTTCATCTTCATGCTTCCTGCTCCACCGGGATCTTCGTGAACTGGCGCGTATCGACCGCGGCCTTGTCGTGTTCGAACCAGGGGTCGGGCTCGCCGTCCAGGCTGAACTGCAGGCGTTCCCACAAGGCCTTGCGGCCTTCGTGGTCCTCCAGGATCTTCTTCTTCACGTAGTCGAGGCCGACACGGTTCACGTAGTGCACCGTGCGCTCCAGGTAATGGCCTTCCTCGCGATAGAGCTGCAGGAAGGCGCCGCTGTACTCCAGCACCTCGGCGGACGTCTTCAGCTTGCAGAAGAAATGCGCGACTTCGGTCTTGATGCCGCCGTTGCCGGCGATGTAGATTTCCCAGCCGCTGTCCACGCCGATCACGCCGACGTCCTTGATGCCGGCCTCGGCGCAGTTGCGCGGGCAGCCCGACACGGCGAGCTTGACCTTGTGCGGCGCGTACATGCGCCACAGCGCGCGCTCGAGGTCCTTGCCCATCTGCGTGCTGTCCTGCGTGCCGAAGCGGCACCACTCGGAGCCGACGCAGGTCTTCACGGTGCGCAGCGCCTTCGCATAAGCGTGGCCCGAGGGCATGCCGATGTCCTGCCAGACGCCTTTCAGGTCTTCTTTCTTCACGCCCAGCAGGTCGATGCGCTGGCCGCCGGTGACCTTCACGGTCGGGATCTTGTACTTGTCGACCACGTCCGCGATGCGGCGCAGTTCGGCCGCGGTCGTTTCGCCACCCCACATGCGCGGGATGACCGAGTAGGTGCCATCCTTCTGGATGTTGGCGTGGCTGCGCTCGTTGATGTAGCGGCTTTGCGGATCGTCCTTGGCTTCCTTCGGCCACGTGGAGATCAGGTAGTAGTTGACGGCGGGGCGGCACGTCGCACAGCCGTTGGGCGTGCGCCACTCCATGAAGGCGAAGGTGTCCCCGATGGAGAGCAGTTTGTTCGCCTTGATGGCGTCGCGCACTTCCTGGTGGCTGTGGTCAGTGCAGCCGCACAGCGCCTTCTTCTTCGGCGCGGCGGAGTAGTCGCCGCCGGCGGTGAACATCAGGATCTGTTCGACCAGGCCGGTGCAGGAACCGCACGAGGCGCTCGCCTTGGTGTGCTTCTTGACCTCGTCGATCGTGAACAGGCCCTTTTCCTTGATCGCCTTGCAGATTGTGCCCTTGGTCACGCCGTTGCAGCCGCACACCTCGGCGTCGTCGGGCATGGAGGCGGCCTTCGTGTGCCCTTCATGGCCGGTGTCGCCCAGGCTCGACTCGCCGAACATCAGCTTGTCGCGGATGTCCGTCACGCTGCGGCCTTCGCGCAGCAGCTTGAAGTACCAGCTGCCGTCCACGGTGTCGCCGTACAGGCACGCGCCGACCAGCTTGTCGTCTTTCAGCACGAGCTTCTTGTAGACGCCGCCGAACGGGTCGGACATGACGATCTCTTCGGTGCCTTCGCCGCCCATGAACTCGCCGGCGGAGAACAGGTCGATGCCCGTCACCTTCAGCTTGGTTGACGTGAGCGAGCCGGTGTAGCGGCCGATGCCGAACTGCGCGAGGTGGTTGGCCGCGACCTTCGCCTGTTCGAACAAGGGCGCGACCAGGCCGTAGGCGACGCCGCGGTGCGCGGCGCATTCGCCGACGGAGTAGATGCGCGCATCGGTCACCGTCTGCATCGTGTCGTTGACGACGATGCCGCGGTTGCAGTGCAGGCGGGCCTTCTCGGCCAGTTCGGTGTTGGGGCGGATGCCGACGGCCATGACGACGAGGTCGGTCGGAACTTCGGTTCCGTCCTTGAACTTGATCGCGCTCACGCGGCCGCCGGCGCCGCCGACCAGTTCCTGCGTGTGCGCGCCGATCATGAACCTAAGGCCGCGGTCTTCCAGCGACTTCTGCAGCAGCTTGCCGGCGACGTCGTCGAGCTGGCGTTCCATCAACCAAGGCATGACGTGCACCACCGTGACGTCCATGCCGCGCAGCATCAGGCCGTTGGCCGCTTCCAGGCCCAGCAGTCCGCCGCCGATGACCACGGCTTTCTTGTAGGTCTTGGACGCTTCGATCATCGCGTTGGTGTCCGCGATGTCGCGGTAGGCGATCACGCCGTCGAGTTCCTTGCCCGGGACGGGCAGGATGAAGGGGTTGGAGCCCGTGCACAGCAGCAGGCGGTCGTATTCTTCTTCGGTGCCGTCTGCGGCGCGCACGATGCGGCGCACGCGATCGATCTCGACGACCTTCTTGCCGGCGTGCAGCTTGATGTGGTTTTCTTCGTACCACTCCCAGGAATTGAGGACGATCTCGTCGAGCGTCTGTTCGCCCGCGAGCACCGGCGACAGCAGGATGCGGTTGTAGTTCGGATGCGGCTCGGCGCCGAAAACCGTGATGTCGTAAAGATCGGGCGCGACTTTCAAAAGCTCTTCGACGGTGCGAACGCCCGCCATCCCGTTGCCCACCATCACCAGTTTCGATTTCTTCATGCTTGCTCCAATGGATACTGCGTTGGAGGTCGTGCAAGCCTCATGCCAGAAGTTGGGGCTCTGCAGCGGCCCTTTCTGCACCAAAGCGTTGCGCGAGCGGCGTGTTGCGGTGCACCAAGATGGGCATCGATCTTGCTTAAGCTGGTGCATGGCATTCGAGATCGACATCGGCTTCACGTCGCTGCCCGGCAAGCGCGAGGTGAACGAGGACTTCGCCGCCGCGATGCTGCCCGAGCCGGGACGCGAAGCGATGGGCGCGATCGCGGCCATCGCCGATGGTGTGAGCATCGGCGGCCTCGGCCGCGAGGCAGCGCAAACGACGGTGACCAGCCTGGTGCGCGATTATTTCGGCACGCCCGAAACCTGGGACACCACGGTGGCGCTCGATCGCATCATCGGTGCGCAGAACTCGTGGCTGGCCGGCTTGAACCGCCGCCGGCAGCCGGCCTGCGGACTGACCACGCTCACGGCGCTCGTGCTGCGCGGCCAGAGTTATTCGCTGGCGCATGTCGGCGACACGCGCGCTTACCTGATGCGCGATGGCCAGGTCACGCAACTCACGCACGACCACACGATGGGTCACGCGGATTTCAACCACCAGTTGCTGCGCGCCGTGGGCGCCGAGGACCGCCTGGTGGTGGATTACATGCAGGGCGACCTGCACGTGGGCGACGTGTTCGTGCTCTTGAGTGATGGCGTGCACAACGTGCTGCCCGCGCGCCAGCTCGAATCCGCGGAAGCCGCCGGTGCGCAGGCCCTGAGCGAGGCGCTGGTGAAGATGGCGCTGGACGCCGGCAGCCGGGACAACGCAACGGCGCTCGTGGTGCGCGTGCTCGGCGTGCTCGACGCGACGCTCGCCGACGAAAACCGCGTGGCCCAGGCGCTGCCCATCCCGCCGCGGCTGAAGGTCGGCGACGTCATCGACGGCCTGCAGGTCACCGCGCCGGTCGCCGACAACGGGATCAACATCCTCTACCAGGTCCGCGATCCGGACAGCCGCAAGCTGTACGCGCTCAAGACCTTGCATCCGCAGCGCGCGCACGATGCGCAGGAGCGCGGCATGCTCGCGCACGAGGCCTGGCTCGCCAGGCGCATGGGCTCCGGCCGCGCGGCGGAGAACCTGGTCGGCGTCGTCGATCCGCTCGTGGACTCGCCGACCGCGTTCTACGTTCTTTACGAATGGCACGGCGGCGAGACGCTGCAGCAGATGCTGGACCGCAAGCACAAGTTCGCGCTGAACCAGGTCGTCGGCGCGGCGACGCAGGCGGCGCGCGCCTTGGGGCGGCTGCATCTGCAAGGCGTGGTCCACCGCGACGTGAAGCCTTCCAATTTGCACCAAGGCGAGGATGGGGTGCTGCGTCTGCTCGACCTGGGCGTGGCGCTGAGCGGCAGCGAACCCGAAGCGACGCGGCTATTGCACGCGGGCACACCGAGCTATATCAACCCCGAGCAGTGGGGCTACCGGGCCGGCGGATCGGGGGACGCGACCCCGCAGGCGCCCGATGCGGGGAGCGACCTGTTCGCGCTCGGCGTCACGCTGTACCAGTTGTTGACCGGCGGCAAGTTGCCGTATGGCGATGTGCTGCCTTACCAGGCCGGCCGCTACTTCCGCGATCCCGTGGCGCCCAGCCGCCATAACCCCGAGGTGCCGATCTGGCTCGACCACGTCGTTTTGAAAGCGGTGGCGCGCGACCAGCGCCAGCGCTTCGAAACCGCCGAAGAGATGCTGCTCGCGCTCGAGCGCGGGGCCTCGCGGCCGCTCACCGCACCGCAGTCGACGCCGCTGATGCGGCGCGATCCGGCGGCGCGCTGGAAGATAGCGCTCGCGATCAGCTTGCTGTTCAACGCAGCGCTGGTTTTCTGGCTGCTGTTCCTGCCGAAGTAGCGGCGGTACGAGGGGCAGGCGCCGCCTGCTGGGGCCGCGCGCGGCCGCCTTTTTCCGCCCAGGTGCGCGTCCAGCGGATCTGCATGAAACGCAGCATCACGAGCATGGCCGCCGCGCAAACGGCAAAGCCGACGAAACCCCACAGATAAGTGCCCGCGTACTGCTTGCTCATGCCCATCGCGTTAGGGATGAAGCCGCCGCCGAGCGCGCCGATCTCGCCGATCATCGAACCGGCCACCGCAGTGGCCAGCGGCCAGCGCAGCGGCACCAGCTGGAACAAGGCGCCGTTGCCGGCACCGAGCGCCGCAAAGCACAACATCAGGAGCAAGGTCGTGGCGACCAGCGAATTGCCCGCGAGGCCGCACAACACGAGCGTCACGCAAACCGTGGCGAGAACGGCCGTCAAGGTGTTGACGCCGCCCCAGTGGTCGGAGATCCAGCCGCCGAAAATGCGCACCGCGGCGCCCATGAACGCCGCCAGCATCGACAACTGCCCCGCCTGCACCTTGCTCACGCCGAACTGATCGTAGTAATAGGAAGGCAGGAACGTCGTGAGGCCGATGAAGCCGCCGAAAGTGACCGCGTAGATCAGGCTGAACGCCCAGCCGTCTTTTTCGAACAGGCAGGCGACGTGCTCGCGCAGCGACGAATGCTTGTCGACGTCCGGCGGTTCATGGGCAAACACGACCACGGTGATGATCGGTACCAGCATCGCGACTGCGGCAATGCCGTAAACCGCTTGCCAGCCGTAGTGCTGCGCCAGCGCGGGCGCGACCAGCACCGATACCGCTGTGCCCACATTGCCGGCGCCGACGATACCCATCGCCAGCCCCTTGTAGCGCGCCGGGAACGAACCCGAGCCCAGGCTGAGCGCGACACCGAAGCTGGCACCGGCGATGCCCAGCAGCACGCCCATGGCCAGCAGCGAGCTGTAGGAGTCGACCACGAAATAGCCGAACAGCAGGGCGACCATGATCATCCCCATCTCGACCAGCGTCGCGCTCTTGCGGCCGATGTACTGGGAGAGGATGCCCAGCGGAAAACGCATCAGCGCACCCGCGAAGATCGGGATCGACAGCATCACGCCCTTCTGCGCGGGCGTGAGGTGGTAGGCCTCCGAGATGAAGGGCGCCATGGCGCCGTTCATCACCCAGATGCAGCAGGAAAAGGCGAAGTACAGGAACGAGGCGAACAGCGTCGGTGCATGGCCCGACTTCAAGAAGGTGCGGAATCCCGCCATGGTGCGAATCCTCGATGAACGTGAATGGGGAAGTTCACGGATTCAGTGCGAGAAACATGCCAGCTTGGGGCAGCCGCACCGCCCCGGTTCCGCCTCATTGCGGGGCGCGAACGAGCCCCGCTTGGTGCATCGCACGTTTTTCGTGCGTGTGCACCCGCTAGTGGCGCCGCTCCATGTCCACGCAGACCAGCGCGGGTTGATGGTTCCAGCGCAGCGTGATGACGTAGGGGTGCTTGCGCACGCGCGCCCGGATGCCGGACGAGCCGTGCAGTTTGACCGGCACCGAGATGTGCAGGCCCGCGCCCAGGGTCTTGCGCGCGTTGCCGCCGAGCGTGTTGGCCACTTCGCCCACCGCGTCGAGCAGATTGCCTTCGGAGAGGTCGGTTTCGCCCTGTAGCAGCAGCAGCTCGCGCACGAGTTGCGGCGGCATCGACACGATCACATGTCCGTTGTACGAGCCGGAGAACGTGACGATGCCGTTGAAGTCGTGCCCTTCGACATCGCCCGTCCCCAGGAATGCCGACGTGATCTGCGGCTCCTGTTTGGTGATGACCTGGAAATAGCGCCGCACCGAATCGATGAAGAGCTTGAGTTCGGTTTCCTGCAAGGAATCTGTCATCTTGCCTCCATGACATCGAGCAAGGCCATGCGCAAGTCGTCGTCGGAGAAAGGCTTGGCGACGAAGCCACGCGCGCCGAGCTTGAGCGCCGCGATTGCCGTCGATTTGTCCGACAGCGCGCTCACGACGAGGATGTTGATCTTCGGCAGCAGGCGCAGCAGCTCGCCGATGCATTGCACGCCGTCCATCTCCGGCATGGTGAGGTCCATGGTCACCACTTCGGGTTGCGTCGCGCGCGCGATGCGCACCGCTTCAGCGCCGTTGCGGGCGAGGCCGACCAGCGAAATGTTCGCGAGGCCGCCGTTTTGCACCACCCGCGAGATGCGCGAGCGGATCATGTTGGAGTCGTCGACGATCAGGAGTCGCATGGGACGTGCCTTTGCGTTGGGAATCATGCGGCGAACTTGACCTTGAACTCGGTGAACTGTCCCGGCGTCGAGCTGAGCAGGATGCGCGCGCCGAGCTTTTGCACGTTGGCCTGCACGACGTCCAGGCCAACGCCACGCCCGGCATGCATCGACACGCCGCCCGCCGTCGAGAACCCCGGCTTGAAGATGTGCGAGACGATCTGGCGGTCGTCGAAGCTTTCCAGCTGCGCGGCGGTGTACCAGCCCAGGTCGAGCAGTTTCTGCCGCACCTTGGCCGCCGACAGGCCCGCGCCGTCGTCGCGCACGGCCAGCGTCCATTCGGATTCGCCCCGCACCAGTTGCACTTCCACTTTGCCGTCCTCGGCCTTTTGCGCGGCCTTGCGTGCGGACGGCGGCTCGATGCCGTGCACGACGGCATTGCGCAGCAATTGCACCGCGATCTCGCGCAGCAGGTGGGCGGCATCGGCCTCCATGTCGCTCGCGCTGCCCATGCGGATCACCGCTTGCACCTTCTTGCCGCTGTCCACCGCGACGTCGTGCGCGAGTTTCGCGAGTGCGGCATTCACCGCATCGGGCGTCGCCGGCGTGTCTTCGACCGGCCGCTGCAACCCGGTGAGGCTCTTGAGCGCGCCGATCTTGGTGAGAAGGTCTTCCAGCGGCATCGGCAGCGCGAGCAGGGCGCCGCCCAGGTCGCCATTGGTACCGCCGGAGTCGCGGATGCGCCGCAGCTCGGTCTCGAACAAGTGTGCCTGGCCGGCGATGGTTTCGAGGCCGAGCGTCGCGGCGTCGCCCTTCAGCGAATGGATGCGCCGCGCGATTTCTTCCAGGCGCTTGAGGATCGCCGCCTCGCCGTGCGCGGCCGAGGTGCTGCGCATGATGTCGTTGATCTCCAGCAGGCT
>Ga0157376_10003468_pt1 | contig 10869 bp, 9 predicted proteins | sample M45metaG_FD_121801 | JGI IMG/M metagenome (GOLD analysis project Ga0157376, IMG submission 121801) | Miscanthus rhizosphere microbial communities from Kellogg Biological Station, Michigan, USA - M4-5 metaG | ecosystem: Host-associated > Plants > Roots > Rhizosphere > Soil | place: USA: Michigan... | reverse complement strand
GATCTTCTTAGCCGCAACGAGAATCGCCTCAAGTAACCGATTGATATCCTTCTCGCGAGACAGAGCTATGCCGATCTGATTCAGTTCGGACAGACGAGGAAACAGATCGAGGGTAGTCATTTCGTTCTTTGCTATGCAGGCGAGTCAACCTTGCTGATCGAAATTGGCCTCGCGCGGCGTTACTTGATACACACGGCACGCACCTGGTGCATGTCGGTGATCCCCATCAACACTTTCTCTACGCCGTCCTGCTTGAGAGTGCGCATGCTATCGTTCAGAGCCGCGGCCAGAATTTCAGCGACGCGCGCATGCTCCTGTATCAGCTTCTTTATCAGATCGCTGCCCACCAGCAGTTCATGCAAACCAACGCGGCCTTTGTAACCAGTGCCGCTGCAAGCTTCGCAGCCCACTGGCGAGTACAAGGTGAACTGGCCTTTCTCGTCCGCAAAGGTCTTGACCCAATCGCGATAAACACCCTCATATGCAGCTTTGGGGTCACGCTTCCAGCTGTCGGTGTTCTTGAGTTCCTGGCAGTACTCCTCCAGCAGGAGCTTGATCTCCTCCTGGCTGGCCGGATGCGGCTGCTTGCACTTCCCGCACAGGCGCTTACCCAGCCGCTGCGCCAACACGCCCAGCAGAGCATCGGCGAAGTTGAAAGGATCCATACCCATGTCTAATAAACGGATGATGGATTCCGGAGCGCTGTTCGTGTGTAACGTCGCAAACACCAGGTGGCCGGTCAGGGATGCTTCGATGCCGGTGGAGGTCGTCTCCTTATCACGCATTTCGCCAACCATGATGATGTCGGGATCGGCACGCAGGAAGGCTTTCATGGCCGTGGCGAAGTTCAACCCAGCCTTCGGGTTCATCTGCACCTGCCGTAACCCTTTTTGCGTAATTTCCACCGGGTCCTCGGCAGTCCATATCTTGGTATCGGGCGTGTTTAGATATCCCAGCACGGAGTGCAACGTGGTGGTCTTGCCTGAACCTGTCGGGCCGCAAACGAAGAACAACCCGTATGGCTTGGAGACGGTTTCTTTCAAGCTCTTGAGGTTACGTGCGGACAAGCCGAGCTTGTCCAACGGGATCGGTTCCCCAGCCGCCAGGATACGCATGACGATGTCTTCGACACCGCCTTGAGATGGAATGGTAGCCACCCGCAACTCGATGTCCAGGGGGCCGAATTTCTTGAATTTGATCTTGCCGTCTTGGGGCTTGCGCTTCTCGGAGATATCCAGATCGCACATGATTTTCAACCGTGCGGCAATAGCGTTGCGATAGCTTGCCGGAACCGAGATGTATGGCACCAGCGTGCCGTCCTTGCGGAAGCGAATCTCGGTCTTGCCCTTGCCTGGGTAAGGCTCGATGTGGATGTCGGATGCACCCTGATGGTATGCGTCCACGATCACTTTGTTCACCAGCTTGACCAGCTCGTTATCTGCTGCCAGCGAAACTTCGTCGCCTGCCGTACCGCCGCCCTCTTCCTCGGAGTCCTCGTCCATCCCCGACAACATATCGCCGATGGAAGAGGTGTCTGCGAGTTCGCTTCCGAAAAACTGGTCCAGCGTAGCGGCAAACTCGCGCACAGTACAAACGCGATAGACCACACGGCTCTTGGGAAAGATATTGGATACGATGCGCGAAGCGCGTACGCGCTCCGGGTCGGTTGTGATCACCAACAGACCATCCTTGCTATCTTCAACCGGCACCCACAGGCTGCTCTCGAGAAAATCCCGCTTTAGATTTTTGAGCAGATCCAGCGGTTTGATGCGATCCATCTTGAACGGCTTGTAGGGCACGCCGAAGAAAGCAGATAGTGCCTCGCCGATAGCACTGGGCTTGACTTGGAATTCGTCCAAAAGCACGGTCTCAATTTCGATGCCCTTACGCCTTGCCGAGCGCGACGCCAGTTCCATCTCCTCGGCGGATAGTACGGCGCTCGCCACCAAAGAATCGTAGCGCCCCCGCACCACCGACGAAGTCTTCTGGCGCTGTTTGAATGCGATCGCCATGGTCTCGCACAGATTCACCACGCCTTCTTCGGCGAGCGGCGAGAACGGCTGACCGCTGCGCGTGTTGATCGCCTGCACGACGCCGATCAACTCACCCGCGGTGGCATCCACCACTGGGGCAACGAGCATCTGCTTGGTGCGATAGCCGGTACGCTTATCTACCTCCTTGAGAAAGCGAAGCCCAGGGCTCAAGCTGCGCAGTTCGTTCTCGTCATAAACATCGCGGATGTTGATCAAAGACCGGTTGAGGGCAACATACCCGGCGATCGACTGGTCGTTGATCGGCAGCTTTAGATCCTTGAAGGAAGTCAGGCCGGTCTTGACCTTTGAGACAATGGAGATCCGGTCGTCGGAGAGGGTATAGATCGTCAGACGATCTGCGCCGATCAGGCTGCAGATATCCTGGCCCAACTCGAGCATGATCTCGTCCACATTGCTAGTGGCGTGGATCTTGTTGGTGACAGCCTGCAGCTGCTTCTGGAATTCCAGCTTGCTGCTGATGTCAGCCAGATTCTGCTGAGCTTGAGGCTTTGACTCGAACACTGTACTCATGGCCGCGATCCTTAAGCTATCAGAATTTGAATACCTGGCCGTTGGACAACATGCGGGGCGAGTAAGCACCCGCAACTGCTTCCACCTCCTCCATCGTCAGCGCACCGTCCCCCGGCTTGAGATGAGAGACGAAAATTCGCGCTGGCCGCTTGAGCTTGGCCAGTTCTTGCGCAAGCATGTCCGGCGTCAGATGCTTGGATGCCAGAGCGAGGTCCCGCTCCTCATTCGAAAACGCCGTCTCGATAATCAGATAGCGCAGGTTCTCGATCTGGTTGACTACCTCCCACAGGGCATCGTTGGAGGTCGTATCGCCGGTAAAGACGAGACTGCTCTCGCCACTGTCCAGGTGGAACCCCACAGCCGGGACAACGTGATTGGCCGGCACCGCCGTGATCTTGCGGCCACGAAGGTTGATCGTATCCCCAACGCGAAACCTCTCATAACGCAGGTACGGCGCTTCGCGACTGGGAATCTCCGCAAAATCCGGCCAGATCTTCCAGTTGAAGAGGTGCGCCTTCAGGGTGTCCAACGTCTCCTGCGTCGCATGTACGGTTATGGGTGCGTTGCGCATGCCGCCCACCGTATCGATCAGAAACGGGATGCATGCCACATGATCCAAGTGTGAGTGAGTTACGAAGATGTGATCGATTTGCTTGAGTTCGGTCAGTGTGAGATCACCCACGCCCGTACCGGCATCGATCAGAATATCGTGATCCAACAGCATGGACGTCGTGCGCAAATTGCCGCCGATACCTCCACTGCACCCGAGTATCCTGAGCTGCATCGGTTATTTCGTATCGAAGATCCAGGTGCCATCCCAACCGGCCCCCGGAGGATTCTTGCGCAGCTGCGCGACGCGCTTCACGAATTCGGCGTACAACCCTACATTCGGATACATCCGCTGCAGGCTGAGCAATTGCAGCTCGGCCTGGTCCCACTCCTGCGCACGGTACAACTTGAGCGCTTGATGCCAAAGGGAAAGTTGATTGCCCATGGACTTGTCGATCGCAGCGGCAGGCCCGATCGGCTCGAAGATCGCGACCGGTTCGGTCTTGCCTTTTGCCCTCACGCGGTCCAGTTCACGGAATACGACATCGGGACACGCAGCGCGAGTGTTCTCGCCCACGATCATGCCAACGCCATACTGCTTTGTAAGGCCTTCCAGCCGCGAAGCGAGATTGACCGAATCTCCCATCACCGTATACGCGACTCGGATCTCGGAGCCCATGTTCCCCACGCTCATTCGGCCACTGTTGACACCTACGCCGATATGCAGGGGCGGCCAACCGCGCGCTTGGAACTGTGGTTCGAGCTTTTGCATGGTCGCCTGCATCTCCAGCCCGGCGAGGACTGCGTCGCGCGCGTGGTGCGGATCGGAAATCGGGGCACCCCAGAAGGCCATGATACAGTCGCCCATGTATTTATCAATCGTGCCCCTGTGTCGGTAAATGACTCCCGTCAGCGGCGTCAGAAACTCATTCATCAGCTGTGTCAGTTGCTTTGGGTCCAGCCCTTCCGAGATGGTGGTAAATCCCCGAACATCGGAGAACAGCACCGACATTTCCCGGCTTTCTCCCTCCATGGAGAATCGCTCAGGATTCCGGCTCATTTCCTCCACCAGCACGGGAGGTACGTACTGGCCGAACCGCCCGGTGATCTGCCGTTTGCCCCGGGATTCCACGAAGAATCCGTAGGACATGTTCAGCGCGAACAGCAGCAGGATCATCAGCACGCCGGAGGCGAGCGGCAAGACCAAGTTGCCGTATTCCCACACAGCGACGTTCGTGGCGATGACTACTGTCATCGCCACGCCTGTTACAAGGGTCGCAGGGAAGGGATTAAGCAAAGGTAGGACCAGCACCATGGCTAGCCCGGAAATAGCCAGCAGGGCGAACTCCGCCCCCAGCACGTAGGGGGGCATCTGCTTGATCCGGCCATCGAGCATTCCGGAGATGAGGTTCGCGTGAATTTCGACTCCGGGGTAAACCTTGCCCACTGGGGTCGAGCGCAGATCCAGCAGTGCCGGGGCAGTAGAACCAACCAGCACGATCCGGCCTTCCAACTCGCTGCGCGGGGCCTTCGCCTCGAGAATATCGGTCACGGAAACGTACTGGAAAGTTCGTTCGGGTCCACGATAAGGAATGAGTGCCGTCACCTCCCGATCGACAGGTATACGGATCTGACCGACATCGAGCCATTCCAGGCCTGGATAGGTCTTTGACCAGCCCGACGCGTTGGTAAATCCGGGTTTGATCGGCGGCGCGTCCAGCAGCAGTCGCACTATCGCCAGGGACAGGGGCTCATAGTAGGCGCCCGCATACTCTGCAAGCATGGGCACACGTCGCGACACACCGTCTTCATCGGGCCAGGGATTGAAATGACCAGCGCCAGCGGCGGCCTTGTGCAGTTCCACCAAATTGGCCCCGTAACCAGTCCAGCGGGTGACGTCGATGTTGCGCCCCTGAAATACACCCTTGGGTAAGACTGGCTCAGGAAGATGACCCGCACGGTTAGCAAGTTCCTCGGGGTTCTGGGTGAAGTAGAAACCCAACACGACGGGTCTGCCTTGCATCTTCTCGCCGAGGATCCGGTCGAATTGGAGGCCTGGCTCAAGGGCTTTGAAAGCTGACTGAAATGCGGGCACACCGCGCAGTTCGTTGTCCGCCAGCTTTCGCAGCACTTGCAGGCCAGAGCTTTCGTCGCGCTCTGCGAAGACTACGTCGAAACCCACCACCCGCACTTTGTAGTAGTCGAACAGGAGGTCGAGAAGCTTTCCAAGGCGATCCCGTCGCCAGGGCCAGCGTCCTTCCACAGCGAGGCTCTTCTCGTCGATTTCGGCGATCACGATGCGCGAATCGCCTGTGCCCGGCATAGTCAGCCGTAGGCGCGAGTCGTAGAGGATGGCTTCGAGTCTTTTGACGAGAGGGATGTCGTATAAGCCGGCGGCTTGGCCCAGAAAGGCCAACACGACCAGCAACCCCAGCGCGATGCGCACAAGGTGCTTCTTCACCCGAACCGGCCCCTCGTCAGACTGCTTCGATCTGCCGCACGCCTTTCATTCTGAGAATGGGCGTAGCAGTGAACGCGACGCATATACGATGCGCCCGCATACGTCCGGGCCCGTGAGAAATACGGGTTGCTACGCAGGCTTGAGGTAGAACTCCATCTTCACGCCGGCAAGCTCGATCACATCGTGATCGCCAAGAGCATGCGCTTGTGCGTCGAGTTGCCTGCCGTTGACGACTGGAAAGCTGGCCCCTTCCACGTGTGTGATGAAGTAGCCTTGAGGACGTTTCGCGATTACGGCAACCTGTACGCCAGGCTTACCCAACGTGGTAAGCGGTTTGGACAGCGGCAGTTCCTTGCCCGCGCTCGGTCCAGATAGGATCTGGATGGTGCCAAGAGCCCCCGTAGCAGCAGCTACACCGGGCTGCGTAGCTGTAGCGGCGGCTGCAGCTGCAGCAGCAGGTCCCGGGGCGACTGCAGGTGTCACGGCCGGTGCAGGCGGAGGAGGGGCTGCAAGAGGTTGCGCCGGTGCGGCGGCGGCTTGTGGGGCTGCGGCCGCCGGCGCAGGTGTGGGCGGAGGTGCAGTCATCGTCGCTTGCCGAGCAGCGTCGCGGAGTGTGCCGCCCGTACTCTGGCTGTGCATCATCTCTGGATTGACTACGGTATCGCCGAAATTCTTGGCTGCGGGCTGCGAGGCCTCGACTGAGGGTACCTTGGGTGCCTCGGGTTTGGGCGCGGTGCCGGGGGGAGCGCGCAGCACCATGGTTTTTTCGAAATCTGTCGGGTCGGCTTGAGCCACCGCTTCGCTGGCGTACTTAAGCTTGTACTTGCCCAGCTCCACCACATCGTTGTTTTGAAGGAAGTGCTTCTTGATCGGCTGCCCGTTGACCAATGTGCCGTTCGTACTTCCCAAGTCCTCCAAAAAGGAGTCGTTGAGAATGGTCATGATCATGGCGTGCTCGCCGCTGACCGCGAGGTTGTCGATCACAATATCGTTATGAGACTTGCGACCGATAGTAGTGCGCTCTTTAGTGAGAGGAAACTCTCGCAGTACCATGCCATCCAAGCTCAGGATCAGCTTCGCCATAAACTCAATCCCCGTTCTTACCGAACCATGTCTTCAACCGGCTCAACCAACCCCGTGCAGCCGGGAAGGGTTTTTTGACCCGAACCAGAATCACTGAAATATTGTCTCGTCCACCGTTGTCGTTGGCCATTTGTACCAATTGATTCGCAGCCAGCGGCAGATTGGCGCCCAGAGATGAGAGCGTAAGGTGAATGTCCTCGTCCTCGACCATATCGTTCAAGCCATCCGAGCACAACAGATAAGTATCGCCTTCGCGCGCATCGAAGGTGCTGATGTCAGCCTCGACGTCCGGTTCGATACCTACCGCGCGCGTCACCAAGTTCTTGTTCTGCGATCGACGAGCCATCTCCTTGGTGATCATGCCACTGTCTATTTGCTCTTGCAGCAGCGAGTGATCGCGTGTCAGCTGCGCCAATTTGTCGTCTCGCAGACGATACAACCGCGAATCGCCCACGTGCGCCACCGTGATCTGGTTGTCGCAGAGCAAGGCAGCCACCAGCGTCGTCCCCATGCCAGCGTATTGCGGCTGACTATTGGCAGCTTGAAAGATGGAGCCATTGGCTCGAGCTGATACATTGCGCAGGATCTTCGCTGCGGTAAGCTCGCCATCCTCGCGATCCTTCTCGTACGGCGGGATACGCGACACGGTGTCACGTGTTTCCTTGGTGATCAAAGCAACCGCAATGCCACTGGCAACCTCGCCGGCATTATAGCCCCCCATCCCGTCAGCCAGCACGGCGAGTCCTATGTTCGGATCCATGCCGATACTATCTTCATTGTGGGCCCGCACCATCCCCGTGTGTGTCGCTGACGCCATTTCCAGAGCTTTGCCTAAATCCGTCATCGTGCAGGTTCAAAGCGCTACGTCTACCATGCCGAAGATCTCGGCGCACTCACGAATGGCTTTCGCCGTTTGATCTCCTGTCGCAATACGTTCCTGTGTTTGCTTCGCCAACGCTCGATTGATGATGCCGACTAGGCAGTCGGGCAATGCAGAGTTCAGAGTCACAGGATTGATTCCGATCTTTGGATCTTTGCCCAGATACACCACGCCCATCGCGCCATTGCCGAGTTCCTTCTCGACCTGATAGCGGCCGAGCATCGGTTTTTCCACCGTACCACCGTCGAGAACGAGCATGCCTGCATTGCCGCGGCCGCCGCCGTTAGCGAGAATCGCGGTTTCCGACATGGCCTTCGCGCGAGAGGTTCGGTAGTCGAGATCACGGAACTTAGGGTTATGCGTCGACATCAATTCGAACACGGACTGCGCCTTGTTGAACCGTCGTTTGCGTTGGAAATCCAGTCCGAGGTTGTGCAAAGTGTCCATCAGCTGGTCGTCGAGGGGGCACTTCTTGAACTTGTCGAACGCCACATCCAGCTGGCCCTGGCGATCACGACGATGCGGTCCCTGGGCATTGCGATTGGAGAAGGCCCGGACGCCAAGGTCGTAGGCCTTCCGCTTCATGTTCTGGACAAAATCCGTCCTGGAAATGACGAAGACCGCGACGGCCACCGCAACGCCGAGGAACCAGTCTGACTTCCAGAAACCCGTTCTAGCCATCCTCTCGCGTCCCGCATGTCAGGTCGATCCTGCAGATGCCAGCCGTACAGTACGGGATTCTCTTATTTTCCAATGTGTTATCCCGTAATAATCATTGATTCTACGACATGTATGCTTAAAGTATATGATTTTTTACCAAAAGCCAACCTTGCAGCCCACTCTCTAGAACCCCGCAAACCGGTCAGGGGCTCGCCTTCCCTCAACAATTAGTATCCTTCGGCGTTGCAGGTTAAGTACGCCGTAACCGCTGGTCACAACGGCGTTTTTCTATCGCCAAAGCTAAGCGGGATTGTGAAATGCAAGGCTTATGCCAAGGGGCCGTCTTGCCTCACCTGGGAGGCCGCCAGAGGGCTTCGAGGGCGGGCGAAATAGCCCTGTAGCGTTTAGTCGAGGCATTCGAGTCCCACGATAGGGACTCACGGGCCCGAATGGAACCCGGGGCCAGACACTCCGCCCGCTGGGCGGTGGGGCGAATGGCGCAGGAGGAACTAGAACTGTCTATGCCCAGGAGAACCTGATTAGGAAACGCCCTCTACGACGAGCACACTGCTGATGGAAGTCCGTTGGCGGATAGCCTTCGCCTTGGCATAGTCAGAAGAATCGCTGAACGCGCGCGCCTTCTCCATGCTCTCAAACTCGACCACCACGACGCGTTTGGGCTTCCACTGCCCCTCCAGGTAATCGATCTTGCCGCCGCGCGCGAGAAACTTGCCGCCGAATTGCTGCAGCGCCGGCGCGACCAGCTTGCGGTATTCCTCGTAACCTGCGGGATCGGTAATTTCAATGGTCGAGATAAGATACGCGGACATGACTCCTCCTGGTTGATTTTGGGTCCGATGATAGACGGCAGGTAAGCCTCGGGGGGGCCCGCACGATCGGTATGCGCAATCGTGCCACGCGCAGAAATGCCCGTGGCTATTGTCGCCGCAAAGGCTCGCGCTGAGGAAGTGTCGCGTAGTGCGCCAGCGCAGCCGCAAAGGCGTTGTTGACGCTCGCCCAGTCGATGCGCTCGGCGGCCAATCTCGCGTTGACGCGCAGTCTGGCACTACGCGAAGCATCGCCTGCCAACTCTACGGCTATGCGCTCGTAGGCCTGCGCATCCGCAAAAGAAGCCAGCACCCCGCATTCGCCATGCACGATATGCTCGCGTGCAGCTGCATAGTCAAAAGCTACGACGGCCAGGCCGCTCGCCATCGCCTCCAACGTCACGTTGCCAAAGGTTTCCGTGGTGCTGGGAAACAAGAAGAGATCTCCCGATGCGTAGTGCGCGGCCAGATCTTCACCTGTTCGCATGCCTGCAAAAATCGCCTCTGGATGTTGACGCTGGAGTAGCGGGCGCGCGGGCCCGTCCCCGACCAGCAGCAATCGCGCGCGGGGTACTCGACGCTTCATGGCGGCAAAGCTCGTGAGCAGCAACGGAAGATTCTTTTCCGGCGCAATTCGACCGACATACAGCACGACCGGATCTTGCGCCCCGACACCCCAATTAGCACGTAACTCGGCGCTGCGCCGCTGCGGATTGAACAACGCCGTGTCGACCCCACGGGCGACCACGCGGGTTTCCCGATAGCCGGTCGCCAAGAGTTCCGCGCTCAATTGCTGGGTGGGTACGAAGGTGCACAAGGAACGGCCGTGGAAGTAGCGCAGGTACGCGCCAATCGCCGGCTGCAAATACCCGACACCGTAGTGTGCAGTGTAGCTCTGAAAATTGGTGTGGAAGTCGGATGTCGCAGGCAATCCCAGGCGTCGAGCCGCGGTAACAGCTGACCATCCGAGTGGCCCTTCGGTCACCACGTGCACGATATCGGGTCGCCATCGAGTCCAAGCGCGCACCATGGTGGCGGTGACGGGCAGGCCCATGCGCAGACCCGCGTAGCGCGGCAATGGAACGCCCGCCACCAGGATCTCCTGCAGCACGCTACCGCTCCGGGGATGGTCACCGGAATGCTGGCGCGGACGAACGAGCTGGACCTGGTGACCACGCTCCAGCAAACCCTCGAGCATGCGCCCGACTGTCATGGCAACACCGTTGACTTCAGGCGGGAATGTCTCGGTCACCAGCGCGATGCGCAGAACCGTCTGCGCGGACAGGACGGGCTTGCCATTCATGGCGCGCAGGTTGCGCCACAAGTGCGACCCCAGCTTTACGAATGCGTGACGCTTGGATGAAGTCGGATTAAGCGGTTTGTAGGAGATCTGCCGCGACGATCAACCGAACAGTACCAACCCCCACACCACCACGACATTCCACAAGCTCACGAACACTGCGGCGCTCCCGATATCCTTAGCGCGCTTGGCGAGCTGGTGATTTTCGAACGATATGCGGTCAACGGTGGTTTCGATTGCGGAATTGAGCAATTCGACAACTAGCACCAGTAACACGCTGGTGACCATCAGAGCTTTGCCCAGACCGTTGACCGGCAGGAAGAGGGCGAGCGGAATCAGTATTGCGGCGAGCAGAACTTCCTGGCGGAAAGCATCTTCGTTTCGGAAGGCAGCCTTGAAGCCATCCATGGAATAGAAGAATGCGTTCCAGATACGCCGCAGGCCGGTTTTCCCCTTGAACTCGTTGGTACTCAGATCGTCCACGCGAGGTCCAGGTCTCGTGCTGCTTTGACGTCATCCAGTCGACGAACCGGCGTGGTGTGGGG
>Ga0157376_10003463_pt1 | contig 10871 bp, 5 predicted proteins | sample M45metaG_FD_121801 | JGI IMG/M metagenome (GOLD analysis project Ga0157376, IMG submission 121801) | Miscanthus rhizosphere microbial communities from Kellogg Biological Station, Michigan, USA - M4-5 metaG | ecosystem: Host-associated > Plants > Roots > Rhizosphere > Soil | place: USA: Michigan... | reverse complement strand
TGGGCGCGATCCTGTACGAACTGGTGACCGGCGAGCCGCCGTTCCTGGCGCACACGCCGCAGGAGACGCTCAAGCTCGTAGTCGAAGGGTCGCTGCGCAATCCTCGCCGCTACGTGCCCGACCTTTCACGCGATCTGGAAGCGATCATCCTCAAGTGCATGGCCTATCGGGTCGACGAGCGCTACGCGAGTGCGCGTGACCTGACCGACGATCTGAGCCGCTTCCTCGAAGGGCGTGCTGTGGTGGCGCGCCCGCTCAACGCCGCGCAGCGCGCCATGCGCTGGGCGCGGCGCGAACCGAAGCTCGCGGCGATGACGCTGTGCGCGTTCGCAGCGCTTCTGATCGGCCTGGCCGCGACGACGAAGCAATGGCAGAGGGCAGACGACAACGCGCAGCACGCACAAGCCAACGCGCTGGTCGCGCAAGAGCGGCTGTGGGATTCGCGCGACGCCGCGAGCTTGCGCCTGCTCGACGACGGCGACGGCTGGAATGCCGCGCCGCTGGTCGCCGCGAATATCGAGGAGATGGAAGCGGCGGGGGCCGGCGGCCGCGCGGCGGCGGCGCGCCGTCGACTCGGTATCGTCGAGAACGCGAACCCACGCCTCAGCGACGTGATCAGTGTCGCCGGATCGGCGCTGGCATCGGCCATTTCGCCGGACGGCAGCAGGCTCGCAGTCTTTGCCGATCCGCTCGAAGTGCAAATGGTCGAAATCGCCAGCGGCAAGCAGCTATGGGCGCGCAAGTATCCGCCAGAAACGACGGAATTCTCTGCGGTCACCAGCGCCACGTTCAGCCCGGACGGCAAAGCCCTGCTGCTGGAATCGCGCACAGTGCCGATGGCGCCGTTCCCGCACGGGTTCGATGCGCTGATCGACGTCGCCACCGGCGAGTTGCGAATGCCGCCCACGGAGTTCGCCGAGATCGGCGGCATTACATTCAGCGCCGACGGCCGCGTCGCGATTCTGACCGATACGGTCGGTCGCTCGCAGCTGTGGTCAACCGATCCCTGGCGGCCGCTCGGTCCTTTGCGGCAGCTCTCGGCGAACCCCGGCCTGTCGTTCGTATTCGCGCAGATCGCACCCGACGACCGCCGCTTCGTCTACACGCATCACGGCCGCGTCGCGCTGGTCGATGGTGCGACGATGCACGAGCGAGCCGTTCCGCTGTCGAGCGACTTCGGCGTCATTGCCGCGTGGGCGGTCAGTCCGGACTGGAGCTGGCTCGTCGTCGGCGATCGCGAAGGCCATCTGGCCGCGATCGATATGCGCGATATGTCGATCCACGATCTGGCGCCCAAGCCGTTCCACAGCGTGAACTCGTTCCGCTTCAGCGACGACGGCACTCTGCTTGCGGCTGCCGCCGGCGCCAGCGGCGTGTACGTGTGGCGCTGGCCGCTCGGCGACTTGGTCGCGGCGCCTTTCGGCGCGCCGCAGGCGATCGACAACATCGAAATCGACGCGAAACACAATCGGGTGCTCGCACTCGCCGGCGACGGCAGCACCTCGCTTTGGCAGCTCATGCCGGCGACCTCGACGCTGGACCGCAACACGGCGTTGCGTCTCGGCGACCGGTTCGGGCAAGCCACGCCAGCGCCCAACGATTTCCAGCAGTGGCACAATGGCACGGTGACGTGGCTTCCCGACGAAGACCTCGTCGCCGTCAGCGAAGGCGCAACCCGTGTCGCACGCCTTCCGCCACCGGTGTTCAAGCGCGCCCACGGCGCACCGATACGAACCACGTCGCTGCACTTCGACGGTCGTCGCCTGCCCGCCGTCGAAGGCAATCGCGTGCAAGTCGTCGACGCGCTGCGCGAAATGCCGCTGGCCGCGCCGATCGAACTGCCGCAGCCGCCGAGCTTCGCCGAGATCGCTGCCGGCGATGCGCTGGTCGTCGTCGAAGGACGGCGCCTCCACTCCTTCGCTATCACCGACGGCGCGGCGCGCTTTGCGCCGATCGAACTGACCAACTCGCCGTTGCACGTGGAGCTGAGTCCGGATGGCCGGCGCGCGGTCACCGGGTGGCTCGACCATGGCGAATACGGCACCGGCGAAGTGCTCGAACTGTGGGATCTCGTGAATGGCGCGCGCATCGGTGGCCCGCTGCGCGTTCCCGGTCCCCTGGACGGCCTGGCGTTCAGCGCCACGGGCCGGCGGCTGGTGGCCTACAGCTTCGAGCGCCTGACTTTGTGCGACGGCGATAGCTTGCGTGCCGTTTCCGATGCGCTGGCGGACCTGCGTACGCCGGGATTTCGAAAGAATCTGAACCTCGGCATGTTTGTTCACGTTGCGTTCGACGGCGACGAACTGCTGCTGATCGAAGTGCACGGCGACGGGCGCGAGCTCAATGGGCCGGCCGAATTGCACCGCTACTCCAGCGACGGCCGCGTCAGCACTCAGACTGTTGCGCTGGACTGGAAGGCCATTCTGCCAGTGCCTGTCTCACACGACCTGCTGATCGTGCCGAACGACGACGCGCCGGCGCTGCGCGACGCGGAAGGAAGCATGCGTCCGCTGCGCGACGCCGGCGGCGCGGATGGCGGCACGGCCCTGGCTGCGAGTGCGGACGGCCGCTGGCTGGCTCGCGGGCTTCGCGACGGCGTCGACCTGTTCGATGCGAGCGACGGCCGACGTCTTGCCCGGCTGCACGCGCCGCTGCCGCTGCCCGATCGCGTCTGGCAGCTCGCGTTCAGTCCGGATGGTGAACGCCTGCTCGCTCGCAGCGTGCGCAACCGCTGGCTGGTCTGGGACATCGCGCCGGAAGCCCGTACGCCTGCCGCCGTGCGCCGCGAGCTGGAACTCGGCGGTGTCGACGTCGGTTACGCTCTTGCGCCAGCACGCGAAGACGAACGCGCCGCGTTGCGCGAGCACGACCATGGAGCGCCAACTGAACCGCCGCGCGCCGATCCGAAGGGTGTGCGCACGGTGGCCGGCGGCGCAATCGCCGCGCGCAGCCCCGACGCACCGGCAGCTGCCCTGGACCTGACGCCGGTCTATAACCTCGGACTCAACGAGGTGAGTCGCCCGGTCCTGCATTCGCCCTCCGACTTCGCCTGGTTGCCGAAAGGCGTGCAGCACCTGCTCGGCATCGACTACGACATCCGCGGGGCGATCCAGTTGCGCGACGAAGAAGGCTTCTACGAGCAGCCGATGACGACCGCGCCGCGCGCCGTGCACGTGTCGGTTGCCAAGCAACGTGCCGCCGCCATCGATGCGCTGATGATGTCGGCGCTCACTTGTCCCGCCAATCCTCACAGGCCGTTCGCCGTGGTCGGACTCGAATACGCCGATGGCACGGTTGCCGACCTGCCGGTCCTCTGCGACTTCGACCTGTTCCACTGGCGCCAGATGTCGGGGCTTGGCGACCACGCGCAGGTCGCCGTGCGCGGTCTCGACGCGCGCCTGGTGCCACTGCTCTGGCGACCGGTGCACGTCTACGCCGTGCATCTTGCGAATCCGCATCCGGAAAAAATGATCCAGGGCGTGAAACTGGTCGCCGGGCTGGGTTCCGGCGGCGGGCCAATGTTCCTTGCAGCCACGCTCGAACCCTTGGAAGTCGCTGGCGATGAGCACTAGGTTCAGGGACACAGCGCGTCTCGCATTGGGCGCGGCTGCGCTGACGCTGTCGATTCCCGCAAACGCCGACGAGCAGGAGGTTGCGGCCGATGCACCGGTGCTGGCAACGGTCGAAGTGCTCGGCTCGCACATCCGCCGCGTCGACGTCGAGACGCAGCATCCGGTCTTCACGATCGATCGCGCCGAGATCCTGCGTACCGGCCTGTCGAGCGTTTCCGACATCATCCAGAACATCGTCTTCAATGGCGAGACGCTGAACCGGCACATCAACAACGGCGGCAACGGCGAGATGCTGGCAAACCTGCGCAGCCTCGGCTTCAACCGCACTCTCGTGCTGCTGAATGGCCAGCGCTTCGTCACCGACATCGGCGGCGCCGTCGACCTGAGCGCGATTCCATTCGGCATCGTCGACCACATCGACGTACTGCTCGACAGCGCGTCGGCGATCTACGGTTCCGACGCGATCGCCGGCGTCATCAACATCGTCACTCGCAGCGGCTACGAGGGCGGTGAGTTCGGCATCTATGGCGCGCAGTACGACCAGGACGATGGCCGGCGCACGTTGTACGATTTGAGCTACGGCGCCAAGGGTGATCGCTGGAGCGCATCGGCGGGCATCGAGTATGGGCGCGACGATCCGGTGTTCGCCGGAAATCGCGCGATTTCCGCGGTGCCGCGCTACGGGCTGCCGATCGGAGCGACGGCGTCGGGATTCACGCCGTACACGATCTTCACACCACAGTCGCTGGTTCGAAAGCGTATCCAGCTAAGGCTCATCGACGGCCAGCCCGGTACTTCGCCGGATGACTTCCGGCCGTACGACAGGTTCGGTATCGTCCATGAGGATCGCTACAACTTCACGCCCCTCAACTACCTCGAAACACCGCAGGACCGGCGCGCCGCATTCGCGCAGATGCGCTATGAATTCAGTTCCGCGTTCGCGCTCAGCATCGACGGACTGTTCAACCAGCGCGGCTCGGCGCAGCAGCTTGCCGAGCCGGTCGTGACGTTCACCAGCGACAACGCCGGCCTGCCGGATGGTTTCGGCATTTCCGCCGACAACGCCTACAACCCGTTCGGCGAGCCGATCACCTCAGTGGGCCGTCGTTTCGTCGAGTCGGGACCGCGCGCGTCCGAGCAGAGCGTCGATACGGCGCGCGTGCATCTCGGACTGGACGGCGCGTTCGTGCTCGCCGATCGCGATTTCACCTGGGGCGCCGACGCGGTTGCGACCAGAGTGCGCGCGCGCGAGCTCACGACCGCCTACGCCGACGACCGCAAACTGTCGCTCGCCGTCGGCCCCTCTTACTTCGACGCGTCGGGCGCCGCACATTGCGGCACGCCCGCTGCACCAATAGCGGATTGCGTGCCGCTCAACTTCTTTGGGCCGCCCGGTTCTCTGACTCCGGCAATGCTCGACTATGTCAACGCCAACGAGACCAACCGGACGACCAACGAATCGCGCATCGTCGATGCGCGCGTCACCACTAACGATCTCTTCGCCCTGCCCGCCGGCGGGCTCGGGTTCGCCGCCGGCATCCAGTACCGGCGCGAGAGCGGCAGCCAGCTCATCGACCCGCTGCGCGCGAGCGGCAACGAAAACGGCAACGGCGTCACCTATGACTCGACCACGGGTGCCTATTCGGTGAAAGAGGCGTACCTCGAGTTCGACGCGCCGCTGCTGGCGGAGAAGCCCTTCGCCCAAAAACTCGACTTCATCGTCGGTACCCGCTATTCGAATTACGCGAACTTCGGCGGCACGACGAACTCGCAGTACGGAGTGCGCTGGAAACCGGTCGACGACTTGCTCGTTCGCGCCAACTACGCCGAGGGCTTCCGCGCGCCGGCAATAACCGAGCTGTTCCAGGGGACGACGCGCGGCGCCGGCGTGCCAGACGACCCGTGCGATCAGATCAACAACGATCCGCCACCGACCGCCGCCGTGCTCGCGCGTTGCGCGAAACTCGGCGTGCCTCCCGACGTTGACTCGTCGTTTTCCGGCGGCAACACACTGGGCGGCGGCAATCCGAACCTGCAGCCCGAGACCTCGCGCTCCCGCGGCATCGGCATGATCTACACGCCGCAGCAGCTGACCGGTCTCGACCTCAGCCTCGACTGGTACCACATCGAAGTGCGCAACGCGATCGGCGACCCCGGTGCGCAGGCGGTGGTCGACGACTGCTACGTCCGCAACAGCGATGCCGCGTGCGCGTACATCGTGCGCGATCCGGTCGTCGGCACCCTGTTCCAGGTCACCGACCTGATCCAGAACATCCGCGGCGGCATCGAGACCGAGGGCTACGATTTGACGCTCAACTGGCGCCACGACACGCCGCTCGGCCACCTGAGCGCGCACTGGGTCACCAACTACGTCGACTACTTCGGCGAAATCGGCCAGCCGCCGCAGGGCAGCACGCTGCCCGACGGCTCGATCGCGGTCGGCAACATGGTCGGCCTGTCGAGCCCGACGATCTCGAACCTGTTCGGGGTGATCTGGCGTTGGCGCTCGGAGATGCAAGTCGCCTGGGAAACCGGCCCGTGGAGCGCATCGCTCACCGCGCGCTACTACAGCAGCATTCTCGAAGACTGCACCCCGGTCACCCGCACCGCGAGCAACGTCAACGATCCGTCGTTGCGCGGCTTGTGCTCGAATCCGGATCACCCGGTCCTGATCGGCGGCTTCCCCGCCCCCGAGAATCGCGTGCCGAGCGTGACGTTCTTCGACTTCGAAGGCACTTGGCATGCGCCATGGCGCGCCTACGTCACGTTCGGCGTGCGTAATGCCTTCGATCGTACGCCGCCGGTGTCGTACTCGGCTTTCGCGAACTCGTCCTTTCCCGACTACGACATAACGGGCCGGTTCTTCTATTTCCGCTACCGCCAGCAGTTCTGACCTAGCCGATCGCCTGCGCGCGCCGCGACGCCGTGGCTGCCTTTGCCAGATCCAGCGCAACTTCGAAGTCCGCGACGAGGTCTTCGGTCGCCTCGATCCCCACCGATACGCGCACCAGGCCATCGCCGATGCCAGCCCGGCGGCGCGCGGCCGCGTCCATGCTCGCGTGCGTCATCGTCGCCGGGTGCGCGACCAGGCTTTCGACACCACCGAGCGATTCGGCCAGCGTGAAGCAGGTCAGGCCGTCGACGAACGCCTCGACGGCAGGCTCGCCGCCGGCGAGATCGAAGCTCAACATCGCGCCGAAGCCGCGCTGCTGGCGCGCCGCGAGGGCATGGCCCGGGTGTGTCGGCAACGCCGGAAAGTAGACTTTTTCCACGGCCGGATGACGCGTCAGGACATCGGCGAGTGCGTTGGCATTTTCCTGATGCGCGCGCAGCCGCGGCTGCAGCGTGCGCAGTCCGCGCAAGGTCAGATAGCTGTCGAACGGCGCGCCGCCGACGCCGAGGCAGTTGCACCACCAGGCGATCTGCTCGCCGAGCGCGCTGTCTTTCCAGACGACCGCGCCGCCGACGACATCGGAATGGCCGTTCAGATACTTCGTCGTCGAATGCACGACGAGGTCGGCGCCGAGCGCGATCGGCTGCTGCAGGGCCGGCGACAGAAACGTGTTGTCGACGACGACGGTCGCGTCGACCGCATGCGCGAGGCGGGCGACTGCGGCGATGTCGGTGATGCGCAGCAGCGGATTGCTTGGCGTCTCGATCCAGACGACCTTCGGCTTGCGCGCGAGCGCAGCCGTGATCGCCGCCTGATCGGTGAAGTCGATGAAGTCGACCTGGTAGAGACCACGATCGGCCTGGGCCTTGAACAGACGGTAGCAGCCGCCGTAACAGTCGTGCGGCGCGATCAGCAGGTCTTCCGGCTTGAGCTGCGCGGTCAGCAACGTGATCGCTGACATGCCGGACGAGGTGACCACGCCGCCGGCGCCGCCCTCGAGCTCGGCCAGCGCGCCGGCCAGGACGTCGCGCGTCGGATTACCCGACCGGGTGTAGTCGTAGCGGCGCTTCTGGGCGAAACCGGCGAAGCTGTAATTGCTCGACAGGTAGAGCGGCGGCATCACCGCACCCTGCGCCGGATCGGTGTCGACGCCCGCGCGCGCGGCAATCGTGGCGGTGCGGCGAGTCATATCGTGGACTCCAGTGCGGCTGCGAGGATGGCGGAGACCGCGGCCTCCTCCTTGAGAAACGCGTCGTGGCCATGTGCGGAGGATATTTCCACCAACTGGCAGTTTTCGCCGGCCCGCTTGACGTACTCATGCAACAGCGACAGCGGTACGGTAAGGTCTTCGCGCACCGCGAACACTGTTGTCGGCGCGCGAATGGCTTCCGGATCAATCTGGTGGCCGTCGAGCGATCGGCCGAGGCAGCGATAGGCGACCGTGTCGAAGCGGCGGGTGAACGTTTCGCCGTGATGCTGCAACCAGCCTACAACACCATCGCGTGAGGTATCTTCGGCGAAGCGCTGCTCGATACCTTCGGTTGTGCGGTAGCACAGCACTGCCAGCGACCGCGCCAGGGCAAGCGCCTCAGGCGTCTCGCCGCCGAGGTCGAGAATCGCGCGCTGGATGTGGCGCAGGCCGAGGCCAAACTGGGCCGGACAATGCGCGGCGCTGAGAAGAACGAGTTTGCGCAGGCGATCGCCGAGCAGAGCGGCAAGGTGTTGCGCGACATTGCCGCCGTACGAAGCGCCGACCAGAAGGTGGACACGGCGCACGCCGAGCCGATTCAGCAACAGCAGGAGCGCGCGCGCTTGGTCGGCGGTTGAAATAACGGGAAATTCCAGCCTCTGCCCCGCCTCGTCCGACACCTGTGCTTCATGGGAGCGAGGTCCGGTAGATGCATCACAACCGCCGAGCCAATCGATCCCGAGCACGCGATAGCGCTGCGTGTCGAGCGTCTTGCCCTCGCCGCACTGGCTTTCCCACCAGCCGTTGCCTTCGGCCGAACAGGGCCGGCGATGCGCGGAGATGCCGCCGAGCGCAATGATCAGCGGCGCATCTGCCGGGCCCGCGCACTGCCACGCCAAACGCGCGTTTTCGAGGACTTGGCCGGATTCGAGGCGGAACTGCCGCGGCAGGTCGAGCACACCCTGCTGCCAAGTGATCGCGGCGAAGGATTCGGCAATTGTCTCGATGTCGAGTGTGGGTTTGCGTTGGGCTTCCGCGCTCATGGGTGTCTCGCCGTTCATCGTTGATTCCAACGAGACGAGCGCTCCAGCGCGATCGCCTCATCTTCGCGGGTTTGCCGTGATCTTTGCGGATCGCGGGCCTCGCAGGAGTTGGCACCTGCCGCACTTGCGGTGGTTGCCCCGGCGTCTTCGAGCCTTTCTCTCGGCCGGTCTGGATGAGTACGTCGCAATACTACCGGTAGTTGGTTTTGGGTGTCAAGACGTTTAGACGGCTGTATTGGGCAGGGACTAGGGGCTAGGGGCGAGGAGGAGCGGCGCAGGGTGGGCCTGGGCCCACCAATCTTCCCGTAGCGCAATGGCAAAAGCCGGTGGGCAAAGGCCCACCCTATGAAGCTTCGGGTCCGCGACGACGCGACGACGCGATGAAAATCCCCACCAGCGACAACGCCAGGCCGATCCAGTCGGTCGCCACCGTCGGCCGCGCGAACAGGATCACGTCGAGCAGGAATGACAGCACCGGCTGCAGGAGCAGCAGCAAACCGACGAGCGACGCTGGCAGTTGCGGCATCGCGCGCGCGATCAGCACCCAGCCGAGCACCTGGCCGAACAGGCCCAGCCCGAGCAGCGACAACCACGATTGCGTATCCGGGATCGCGTAGCCGGCATCCTCGACGGCGACCGCGCCGCCCAGCGCGATCGCGCACAACACGCTGACCAGGCACAGGGTCCACTCCGGAGTAAGCCGTGCGCTGCGCAGTTGCGCGCGGCGCAGGCTCAGCATGAACACCGCATAGGCGACGCCAGTCAGCAAGCCGAGCACCACCCCGAAGTGGTAGGCCGGCGTCAACTTGTCCCAGCCGACGCCGACGAGCAGATACAGCCCCGCCAGCGCCAGCATGACGCCGAGCCCGAAACGCCAGCCCGGCCGTTCGCGGTAGAAGGCGATGCCGACACCGGCCATGATGAAGACCTGAAGGTTGCCGAGCAGCGTCGCCAACCCCGGACCGACCTCGCGGATACTGCGGTGCCACATCATCAAGTCGACGCCGAACGTCAGCGCCGGCAATGTCAGCACGAGCAGTTCGCCCAGCGACGGCCTGCGCCATTGCCGGCGCGCGAGCAGCAGCACGAACAGCATGATGCCGCCGAAGAGCATGCGATAGAACGCCGATGTGGTCGGCGCAACATGCGCCCAGCGCACGAAGATGCTCGTCGTGCTGATCATCGCCGCGCCGAGTGTCATGCGCACGAAGGCGCCGCGCGGAATTGCCGCGATTTGCCTGTCAGCCATGGCGATTACCGGCGCGATGCCGCACTCAGGCGAACCGCGCTCAGGCCGGATCCGGCACCCAGCCGCCGTCCGGTTCAGGCTGTGCGCGCCGCTCGGCCAGTGCCGCGTCGATACGCTCGACGATCGGCCGCGCCTGCGGCCAGTCGATCTCGGCAACCATCACGTTGACCAAAGCCAGCGGCGGCAGCTCGCCGGCCGCTCCGGTCAGGTACTGGCCGCTGACAAACGCGGTGATACCCGCGTGTTCGAGCTCGTTCTTGACGAGATTCGCATCGATGATGTTTTCAGCCTCGTAGACGATTTTCACGCGCGACTCCGACTCGATGCGCCCACGCTAGCGCATTCGAGCGCCAACGGTAAAGCAGCTCAGCCCTCCCCTCTCTCGGCATCACGCCTTTCCCCCTCTCCCCGCATCGCGGGGAGAGGGTTGGGGTGAGGGGGTGCAACAACGGAATGCCGTGCCGCTCGCCCCAGTGCATTCACCCCTCATCCCAGTCCTCTCCCCGCTGGCGGGGAGAGGGGGAAGAGCGCTCACCCGCGATGCACAATCGCTCAGTGGCAAGCCGAGGCGTGAATGGGCTCACTGGGGAGCCGTAAGCGCAAACACCTCGATATCCTCGTCCCGATACACCGGCGCGCCGAAACGCTGTTCGATCAGCGGCAGACACGTGTTCGCCATATCCGGCCACTGCGGCGGCGGCTTCGCCGGCTTCGGCCACGAACGCAGGTGCACGACGAGGTAGTCCGCGCCTGCGGTGTCGCCGCGCAGCAACTGCGATACATGCACGAAGTGATCGAGGCGCATGCCGGTTGTGGTATCCGGATAGTTGCCGTAGTCGGCCACGCCACACTCCGGCGTCGTCAATCCGATCTTGATGGTTTGGCGATGGACGGCCTGGTACAGCGGCTGCGGGTCGGAATCGGT
>Ga0157376_10003462_pt1 | contig 10878 bp, 16 predicted proteins | sample M45metaG_FD_121801 | JGI IMG/M metagenome (GOLD analysis project Ga0157376, IMG submission 121801) | Miscanthus rhizosphere microbial communities from Kellogg Biological Station, Michigan, USA - M4-5 metaG | ecosystem: Host-associated > Plants > Roots > Rhizosphere > Soil | place: USA: Michigan... | reverse complement strand
TTGATCCGCTCAAGCGCGGTCTCGTGCAACCCATCAGTCGCGAATACGATGGACTCGGGTTAGGGCTGTTCATCGTCCGCGAACTTGTGCGTGCGCATGGCGGACGGGTTGAAGTGCGCTCGGATAGCACGGAGGGAGAAACCACCTTCACGGTGATCCTGCCGCGGCAGAAGTCGGGCGCGCCAGACGGACCTGTCCCATAAATGAACCGACCGCGTTCTAGCGATTCCCAATAACTGATCGACGGCCAAGTGGATGCGCAGCTTTCGAAAGGCTGGTGCGAGCGGGGCGATATTTCGTCCGGCCGCACTGTTCAACCGCATGGCACAAACTGCCGTGAATGCCCGAAGCCAAGATGATTAAAGCAATACTTGGATCAATTCGGTGAAGGGTGTCAGCGAGATGAAACGGCACATGGCCGGCAAGCCGATTCGCGGCGCCCGCGCGACGGTAGTCGATGAACCCGACGTTCGAGCCATCCGCAAGGCCGCCGAGATTAGCCATCGCAAAATTGAATAGTCTGCCGTCGCAGGAAAGCGTCTTAAGAGGCAACGTGCCTAGGGCTAACACCTTTTGCAGTCCGACCCAATCGACCTCGCGATCGTCCGGCCAGTAGTCCTTGGTAACAGCCGCTGCATGTCGGGCATTCGCGCAGAATGTGTAGGGCATCGAGTCGAGGCTCGAAAGTGGAGTGCGACTCAACAGCACACCTAGCGATGCGGGCAGTTCGTCAGTTCCGTGTCGGAGTAGAAGGTCAGATGTTCTCGGGTATAACTAGCTGTGGGCAGCACCGCGACGCCGTGAGGCAAGCCGATGAAGTAATGATCATCCACCCGGACCATGCTTGTCGGCGTGACGGGCCAGTGGAACATATCAACCCAAGCGAGTATCTCTAGCTCCGTCGCTCCAGTGTCTGACAGAGGTCCCACGGCCATGACGCCATGGCTTCCGATAATTACCAATTTCGCGTAAGCGACGCTCGTAGTGTCGAGGTAGGTAAGCATGGGCTCGTCGGGCAGGAGCGTCACCAGTTCTGGTATGGATGGGCGATCGACGTTGTGAATCACGTGCACTGATCCGCGCGTTGTCGTCATGTGCGACAACCCACCGATGACAGAGAGTCGTGCTTCGTAGACCACGAGATCGTTGACGTTGTCGTTTAGTAGGATCTTCGTTTTCCCGTTGTCGTATGTGACTCTTAGCTCGCCGCCAAACTCACCCTGTCGAGTCCCGCGTACGACAGAGACCTCCGCTTAACCGTCGCCGCGGGGCGATCCGGGAAAGCGTCAAGTGAGAAGGGTTCGCTTGTAACGGATAATTCGGCGTCCTTCACATGCACGAAGCGCCGGTTCGTAAAAGGGTACGTTTGAATCCCACTCGCAGGATCGACGCGCGCGCACCGGGAGTACGCCTCGAGCGTCTGCTCATGAAGCCCGAATGTACCTAGATGCTCAGTGATGTCGGATGTCTGGGCATGGATGGGAGCCATTCCCCAGACCAACAAGAACGAATACAAACCCTTCCCGGGCATGTGTCACCTAATCTTGTCCAGTTGTCGGCTTCGGATACGCATGATCCTGCAACGGCACATCGCCCTGTTCGACGCTCGGTCCCGACAGTTCCTAGCAGGCGGCAGCCAGCGTCGATTAGCCATTGAGCATGGGGCCTGAAGTATGCGCCGATGAACTGATGCGAGAGTTGAGGCAAGTCTCGAACGTGACAAAGATTCAGCAGCTTCGGAAGAAATCAATCCCGCCAAAACCCATTGAACCGCTGCGGCGCGAGCTTGGTGTCCCTGACGGTGCTCGTGATGCTGGAGTGTCCTAGATAGCCTTGGATCGCTCGGGTGTCGACCTCTAACTTCTGATCGGCCGCACGTTCGACGGCGGCGGCTCCGCATCTGGTCTATTCCGCGCTGCCTTCAGTCGTTCAGCGAAGTCCAGAAAGGATGCCTGCCCCCTGAGGTGTAGTCCCTCGACAGACGTCCCCTTGACGCGCTGGGCGTCGCGGCTCGCTCTTGCGGCGAGCTCTCGCGCAGCTCGCTCGAAGAGTTCGAGATCCTCATGGTTGTCGAATATCACGCGCGGCACCCGGGATGTTGCAATCGGTCCGCGAGAGTGTCGAGGCTGTATGCCGAAAAGGCACACACTGGATGCGGACAATTCGGGGACAACGGCTGTCCTTGGTTCGACGTCGTACAGACGGTGCCACACGCTCCCTGTATTTTGTGGATATGGCTGTACTCGCAAGTCGGACGAGAACGACACGCCGCCCGGGGCGTGGTCTCGCGTTGTACCTTGGCGATGTTCCTTGCAGTGCCATCGGCCCTCATGGCTGACGGCGCGTCAGAGTGGCATCGGCAGCGGCCCGCAACCTACTGCGCGACGGTACTTAACATGGCCGGCGACACCCCTCAAGAGCTGCGAGACGCAGCCAGCGCAGCACATCGACGCGGCAATACCACTGCGGCGATCGCGCTCTACAGAAAGATCCTCGTTCTGTTCCCCGCGACGCCAGAAGCTATTGAAGCGGTGTTCTATTTAAGCGGCGCCGGCAAACGCGCCCGACGCCCGAAGAAGCGGACGGGGGCGAAAGAGACAGGCTCCTAGAACGCGTCTTAGGTCTCCAGCAATTGGAGACTCTCGGCGGGCGGGAAATCCGCACGCGGTGTGACGGCGTACGGGCCCGCGGGTCTCTATCGCGGCTTCACGTTCCGTTTGGGTTTGCTGACAAAGCCCTTCGGCGGCCTGTCCTCAAGGATCGTATCGTTCGACTTCACGAGGGAGGATCAAGTCGTTGGGCGCAAAGGCCGCGGTTCGAAGACGACCGCGGCGGCTCGCGATCGGGCAAGCGTCGAGCGGCTGTGAGTCTCTCCGCCATTCCTAGAAAACGCCTTTGTGTGCCCTGGTGGATCTGCTCGAATGTGCTTCCCTTCGCAGACTCTGCCTCGCGGCGGGCACGTTCAGCAAGCGCGCGGCAGGCCCGTTCAACGAACTCTAGGTCGGCACCTTCGAATGAAATGGTCACGCGCTTCACCTCGCGATAGTGCTGCAATAGTCGCTCCATAGTGTCAACGGCAGGACAGGCTTATCGCCGAATCGGCCGCACATTCGACGTCGGCGGATCGGGATTGGCTTCGCGCGATTTTGTTTAGCGCCTCTTCGCGCTCCGAAACGCGCTTCGAAAGGCGAATCCGAGCATCGAAGAGACGTCGTCGCGCGCGTTCCTCCTCCAACAACAAGAACACCGATGGCCTTCCAAGCTCCGTTAGCGTTCTTTGAAGCTCGTCGTTGATGCGCACGAAGTTCTGTTGGGCGATCTCACAGAGAACGGTGGCCGCCGCGATCACGAGACTGAGCTTCTCAACGTCGGCGCGAGTCGGGATGTCGGTAACTATTCGCGGTGCGATGATGTTGCGACCGTTCACCAGGACTAGTTGGTTGTCTTGAGGCAGGTGCATCGAGGCGGGGACCCAGTTCGGTTCGGCCATGGTGAGCCTTCTTGTTCAGCGGTTGCGGATCTTCCCTCCTGACCGTCGCTAGGCTACGAGCCTCCCCGCGAGCGCTCTGTTCGGTGCCGCACACTATGGGCTCGAGCAGCGCGCGGGGACGGCCGCCAGATCGGCGGCTACTCGACACTTATTCTTCGCCTTTGCGTCGGCCGTCTTTTGCCAAGTTTCGGCTACGCGCGGACTTCAGCGAGCAACATGGCGCATCGCGCCTCTCGCGTCGCCATGTGCCACACCGCACGTAGGTGTAGAGTGTTTCCCACCGGAGGGGCCTCTCCTCTAAATGAGATGCCGTCCAGTGCCCGAGCGCCACGACCCGCGCGAGAACCACATCCTTGACGCACTTCCCGCCGAGGAGCGGGAACGACTGTTTCCGCACGTAACGCTCGTCGAAATGCCGCTCGGTAGGGTCCTGTACGAGGCGGGCGAGGCGCTGAGCCACATCTATTTCCCGACCGATGCGATCGTCTCGCTGCTGTACATCATGAAAGACGGCGCATCGGCCGAGATCGCCGTCGTCGGCAACGAAGGCGCGGTCGGCGTATCGCTTTTCATGGGCGGTGAGACCACGCCGAGTCGGGCGATCGTGCAAAGCGCGGGCTCCGCATATCAACTCAGCGGTCGGCGTCTGAAGGAAGAGTTCGAGCGCCATGGCCAATTGCTGCACGTGCTGCTGCGCTACACGCAGGCGCTGATCACGCAGATGTCACAAACAGCGGTCTGCAACCGCCATCATTCAATCGACCAGCAGTTGTGCCGCTGGTTGCTGCTGTCTCTCGATCGTCTGTCTTCGAATCGGCTGGAGATGACCCAGGAGTTGATTGCCGACATGCTCGGCGTGCGGCGCGAAGGCGTGACCGTAGCGGCCTGCAAGCTCCAAGATCTCGGCGTGATTCGCTACAGCCGCGGCCATATCACCGTTCTCGACCGGCCGAAGCTCGAGAAGCTGTCGTGCGAATGCTATGCCGTGGTCAAGAAGGAAACCGATCGCCTGCAATCGCCCCACGCGCAGAGTTGAAACAGAAACCCCGCCGAAGCGGGGTCTCTGTCACTGCTCGAAGGTGCACCCATGAGCCAGGCGCGAGCGAGCCACGAACTAAGGCTTTTTTTCCTTTAGGAAACGCTCAAGATCCTGGACGAACGTGCGTATTCGCCGCGTGGCATCGCCGCCTGCACTATGGAGAGCCTGCTCATCGAGTGACTGAGTTTCAGCGTGGTCAGGCTCTTTCTTACGTTTGTCCTTGCTGTCCTGCACGGCGACCCCGCAACCGGTTCCGAGGCGCGTAAACGTAGCCGATCGCGGCGGCTAGTCCGATGACGGCCGTCACGGTGGGACATAAGACTTGCGAGGAGGGCGGTTCATGTTGACGACGCAAGTCCAAACGGTCTACGGGTCACACACCAAAGAACCGTACCCCTAAGCATGGAGCGCGGCGGAGGGCCGCAAAATGGTGCTCATGGTGATCTAGCTGGTGCAATTGAGCCGCCCGGCGAGGAGGAACCATCATAACCATCGTCGAGTTCATCAAGACTCACAGAGAAGAAATCCTTACCGAATGGTTGTCAGTTGCTGATGCTCTGGCGGATCGCGCTTTGTCCAAAGAGGACCTTCTAGACGCGGTGCATGAAATTCTTGACTCGATCGTGCATGCAATGGCGTCAGCAGAGTTTGCACCGCCCGAGAACGTTCTCTCGGGCCAACCCGTCGCAACGCCCGAACTAGCTCATGTAGCCAAGGCTCACGCCTCTCACCGGTTTACGCAGCGCTTCACCCTCGGACAGATGGCCGCCGAATACAGGGCGCTACGCGCCAACGTCACTCGCCGTTGGTTGGCGAAGTGGAAGGGGAAGCCGAGAGGTCCAGGCGCGTTAGCCCGAGAGCTGGCGCTTTTCAATGCCGCTGTTGATTGGTCCCTGACTTCGGCTATCGCGTGGTACGACGCTCGACTCCGCGAACAGCAGAATGAGCTGAAGATGGCGGATCAGAACAAGAATGAGTTCCTCGCGGTTTTGGGGCACGAACTGCGAAACCCGCTCGCGCCCATTCGTACTGGCTTGGAGCTATTGGAGCGCGCGCGCACGAAGCCTGAGCTGCTAGATACCTTGCAGCCCATGATGGACCGACAGTTTTCCCACCTGTCACGCCTCGTTGACGACCTGCTTGACTTCGGCAGGATCAGCCGCGGCGATATTTCTTTGCAGGTTGCGCCAATCGACCTGAACGTCGCGATTGGGGCGGCCGTCGAGCAGGTCGCTGCGTCCATTCACGAGCGACAACACGACGTTGTCGTGACGCTTTCCGAGTCTCCACTGACGGTCCTGGGCGACTTCGATCGGCTAACACAGATAGTGGTCAATCTATTGAGCAATGCCAGCAAGTACAGCGAGCCCGGCAGCAGGATCACCGTAACGAGCCGAGCGGAGAACGACAAAGCCGTGGTCAGCGTTTCTGATAACGGTTTCGGAGTTCCGCCGAAGGATTTAGAAAGGATATTCGAGCTGTTTACCCAAATCCCGGAGCACCGGAAGATGACAGGCGGAGGTGGGTTAGGGATCGGTCTTGCGCTGGCCAGGCGCCTGACCGAACTACACCACGGATCGATCAAAGCAACGAGCCCAGGGCTTGGCCACGGCAGCGAGTTCACGATTAACTTTCCGTTGAGCCACGAGAAACGCACACGTAGAGACCGAAACCAGTCCCGAAGCGGTGTACACGGCACCAGTTCGCATCGCGTTCTAATTGTGGATGACAACACGGACGCCGCTAACAGCATCGGGATTCTGTTGCAAGAAATGGGTCACGACACGCGTACTGCGCACGACGCGCAATCAGCCCTCACACAAATGGAGCTTTTTAAGCCGGCGATTGTGCTTTTAGATTTGGGCCTGCCCGGCACAGACGGAGTCGAGGTTGGACGCAGAATCAGAAGAAAGCCGGAAGGAAGAAACGTATCGCTGATCGCCGTCACAGGATGGAGCCAGGATCATGACCGACGCCAGACGGCTGAAGCCGGCTTTGACGGTCATCTAGTCAAACCTGTCACCGCCCAACAGATTCAGAGTGTGATTGCTCAGGTGCGACGCTAGGCGCGATGCCACGCCGCGGCGGTAACCGTGCAGCAGGACTCCGTTGCCAACTGTTCGGTGTTCAGATATTTCCGCTGCGAATGCGCAGCCCCCCCGTATGCCGTGTCACTAGAACATTAGAGGGCCGCAACCTTTTCGCGGCACTGGGGGCAGATCAACACGGTTTTCTTGGTCGCGCCGACGGTGCCGAACAGCACGTAGCAGTACGATAGCGGCGCGGCGAGGCCGGCCAGAGGGGCGGGACGGGGACAGGGGCGGTTGTGAGTATGGCAGGTCCTAATACGAGGGTCGAAACGAGCGAGTTGGGCAGTGTTCGCATTGAGAGGTTATATGCGAGCGGCCTTGCTATTGAGTGCAATGTTCGTTATCGGCGGAGTATTAGCTGCGCTGGGATATCCAGTCGTGTACATAGCCGGTCGACCTGTCGTTGGTGCGAGCGGTCTACTCTTCGCTCTTATCTGCGCCACCTTGCCTCCGCTGGTCGTATTTTGGTTCAGGTGGCTGCGCAGAATGTAAGCGCCGGCACTGAGGCCGCATGGGGCGGAGGCGCTGCTCCTCGCTACACTTGGCGGATGGCGACCGATTTATAGACAAACTGGCAAAGGACCAGTCGGGACTAATTACGATCGCGCCCGCCTCGGCGGTTTTCTCTTGCTGCTTCGGAGATATACGCGAGCGCAGCGAGCTGCTCGAGCGACGGCACGTGTCCGTCTACGATTTCTTCAAATAGCTTCAAAGCCTCGGAGAGCTTCCCTGCTCTCAATTTCCGCTCCGCGCCTTTGCGAGCAGCGAGATCGCGGACTTCACGGAGTAGGCAGTACCAGCGCAAAACCAGTGATCAGCATGAGGAATGCGAGGACCACCGCGACGATGAACAATTGATCAAAAGTGATCGTGCGTTTCATTGCTGTAGCCACTTTTGGCCGACCTTCCCAGGCCTATGCATGTCGCGTGCCGTTTGATACGCGTCTAGTCCGCGTTCAGACCCGGGTCCAGAAGACGCCGAAGCGGGGTCTCTGAGGTCGACCCGCATGGTTGATGACAGTCGATCAACGCCCCGAAGGCGCGCTCTTCCATCTTTTGGCTTTTCGGGGGCGGCGGCCAACCGCGTCGTGCGTTTGCCGATCTGCCTCATTGAAGCAAGGGAGTACCGCGCGCAATAGCGGTCTCAATTGGCCGGACAATATTTGTCCAGGAGCTGGAACAGATCGTCGTAATTTATGGGTTTGCTTAACCAGTCCGTGTCTAGCTCGCGAGCGATAGACAATAGATTCTGTTCAGCCGACACCAGAACTACGGGGACGCGGGCAAGAGTGTCGTCGCGCAATAGCTTTCGCCGCAGCGAACGGCCGTCCATCTTCGGCATTTGCAGATCAAGGAGAATCAAGCAGGCGGGAAGTCCGTGTCGCACCTTGCTTAGGGCCTCCTCGCCGTCTTCGGCGGTGTCCACTTGGTACCCCCTGGCTTCTATGATCCAACCCAAGCTCTGACGAACGTCAGCATTGTCGTCAACAATCAGGACCCTGGACTGATAGTTCGCCATCTTCGCCATCGCCGCCTCTCGCTCTCCACGCAAGCTTTGCCCGCGTACATCCCTGTACCAGGGACGTGGACGCTAGTGAAACAAACAAGAATCGTGCCGATTACCTCACTAGGTCGTGTGTACGGTGCCCGAGATCGCCCCACGGAGTAGACTGTCTCGAGTCGATGTGAAATCGACAGCCCAACAATAATGGCAATCCTCTACGACCTGCCCGGAGCATGGGTCGAACAAGTCGCCCGCGCTCGCCGCCGCGACTGTTATCGCTGCGACGATCCATCAGCGATCGAGGTGCCGCTCGAGAGCATTGCACCGCCGCTCATTGGCCCGGAGTACCGAGGCTTTATAGAGTCGCGGCTGTACGACGTGATGGTGGCTCTGAAAGAGGACGCTGCACTGCCGCCAGTAACGGCCTTACAGAGACGGAGCACAGTGGTTCTGCTAGACGGTGCCCTTCGCTACTTCGCGAGCAGAGCGGGTGGGTACTTGCAGGTACCCCACGCGGTTCGTAAGCGGCGACATAGCAAAGGCTCGCTATGGCTACCGGGGATAAATCACGCTATTTGCTCGGAGGCTTCACGTTCCGCTGCTTACGAGCGAAACCCTTCGGTGGCTCAGCCTCAATCACTGTGTCGTAGGGGTTGTAGCCGTCTATTTTATCGATCGCTATCGGACCGAGCGGTTGGCCCCTCTCCGCTAAGCTGAGCGCCTCGTTGTCGAGCGCCTTGAGCATGTTGAACGTTCCGGTGTCCGAGGGCTTCACCGAGCCTTCCTCGGTTGACCATTTCCAGCGCGCTTGACCACGCTCATCGTGGTCGACTCTTCCGTTCTCGCTCGCTGAGACGATCCGCACGCGATAGCTGTCGTCGAGCTGATCGGTCTTCGTCCCGTCGTACTCGAGTGCTTCTTCTTCGGAAGTCGGATCTTCGTCTTTCTTTTCGGTGTTCACGATTGCAAGCGTAGCGAGCCAGCCCGGAAGCCGGACGTGACGGAGATCGCGCGAATTTATTCCGCCATTGCAACTAAGACAGGACCCAGGCCGGAGGGTGACGCAAGCAACTTCACAGAATGGCGCCGTGCCGACGTAAGCCAACAGAAAAAACCCGCCGAAGCGGTGTCTCAGTTCTTAGTCGGCCAGCTCGGCCCATCCAGAACGAGCGACCGTGCAAGTAGTCGGTGAGGGGGCTACAGAAGAATCGGACGCGACCGAGCCGTTTGACGTTGAGAACGATGTCACTCTGAGGCAACGAGTGACGTGTGCACGGGCCGGCCGCGAGCTTCGCCCTTGCGATCTCGTATCCACGGATACGAAGAATGATATTTTCGCGTCGCATCTAGCCGAATCAACGGCCATTCAACGCCCGCTCCGAGCGCGGCGTCTATCGGGGAAGCCACCGCATTTCGCGCACGGCCGAACGCGGGTGACGACGCAGCGCCGATTTATCCCACCGATGCAAATAAAATGGACATACCGCGGAAGCGTGGCGTAAGGTAACTGCAACGATTTGGGGGCACGCTAAAAGGCCGCCGAACAAGAAGAAGTGCGATGCTCGAGCCCACGTGGGTTTCTGTCTCGTTGCGACGTCCCAAAGACGGCCAGGTCTGCCTGGTTCGTGAGAGGCAGAGCGTGACGCCGATGCGCGTCACCTTTCGCGCCTCGCCGGTGGCTCGATGGGAAGTCGACTACAGCGTCTTCCAATACCAGTTCTTTGTAGAATGGGCGCCGGATGCCGACGAGCAATCCGAAGCTCACTAGAGACTACGATCGCGCCCGCCTCGGCGGTTTCCTCTCGCTAGATCGCAGATATGCGAGCGCGGCGAGCTGCTCGAGGGACGGCACATGGCCGTCGACGATTTCTTCAAACAGGTTCATTGCTTCTGAAACCTTGCCAGCTCTGAGCTTGCGCTCGGCCTTGGCGAGTAGCGCCCTTGCTGACCGCACGTCCGATTTCCGTTTGCTTCGCTGCTGCCAGAAATGCAGGAAGCATGCCTAGCGAAGAAACCTAGCCGAATCGATCCGCAATGGAGTCGGGGCGTAATACCTGTACTTCCACGTTCGTATAGAAGAGACAGTGACCTCGTTCCGGGACACGACATGAGCGCCGGGGAAGGATTGAGCGGGTGGCGCCGATCCAGCAAGCTGACCGAGCGCCGAGTAATGATCGCGTTCATCGCACTAAGTGCGGTCATCGCGCTGGCGGCATCGGCACAGGCATTGTTCCAACCATCGATTTCAGCGCCATGAAGTTGGAAATCGCGTGGGCACGAACCAACGCTGAGATCGAGGAAATCCGCGAAAGGTATGGTGCCAAGATTGAGCAAGAAGGCCACCGGCGCATACAACAGATTCCTGAGGGCTTTGCGGTACTCGTGCGCCGTGGCAGTGATCTGGTTTGTCGCCTGTGGATACTGAAACCCGAGAACGTCGACGACCAGCGCACGACCGCACTCGGCCACGAGCTGCTGCACTGTTTGCTTGGCAACTACCATCCTTTGTGAATCAACGTCGCAGGGCCTAGCCAAGACGAACTCCGCCATGCGAGTAACTGCGCCTGACGTCTTTGAGCGCTTGACGGGCTTGAGGTCAGATTCGTTCGAACGTGGTCATGCAATGGTCGTCCAGTAGTTCAAGAGGGGCGACTACTGTATGTCGGCGATTCGCGCAGAAACAAAGGAAGTCTTCGGGTCATCGAGAGGCATTTCCGAGTTGAGCACGAAACTAAGACCCGCTGCCAAATATGTT
>Ga0157376_10003461_pt1 | contig 10878 bp, 10 predicted proteins | sample M45metaG_FD_121801 | JGI IMG/M metagenome (GOLD analysis project Ga0157376, IMG submission 121801) | Miscanthus rhizosphere microbial communities from Kellogg Biological Station, Michigan, USA - M4-5 metaG | ecosystem: Host-associated > Plants > Roots > Rhizosphere > Soil | place: USA: Michigan... | reverse complement strand
GCGGCGGGTGATTTATAACCTGATCCTTTTTTTGGTTAGCGTGGCCTGGGTGGTTTTTTCCTGGCCACATTTCCGCCCCGCGTTCAGGTGGTCCACGCTACCTCCGCTGCTTTTTTTGGCGTTCGTCGCCAATGTCTGCTACTGCGCGGCTTACGTGATTGACCTTCCGCTGCAGGGTTCATCCCTGGCCACCGAATGGAAACACCGGCGTTGGGGGCTGTGGCTGGCGGGCCTGCTGTTGGCGACCTTGCTCACGAATTATTGGATCGCCGACGAGATTTATCCATTCGTTCGTTGAAGAGCAGCTCTTTTCCAAACAATCGAAGTCTCGCCTCGCGATCCGCGTTCAGAACTGATGGTGGCAAACCGCCGGATTTTGACTCTGCTGGCACCGCCTCGATCGCGCCCCACTTTTCTCGCGAGTGCCAATGAAAATTTGACGTGTGTTCGGGCCGCGCCTGGGAGCCATTGGCAAAAACTGGTTGCAATTGAATGCATGGACTCCGAAGGAGGAATCTCCGGCGCGGGGACAAGACCAATACGGACGCTGCAATTTGGCAACACCATCACCCTTTAGCCGAACTTCATCAAAGCCTGACTGAACGGTCTTTATTGGCGCGGCCAAGACGATCGGGCCGATGCTGCACCGTAAGTGACTGTTTCTTCTAGCTTTCCAAAAGCCAGCGGCCGTCGCCCGCCGTAGGTAAAGCGGCATTCGGGCATTGCTAGGAATGCCGTTCACAAGTACAATGGATGATTCAGGAGGAGTGTTTTTGTGCTGACGATTCGTCTGTCTCGGTTCGGAAAGAAAAAAAAGCCTTTTTATCGCGTGGTAGTGATTGAGAGCAGCAAGGCGCGCAACGGTCGCGTTGTGGAATCGGTCGGAACCTACGACCCCCTCAAGAAGCCCGCGGAGATTAAGCTGGATGCCGAGCGCGTGAAATACTGGCTCGGGACGGGCGCTCAACCGAGCGATACCGTGCGCAGCTTCATCAAACTGCAGAAAATCGCTTAATTCCCGCGGATTCCACGCATCGCAGTCTAAGGCAAATTTTCGACCCCCCGACGAGATCGGGGGGTTCTGCATCTAAGGGACGGTTCCGTTTGGCCTTGGAAATTTTGGATTGCAGTGAGATGGGAGGTGCCAGGATGAAAGAGCTGGTGGAACTGATCGCCAGGGCCCTAGTGGACCACCCAGACGAGGTCAAGGTGGCAACCATCGAAGGGCCGCAGGCGACTGTGGTTGAGCTGCGGGTGCATCCCGAGGATTTGGGTAAGGTGATTGGACGGCAAGGACGTACGGCCAAAGCCATGCGTACACTGCTAGGTGCATCCGGCGTAAAGCTGCACAAGCGATTCACGCTGGAAATCCTCGAAGAGTAATCACCCGCCGGATGAATTCTCCCGCAGAAGAGAAATATGTGACCGTAGCGAGGGTGCTCCGAGCACGCGGCAATAAAGGCGAAGTGGCGGCGGAGCTGCTTACCGATTTTCCCGAACGCCTCCCGAAAATCAAGCAAATGTATTTGCGTGCGGAATCCGGCGCGCGGCGTGAAGTTGCGCTGAAAGCATTTTGGGTGGACCGCAACCACCCGGGTTTCTGCGTTTTTCATTTTGACGGTGTTGCTTCGATTAACGACGCGGAGAAACTGCGCGGGCTAGACGTGCAGATTCGGTTTGAGCAGCGAGCTGCGCTGCCTTCAGGAAGTTATTTTGTGACGGATCTGATCGGTGCTTCGGTATTTGAGTTGCCGGCGGCGCCAAGTCCGGTAACCTCTTCACCTTGTTCCGCGCCGGAAGTTCCTTCGCTGCTGGGGACGGTTCGCGACGTCTATTTTCCGGGCGAGGGCCAGCCCGGGACACCGTTACTCGCGCTGGATACTTCGCGCGGCGAACTGCTGGTGCCGCTTGCCGAAGATATTTGCAAACGCATCGATGTTGCGGCTCGACGAATCGAAGTTCTATTGCCAGAAGGATTGCGCGACTTATAGCCGCGCGAGTTGATCTTATGCAAGTCGAGAAACTTTCGCTGATCTTGCTGAAGACCGCGATTTTCACCGCGGTCGCACCCTTCACGGTCGGATTGTGGTTCCCCACTCAAGTTCATCGCGCCTATGATTCGCTGACGTTTTCTCCGCAACCATCTTTCCCCTGTGAAATTGTGAGCTGGATACTTTTCGGTTTTGGAGCTGCCATCTATTTCTGGTGCGCGTGGGACTTCAGCGTGAAAGGGCTCGGCACGCCGGCTCCGATTGACGCACCAAAAAACCTGGTGGTGAACGGTTTGTATCGTTACCTGCGAAATCCGATGTATGTGGGCGTGTTCTTCCTGGTGCTATCGCGAGCCGTCTACTTTTGGTCGGTGCCGATTGTTGTGTATCTGCTGCTAGTGGCGATTTGCGCAAACCTGTTCATCCTTTGCTACGAAGAGCCGCATTTGCGCAAAGTGTTTGGCGAGCAGTATCCAGACTATTGCCGGCGAGTGCCGCGCTGGATTCCGCGCATTCGGGCCGCGCGATGACAATCTGCGTCACGGTTAGTTAGACTAAATTCGATGCGATTTGACCTGATCACTATTTTTCCGGAGTTCTTCGAAGGCCCGTTGGAACACGGCATCGTGCGCAAAGCACGTGAAGCCGGGCTGATCGAAATTCACGTGCAGGATTTGCGGCAGTTCACCAAAGATCGGCATCGCACGGTGGACGACCGTCCGTTCGGTGGCGGCGAAGGCATGGTGCTGAAGCCCGATCCGCTGTTTGAGGCCGCGGAGTTTTTGTTGGAACATTCGCTGGGCGATGCGGCTGCGAAACATGTGCTCGCTCCGAACACCGCGATCGTGTTGCTTTCGGCGGCCGGAAAACGGTTCATGCAGGAAACGGCGCGGCGATATGCGCAGCTCGATCGAATCTTATTTGTGTGCGGGCGCTACGAGGGCGTGGATGAACGCGTTGCAGACCATCTGGCGACGGAAGAAGTTTCCATAGGCGACTTCGTGTTGTCCGGCGGAGAATTGCCTGCAGCGCTGATCGTCGATGCAGTCACCCGGCTGTTGCCCGGTGCGTTGGGCAATGAAGCGTCTTCGCAGAATGAATCGTTCAGTTTGCTGGAAAGGGCGGAGCAATCCGAGACCGGCGCTCTGCAAAAAACGCTCTCGGCGAATCATAGCTTGCTCGATTATCCGCACTACACCCGCCCTGCGGATTTTCGCGGCTGGAAGGTTCCGGAAGTGCTGATCGGCGGCAATCACGCCGAGGTGGCCAAATGGCGGCGCGAACAGGCGCTACAAAAGACGCAGCGCAACCGGCCGGATTTGGTAAGCGGGGCGTAAATCTCAGCGCACTCGTTTTGCGAAGTGAAAGCGCATGAAGAGCGAGGCTCGATGAACAGCGGAGTATCTCAGAATCACCAAAAACTGCGGCGGCCGATGGCCATTTACTACGAACACCCCGACTGGTTTCGTCCGCTGTTTCAGCGCCTTGATGAGAGTGGTGTGGCGTGGAAGAAAATTGACGCGCGAAATCATACCTACGACGCGGGTTCAAGCGAAGCCGAACTTTCGCTGCTGTTCAATCGCATGAGTCCGTCGGCCTGGCAGCGCGGTCTGGGCCACTGCATTTTCTACACGCTGAATTATTTGGCGCACCTGGAAGCCAAGGGCGTTCGCGTGGTGAACGGATATCGCGGCTTCGCGCACGAAATTTCCAAGGCGCAGCAGCTGACCAATCTGGAAAAGCTGGGCTTGCCCTATCCCAGGGCTTTTGTCATCAATCATCCTTCGCAGGCCCTGGAAGCCGCGCAAGCCATCGGCTATCCAGTTGTGCTCAAACCAAATATTGGCGGAAGTGGCGCTGGTGTAGAAAAGTTTTCTACTCCCGAAGCATTGCGCGCAGCCGTCACGGAAAATCGCCTGTACTTCGGAATCGATTCCACTGCGCTGGTGCAAGAAGCGTTTACGCCGCGCGACGGCGTGATTACGCGAATTGAGGTCTTGGGCGGGAAATATTTGTACGCCATCAAAATTCTGACCACTGGCGAAAGCTTCAATCTGTGTCCGGCAGACATTTGCCAGAGTACGCGCGGTGAAGAACTGAAGCGCATTGCCTGCGCGATGGACGCGCCTAAAACCGGCATGAAAGTGGAAGGCTACGATCCTCCCGCACAAGTGATTGAAGACGCCGAACGCATTATGCAGCTGGCCGGCGTAGAAGTCGGCGGCATTGAGTACGTAACTGATGAACGCACCGGTCGTCAGCTCTATTACGACGTGAATGCGCTTTCCAACTTTGTGGCCGATCCGGTGCGCGTGATCGGATTCGATCCTTATAAATGCCTGGCGGATTTCCTGATTTCGGAAGCATTGCGCCACGAAGCTGGCCACACAGACAAATCCGTACACAGTGGAGCGGCACGATGAGATACGGATATTGGCTTCCGGTATTTGGCGGCTGGCTACGCAACGTGGAAAACGAAAACATGGAAGCCAGCTGGTCCTACGTAAAAAAGCTGGCGCAGCGCAGCGAGCAGATTGGTTTTGATCTAACGCTGATTGCCGAATTGAATTTGAACGACATAAAGGGTGTGGAAGCTCCTTCGCTGGATGCGTGGTCCACAGCGGCCGCGCTCGCGGCGGTCACCGAGCGTATCGAATTGATGGTTGCGGTCCGGCCGACCTTTCATTTGCCGGCATTGTTGGCCAAGCAGGCCGCCAACATCGATCGCATCAGCCACGGCCGGTTGACACTGAACGTGGTGTCTTCCTGGTGGGAAGGCGAAGCGCGCAAGTACGGCGTGGCTTTTGAGAAGCATGACGACCGCTACGCGCGCACCAGCGAATGGCTGGACGTGCTGGACGGCGCTTGGCAGCAGAATCACTTTTCGTACTCCGGCAAATACTATCGTGTCGACGACAACGTCTTGGAGCCGAAGCCAGTTGCGAAGCCGCGGCCAACTCTTTACGCGGGCGGCGAATCGCCAGCAGCCAAGGAACTAATCGCGCAAAAATGTGACGCCTACTTGATGCATGGCGATTCGCCGGAAAGAGTCGGCGAAAAAATCAAGGACCTCCGCCAGCGCCGCGCGCAGCACAATTTGCCGCCATTGAAATTTGGCGTCGCCGGTTACACCGTAGTTCGCGAAACCCAACAAGAAGCGGATGACGAAGTGCGGCGCATCACCGACGTGCAGCAGTCCGCGGCAGGTTACGCAAACTATCAGGAATGGCTGGGTGGCACACAGCTCGAGCAACGCGTTTCGCTGGAAGATTATTCGGTATCGAACCGCGGGCTGCGTTCCGGGCTGGTCGGCACATCCGAAAAAGTTGCGGAACGTCTGGCCGAATTTGAAAGGGTCGGCGTAGACCTGGTGCTACTGCAATTTAGCCCGCAACTCGAAGAGATGGAGCACTTCGCCAAAACGGTCATCAAACGCGATGCCCCGCACTCGGTCTCAGCGTAATTTCAGCTGGAGTTGTCGCCGCAGAAATTGGCCGTGCGGTTCAATTCACGATCTTGACCCAGGCCAAGTCACCACTCTTGGCCATATTCACTACCAGAGTCTTGCCGTCGGCTCCCCACAACTTCCAAAAAGTTCCCGGCTGAGCGCTCCCTTGCAAGGGACGGGAGCTCTCGGTTCCTTTGACTTGGAGCCAGTGCCCAGTTACATCACCGGTTCTTGTTCTAATTTCGTACAAACCGCGTCGAACGGTTTGCTGGCTATCAGCAACGTCAAGATAAATACTGGCGAATACGCGGCTGTCGTCGGTTACCGCAAACCCGGTTACCGCGCCGTCTGGAAATGCCGTCATGTCCATTTTCCAGCGCCGGACGTCCGCCACGTGATCCGCCGAGTCGCCCGCCCGGTCCGTATCGATTTCTACGTACTCATTGGTCTGCGTAATGTAGAGCCGCACGCGATCTTCCTTGCAGTCGAGGTAGGTTCCGTGTGAGCCGGGGCCTGCCGGGCTGCCACCTTGCTGCAGCGCGACGGAGTTGCGAGGAAGCACTCCACGAACCAGTCCTTGCCCGAAGACGTATCTGCGAAGCAGCGGGTATGCGACTTCTTTTCCGGGCTCATCTTCTCTCAAGTCGCGGCCGTAGACCCAAACCTCGTTCTCCTTCCATCCGCATATTCGCATCGGCCAAAAATCGCCAAGTTCGACCGTTTCTACCTCCTCGCCGTCTCGGTCGGTTTTGGCAACAAATGAAACGGTGGTTTCATCGGTGTATGCCGTGGCCGCGCCAAGAATGATTCCATTGGGAGTGACCGCGGCATCCAGAAGGATAATCTTAGCGGCTCCCGGATGGGTGATTCTGCCCTGCCGCTCCAAATTGCCCTTGGCGTCGTATAGCGGAATATTGCTTTCGCCGGATACGGTTTGACTCTGCGGGCGGATCAAATACCCATTCATCCAGACAGGTACCGGGCCTCTGCTCTGAAGGATTTGTGGATACCATTGCACGTGAAAGGGTTCAGAAATGGTGACGGCCGGGGGCTCTTCGACGGCCGGCGGTGGAGCGACCTGGCAGCGAGCCACAGAAGCGAAAAACAACACCCCAACGAATGCCCGAGAATTGAACGTCGCTAGGAGGCTCACAGGCTGGCGATCCCCTCTTAAGCAGCCATTGTGAAAGCCGAATTTAAGCCCTGTCAACAGTTTCCGACGTCGTCTCAAGGACACCGGATACGAGGCCGAAAAGGGACACCTACAGTAGCGCCGACTGCTAGGAAAACGGCCGCCGTTGGTCTATAATTAGAGTTTGTCTTAGAAGAGCTGGCCCCGCCTGAGTGGGTCTGCAGGGAATAAGGAACATGAATCCGGTAATTCGTAAGCTGCATGAAGCGCAATTGCGCAAAGACCTGCCTGAGTTTCGTCCTGGCGACACGGTCAAGGTGAATGTACGCCTGCAAGAAGGCGAAGGCGAAAAGGTCAAGGAACGCATTCAGACATTCGAGGGTGTGGTGATTTCGAAGAAGGGCCGCGCCTCCAGCGCCACCTTCACGGTGCGCCGGGTAAGCTTTGGCACCGGTGTGGAACGCATCTTCCCGCTGCACTCGCCATCGATTTCCTCGATTGAAGTGACCGGCAAGGGCAATGTGCGCCGAGCCCGCCTATACTACCTGCGCGATTTGAAGGGCAAGGCTGCCCGCATCAAGCGCGCCAGCCGCGTGCAGGAAGAAGCCGCCACTACTGCCGCCGAAGCCAAGGCATAAATTTTTTTGCGGCGTCCGCAAAGAGGCTAAAAAAGCCCCAAGAAGTGCGGGGCTTTTTTTATTGGCCAGGCATACTAAGAAAATCCCATCACCTCGCTCTGACACACTCTTCGCAAATCCGCAATTGGTCACCCGCAGGCGTGCTAGAATTTGCGCGAATAAAGTATGGCGCGCCAATGCTCATCCCGTTTCGAACGAGCGGCGCGGCAACTGGGCTGGACGCGCATTGCCGGCATCGATGAAGCCGGGCGAGGAGCGCTCTTCGGTCCAGTGGTGGCCGCGGCGGTAATCCTGAATCCCAAGCGCCGCATCGTCGGCCTGGACGATTCCAAAAAACTAACGCACCAGCGGCGCAAGGAATTAGCCGAGCGCATCCGCGAACACGCTCTAGCCTGGGCGGTCGCAGAAGTGGATGCTTCGCGCATCGATGCCTGGAACATTTATCAAGCCAGCCGCCAGGCCATGACCGCCGCGCTGCAAAAACTTTCCATCGTTCCCGACTACTTGCTGATTGACGCCATGCAACTGGAAGTCTTGATCGAGCAGAAATCGCTGATCAAAGGCGACGCCCGGAGCGTTTCGATTGCCGCAGCGTCCATTCTGGCTAAGACCCATCGCGATTCGCGTATGGACGACTGCGATGCCATTTACGCCGGCTATGGCTTGGCGCAGCACAAGGGGTATGGCACGCCGGAGCACCTCGAAGCGCTTCGCCGGCTGGGGCCGACCCCTCTCCACCGCTACTCGTTCGCGCCGGTCCGCCAGGCATCCTGTTGGTCCAGGCTAGCTACACAAACGCCGCTGCCAATCTTTTAGCCTTGCGCCAAGCCAGCCCCCAATCCTTCTCATTTCGCCTCCAGCCCATCGTTTCCTGCCCTGTCGAAAAGTCGCCTATCCGCCACGGGGATAACTCCATGCTCACACGGCCCAGCACCTTCGTTGACTCGCCAATCCCCCACCTGTAGCGTACAAATAGCAGCGTGCTGCCCGGAATAGGCCGCGCGCCCGCCGGCCGCTTTACGGTCGCAGCAAAGTTGTCTGCCCAGCCGCGATACGACTGAGGAGAAAGTCCTGGAAGCGCCGAGGCGAAGCGCTGACCGGGTTCACGCATGGCATTTAACAAGAGCAAGTACGTCGAAAACGCGCAGAAGTTATTGAACCAGGGCAAGGTCCCTCAGGCCATTGCGGAATACCAGCACATTCTGAAATACGAGCCGAAGGATCAGGTCACCCTGATGACCATCGGCGAACTTTATATTCGCCAGGGCGAGACATTTCAGGCCATCGACTATTTTGAGCGGCTGGCGCAGCTTTTTGTTGGCGACGGTTTCCTGACCAAAGCCATCGCGGTTTATAAACGCATCGCCAAGCTAGCGCCGGAAGAGATCAAGCCGTTGGAGCGACTGGCCGACCTGTACGTTCAGCAAGGCGTGATGAGTGAAGCCCGCCCGCTGTTCTTGCAGCTGGCGGAAATTCACCTGAAGCACAACCGCCAGACCGAGGCGGTGGCGCTGCTGAAGAAGCTGTTACTGGCCGAGCCGGACAATCTGCGCATCCAGATTCGTCTGGCCGATTTGTACCAGGCCATGGGTAAACCCAATGACGCATTGGAAACTTATGTTTCCGCTGCGCAGCGCGCACTGGCACGCGGCGATCACGCCGAGTCTGACAAGCAAGCCGATAAAGCTTTAAAGCTCGATTCTGCAAATGCCGCGGCGCTGACCGTGAAGGCGCGTTCAGCATCCTCGCAAGGCCGGTTCGCCGATGCCGCGGGTTTCTTGAAGAATCTGCCGGGCCTGGACAAAGGCGGCGAGCAGAGCGAATTCCTTTTGGATCTCTACCTCAAGAACAGCAATTGGGATGACGCCAGCACGTTGGCGCTGCAAGTCTTTGAAGGCGACGAAAAGAATTTTGGACTTGCGCAAAAGGTTGCCGAAGCGCTCATCGAATCTGGACAAACCGATCGCTCGCTGGCTTTTGTTTCGCGTTTGCGAATTCCGATGCTGGATGCCGGTGAGCACGAAGCCGTGGGCCGGTTGCTTAACGATCTGACGGCAAAAATGCCGGGTCGCCTGGAGCCGCTGGAATGGCTGGTGGATTCCTACGGCCGTACCAGCGATTCATTCCGTTTGCCGGACGCACTGGCGCACCTCGGCGACGCTTTGGTGACCGCGAATCAGCTTCCTCGTGCCAAGGAAGTTTTTGAACAGCTGGTGGATCGCCAGCCGGAAAGTGATTCGGCCAAGCGCAAGCTCAACGACGTGCTGCGGCGGATGGGTTTGCAGCCTGCCGAGCCGGAACCCGAGCCGATCACCGAATCGTTGCAGGCCGAACTTCAGCAACCGGAAGCGCCGAAACTCCGCGCGGCATTAAACACGCCTCCAGAAGAAAAAGTCGCCGCCGCAGTGGTGCTGGAAGAAGAACCGGACGAAGAGACTCAGAAATTTATCGCGCAGTCGCTCACGGATGTGGACTTGTTCGCCAGCTACGGGCTGACGCAAAAAGCAATTGGCCTGCTGGAAGCGATTTTGCGGCGCGCGCCGCGGCATACACCAACTCTTGAAAAACTTCTGGATTTCGTACTGGGAGCGGGCGACGACCGCCGCACCGCGGAACTTTCCGCGCAACTTGAACGGATTCATCAGGAGCGTGGCGACTCTGCTGGAGCAGAACGCTTCGGCGAGTTGCGCCGGCGTTTCCAGCGCGCGGCCGGACTTTCCGATGAAGAGATGGCTGCGGCTGCTGCGGCGGTTGAGGCGACCACGGCCGTCTGCGCTTCGGCCGCAGAAGCGGGAGCCGAAGAAGCGACTCTGGAGGCACTGCCGATACCCGACGCGCAATCGGTCGATATAGCGACTAAAGCCGTTGCTCCAGCCGCGCCCGTACAGGAAGTAGACCTCTCTGAGGAATGGGCTTCGCTGCTGGAGCAAGCAGCGCCCGCGCCAGCGGCGGCCGTCGCGCCACCACCGCCTCCCAGGATACCCGCGCCTCCTCAGGCCAGAGAAGAGCTGACCTCTAGTACGAAACTGGCACCGCCACCACCTCCCGCTCCGCCGCCTGCTCCATCCAAAGCGACCGCTCCACAAGAGATTAAAATCACCGAGTTTGAAGTTCCCATGGATATCCCGGCTGCCAACGAACGGGCTGTCGCGAATTCCTTCGCCGAAATCTCCGCGGAGATTCCCGCAGCAGTTTCAGAGCCGCACGGCGCCGAAGAAGTGTCCGAAGAGACCATCGAAGTTCTGCCGGTCGAGAAAGAAGCGTTGGCCATTGAGACTCCGCCACCTCCGCCACCACCACCTCCGCCTCCTGCCATACAAGTTAGCGCGCCTCAGGCGCCGCCCGATGCCCTTCAAGAAATTGAGCTGGATCAGGAATACGAGCTGGTACTCAGCCCTGAACCTGAAACTGAAGTGCCGGAGACTCTGGCGCCACCGGCTCGCTCGCCCCAATTTGCCGCTTCGCAGGCATTGGCCTCCGACGAGTTTCTTGCCGATCTGGCCAATGAAATCGATCAGCTGGGAATTGGCGAGCTGACTCCATCGTTCTCCGAGCCCGCCGCTAGAGAAGTTGCGCCGGTTGCCAAATTGAAGGCCGAAGCTCCGGCCTCTCCGACCGAAAACGAGCCGCTGAAGGAAGTGTTCGAGGAGTTTCGTGCGGAACTCGGTG
>Ga0157376_10003460_pt1 | contig 10880 bp, 16 predicted proteins | sample M45metaG_FD_121801 | JGI IMG/M metagenome (GOLD analysis project Ga0157376, IMG submission 121801) | Miscanthus rhizosphere microbial communities from Kellogg Biological Station, Michigan, USA - M4-5 metaG | ecosystem: Host-associated > Plants > Roots > Rhizosphere > Soil | place: USA: Michigan... | reverse complement strand
CGGTTTGGCTTTGTTAGAAGGAGTGCAACCAATGGCTCGGAAAACAAAAAAGAAACGTCGTTATTCAAAAAGCGCTAGCAGCGACGTAAAGAATGAGATGCACCGTTATAAGAAGGGCACGGCCAAAAGCGGTCGTGGTGGTAAAGGGGGCAAGGTCAAAAGCCGCAAGCAGGCGATTGCGATCGGCTTGTCTGAGGCGCGACGCGCCGGCGCCAAGGTACCGAAGAAGCGCAAATCCCGATAACCCTCATGGTGGCTGTAGAGCAGACCGCCGGATAAACTGCCCATGGCCACCCAACGTCTCACGCTCATTCATAATCCCAACGCCGGCGACGACCGCCAGCCGACGGTGGGCCAGCTCCACGCGCTGCTGAAAGAAGCGGGCTACAAAGTCCGCTATCAATCGGCGAAAGAAGACGGTTGGGAAAAAGCGCTCAAGCGCCCCGCCGATGTCGTTGCCATTGCCGGCGGCGATGGCACGGTCACCAAGGTCGCCCGGCGCCTGATCGGCCGCGACGTCCCGATCGCGGTATTGCCGATGGGAACTGCCAACAATATCTCGAAGACGCTGGGCATCGCCGACATGCCGGTCACACAATTGATCCGGGCCTGGGAATCGGCGCGCCGCGTGACCTTCGACGCCGGAATCGCGCGCGGTCCGTGGGGCGAGCGCTTCTTTATCGAGGGTGCCGGGGCCGGCTTGCTGACGACCGCCATCCCTAAAGCCTCGAAAAGCAAAACCCTCGAACAGTTGAAGGAAACCGATGCCAAGGTGTCGTACGCGCAGCAGATTTTTCACGAGCATCTCGCAGACGCGCCGGCGATGGACGTCAAGCTCAAGGTCGACGGCGAGGACATATCGGGCCGCTTTCTGCTGCTCGAAGTGCTGAACATCCAGTACATCGGCCCCAATCTTTTTCTCGCGCCGGATCTCGTGCGCAACGACGGCGAGTTCGACGTCGTGATGGTGCTGGAAAAGCACCGGGAAAAGCTGCGCAAACATATCAAGCAGTGGCAGGAGGGCAAGCTGCTGCCGCCGGAGTTCAAAACCCGCCGGGGCAAACGCATCGACATACGGTGGACCGGGTTTCCGCTCCACATCGACGACAAGTTATGGCCGGAGAAGGGCGCCAAAAAACCTAAGGTACCCCAGGACATCCAGTTCGAAGTCGAGGCGGAAGCGGTGCGGTTTCTGGTTCCCGCCGAAGTGCACGAAATACAGGAGCTCGCGCGCAAGAACCGGGAAAAAGGCGTGCAGATCGCCGAGAAAAATGCCGCGCGCAAAAAAAAGGGCCGTGCGCGAAGAAGCCGGCGCTAAGCGCGCAGCAAATTTTCTGCAGAGCGCAGCATGGAGAAAGCCCTGTCGGTGTTTCTAAACCGCGATCTCGCCGGCACGCTGATCTGCGACGGTAACGGGCTGTCGTTTCGGTACGCACGACGCTGGCTCTCGGGCCCCGCATTTTTTCCGTTGTCAGTCACGTTGCCGCACGCGCCGCGTCTTTACGACCACCGGGTCGTTTATCCGTATTTCGAGAACCTGTTGCCGGAATCCGCGCTGCGTCGCGAGATCGCCAGGTTCCGTGGCATCGACAAAAACGACGTATTCGAGCTGCTTGAAAAAATAGCCGGCGACTGCGCGGGCGCGGTGTCTGTCGCACTGCCCGGTACGCTGCCTTCGCCGGACGCTGCGTATGTGCCACTGGGTCCGCGCGCGATCAACGCACTGCTCGCGAAATGTGAAAAGGTACCCTTGCTTACACCCGATCCGCGGCGGCGGGCGACGCTCGCCGGCTCCGCCCAAAAGACCACGGTGTGCCTGCGCCGCGGCAAAATATTGGGCGGCCAGGACAATGCGACGACCACGCATGTGCTGAAACCGGACTCGAAAACGCTGCCGCATTCGACCGCCAACGAAGCTTTTTGCATGAGCCTCGCGGCGCGCGCGGGGCTCCCCGTCGTCACGCCGAGGCTTATGCATTGCGGCCGACCGTTGTTTCTGATTGCGCGGTCCGATCGTCTGGTCGTCAACGGATGCATCCGGCGCCGGCACGAGATCGACTTCTGCCAGGCTGGCAACTTTACGTCTACCCGGAAGTATGAGAGTGACGGGGGACCCGGGCTGGCGCGCCTCTTCAGCCTTGCGGCACAGTTCGTGACGGGCTGGCCGCGCACGCGGCCCGCGCTGATTTCATGGGTGATTTTTAATTATCTGATCGGGAACCGCGATACGCACGCGAAAAACCTGTCGCTGACGATCGCCCGTGACCGCGTCAAGCTGGTGCCTTTTTACGATTTGCTAAGCACCGCGATCTATCCTGGCGGCGAAAAAGAGCTGTCGCTGAAAATTGGCGGACAAGCACGGGCGCACGCCGTCACCCGTGAGCATTGGCGCCGTTTCGCGCGGGACATCGCGACCGAATGGCCGCTGGTCGAAAGACTGGCGCGGAACCTTGCTGCCGAACTGCCAGTGCACGCGCAGGAAGTTATCGCCAGAATGCGATTCGATCGCGAGGAGCAGCGCTGCGTTGAGAAGATCGTGCGTCTGATCGTGGTGCAATCACGTCATCTGGGAAACGTGCTCCGCTCGTCCTGATTCCGCTATGCCGCGTGGTCCGGCCTAAGCGAAATCTTACAAAAGGTCTAGCGTTTGGCCGATAGAGCAGGGTGGCAATAAGCACGACCATTGCATCCAGCAAATCAGCAACCACCGAAAGACCCGCAAGTGAGCAAGGCGCAATCCAGGGCCGGCAAGACATTGAAGAGCAGGAGCCGCGTCACGGCGGTTTCAGCCAACGATGAGCAGCGCGGCAACGATCCGGCAGGAGAAGCGTCGCGTCGTGAACGCATCGCCGTCGCGGCTTATTACAACGCCGAGCGGCGTGGATTCGAAGGCAATAACGAACTCGACGACTGGTTGGATGCGGAAAAGTCGATCGACGGCGTTAGCGCTGCCGACGCGGCCGCCCAGCTTGATCCCGGCGCCGACGCGAACGAAGTCATCTATCCGGAAGACATCGACGAATGGGCCGAGCGGCTCGACGTCACGCGCGAGCAGCTGCGCGTGGCAATCCGCCAGGTGGGAACCAAAGTCGACGACGTTGCCCGCTTTCTCGGCAACCCGGATGTGCGTTGAATTCTGCCGCTCATGCACGTGGGTCGAGACTATCGGGCCTCAAGTCAAGGCAGATCGCCAAATTAGTTAAACCGAGCGCAGCCGCAAGGCGAATCGCTCCAGACGAGCACCGTTATCAAATCCGTAATTTCATCAATCTAAAAAAGGAAATCACCATGCCATCCAAACGCGCATCATCGAAAAAAAGCAACGACGCCATTTCCATGCTCAAGGAAGACCACGACAAAGTGAAAAAGATGTTCAAGGATTTTGAGCGCATGCATGAAGCCGAGGAAGACCAGGAAGCCGAGCAGCTGGCGAAGCAGATATGTAACGAGCTGACGGTGCACGCGACAATTGAAGAGGAGATCTTCTATCCGGAAGTGCGCGGCGCCATCGACGACGAGGATCTCATGGACGAGGCCGAGGTCGAGCATGCGAGCGCGAAAGAGTTGATTGCGCAAATCGAATCCATGAGCAGTGGGGACGATAAATTCGCCGCCAAAGTCATGGTACTGGGCGAGTACATCAACCATCACGTCAAGGAAGAGCAGGACGAAATGTTCCCGCAGGCGAGAAAGGCCAAGGTCGACCTCGCGGCGCTCGGCGAGCGCATGCTGGCGCGCAAGCAGGAACTTATGTCGCAAATGGGCATGGAACAGGAGGAGTCGGAGGACGAAGAAACCGACGAAGGCGGCCGTTCCCGCCAGTCGCGCAGCAGCCACGCGCGCACCTGAAAGGACGGGCGCATCGTATAGGCGTCTGGCACAGCTCGGAGGACGGTGCGTCGACTACGTTGCTGCTGCACATTTGACCGGGCTGGCCCATGAGCGAACTTAATGGCAACCCGTCATCAGAAGCGCGCGCGCACCGTCCTGTTGCTGGTGGATTTTATCAATCACTTCCACTTCCCGGGCGCGTCGAAACTCGCCCCGCGCGCCGTACGGGCGGCGCGCGCGACCGCGCGCATGAAAGCAGATCTGACGCGCAAGGGCTGCCCCTGCATTTACGCGAATGACAATTTCGGCGACTGGCGCACGGATTTCCCGGCGCTCGTCGCCGCTTCATTGAAGCGGGCCGACGCGAGCGGGCAGATCGCTGCCATCCTGAAGCCCGGCGAGCGCGACCTGTCGGTTCTCAAGCCGCGCCATTCCGCTTTTTACGGCACGCCGCTGGAATTTCTGCTCGAGGAACTCAAGGCGTCGACCTTGATCATCGCGGGCATCGCCGTCGACATGTGCGTGCTGGCGACCGCGCAGGATGCGCATATGCGTAAGTTCAAATTGCGGGTGCCGGCGAATTGCGTGGCCGGGTTCAACCGCGCGCAGGAAGTGTCCGCACTCGCCACGATGGCGCGCACGCTTTCCGCGGATATTGCGCAATACCGGAGCCGCTGACGTGGCGGCCGCGGACGAAGTCGAGCAGGAGTCGCTGAAGGACGAGATCGCCAACCTGATCGAGGAAGCCCGCATGGTGTTGCCGGGCATCCAGGCGCTATTCGGCTTTCAGCTCATTGCAGTCTTCAACGACGGCTTCAGGGATCTCGAGCCGGCCTGGCAATACACGCACCTCGCCGCCATTTCACTGGTGACCGCGGCGATCGCATTGATCATGACACCCGCTGCTTATCACCGCATTGCCGAACGAGGTGTAGTGTCGCGGCGCTTTTCAGAGCTTGGTTCGACGTTGATCGCCGTGGCGATGATTCCGTTTGCAGTTGGGATGTCGCTCGATCTCATGCTGATCACGCACGTGGTCACTGACAGCAGACCCGCAGCGACTGTCGCACTCGTTGTGGCGTTGGGGGCGTTCGTCACCGCTTGGTTCGTAATGCCGCTGCGCGCAAGGCGCGAACATCGGCGCTCTTCGAAGCGCACGTAGCTCATTGATTCTCCAAGCGTCTGACGGCCTAATCCTACGGGCGAATCCGGATTGTGCCGATGTGAGTGACGTGATCAAGTTGGCAACATGGGTTCCACGCCTCGCTCTAACAGGGGGTTTTTTGTGGCGCCATTTTTCACAACCTTAGGAGTAGAAAAAATGAACTCATCTAAATTTCTAGTTTCGGCGATTGCCGCTGCGGCAGTCGCGGGCGTCGTTGGCCTCAGTTACGCTCAGACCAGCACTAACCCGAGCACCAGCTCGGGCGCCATCAGCGATACGGGCAAGGGCACCAAGCCGGCGGGCGCGAATGAAACGCCGGGCCCGAGCACGAATACGCAAACCGCCCCGAGCGGCAGTGGCGCGAACACCACGGGTTCAACCATGGACCGTAATGCGGCCGGCTCCTCGACCGCTACCCCGAGCAGCAGCCCGAGCCCGAGCGCAAGCACCACCACGCCGAGCAGCAGCCCGAGCTACAGCACCTCGACTGATACGCGGGCACCGCGTAGCTCGTCTTCGGCAAGCAGCATGCCGGACAGCGATCGCAACAACACTACGCGTGAGCGTACCGCACGCGCCGACCGCGGGTAAGTAGAAGTCGTAATTGCAGCAAAACTTGCCGCCGGCCGGGTGTTACCCCGCCGGCGGCAATGTTTGTGCAACTGAGAATGAAAAGATTTTTCGATCGTTTGCGCAACTCCGCCGGCCCTGATGTAGCCGCCGGGATTGGTGCGGGCTTGCTGGTTGTTTTGGTGGGCCTGCTCGTCGTGAAAATGCCGGCCGCCGAGTCGCGCGTCCTGGCTGTGACCGGCGAAGCCACGCCGCCCCTCCAAGCGCACCGCGTTGCTCCGCGGTTCGCGGACCTGCGCGGAGAGCGGGCCGCGGACGACGTGCTCTTCATCGCCGACTGGGTAGCCGATTCGCGCGACGCGGCGGACCAGCCGTTCGTTATTATCGACAAGAAAGGCGCTCACGTGTATGTATTCGACAGCGGGGCGCGTCTGCTGGGCGTGGCTCCCGTGCTGTTGGGCGCGGCGCCGGGTGACGACACTGTTCCCGGCATCGGCGACCGGCCGCTGTCCCAAGTGTTGCCGCACGAGCGTACGACGCCCGCTGGCCGCTTCGTCGGTGAACGCGGCCACAACGCACGCGGCGAAGACGTGGTCTGGGTCGACTATGATGCGGCGGTATCGATGCACCGGGTACTCACCACGAATCCGCAGGAGCGGCGGCTTGAGCGTCTGGCGACGCCGACGGTCGACGACAACCGCGTTTCGTTTGGCTGCATCAACGTGCCCGTCGCCTTCTACGAGAAATTCCTGCGCCCGACGTTTGCCGAGCACACCGCGATAATCTACGTGCTGCCCGAATTCAAGTCGGCGCGGGAGGTATTCGCCGCATACGATGTCGCTGCGCGTTATGGTTTGAGCCGCACGCAAGTCCAGCGGGCGCCCGACAGCGACGCGCTGATGATGTTGCTGTTTGCGCTGCGCTCGAGTTAGGCAACACATTTCCCCAAGCAACCGGCCGAATGGAATCGCGTCGGGAGCTGCGAATTCAAAATCACGTCTAAGGAGTGGCGTCCCGTGCATGCAATTCTTCGCGAGGCAACGTATGCGACCGATACGCCGGTCCATGAAAGCCGGGAGTTCAAGGAGTTTCAGGCGCTGCACGCGCGCCAGCCCGGTTATGTCGGCAGCTATGTTATCGATGCCGGCGACGGCCGGCTTTTCACGGTGACTCTATGGGAATCGCCAACGCACGCCGCGGCGGCGCGTGCGGTGCTGGAGCCCGTCGTGCGCCGTGTGCTGCATCCGCTGATGAACGCGCCATCCCGGCTGCTGGCCACCGGTCCCGTCGTGAGGCACAACGCGGCTGACGCGACGGCGGCGCCAAGCTGATTAGTCGATTCGCGAGCCAATACTTGTTTGTCGCTGGGAAGCGACAGGAGCGCGCCTCGATCGGAGCGCGCGATCTTAATAAGCCTCTGAATCGTCGTCGCAAGTCTAACTGGTATGCAATTCGCTAGAAAATTATGTATCGGCGCCGCTCGGCGACGGCTGATTAATTTCGCGCAAGGAGACCACTCATGCATACCACCTTCAAACAACTGTCGGTAGTCGTAGCAATCTTCAGCGCGCTCGGCTTGAGCGCCTGCAACAAACCGGCACTTCAGAGCGGCGCGACCAATGCCGGCGCGCCGGCAACGGCCGCGACATCGACGCCGCCCGCGGACAGCGCCGCCGTGGCAGCCGCGCGCGAGCCGCTCAAGGAAATGGTCACAGCCGCGCTGATCGCGGAACCCGGATTGGGCGCGATCGCTGTTGAAGTCAACCCGGCCAGCGGAACGGTGACGCTGACCGGAACGACAAACAACGAAGAAAATCGCACTAAAGCTTCGCAGATCGCGTTGAACGTGCCCGGCGTCAAGTCCGTCGAGAACAATCTTGTCGTCAAGGAAGTGACGTAGCAGGAAACTCGATTTCCGCTGCAGGGTGCCGATCATCGCGCGGGCTGCTGAAACCTTCGACGTGATTGTCATCGGCGCCGGCGCAGCGGGACTCGCCGCTGCCGGCTTGCTGGCGGAGGCGGCGCAATCGGTGCTGCTGATCGAAGCGCGCGAGCGCGTCGGCGGACGGTGCTGGACGCGCGCGGAGCCGGGCGTGGCGCTGCCGGTGGAAATGGGCGCAGAGTTTATTCACGGCTCGCCGGACGTTACGCTGGAAGGATTGCGGCGCGCCGGCCTGGTCGCGATCGCCGCGGGTGGCGAGCACTGGTACAAGCAGGCTGGCGTCTTGACGCGCGGCAACGCATTTCGCCGCATACGGCTGGCGATGCGCAAGCTGCCACAGTCTGAGCGCGACGTCAGTTTCGCGACGCTGCTTGCGCGCGCGCCGCGGTCGGCACTGCCGGACGATGTGCGCACCGCGGCCCGCACCATGGTCGAAGGATTTGACGCGGCAGATTCCAGGCGCATCAGCGCGCAGGCAGTGCGGGCAGAGTGGATGCACGCGGACGCGGCGAACGGCGCGCAGTCGCGGCCGCTCAATGGCTACGGCGCGTTGATGGCGGCGTTGGTCGGGAAGCTCGCGGGCGGTACATGCCGGTTGCGACTGCAATGTGCGGTCACCGCGGTCCACTGGCAGCGCGGCCGCGTGCGCGTTGCGTATCGCGCGCTCGGCGAGAGCCGGATTGCGGCAGCGCCACGCGTCATAGTGACGCTTCCACTGGGCGTTCTCCAGCGCGCGGCTACCGCGGCAGCGGACCTGAAATTTGTCCCCGCGCTAACGGCCAAGCGCGCAGCGCTAAAAGCACTGTCTGCCGGGACCGTCGTCAAAACCATACTGCAGTTTCACACGCCTTTTTGGGAGGTGCTGGCCGATGGACGTTATCGCGACGCGGCATTTTTTCACTCTCCGCGCACGCCGTTTCGCACTTTCTGGACCGCGGTCCCCGCGCGCATGCCTTTGCTTACGGCTTGGGCCGGCGGCCCGCCGGCGGCAAGGCTGCTCCAATTGACGCCGGCGCGCATGGTGGGCGCGGCATTGCGCAGCGTGCAAAGTTTGTTCGGCCCGCGCATCGACGTTGCCGCCGAACTCGCGAACTGGTGGTGGCACGACTGGCAGAATGACCCATACACACGCGGTGCCTACAGTTACGTCAATGCGGGCGGCGAGGGTGCGCGCGAGCAGCTTGCCGCGCCGCTCGACGACACGTTGTTCTTCGCGGGAGAGGCCACCGACTACGCCGGCGAATCCGGAACGGTGGCGGCGGCGCTGGGCAGCGGGCTGCGCGCCGCGCGCGAAGTGCTCGACGCCTAGCGGTGTTAGCAGCTACGGCTGGACCAGCTCCGCGGTGGCGGGCAGGTGGTCGGACGCCATGCGCGAGAGCGGCGTCGAATGCACGCCGAAGCTGCGCAGGCAGTCGCGCGGCTCCCCCCAGATGCGATCGAGCGCGAACACCGGGCACCAGGCGGGAAACGTTGCGCGCGCCGGCGTTGCTTTGAAATGGCGATGCAGCCAGCGCAGCGGCCGGCCCCATAGGAACCACTCGTTGATGTCACCCATCAACACGCTGGTCAGTGGCCGGTCGCGCTCGAACGCCTGCAGCAAGCGCTGGATCTGGTCGCGCCGCTCCGCCGGCCGCAGTCCCAGGTGCGTCGCCACGATGCGCAGCGCGAAACCGCCGGCATCGACTTCGACGTCCAGCGCGCCGCGCGGCTCGTAACCCCTGATGCTCAAGTCGATGCGCCGCACCGACAGCACCGGAAAACGGACGAGCAGGCCGTTGCCGTATTCGGAATCGGGGCGCAGCAGCGTCGGCCCCGCGATTGCCTGCAGCCCGCTGCCGGCCTCGAGATAACCGAGCATGTCAAAGCCGCTGGTGCCGGATTCGACTTCCTGCAATGCCACGATGTCCGCATTCAATTCGGCGAGCACCTGTACGATGCGCCTGGGCACGCAGCGGCCATCGCGCCCGACGCCCCCGTGTATGTTGTACGACGCCAGTTTGATTGCGGGTGCGTTCAAGAGGCGGCGGTGGCCATTCGTTCGTGCGGGCGGACCCGGGTCCTATGCTCGTACACTCAGGATTCTCTGAGGACTGGCGAAGGCAGCAGCGGATTATTCGGGCGGTTTGCGCCCGAACAGGCCTATCGCGATGGCGAGCGCGAGGCAGATAGCGGCACAGTACCAGGCGATATTAGTCGCGGTTCCGGCGATGCCGCTCAAGCCCAGCACTGCGGCGATCATTGCCACCGCGAGGAAGGTTATTGCCCAGGAAGTCATGTGGTCCCGTGTGTGCCGGTGGGGTCAACAACGCATCGACAGAATACGCCTGATATGCCATAGGTATATCGGACGAAGGCGGTTTTCGCGTAGGACTTCGGGCAGAACGTGCCCCGCAAGCAGAGCCATTCACCATTAAAGAAATTAAGGAGAATCCTACACTAACCTGCTCGCTGCACCTACATTGCCGGCGGCGGCTGAGTTAATGTTTTCACGTCGGCAGATGGTTTTTCGCTGGCCGGAGAGTCTTGCCGGCCAAATGGGGCGGGGCAATGCGGCGTACGCGCTGCACGACCTGGCCACCGCCGAGCTTCATTCCGCCAGGCCACGGTCGATCATCCGGACGTGGCTGCGGCGTTCAATAACCTGGCACAGGTGCTCGCTGAGCGCGTCAATCTCGACAAGGCGCTGCCGGCGGCCGAACGCGCAGTGAGTTTGGGCGGTCCGCTGCTGGTGACCACGCAGGCCACGTTGGCGGAAATCCGCGGCAAGACCGGGTCGGGACAATAGCAACGGGCGAACGCTCGGGGCGCAATCGCACGCTGCCAACACTCAGTTAACGGTTGTTTCCTGACGCGGTTCGGCGGCAGCGGCGGCGGGCGCGGGACGTGCGGCCGCCTCGTGCAACGCGTTCTGGCGCTCGCGCGCGCAATTTAATTCGTAGCGCGCGCGCGCTCTGAATACATGCGCATCGCGGTGACGAAACTGCCGGCCGGGGCGACGGCCACAGGCTCGGCCGCTTTTACATCAGCGCCTGCTCTGCGTTTGGGCAAAACCATTTTGTAGAACAATGCGAATGCGAGTACCACGAAGCCGCCGGGGAGCAGCACTACTGCGATGGGAAAGGCCCAGCGTTTGGTAGCCGCGTGCAGAAATTTGTATTTGATGGCCACAATGCATAGTAGAGAACGCGCCGCACGTACGCAGTCGGTGGCACACCCATTGCAGGGTCGGATGGAGACTACGTCGCGGGCGGGCGCCGGCGCAGAATGTAATCGAGCCGATCGCGTTCGCGCGCGACTTTCTTCGAATACTCATTGGCGTCCGCGTCGGACGAAGCGCCCACATACATCTGCAGCGCGTCAAAGAGGTCGCCG